>Ga0265762_1000069_pt1 | contig 13612 bp, 15 predicted proteins | sample NZIome_4_FD_200870 | JGI IMG/M metagenome (GOLD analysis project Ga0265762, IMG submission 200870) | Metatranscriptome of rhizosphere microbial communities from Maridalen valley, Oslo, Norway - NZI4 (Metagenome Metatranscriptome) | ecosystem: Host-associated > Plants > Roots > Rhizosphere > Soil...
CCGCACGCGGAGGAACCAGTAGATCAGTAGGGGTAGCGGCAGAAGCGCCGCTAGGGTCAGGAATATGGAGCCTCGCAGGAAGGCCGGGAAAACTTGCTGCTGACCCAGGAAGAAAGAGCCTGTCGCGATGAAGAGTCCGTAGCACATGCGCCACAGGTGCCGAGTGATGCGCCGCCGGCCTGAAATTCCGCCACGTGCCAGCATTCGGATGTCCCCAGCAGCGGCGAGCAGTAGGATGGCGCCGAAGAAGAAGCTCATGCCGGCTGGGGCAGTAGTTTTGTCGACGCCGCCCGGGTTGTGGAGAGTGTAAACGCCCAAGGCGATGGCCGCAACTGCGCCGGCAAGACCGATGAAAAGCGCACTCCAGTCAATAAGACCTGTGCGTTCTCCGCGGCGTCCGGCTAGCCAGGCCGTCCCGATCAGGTAGAAGGTGCCAACGCTGCCGACGATGTTGCCCTGCTGGGGATTTCAGGATGGCTAGGAAGAAGGCGCTGGTGGCCAGAGTCAGCATGGCAACAGTGAAGACGTTCCCGGATGCGCGGCGAAGTTTGCCGCCTTTGCGCACAGACATAACGACCGGGCCGGTGAGCAAGCCGATGCTTCCAGCCAGGATATGCAGGATCAAGAGCGGGAGCCGCCTTGCCCTTCCTTATCGCCCTCCACCCATGCAGGTTGGCTGGGTAGACCGGATACGCGCTGCCGGGTTGAAGTGCGAATCCTTGGTGGCGCGATCCAAGCCGACGTACTAGGATTAACCCTTGGGTGTGCCGCCAACACGATATCCGCGCCTCGAATTTCCAGGAGCCTACCTGAGATTTTGCCACCAAGAGGAAAGCGATTCTGTGCACTTCAGCTCAGAAATGAGAATGCGAATCCGCAGATCGCCAGAACATACAATCGGAATAGCAAATACGGTCTCGATTCAGATAAGCGTCAGTGAGTGTCGCTTCCGACAAAAGTGGACCACGGGATGTCTCATATCGGCAACGTTCGCAGCGCCATCTCGACTACGCGCTGTAATTTACTTCGGCTTGCGCCGCCCGCTGCCTGAACTGCTATTCCGTAGAGGACCGTCGCGATGTAGCGAACAAGATCAGCAGGGTTCACACTGGCCGGTAGCTCACCTTCTGATTTCGCACGCTCGAAACGCCGGCGAATCGCAGTTTCCCCCGCCGTTGGAAGACGAATGAAGCAAAAATGAGGAGAGCAAGCGTGCACCCCATATCCCTGCTCTCCTCACGTTCTCAAGACTTAGCGTTTGATATTGTTTTGCGGCGCGGTCTTGGGAATCTTGGCAACGGGGCGAGCCCCAGCCATTTTCAGAAGCTTCTCGCGAATTTGTACCGGAGAAGGCGGCGTTTTCGTCGGATGAGCCAGCGCTTTTCTCATTCCGGAGGGCGTTTTCGACATTTGGAAGAAAGCTGTTTTGTCGGCCAGACGAACGTTCTCATAGCCTTTGCGCTTCGCCATGATCCGATAGTCAAACGCGATATTGGAAGTTCCGCCACCCAGTTCGCGTACGATGAACGAGGTTGCGGATTTCTGAGCGACATAGAGGCCCTTGCAGTCGCCGTCGGGGGTTACAAAAACCCGATAATCCATGTTTGTGTTGACGGTCTCGCCAAAAATGGATTCGAGATTCACAACCGCCGTCCCGCTCGACAGCTGACCAGAGCCAGCGTCTTCAAACCAGTTTTCTGGGCCCTCGATGGCGTACATCGCTACCTTCCGAGACCCGTTGGCTACTGGAACTACCGCGGACTTCACGCCAGAGCAACTTAAGTCGCCACTGTTGTTTATTGAGCAGAAGCCGCCTACGTTGAAGCCTTCCGCCAGTAGCGCGACTCCATTGGGATTCGTAGAGGTATTGTCAAAAAATCCGCCTCTCTGATCGCCGTTAGTGTCCGCCGTAAGTCCAACCACACCATCGTCCTGATCGGAACTTCCCACCACACCGGCACTGGCGGCGGAGTCACCCCAAATTCCGGCTGGACGTTGGAATCCGCTTTGGTTGCCCAGAACCTGGTTACCGTAGACTCCAAATCCGTTTGGACTTTGACTCGATCCCCACACTCCGATGGTCGCATGGGTTGCTGGGGCTGCGATTTGATATCCGTTAACCCCGGCAACAAAATCCTCATCAACCTGTTCGTCCCCATAAAGCCCACCGCCGCCGTTGCCTTCAAAGATCGCCCCGGCGAAATTGGAGGTGGCAAGCAAAGCTTGAGACCCGCTGGTAATTCTGAGACCAAGGCTGAACGGTCCAGTTGTAATGTCCATTCCGTCTCCGCCGGTCGTGGATGCACTGCCTCCAGTGTTGTTGATGGCAAGGCCTGGGAAACAGTTGAACGACTGGTTGCACGTCGTGTTGACATTGATTGCGTTCTGGTTTGTGAAAGTATTCATCGCAGCCAAGAGCGGTACCTTGGTGGTGTCGAGATTTAAAGTCGTCGTGCCACCCAGCGCCACTGAGCCACCGCCCGTCAGGTCCGTACCCGCCTTGACGGTCAGCGATGAGTGCTGGAGTTCGGCGTTGGTAACCGTACTGGATGCGATGGGAAAGGTCTGCCCCGCAGCGAAGGTCAAAAGACCCTTGGCGCTGATCTTCAGTCCGGTCTCTGCTGGTGCGGCCGTGCCCGCAGCAAAGAGTAGACTCATCGCGCTCGACGCCGAAGCCGTGTTGTTTCCTGTTGGCTCCGCCTGCCATTGGAATTTCTGCGGTACGGCCGTGGCGGTTGAGCTCTTAAAGACCGAAGCATTGAAGACCTGCGGCTGCGAATTCTTTCCGGCGGAAGCCGTCGCCGCCCCGAGCGTCCCCAGAGTCAATGCACCGTGAACATTTTCGGTACCGTTAACATCGAGGGTCGCTCCCGGTGCTGAGGTATTGACGCCGATCTTGGCGGTCGCTCCGGTTCCGCTCTGAAACATGATCGAGTTGCCCAGTGTGCCGGTGCTGTTGGTCCAAAGAGGAACGAAATCGGCTGTGCCGGTTCCAGCAACGTCCGCGGTTGCGCCGGCATTGCTCTCTCCCGCTGCCATTGCCGCTGACTGGCTGGCGCTGGGCATCGAACCGGCCAACATAAACGCCGATGCTGGCAGTCCGCCGAGAGTCTGCGCATCTGCGGCTTTCAGTGCGTAAGGAACGCTCATCAGCAGCACGCGCGATTGTTCTTCCCCGCCGTTGACTTGCACTCCCAGCCAGCGGGCTTCGCCGGAGGTGAATAGTTCCTGCGGCAGTCCTTCGGCCTTGGTAGCGCCCAGTTGCGCCGTGTAGTTACCTTTGCTGTCAGCTTGCACGTTCTGGGTTTCCAGCCAGAGCGGACTTCCGCCGGTTTCCTGGCTGTAGATCGAGAAGGTGATTCCGGTAACGCCGGTAAGGGCCTTTCCCTGATCGACCGCCTTACCGGTGAAATTAACTACACGCGGCACGACGGCCACGGCTGAAGTGGATACGGCTGCTTGCTGAGCGCTCAGCAATGAACACAACAGCATAATAACTGCGAATACAGAAGGTGAGTGACGGGGTCGGTTCATAAGCTTCTCCTTTGACTGAACTGTCCTTGGATTGTTCCCTGGGTTTTTCGTGCAGGAAGCCTGCTCATTGATATGAGACAAAACGGGGAAAACATTTCAGAAATTCGTGCCGAGGGTGAGGTTCAGGTGCCAACCTGAGGCAAAGAAAGCCAGTTGGTGTAGTGGAAGGGACCGTATCGGCCGGCAGAATCGGGGTTAGCGATAGTCCACACTAACGTGACCGCCCCGATTTCAGCCTTGGAATCGCCCGAGGCAACGCGACGAGGTTCGGAACACAAAAGCGAAACGTCGTTTCTTTTCAATGCTGTAGGAACCCGACAACATCTTCGCGGCGTCCTGCGACTGCGAGAATAAAAATTCGCCGTAGCCAGACAGATGGGAATCGCAACGTGAAATGCCCACCGACGAATTTTGGAAGTTGGCCGTAAGTTACAGCGGGCTGTATATTCACCGGTGGGACATCACTCCCGGCTGGCGAACTTTGGTGTGCGAAACAGTGTTCACCATGGCCGCTCTGTATTTCACCGTTCTTAAACACAAACCGATCACCTATAGCCTTGCTCTACTTTTCGTTCATTACGGATTCTGGATTTATTACATGGGGTCTGCACTATCGCAGCCGGTTTTCTTTACACCTCGTCTTGTGGCGGTTGCAAGCGCCGCTGCCGGTGTGTGTTGGGTCGTATACGCGAAGGCGAATATGGCAAACCAGTGCACGTAGCTTGATGTCCGTTGAGGGTGTTAGTGAATCGCGCGGCTCCAAGCGGGGATATTTACCAGGGCCTGTGGTCGCCGCGGTGGGAGTTTACGAGCCTTCGATCGCGGTCATCCAGGTGGAAGTAACGGGACAACTGTTCTGGGCTTAATTCTCCGACAAAGCGACCGTACCGATTGCCCCGGTTTTCCCTTCCGTTGATCCCCGCTACCCAACTCGGTGAGGCTTTTCCATTTGAACTAGTGCTTGACTCTGGAATGCACCCAAGGGTTCATACTTCTTCAGGAGAGCACGACCATCGCCAAGACTCTTCATTCCGGAGCACTCGCAACAGCGGCGGGCGTGAGTCCTGACACGATCAGGCACTACGAAAGCATTGGGATATTGCCGAAGGCTTCGCGAACCGAGTCCGGTTACAGGGTGTATCCCGAGAGCGCGATAGAAAGAGTGTTGGTCGTTCGCCGGGCACTTCGCATCGGCTTCACATTGGCGGAGCTAGCGGAAGTCTTGAAGGCCCGCGATGCGGGCGGTGCTCCTTGCCAGCGTGTTTACAAACTAGCGCAGGGAAAGTTGAAGGGCATTACAGAGGACATCGAAGCACTGAAGAAGACGGAGCGGTATCTCAAGCAGGTTCTGAGCGATTGGGAAAACCGAATGAGCCAGACGGCTCCCGGCCAGAAATCGAATCTTCTTCACTCGCTCACAGGAGCGGTCGATGGTCCCAATGCAAAAGGAAGTCAATTTCGGAGGAGACGAACATGAAGAGCGTGATCGCATTATTTCTATTCTGCGGAGTTCTTGCGTCGCAGGACATGCAATCCTGCCCCATACACAAAGAACACTTGAAGGCGGACTCGCAGGGCCAAGCCGATGTAGAAAAGCACGGGGATGAGGCGATGGGCTTCTCCCACGACAGCACCACCCATCACTTTCATTTGTCACCGGACGGGGGAGAAATCGAAGTGACCGTCAACGATGGCAAGGTTACTCAGAACGTTCAGGCAATTCGTTCGCACCTGACGCACATCGTCACGATGTTCGCGAATGGCGACTTTTCCATTCCGATGTTGGTCCACAGTCAAGTGCCACCGGGCGTCACAGAGATGAAGGACAGGCGGGCTGAGATTTCGTATAGCCTTGAAGACTTGCCGGATGGTGGGCGGGTACGGATCAAGACCGCGAATAAGGACGCCCTAAATGCCGTCCACGATTTTCTGACCTTCCAGATTGAGGACCATCACACCGGAGATAAAACCGAATAGCCTTGTTAAGATAACGGCGTGCCCGCAAGCAAGCTGCTGACCCTCGTCGCGATTTTCTTCCTCACGAGTCTGATCAGTGTCGTCACCGGTAGCACATCTTTAATCACAGTTCCCGTGATGATCGAGTTCGGTATCGATCCTCATGGCGCCGTCGCGACAAACATGATGGCTTTGATATTCATGAGCCTCGGCGGTTCGTTACCATTTGCCCGGAAGGGCGTCGTTGCCCGCCACGTCCTGCCGCTTTCCATCACCCTGACCGTGGTTGGATCGGCACTCGGTGCCCTGCTACTGCTCCGAGTTCCCGTGCGGGCACTTCAACTCACGATTGCAATCGCCATGATTGCCGTGGCAGGGTTCTCGCTGGTAAGGAAGAACGACGGCTCGTCAGATCACCCAGTCTCACCTGCTCGGAAGGCGACCGGGTACCTTGCGACTTTCATTCTCGCCGTGTATGGCGGATTCTTCAGCGGCGGCTACGTGACGATGCTGACCGCCGTATTCGTTCTGCTGTTCGGACTCAGTTTCCTGCAATCAGTGGCGACCACCAAGGTGATCAACCTGTTCTCGTCCGCCGTGGCAACCCTGATCTTCGCGTGGCGTGGCGTTGTAGATTACAAGCTGGGTGCCATCCTCGGTCTCACGATGTTCTTGGGAGCACTGGTTGGCGGGCACGCCACGCTACGGATCAGCCCCGTATGGCTGCGCCGTATCTTCATCATCGCTGTTGCAGGACTTGCTCTGAAAATGATTTTGGTGTTTTTCCAGCATTGAGAATGGTTACACGTCCGTAGGCTGAAGAAACGCCATGAACGATGGGATTTCTTGACACGGCTTAATGTAAGGTTTTTGAGAGCATTGATTTATCCAGTGTTTGTTGGGGTTCCGATAGGCGGCGTAGTATCCCTCGCTGAAATTACTGCTTTGGTTCCTTTTTCAACGGGCACTCCCGATTTCACTCACTGACCCTGAAAATGGCTAACAGACGGCGCAAGCTTGCTAAAAACCCTGATTTCAACAATTGAGCTGGCCTCGGGCGGAACGGGCGCACCGATTCTTGAGCCCGTCCCACCGAAAGGACTCTTGTTAGGGAGTGCAGCCGCCGCTGTAGGCGCAATTTACGGTAGTAAACGAAAGCGCATGCAGACCCTCGTTGCCCGCGCTGCCTTGAGTCACTGTCTCGATGGACTGGTCGCCTTTGTCGTCCGTCATGGTCAAGATACGCGTGGAGGTGGCCTGCGATCCCGGGTAATGGGTGAACTTGCCCTGGGCGGTTTCATTTGCGGTTCCAGCATACCCGTTATCGAAGAAGACGCTGGCTGTGTTGGCTAACTGAAAGGTTCCATAAAGGTTAGGGTTGTCGCAGCACGACCGCGAGACCATCCACGCGACATTTTGGCCGATTAAACCGGGGGTGCTGACGGCGTACTCGGCCGCAGTATAGGTGGTGAGGTCCGAAAGATACACGTAGGCGTTATTAGGCCCCGTGGCAAATACGTCTGCGAAGAAGACGTCCCCAATATTTGGATTGAACGCCGCATATCGTTGTCCAGAGTACCCAGGCCAGAAGTAACCAAAGACGGCAAGGGCGGCAGCATCCCCTTGGCCGCATCCAGATAATTCATACACACCGCCCGCCAGTCCGGCTTCAAAAGCTGGGTTAGCGCCCTCCACCCCGTCACCAACGAAGAGACCGTCGATCCCCACCAGGCTGTACTCTTCCGCTCCGACCCCGTAGGAGCCCGGCGGACTGCAAGTAATGCCATACGGCAACGCGGGTGTTGGCACTGAGAATGTGGCGTAAACAGCGTCGAAGGAGTTCACGTCGCTCCATTTCAATTGTTTGTTCGTGAGAACGACGCCGCTCGTGTTGATGGTCGCAACCTGCAGCGGTCCGCTGGCTTGGGATTGCGCCGCCTGTGACATAGGCGACGATCCGGCCGGGATTCTCTCGCGTCCGTGGGTCGGCAGCGGCTTCAGTTCTCCGTTCCAGTGAATCTTGGCTGCCTTCACGACTCGTTCCCACACGGCGTAGCCATCGGGATTGGCCTGTTTGTCGGGGCGTGGTGGGAAACCATAGGTAGCTAGCTCTACGTCAGCGGCGGTTACAGGATTGAACTCTTTGGGCGGCTCGGCATAGGTGTAAACTCCAGGGATATTGGTGGGAACATTGGCGCCTGAAGCGCGGATTGCCTGTGCGGCGTCGCTCTCCGCCGCGGCCAATGTACTGAGACTGAGCCCCAGGCTTCCCATGATTACCAAAACTGCCAGCTTTGCGAATTTGCCCTGTGTTTGCATTTGACCATATCCCCCATTTTTGAATTTTCGTTAATTGGCCCCTCACATCTGGTCCTTGTCTCTAACAGCGCAAACGCGCGCCGAATTTGATCACCCGCTGACCGAAAAACCGGACAATTTTTAGGGAGAAGTTCTCTTCGGAGGCCCCCAGTTGTGCCCTCTAATCTCCGCACTCGCGGGTCACTTAGGCTCAACTACAGCCCTTCGGAAGTGTGGAACCCCACGTGGTTGGTATGAGCTTAAATGGCGGACCTTGCTCGGCGTATGGACCTTTTGTCTTGCAGGAGCCGCAGCTCATCGCAGGAAGCAACAGCATCACAGTAAGCGGTACACACCAGTGGGTTATCCTCCCCAGCGATGGTCTGGTCTCGGGGAAAAACAGCTTTCAGGTGTGTGTTGCAGGTTACGAGGAATTTCAGACCATCAATATCGGCTACAGCTCTCTCACAGTCCAGGCCCAATGAAACAGGACGAAGACCGTTTGAGCAAGTAATCAGTCCCTCGGTTTTGGCGCTGGATTTACCGGGTTGCCCTTGCCACAGATCTAATTTTTATCGAAGCAATGATCAAATTCAGCGCGCCTTTGCGCACTTAGAGACAAGGGAAGTACTTCAAAGGGCCGATCACAAAATCTGCAAACGGAGGATGGACAAATGCAAACACAGGGCAAATTCGCAAAGCTAACAGTCCTGGTAATCACCGGGTACCTGCTACTTAGTCTCACTACCTCAGCCACCGCACAGAGCGACGCCGTACGGGCAATGTACCTCTCGGCCGCCAACGTGCCCACTAACATCGCGAGCATCCACACTTATCCCGAGCCGCCGAAGGGCTTGAATCCCTTGACGGCCAGCGACGTGGAGCTAGCCACCTACGGCTTTCCGCAACGGCCGGACAAACTGGCGGATCCCGAGCACTATGCCCTGTGGGAGAAGGCCATGACGAGAGCCAAAATTCGCTGGCACGGTGACCTGAAACCGGTGCTCGGCGGCGGACGCGGGATGATCCCTGTCGGTGCGTCGCGAACGCAACCGATGGGGGAGTTACAAGCTCAACCTCAAACCGGGCCGAAACAGCTGTCGAATATCAGCGGTGCCGGCGTGATTCTTGACAACGGCGTGAAGAAGTGGAACGCGAAGACTTCTTTCATCAACATTTTGGCGACCATGAGCGTGCCGCACAGCCAGGCCCCCCATCCCAACGGCTGCGTCGCATCCGACTATTATTCGGCGAGTTTGGTGGGACTTGACGGTGAGATCTGGTATGGGGCCAATGGCGTACCTTTTTTCCTTCCTCAAGAGAACGCCGGCGTTCTGTCTGAGGTTGATTGCGCGGGTGATGCATCTTACTACGCTTATCTGGGGTGGGAGAACTCTCTCAGCACAGCGTTCCAAATCAACCCCGGTGATGCCGTATTCGTTGTCGTGGGCGCCAACGGCGGAGGGTGCAACTCGGGATATGTGTATCTGACGGACTTAACAACCGGAGTCGACACTCCCTATACGGTCGACCCGAACCCTTGTTCCATCCCGCAGATCGGCCGTTTCGCGAACTGGATTGTGTGGCGCCCGTGCTGCGACGGCCCTGGACCGGACGGGGCGTGGCCACTGGCCGACACCGCCGACGTTTTCTTCGGTCTCGGCGAGGTCCTGAACGGCGCCGGCGCATACCATTACCCCGGATCTCAGGCCGCATCGACGCAAATCTTGACGATGACGGATGACGGGGGCGACCAGGACATTGAGACCGTAATCCAAGGCACCTACACCGGCACTGCGGGCCTTATCTTCCAGACCACAGGATGCGGATCGGAGTGCACGCCCTAGCAAGAAACTGCAGATCGGCCGCTCAGAGGATAAGGCAGCGGTCTTCCACATGTCAGAAACGTCTTCTGGACTAAGAAAGGCTGAGGCCCATCAAGTCAAAATGCGGCGGTCTCCACAGGAGGTTCGCGAGAGACTCCTAAAGAAGATGGGAGTACGACCGGTTGCGCAGCTGAGTAAAACAGCGCCCGCATCGGTGACCAAGAAATAATTTGCAGCAACTTTATCAAACCGGCTGCAAGCCCAGGACCTTCCAGGGGCTGCGCTGCCGGCCAGTGAGCCAGTTGTCCCAGTTCTTACGATTTGTAGTTAGTAGCAAAGTTGCAGGATAGCCACTTTGGAACGAGGAGACCTGTTTATGGCTGCTAATGCGACTGAATTGCAGTCCAGTACGGAGAGAGCGGCGGACGAAAGTTGCGTGCCCGTCACGATAAGACAGCGGCTTGAAAAGCTCGCGCGCGAGGTGTTCGAAGGGCACGAAGAGTATCTTGGGATGACGCCGGATTAACGGGTTCTTCTCGTATGCTCTTCGACAGTCGCAGTTGACTGCATCTTCAGCTTTGCGGCGACGTGGGAGGATCCCCTTCGTAGGTTACTTTGGGCTCAACTTTCCGAGATTCCTGGCGCACCGAGGGCGCACACTTTCCCTTCCAAAGGAGTCGAGCCGTTGTAATCCGGCCTCAACTGCCGGAACACCTTCCTCGCACACCCTTTTCGCACAGGCCAGAGCTCGCTCGGCGATCCGGCTAACCTCGTGCAGTAGTTTGCGAGTCTCAGTATCGGATTCTAACCGGGCTCGGCTCTCTTGAACACGCACGATTGAGAATATCGCTTTGCACACGGGTGCTGTTCCATTCGAGCAGAGTACTGAGAAACCGTCGAGCATCGTTTTTGACTACCCTCCGGGGGCCCACCACGCCAAGAGTCAAGTCGGCCAGCCAGCGCTCCGGTGAGGCAGGCTGCGCGCGCCGGAAGGCAAACCCTTTCGATTGAAGGCTTAGGCCTCGGCAATGGCGGCGATGGACACCTCCGCCCTTCACGCCACAGAGCTCAACTGTAAAGGGAGGCGTCGCAGGCGCTGGCCGGTGGCGGCGAAAATCGCGTTGGCTACTGCGGGAGCGATCGGCGGAAGTCCCGGCTCTCCCATCCCTCCGGGGTCCTCTTGACTCGGTACCTGATACACTTCGACTGGTGGCGCTTCGGTGATCCGGATCGGATCGTAGCTGTCAAAATTCGTTTGCTCCACGGCGCCGTTGCGCACAGTAATCTCGTTCTTCAGAGCCGCGCTCAGCCCATAAATGATGGCGCCTTCCGTCTGCGAACGGACGGACTCCGGATTCACTATTTGTCCGCAATCCACCGCGGCCGCGATGCGATCGATCTTGAACTCACTGCCTTTAACCGTCACCTCCGCCACTTCGGCAAGGTAACTTCCGAAGGAATGGTAGCAAGCAATCCCTCGGCCTTTGCCCTTCGGCAGAGGATTCGCCCAGCCCGATTTTTCTGCCACCAGGTTCAAGACCCCAAGAAGACGGGCCGGGTCCGGATCGTCTTCGAATCTCGGCTTCCAGTTCGGCGGTTTCACCAGCAGAGTTTGCCGGAACTGCATCGGGTCCTTGCCGGCTGCCGCCGCCAATTCGTCGACGAAGCTCTCCACCACAAAACCATTGAAAGAATGTTCGACCGAGCGCCACCACGCGCGCGGCACCGCGCTTGTCACGCCGTTGAATTCGAGCCGTACATTGGGAATGGCATAAGGCATTTGCCTTGCGCCGCCCGATTCATCCTCGGCGGGATCGGCCTTCGGATCCCAATACCCTTGAATCGACGTCGAGGCCAGCGTATGAAACCAGGCAACTGGACGCCCCTTCGCATCCACGACACCCTGCATACGATGGCAGGTCGCTGGCCGATAGAAGTCGTGCGTCATGTCGTCTTCACGCGTCCACACCAGTTGCACGGGCTTGCCCACAACCTTCGCGATCTGAGCCACCTCTGCGGGATAGTCCGCCATGTAGCGGCGGCCAAATCCGCCTCCCATCAGAGTGGTGTGCACAACCACCTTTGCGGGCGGAATGTCCAGAACCTTAGCCACGGTACTCTGGACCCAGTCGGGCGATTGCGTCGGAGCCCACACTTCCGCCTCGCCGGCGCGGGCCTGCGCGGTAATGTTCATTGGTTCCATCGTGGCGTGCGCCAGTAACGGCATCTCGTAGAGCGCCTCTACTTTTCTCGCTCCGTTCGACAACGCCGCGTCCACGTCGCCGTCGTTGCGCATCCGTTTGCCGGATTTTGCAGCAGCAGCGCGCAAGGATTCACGCAGCCCGTCACTCGATTCCGAAGCCGCAAAGCCATGATCCCAGGTAATCTGCAGTGCTTCTCGCCCTTTCATCGCTGCCCACGTGGAATGGGCGACCACCACAATGCCTCCAGCCGTGAACTTATCCGCGCCGAGTGCCGGAATTTCAAAAACATCGCGCACGCCTGGGACTGCTTTGGCAGGCGCTGCATCAAAGTGGGCTGCCTTGCCGCCGAACGTCGGACAGCGAGCCACAACCGCGAACAACATCTCATGGACGCGCACATCGATTCCGAATTGCGCGCTGCCGTTTACTTTGGCTGGCACGTCAACCCGCGCAACGGGATGGCCGATCAATTCAAATTTCGATGGATCCTTGAGTGGCACTTTGTCGGGATCTGGGAGGGGCAGCCTTGCAGCGACTTCTACCAGCTCTCCGTAGCCTGCACGATGCAACGACGCGCGGTGAAGCACTGCGCTTTTTTCGGCAATGCATTCGTTGCGCGGCACACTCCATTTTGCCGCCGCCGCTGTGATCATCAATTCGCGCACGGTCGCTCCGGCGCGCCTTAGTGGCATGAAGTTTTCCTCGGTGCTGCCGCTGCCTCCAGTTCCAAGATGGGCATAGATGTCGGGCCGTGTCTCGGCCTGTTCCACGCTTACAGAATCCAACTCGACTTCGAGTTCTTCAGCCAGACACATTGCCAGACCGGTGCGAATGCCCTGGCCCATCTCCGACTTCGCCACGATCAGCGAGATCTGCCCGCTGGGCTTTACGTGAATGTAGGCCACAAACGGGTTCGGCGAAGGCGTTTTTTTTCTTCCTGCGCGAACGACCAGGACTCGGGAAGACTCACTCCGATGATGAGCCCGGCCCCGGCGGCCGCTCCTGCGGCGATGAATGTGCGGCGGCTGATGGTCATGGTCAGGCTCCTTGTGCAGCGCGATGCACGGCGCGCCGAATTCGCTGATACATCCCACAGCGGCAGAGGTTGCCAACCATGGCGCTATCGATTTGATCGTCCGTGGGATGTGGAGTTTTCGCGAGCAGCGCCGCCGCCGACATAATCTGACCGCATTGGCAATACCCGCATTGTGGCACCTGCTCGGCGATCCACGCCAACTGTACGGGATGATTGTTGGCAGCGGACAGCCCCTCGATGGTTGTGACTTTCCGCGTTCCTACCGAGGAGACAGCAGTCTGGCATGAGCGCACCGCTTCGCCGTCGAGATGAACGGTGCAGGCGCCGCAAAGTCCCATGCCACATCCATACTTGGTGCCGGTTAAGTTGAGTTGGTCGCGCAGAACCCACAACAATGGAGTGCCTGGCGCGATCTCGACATCGTGAGGGCTGTTGTTGATCAGGAGGTGATGTATAGCCATGCGAACTCCGGGAGACAACTGTGTTAGACGAGGCTAGACAAAATTCGTTTGCTCTGCAACTCTGCCGGTCCGGGCAACGTTGGCAGGTCGGGCAGCCCCGAGATTGTGTCGGGCCAGAAGTCAGCTTGTGGGAAGTCAGACGTTCCAATCCGGGCCCGCCGATTTCCGCCGGGATGGGTTGACCGACTACTGCTGTCGCGCGGCACTAATTAACGAGAATTGCATTAGCTGTGTTTTCAGTACTTTCTCGTTTTTAAGTGCCAGCGGGATGGCTTCCGCGTCTTATCTCAAACCTTC
>Ga0265762_1000071_pt1 | contig 13563 bp, 10 predicted proteins | sample NZIome_4_FD_200870 | JGI IMG/M metagenome (GOLD analysis project Ga0265762, IMG submission 200870) | Metatranscriptome of rhizosphere microbial communities from Maridalen valley, Oslo, Norway - NZI4 (Metagenome Metatranscriptome) | ecosystem: Host-associated > Plants > Roots > Rhizosphere > Soil...
ACGGACACAAGGTGCCGGCGAGACTCGAAGAGCACTGCCAGGCCACTTGTCGCCTGGCGCGCATGGTGCATGCTGAATTCCCAAATGTACTCGTGGAGATGCACGATCCCGCAGCCGGCGGCGCTCCTGTACGTAATTGCCCGATTTATTACGGCTACGGTCCATGCTTTGAGGGGCAGGTGATCTGCCCAGCGACTGGATTCGATACTGTTTGGGCTTTTGAATTGATGTGGAAACCGATGGAGAATCTTCTTAGCGGCCAAAGCATCGCTCTCTATTACTACAATTTGGCTTACAGTATTCCCCTTTACATTCATATCGATCTGAGAACGGATAATGAAAATGCGGTCGTCTTTTGGTGGAACGCTTCCACCTGCCGTCACTTGGGAATTGGCGGTACCCATCAGGATGAAGCGGTTCGCCAAGCCCAGGCGCAAAGCATGGCCAAATATCGGCGGCTCAAACCCTACTTCGCCTCGGGTGTGTTTTACGGGATCGACGAACAAACCCATGTCCATTCCAGCCCTGACGGAAACAGCGCCGTGATCAACTGTTTCAATCTAGCTGACGCTCCCGTGGAGCGAGAGATCCGTTTCGATGCAACGGGATTTGGGCTATCGCCGGACAAATTCTATGAATTCTCCGGAGCTACCTTTTCCAAGACTGGTAACGCGTACATTGGGGTGGTCCGCATCCCCGCGCGTGGCCATATCCTGGTTGAGGTACAGTAACGCAGGTCGGAAACCAAATAGTTCCAACATTCTTACGAAGCGCGGACCAGGACGCTGCATTCAGCGGGAAGTGGCCGGAGGAGTCTGGTCTTGGCTTACCGGATGTTCTACTGCACCGGCGGCGCAACCCAGGAGGAGTATCGCATTCAGCAGGCGACCTCGTCCGATCTTTTATAGTCGGAGCGCCATCCAGATAACCCGATGATCGTGGACGGTTACGATGCGCGGGACCTGATGGTCATGAGATACCAAGATGAGCGGATGTTGTACTACACGGCGACCGCAGATGCGATAGGCGGACACCATACGGTGATGGCAGCGCCCCGCAGCTGAGGGGTGATTCACACGCCGGGGAAGCGGTTTGTCTCCCGCACGGGGCGGAGCCAGGGCCACGGCGGCGTTTGGCTTGCGGAGTTCCCCTCGAAAGACTAAAGCCGCAAAAGTAACCTCGGGAGTTCAATTCGTCAGCTTTTCGATGTACGCGGTAAACGGCTCGACGCTAATCTCTTTGCCCTGAGATCGAGTCGCCCCACTCCCGTCGGTCAGCAATATTGCATCGCTGGAAGCAGCGAGGCCCTGCGGCGCCAGATCCAATGTGACTTTTTGTGCCGTGGCGGACATATTCAATACCACGAGTACTGCTTCGTTCCTGAACCGACGCAGGAACGAAAGCACGTTCGGGTTATTTTCATCCAACGGAATGTATTCGCCTTCGATCAATGCTTTTTCGTGATGACGGAGATCTAGAAGCCGCTTATAGAAGTTCAGGATCGACGCAGGATCAGCCGACTCGGTGGCAACGTTGTGAGTGATCGCGCTCGGCGGCACGGGCAGCCACGGTTGTGCCTTACTGAAGCCACCATTGACACCGGCGCTCCACTGCATGGGAGTGCGTTCTCCGTCGCGGCCCTTCTCGGTGGGCCAGCCGATCTTACCCTGCGGGTCGCGCACATCTTCCTTGCTTTTCGGGTCATTGTTCTGCATCCCGATCTCCTCACCGTAGTACAGAATCGGGCTCCCGCGGAGAGTGAGATAGAGGGCGGCCATAAGCTTAGCTATGGCGTCATCGTGGAACCCGTCTCCATAGCGATTGTAAGAGCGCGGCATGTCGTGATTCCCGATCAGAAATACCGGCCAGCCGCCGGAAGAATTGACGGACGCGATCTGCTTGCGGAATTCGGCAGGGGACAGATGATCTACGGTCGCGAACATCATATCCATGGGCAACTGCAGTTCGCTGCTGTGATCCCCGTAATAATGTTTCAACTCATCGATCGACGAAGTGTAGGTCTCGCCGACGAGCACCGCGTTATATTCATCGGCCACTTTGCGAAGTCCGCGAAGCACGCCGTGCACCTCAGGCAGTTTCTGATTGTATTTCTCGTCCATGTTGGGCCGGCCAAACGTGTCGGTGCCAGCAGCAAAGGGATTGTCGGTGAGGTGCGGATCTTCGAACAACGAATCCACAGCATCCAACCGGAATCCGGCGACTCCGCGCTTGTACCAGAAGCGCGTGACCTCAAGCATGGCCGCTTCGACCGCGGGATTTCTCCAGTTCAGGTCTGGCTGTTCCGGATAAAAGTAGTGGTAATAGTACTGCTGTGTGGTTGCGTCGAAGGTCCAAGCCGAGAGCCCGAAGGTCGAAACCCAATTATTCGGCGGCCGACCGGGGCCGCGGCCATCGCGCCAGATGTACCAATCCCGATGGGCAGAGGCGCGCGAGCTCTTCGAATCCTGAAACCACTTGTGCTGATCCGACGTGTGGTTGGCGACGAAATCGAGAAGGATGCGGATGCCAAGTTTGTTGGCTTCGGCGAGCAGGCGGTCAAAATCCTGCAGGGAGCCGTACATAGGGTCGATGTCTTCGTAATCCGAGATGTCATAGCCGAAGTCCACTTGCGGCGATCGAAAGCATGGGGTGATCCAGATGGCATCGACGCCGAGGTCTTTCAGATAGTTGAGCTTTGATGTAACCCCGTTCAGATCGCCGATCCCGTCGTGATTGCTGTCCGCGAAACTCCGCGGATAGAGCTCGTAGAAAACGGCGCCCTGCCACCAGGGATGGCCCTGGGCATCGATTACCTGCGCTTGCCCCTGGAGCTGCGCAGCTAGCGCGACGGCGAGCCCCACGATAGATATGGCGAGCTTTTTGTAGAGTTGTCGATGCACGCGAGGCTTCAGTTATAGCGGCAGACTGATCGGTTTGCAATAGAATCCACCAAAAAGTTGCCCGGTACAAGTTGTTCATGAACAGCCTCGAAAGGCATACTAACTAAGCGGTTATGGCGAGCTGACAACCTTGAGACTCGGGGGCAACGATAATGTTGAGATTGGCAAGAGTTTGTACTCTAGCGGCATTTAGCCTGAGCCTTTTTGCAAACGCAACGGCGCAGGAACACGTTCTGCAAAGCTTGATGGAGCCACACGACTATGTGCAGAAAAGAGCCTCAAGCTATGATCGGTCCGGTGGAAATGCGGATTATCGCGAGATCAAGCCCGGGGATACGCTCACGCTGCTCGATGATCCCGGGCCGGGGATCATCACGCACGTGTGGATCACGATCGCTTCGCCCGAGAAATTTCACCTGAAGAAACTCGTTCTGCGAATGTATTGGGACCATGAGCCGACCCCGAGTGTGGAAACTCCCATTGGAGATTTCTTTGGCCTGGGCTTGGGAAATTACTTCCGATACGAGTCCATTCCTCTGGCCGTGGGCTCCGACATGGCCCTGAATTCGTTTTTCTGCATGCCTTTCCAGTCGCATGCGCGAGTCACGGTAACGAATCAAGGGAACGAGGCGGTCGACCACTTTTATTTCAACCTCGATTATCAGGCCTACCGCAAAGCGCTGCCCGCGCAGACGATGTATTTTCACGCCCAGTACCGCCAGGCCGCGCCGGCGCACGGCTGGGACAATCATTGGACAAACAATTACGTTCCGGCGATTGAAGGGAAGAAAAACCTCGATGGGCGAGACAATTACGTGTGGCTGGAAGCAATCGGCCGCGGCCATTTTGTCGGTGTGACGATGTCGGTACTGCAGAATCAGGACGGGTGGTGGGGCGAAGGCGACGATATGTTGTTCGTCGATGGCGAGGCATTGCCCTCGATCAATGGCACCGGGTCGGAAGATTATTTTCTGGGCGCGTGGGACTTCGGCGATCACCCGTTTGCCTATAGCTCGTTTGGCGCGCCGGTCAAAGGAGACGAGGTCGCTGGGAGTCATTCTTCGGTCTATCGGTTCCATCTGGATTCGCCGATCCCGTTCACAAAGTCTTTGAGGGCGACGATCGAACATGGCCACGCGAATCACCGATCCGACAATTTTTTCTCGGTTGCTTATTGGTACCAACTGGAGCCACACGGTGCCTTCCCGCCGCTGCCGCCCGTTGCGGAGAGACTACCGAGAATTTTCCCGGTCGGAGGGCCTGGAAACGCCGGCAAGTAGCAGTGACGAGACACGTTAGGAGGTCGTTTAAAAAAAAGGATCGTCAGAAGGAATCGTGGGTGGACTCCGATTCGCGCAGCTAGCCAAGTGAGTGATATAGGCGAGTTCGAGAACGCGGTAGGTGCGAAAACCGTACGATTTTCTCATCGTGACTTTGGCCTTGTTGTTCAAGCCCTCCACAACACCGCTGGACAGCATCTTTTAAGCGCAGAAATAGTTCAGGATGAGCTCGCGATGATTGTGCAGCGAACGGGCGATCTTCTTCATGGGTTCGATGCGGGATCGCATGGTCTGGCGGCACCACTCGTCGAGGAACTTTCCGGCCCAGGCAGGCGAACTATATTCCCAGAGTTGCTGAAAGGCTTCCTTCAGAAGGTAGGCGCGGACGGTCTTGAGATTGTAGCGAAGGAGGTCGCGCAACCGGAAGTGCTGGTCGTCGCCAAGGTTCTCACTGCGACGGAGCAGCAGCCAGCGGGATTTCCTGAGGATCGGGGCGCGGCCCTCACGTCTCATGCGGCTGGTTTCCTCGGCACGGACGTTGTCCAGTGCCTTGTTCATATTGGCGACGATGTGAAAGCGGTCGAGGATATGCAACGCCTCGGAGCAGTTTTCACGGATCGGCTTCAGAGAAGGTCCCACACGTCGGAACAGACGAATACAATTTTGGAAATTACGTCCTTGCCCATAGCGGCGAAGAATCCTTGGAAGGATTCGATGGTTCGCTCTTTGCCTACGCAAAGAAGGCGGGTAACGCCCAGATCAATCTGGTAGACAGGGTGAGGTATTTGTGTCCCTTGGAGTACTGAATATCATCGACGCCGATAGCGTCGATCTGGCCGAGCGTTCAGTGTTCCCGACCCCAGGTGACAACATGTTCGACCGCGTCGAAGACCTTGTCCCAGGAGGTGCGAAAGGCCTCCGCCGTCTCTTTCCATGACAGTCGCCTCGCCCAAGGGGCTAGGAAGAGAATGTTTGCTTTGGTCAGTGTGCGCTTGCCGTCGCCCCCAGGAACTTCTTCGACAGCCACAACGCCACAGCGGCGACAGTCGACGCGCCGCATCGTGTACAGAAGGAAAACGAGAAACCCCCACAGGGGAATGAACTCAAAGCGGCGTTCGGCGAGTTGGTCGTAGCCGGGCGTCGGCAAATGGCAGCGCGAGCAGACTGCGGCCGAACCCTTGCGCGGTCGTACGGCCACTTTAATGCTCTTTTTGTCGGCACTGAAGTGGGCGTGCTGGTAGACAAAACCGCGAAAACGATGGCAGCGGTTTGAGATCGTGATCAGTTCCATGGCGCGGAGGTGAGCGGCGGCGAACCCTCTACCATAAACCGCTCCGAGGCCCAGTTCGCGTTTCCGCCCCGATGGGCTGTGCCCCTTCGGAGAGATCGTCAAGGATCATAATGAGGGTTCTAGGAGCACCACATTGAACCACGGCGGGGGCCGCGGGACGGGTAAACACTGGGCGACCAGGGAGGATCTACTACTTCTTACCACAATGCTGGTCGAGAAATCGGAAGACATCGTCGGCCCAGACGGCGGATCCAAAGTAACCGAACGCGTGGCCGTCTTGCGGGGAGTTCCCATAGGGGGGATAGATCTTCACCTCGTACGGTTTCCTCGCGTCCTTCATCACTGCGGAGAGGACCTTGCTCGGCGACAGGTCATAATCGTTCTCGGCCTGGAAAAAAAATATCGGCGCGTGCGCATTTCGAACCGAAGCCGTCATCAACGATTGCAGCGCCGGCGCGTCTGCCCAGCTTTGGGCGCCCCCCGCTGAATCGATGGCTGCACAATAAGATCCGCGTTCCGCACCCAGCACGACCTCGATGCCGCCGAACGAAGTTCCGGCTACGGCGATACGATTCGCTTGAACGAAACTCTGCTTTCGCAGCCACGCAAGCGCGGCGAGCTGATCGTTCAGGTGATCCGTCGCCAGCAACCGCACCATGGTTTCGGCGCCTGCCGCGATGCCACCATTCTTTTCGGCTGCCGCGATCTGGTCACCAATATATGGGCCCGCGGACGCGCTCAAACCTTGGCCACGCCGGTAGGGCCCAAAGAACACCCATCCATGGCTCGCGAACACTGGACCGAGTGCCTCGAAACCGGTTTTGCTGATCATGCCAGCGGCGCTCCCGTGGTTATAAACGACAGCGGGAAACGGCCCTTTCCCTTCCGGTCTGTACACTACTCCGTGAAGGGTGATGTCGCCACTCGGAAACGTGACGTCGTTGGCCCCTGACAGAAATGGCAAAGGCAGCAACCAGAAAAGGACGAAGCAGGCAAGTTTGTTCATCTTTTCGTTGATTCTATCCGGTCCCATGATCGACATCCAATCGTAGAGAGAGGCCGTCCTGAAGTTCAAGGAATGCGCGGGCCGCGGTTTCAAACGGCCGAGCGATACCTGGGATGCAGCGGCTAAGTGGCGCCCACATAGCGGGTCCTGTCGGATGAGCGAGCCGAGCTTCCCGGCACCATTCGACCGTATCAGTGACCCACAGATTCCTCAGGCAAAAAGAATGACTGATGAACAAAAGCGAATACAACGGAAGCCCTTCATGGGAAGTAAGAGGGGCCCCTAGGGTTGCGGGCGGTGCCTGCAGGAGTCGGGCGGACGCTGCGTTCCCACATGTTCGGCGCGGTGCGAGGTGGGGATCACATCCGCGCCAGCTTCGGCCAGCCCGCAGATTGAGTCCCTCGGACAGCGTAGCCTGCGGGCAACCTCGGACGTGACGGATCGTGCCTCGCTCGAAGGCTTGCTGAACGCCGCAGTGAAGGCTTTTGGCAAGGTGGACATCATGGTCAACGGCGCCGGTCCAACCAAGTGCGCGCCGCCTGGAAACGGATGAAAGGGAATGGAACGAGATCTTCGAAACGAACCTGACGGGTGCTCTGCGCGCCGCTCAGATTTTTGGCCGCCACATGGTGGAACGCCGCTACGGACCCATTCACATTGCCTCTCTTGGATACTTCCTTGCTCTCTATGAAGTGGCCGTCTATGGCGCGAGCAAGGCGGGCTCGCGTCCTGACTCGAACCATGGCGATCGAATGGGCAGGATCTGGGTGTACGTGAAGCGATTATGCCCGGAGTTCTCCGGACGGCGCTCAACGTGCAACACCTTGACGGAACTCCGCGAGGGCAGGAGTTCCTGATGCGGACTCCGATGAAGCAGTTCGGCAAATTGGAAGAGTTGGTAGGCGGAGCTATCTTCCTGGCGTCGAAAGCCTCGAGTTTTGTGACCGGAACAATTCTTGCCGTGGATGGATGGAGGGTGGATGGAGGATTTCTAGCCAGCGGAGTCAATCAGTAAGTGTGAGCAACAGGCCCGGTTGATTCTGGGTTCGCCACGCCTCAACCACATGGAATCAGCGCCAAGAGCGGCGGGCATAGTTGCCGTAGGCTACAATCAGCGTCGGACTCGCTCGAACCAACTGGGGAACGCTACTGACAACCTGGTTCTTCCTTCGGCGCCTTTCCCACTCTTTCAGCGCGATACCCCACAACGTGCTGATGATGATGCTGCTGGCGATGTGCAACGGAGAACTTGTACCTTCCCATCCGGGTTTTCACCCCTGCTGTAGAGAAAAACTGCATCTACCAAGTCGTGCCCGCGAAGAGCGGAAAACAAGGCGCCCAGACGCTGTGCATTGCGCAACCGCCGCAGTGACCATGATCTCCCCGCGGGAGCAACCGGAGCGGCTTCAAGATGTGCTCTTCACGGCGCGCAGGAACTTTACCGCGATTGTCGGACTCGAAGTACTTGTAGCCAGTCCGGTTGCGAATGTTCAGGATGACGCGCCAGATGAAGGTTTGTGGTGAAGCCGTCGGCAAGTACCACGACGAGCACGGGGAATCCCTACCGCAACACCGACGGTTACGATTCTACCTGCACCAGTTCACGATGTTCTTTCCGAGGAAGCTGTACTGGCGTGGCGCTAGCCGTTTTAGCATGCACTTCCCAAGTGCCCACGTGTCACAGGCCGAGACATCGGACCGGATTCCAGTACAAACGAATTCTTACGGGGCTTCACAACACCAGTTGCGAGTTCACTGCACAACTACCACGGAGTAACTATCGACTGAGGGTAGCGTCGCTTCCAGTGTCGAGCCCTTCCATTGCGCTTTCTGGAGTGCAGGACTTTTCGTGTCAGGGGAAAAAAGAGATGGCTTCCGTCCCACGAGTGGGTGGAATTGTTTTCCCACGATAAGCTTCAGTTTCAATTCTCCGACTGGAGTTTGACCGTAGTTGAGCACATGGACGACGAGGGTTCTTCCATCGCGCACCGAAGTGACGTTGGCAAGGACATGCGAGGCTGCATTTTCCAGTTCGACATGGGTTGCATCTGGCGCAAGAGAATTGATCTCTGCCAAGACCTGCACTTCCGCCGATTTGTCGTTCATCGAACCTTTTTCGGAGAGAGGCAATATCTCTGCATTCAAGCCAGTTGCAGTGGATGTCTCGGCGAAGATAGAGACCCTGCCTCCGCTATTCTGATAGTCGTGAACCATTTCTTTCTGCTCCGCTGATAGGGACGCATACGCAGGAACGATGACGCCCGGATACGCGGCTAGTTCTTTCTTCGTGATGCGGCTCGCGAACCTGAAATCCCCCAGCACGCAGCTTCTAGCGAGAAAGTCCAGGCGGGTTGCGCCGCCTGGCCAATCGAAGTCGGGATTGACGTCGGGAAGAAGAACTGCCAAGGGCGCAACGTTCATCGCATCGGCATAGAGTTCGGCGTGGTCTTCCAGGAATCCGTTGTATTGGCTGATCGCCGACCAAGATTCCAGAGCCTTGGGATTTTGCGTAACCAGGGCCGTGTCGAATGGACCTTCCATATCCCATGTGTAGGACGTGCCGAACGCTGCCGCTTCCCCAATCGCCAGCTTTTCTGAGCGTGCTCGAAGGTAGGAATCGCTGCGGTCGCCCTCGTGAAAGTGGGAGTATTCCGAAACGATTGGCTTCACGCCCGGGTTCAGTCCTTTTACGAGACGGTCACGGCGGATGTTAGAAACGTCCCAATGATTGTCCCACGCTCCCGGCTCAGCCCAGCCTTCGGTGAAAATGAAATCCATTTGCCGATTCAGCACGTTGAACGGGGGGTAAAGTCCAAGGTTAGTGGAAAATGGAATGTCCGACTTCTTTTCGCGGCGGGCATAGTTCAAGAGCTGACCGAAGAAGTGAGCGACGCTGTCAGGCTCACTGGGATGGGAATCAAGAAAAGGGTTGTCGAAGAATATTGCATCAAAACCATCGTCGATGACCGCGCCCACTCGATGCTTTTGATATTCAACCCAGCCGGGGTCATCAATGTTAGCCACAAAACGCATCACGTCGCGGCCGTCTGAATACCGGTAGGGCACGCCGTTGCTTCCTACCATGATCCATCTAACGGATTGAGGGTCGTCTCGAAACAGGCTTTCCCAAAAGATCGAGATGGCGCACACGTAGGCAGCTACCTTAATCCCATGTGCATGTAATTTCTTGACGAGTTCTCTTACTGCGACGCGTTGGGCTTCTTCCTCCCGCCGGGAAAACCCCACGCTGTAGGTGATCCACACGAAATTGATTTTTGCTTGGACCAATAAATCGATCATGCGATCCGAATGCTTGCCGTACAAATTCGCCAGTATCTCGCGATCCTGGGGAGTGAATTGCGACGCCCAGTCTGAGCGCAGTGCCTTCTGGGTTTCGAGGGCGCCTCCATCCAGCCGCGCAAAGCGGACTAGTCCAGATTTCAGCCAACTTGGCAGTGGGGGCTGTTCGGACTCGACGACGGCTGTTGCGTCAGCCGTTTGTGCTCTCGCCGCGATGCTCAGCGCCATCGCAATACCCAAAAAGATCAACGGTGCATGGGATTTCACTGAGAAGCGTTCAACACCAGCCGCGGGGCCCCGAGAACCAATCAACCTTCCTGTTTGCATCTTTTGTCCTTTGTTCCGGATGAATATCGGGTTTGCGCCTGCTCTAGAGATGCGCAAGAGACTGAAGCAAATCTAATGCCGCTGCCTCGTTATTTCTTGCTCGTGAGTTGGAGTTCCAATAATGTCACCGCAAAAGGCGCAAAACGATATTCGAATTCGCGTCCGCTGAGGTCTGCTCTCTTTCTCTGCAGGGCAACCCGGTGAGGATCGTCCCGCGAGTTCATCGCCTCTGAATCGGCCACGCGATTGGTGTCCGCCACCACAAACACCTCCGCCGCCTCGACTGGACCGAAGTTTGACGGAAGCGTGAATTTGACGCTGCGCGGCTCAGGAGCGGAATTCACCCCGTAAATTCGAAGTGTTTTTCCTTCTTCGCTCAGGGTTGCATCCAAATCCGGCTCTCTTAGATAAAAGGAAAGCGCGCTGCTTCGCTCCAGTCCGAGCGGGAACGATCCAGCCGCTCGCTGGTATAGGCCCTGCGTGTCGTAACTGGGAATCTTGTAGAGCCATCCTGGTCCCGGCTGCAGCTGCCCTCCGCCAAAACTGTCTGACATATTCGAAAGATTCGCGATCTCCACCAGGTCGCTGTAGCGGTGCATCATATTCTGATAGCGGGAGCAGACAAGGGCATTGCCCAGCGTCTGCAACATGCCGCGCTTCAATCCCCAGTCTCCGGCAGTAGCGTTCCACTCGGTGACCGATAAGCGGATGTCTTTTCCACTTCCGTCCTGCTTGATTTCGTCCTGCAGCCGCCGCAAATCCTCCTCGGTTCCGTTCAGGTCTCCCACGGAATAGTGATGCGGGCTCAGATAGTCGAGTCCTCGTCCCGCTATGCGCACGGTGTTAAGGGATGGATAGGAAGAGGAAATCTTGATGGATGGGTCTACCCTCCGCATCGCGTTGATAAAGGCAGGCAGCGATGCGTCGTATTCCGGTCCGCCCACTTCGTTACCTACTTCCCAGTACTTCACATGGTAGGCTTCGCGATGGCCGTTCTTCGCGCGTATCCGGCCCCATTCGGTGTCTGCGCCGCCGTTGAAGTATTCGACTTCATTCGCCGCGTCTTGCGGGGTCCTTCCGGTCCAGCGCAGGCAAATCAGAGGCTCCGCCCCCAGGTGCTGCACCAAACGAACAAACTCTTCGACTCCAACAAAATTCTCCTGCAAGCCGCCCCATGGATCGTCGGGGAAAGGAGCACGTGTATCCCAGTTGCCGATCGTATCCCTCCATTCAGACTCCTCGACGGTGCTCCCGCCAAAGCGCACAACTCCCGCATTCATGGCTTTAAGCGCTCTCACCACATCAGGACGCCACAGACCCAACACCGCGTCCGTATCAATCAAAAACACGCGATCCAGCCAGAGTGTTCCCGGGCCCTCAAACTCGATGGTGAGCGTGGCATTGCTTGCGCTGCGTTTCGCCGCGAGAAATCCCTCGGCCCCCTTCCATTCGGTGTTTGCGCGGCCGAGCGATAGGGGGCCCGCAATCGCGCCGCCATTCGCGTGCAGAGATGCGCGAACCGCAACATTGCCCGCACCGCGCATGTGCAGCCGCAAGCGATAGCTGTGTCCAGTTTCCAGGTAAAACCCGTCTTGAGAAATGCCCGCCCAGGTTTTCGCCACAGGCAAATCGATCTTTTGCGAGCGCTTGCCGTTGAACGGGTTGTTCGTGTCAAAAGAATAGGTCGCGACATGCACTGTCCCGTCCGGATACCACGGACGATTTGGCTTATCGACCTCGGCCTTGTAGGCATTATTCCACGGCGTTTCTTCTTCGAAGCTGGTCGACCGCACCTGCTGTGCGATCAAAGAAGGAATAACGTCACACAGTGGTTCGATGAACTGCCCGCCTTGCTTCAGATCAATCGGGCGCTTACTGAGACGCTGGTCTGAGATAGTGACCGATTCCACCGCTGCTTGTTCCGGAATCGGTTGGAGCCGGATGTCATCCAGCCAGACTTTGCCGCTCTGGTGGTTGAATACATTCAGAGTCACGGTCATCCGGCCAGGTGACGGGACCCGGAACAGGAAGCTCTCCTGCTGCCATTCCGCTGTGTTCGCCGCAGGATGAGTGAATCCTTGCTCTCCCACTTGGGCTTCGATCCCAATCCGCGGTCCGAGTTCAAGTAGATCAGCTGCGGCATCGCTGGCGCCCGAAACCGGGGACACCGCGGATTTCTCCCACCCGGTCAGCCGCCAAAGCGTTCCGACCGGGAGAAAGACCTCCTGGCGCAGGTTAAGATGAACCGGCTGATCCGCCGTCACCAGCAACGCCTGCTGTCCTTCCTTGACGACTGTCCGGTCCAAGCTGATAGAAAAAACCTGCTTCGCCTCCGCCTCGTCGACCTGCCAGAACTCGCCCGGAGTTGACGACTCGAATCCGCCATTCCAGAGATGGTTTGGGCTTACGTCTCCGACCTGCGCCAGAAGGGACAGGGTGGGCACCATCACGGCCAAACTTAAAGCTCGTGACAGCCCGTTTCGCCTGGGAAAGGTGATCCGTGACATTGGCATGGCAGAGTCTACCAAAAACTTTTTCAGGTGGGGTTGCAAAATTGTGATTTAAGGCCGCAATAATCGGTTAGCCCGAGTGCTGGTTTGTGGTCTTCTTGACGTTTCCGTTTGCTGTCTCCGAAATTCATTGTCTCCGAAATTCATTTGACACTCCTCGAACACTCTGTTATTGAATCGTCCGTAAAACTATGCGAATTGCAACGACGCCGCGAGACAGTTAAGGCGAGGGGCCATCTTGTGCACGAAGGAGAATCGGTGCTAGGTTCGAAACGAAGTTTTCCCAAACAAATCTACGCGGTTAGTGTTCTGATTTGCCTGCTGTCCTCCGCAGCGTGGTCACAAGGCGAGGGGGTACACATTGGCGAGCTGCTCAAGGACGAGATCTTGTCTCCGGCGGTGGCGGATTTCCAGATGCGCCAGCACATTGTTCAAGGGATCGCACCGCTGCCGAAAGTGCCGGCCACGCCAGCAGAATGGACTTCTTCGGCGGATCAGTTACGGCGCCACTTAGTGAATGACATCCTCTTCCATGGTTGGCCGAAGCAGTGGGCCGATTCGCCGCCCAAGTTTGAAGAGCGGGGCGTGATTGAGACGGGACACGGCTATCGCATCCGAAAATTACGATTTGAGATTGTCCCAGGGTTTTATTCTTCCGGTCTTCTGTACGAACCGGAGCATTTGGACGGAACCGTGCCGGCGATTTTGAACATGTCTGGGCACGACGGGCCGCTGGGGTACTCCTACGAGTTCAAGCAGAAGCGGTGTATCAGTTTCGCCAAGCACGGAATCATGGCGCTGAATCTGGAGTGGTTCGGGTTCGGCGAACTCAGCAAGGAGGGCAACGATCATTCGTTTGCTGCTCATCTTGATCTGACCGGGGCCAATGGAGCGGGGTTGTTTTACCTGGAGATGCGCCGCGGGCTCGATTATCTCTACCTACATCCCC
>Ga0265762_1000073_pt1 | contig 13420 bp, 6 predicted proteins | sample NZIome_4_FD_200870 | JGI IMG/M metagenome (GOLD analysis project Ga0265762, IMG submission 200870) | Metatranscriptome of rhizosphere microbial communities from Maridalen valley, Oslo, Norway - NZI4 (Metagenome Metatranscriptome) | ecosystem: Host-associated > Plants > Roots > Rhizosphere > Soil ...
GTTTGCGGAACATTACTGCTCATCGCGTGCGCCAACCTCGCCAATCTTCTGCTGGCGCGTGGAGCCGCCCGCCAGGCCCAGACTGCGGTACGCCTGGCTCTCGGGGCTTCGCGAACAAGACTGATTTGCCAACAGTTGACGGAGGCGGTGCTCCTGTCGGTGCTAGGCGGCATCGCGGGTTTAGGGGTTGCCTACGTGGGGGCACGTCTGATGCTGGCCCTGGCGTTTCACAGCGCCAGCTTTACACCCATCAGTGCCGCGCCTTCGCTGCCGGTTCTGGGGTTTGCGTTTGCGCTTTCACTCCTGACGGGTGTGCTGTTCGGCGTGGTGCCAGCGTGGCTGGCTTCGCGTTCCGATCCGGCAAAGGCCCTGCACGGAGCAGGCCGCGGCACTCGCGCCGGAGCATCGTGGCCGCAAAAGATACTGGTGGTCAGCCAGACGGCGCTTTCGCTGGTTCTGCTGGCCTGCGCCGGATTGCTGACGGTGAGCTTGCGGAACCTGGAGCGCCAGGACTTTGGCTTTGCCGTCCAAAATCGCATAAGTATTCAGATCAATCCGCCTCTGGACAGTTACACCCCCGAACACCTCGACGCGCTTTATCGCGCAATCGAAGATGGACTGGTGCGGTTGCCGAATGTGCAGAGCGCAAGCCTGGCGGGCTACAGTCCGCTCAGCGGCGATAACTGGGGTGAATTGATTGCGGTAGAAGGGAGGGGTGATCCAAAGGCTACGATGGCGGAAGGTGTATCGTGGGACCGGGTGAGCCGTCAGTATTTTTCGACAGTCGGACAGCAGGTCGTGCGTGGACGAGGCTTCGCGGAGAGCGATTCCGGCACCTCGCGCCCAGTGGCGATTGTGAATGAATCGCTGGTCAGGAAATACTTCCCCAACGAAGATCCCATCGGCAAGCACTTTGGCATGGACAACTCCCGATATGCGGGCACGTTTGAGATCGTCGGCGTGGCGCATGACGCCAAGTACAACGATCCAGACCAGCCCGCAAGGCCCATGTTTTTCCTACCGCTGGAGCAGAGTGTCCATTATCCCGACGTTCTGATGCAGCGCAGCGAAATACAAACGCATTTCGTAGGCAGTATCCAGCTGCTGGTACGCGGCCATGCGCTCAACCTCGAGCCGCAGCTTCGTAAGGCTCTCGCCGATATCGATCCCAACCTTACTATCATCACGGTGCAAAGCATGCATGAGCAGGTGGCCTCAAATTTTGACCAGCAGCGCATGGTCGCGCAGTTGGCCGGCACATTCGGCCTCATCGCCATGCTGTTGGCAGCCATCGGCCTCTATGGGCTGACGGCCTACACGGTTGCCTGCCGAACCAGCGAGATCGGAGTGCGCATGGCTCTCGGAGCCGACCGGCTGAACATTGTGCGATTGGTCCTGCGGGGAGCATTTCTGCTAGTGGCCATCGGGTTATTGATTGGAATTCCTCTGGCCATCGGCGCGGGACGGCTCATGGCCGCGCAGCTATTCGAGATACGCAGCTGGGATCCGCCTGTGTTCGGGTTTTCAATTCTTGCGCTCGGGGCTTGCGCCGCGGCCGCCAGTATTCTCCCGGCACATCAAGCCGCTTCGACGGATCCACTGAAGGCGCTGCACACTGACTGAGATTATCTGGGTTGATTGTCGCGAACCAGCCGGTGCACCGTCGTCGCGGTAGCTCGTCTGAATGCGGTCCGGTTCGATGGTGGCGACATTCCATTCCATCGCCGGGGGTTGAACGCTGCTCTCAGCTCTTCCTGACTGGTGGGGTGCGGACTAAGCTTCCGCCGTCTCTTCGCCCGTCCAAAAGGATTCTGAGTTATATGGGGATTTTGCGATAACCGACCTCTTAAGCCAGCGCCAACTCCAAGGCCTTCATTGACTTGCCGGTTTCACGTACGTAAGATTTGCCCCTGATGATCGGCCAGACCATTTCGCGCTACCGCGTTGTCGAAAAACTCGGCGGGGGCGGGATGGGCGTAGTCTACAAGGCTGAGGACACCGAACTCGGCCGTTTTGTCGCGCTCAAGTTCCTGCCCGATGACGTGTCCCGAGACCCTCAGGCTTTGGAACGCTTTCGGCGCGAAGCGCGCGCGGCGTCCGCCCTGAACCACCCCAACATCTGCACCATTTACGACATCGGCAAGCACGGGGACCAGTCCTTCATCGCAATGGAGTTTCTGGATGGCCTAACGCTGAAGCACCGCATTGCAGGGCATCCCATCGAAACGGAGTTGATTCTTTCGCTTGCCACCGAAATCGCTGACGCGCTGGATGCTGCGCACGCCAAAGGGATTGTTCATCGCGACATCAAACCGGCCAATATTTTTGTCACCGCGCGCGGCCACGCCAAGGTTCTCGACTTCGGTTTGGCGAAGGTCGATCTGGCAAGCAGCTCTTCGAGCCAGATTGGATCTCTTAACACGCAGACGCGTTCCGTGGATGCGGACCACCTGACCAGTCCCGGCACCATGCTCGGAACGGTCGCGTATATGTCGCCCGAGCAGGTGCGAGCGAAAGAACTGGATGCGCGCAGCGACCTCTTTTCTTTCGGCGCAGTGCTCTACGAAATGGCCACCGGCGACTTGCCGTTCCACGGAGAAAGTTCGGCGATGATTTGTGAAGCCATCGTGAACCGCGCCCCAGTCGCCATAGTGCGGTTGAATCACGACGTTCCAGCCGAACTGGAACGGATCATCAACAAGGCGTTAGAGAAGGACCGAAATCTGCGTTTCCAGCACGCCTCGGAGATCCGCGGCGACTTGATGCGATTGCAGCGCGACAGCAGTTCTGGCCGCCAGCCTGCGGCCCAAGCCCTGGAAGGCGCAGAGCGCCCGGCGCAGCCGAGTGCAGCGTCCGGGCCGGTGCCAGTCTCCGGGATTATCCCAGCGCAGCCCTCGTCTGCCCAGGCTTCAGTCAGTAGTTCCAGCGTGAGCGCAGTCGCGCGCGAGCACAAGTTTGGCCTTGCGGCCGCTGTCGTCGTGGGCCTGGTTCTGCTCGCCGCGGGCGGTTTCGGCGCCTACTCTTGGTTCAGCCGCAGCCGCCCAACGCCGTTTCAGAATTTCACCATCACCGAGGCGACGAACACGGGCAGGGCGCAGCAGGCGGCGATTTCGCCAGACGGCAAATACGTTTTGAACGTGCAGGACGACAACGGCCTCGAAAGCCTCTGGCTGCGCAATGTGCCAACTGGCAGCGACACTCAGATCGTTCCGCCGTCGGCCGCGGTCTACCGTACCCTGGCCTTCTCGCCGGATGGGAATTACGTCTACTTTCGTAAAGCTGGCCTCAGCACGCAGAGTGAGTGGGATCTCTACCGCTCTCCGGTTCTGGGCGGCACGCCGCAGAACATCGTTCGCGATATTGATAGCGGAATCACCTTCTCGCCCGATGGCCGTCGCATGGCTTACGTCCGCGCCAACGATCCCGAGATCGGAAAGTACCGTTTACTCGCGGCGAATCTGGATGGCGGCGAAGAGACTGTCCTCCAAATCAGCCCGACGAGTCACCTGCCAGAATCCGTAGCCTGGTCGCCTGACGGCAAACAGATCGTCGGGAGTGTCAAGATCCATGGCGATGTGCTCGGCACCATCGATCTATTCGACATTCCCAGCAAGCAGGCTCAGACTCTTACTTCGTTCAAGAATGAATTGACTTTCGACCTGGTTTGGCTGCCGGGCGGTCGAGAGCTTCTCGCGACTTTTGACGAAAAAGGGCCGAGTTATATTCGTCCGCAGATCGGCCTGATTCCTCGCGCGGGGGGACAAATCCAGGCCGTCACTCGTGATACGAACGCGTATCAGGCGCTGACTCTTTCCGCCGACGGCAAGACCGCTGCAGCCGTGCAAGTCAGGACGGCCTACAGTCTTACTCTGCTAGCGGGCGACGGAACCTCAGCACATTCTCCAGTCGAACCCGCAGCGCAGGAACAAGAAGTGCACTCGCTCGATTGGACCAGCGACGGCAAGTTGCTCATTGGCGACAGTGAGAGTGTACGGCGCATGAACCCCGATGGCACGCAGCGATCTACCATTCTCAGCGATCCCAACTCCTGGGTCGTGGACATTGCCCGCTGCGGCGATCGCTACATCGTTCTCTCCTGGGCATTCCACGACGGGAAGAACGATATCGGGATCTGGCGCGCCAACGGCGACGGCTCAAATCCGACGCAATTGACGCATGGGAGTTTTGATCGTTATCCCGCGTGCTCACCAGATGGGAAGTGGGTCTACTACTACGATAGCGCTGGCCCGCCTTTTTCGATGAGAGTGCCTGCGGCCGGAGATGGACATCCAGAGCCTGTGCCAACGAGCGACATTCACGGCATGTATGGGTATGGCGCGGGCCAGGCCATTTCACCCGACGGCAAGCAGTTGGTTTTCAACGCTGACGTGAACGCCGAAGACACGCCGACGGGAGCCGCGAGCAAATTGGCATCGGTAACGCTGGAAGCAGGCCGGCAGTCTCCTCCCGTTCTGCTCCAACCCGATCCCCGGATGGCTATAGCAGGCGGAACAGGTCTTACCAACACCATTACCTTCACGCCCGACGGAAAATCCGCCGCTTACATTATTCGCGATCAGGGCGTGGATAACATCTGGGTACAGCCTCTCGATGGCTCGCCTGGGCGCCAGATCACGAGTTTCATCTCGGAGCACATCGCTAAATTTCAATGGTCTCCGGATGGTAAGACTCTCGCTGTTGCGCGAGCCCACGACACATCCGATGTGGTGCTGCTCCGGGAAAAATAACGATTAGCACTCGCTCCGGCCAGACCCCTGCACCGTGAGTCGCTTCCTATTCACTCATTTCAAGCAGTGGCGACAATTCCCTAAATGCGCAGTGGACGATTCGAGGCGGATCACGTGCAGATCTGAAGTTAACTGATGAAAACAGGCGATTTCGCTCATCGACCTCAGTGAGTGTCGCGATTTGTCGCTAATAAGCGTGGAGCCGAATGTAGCATGTAATGTTGGGCTGTCACGTTGCTTTGTGGACTTGGTGTTTCCAGCAGCAGCTATCTCAAAACGGAGTTTTCATGCGAGACGACATGATTCGTGCGGTTGAAGCGCACCTCAACGGGATTGGGACTCGGGATGTAACAACCCGGTTCCTTTTGACATGATGCAACAATGCCACGGATTCAGAATCGATGTGAGACTCTGTGCAAATCAGACGGACCCACTACCGAAGATTCAGTCCTTTAACAACTGCCTGGCAATTACCAGGCGCTGAATCTCGCTCGTACCCTCGCCGATCGTGCAGAGCTTCACGTCACGGTAGTACTTCTCGGCGGGATAGTCCTTGATAAACCCATATCCGCCGTGAATCTGCACGCCTTCGTTGGCGCACCTCACGGCCACCTCGCTGGCGTAGAGCTTGGCCATCGAGGATTCCAGCGTGGTCTTCATGCCGGCGTCTTTCATCGACGCCGCGCGCATCGTGAGCAGGCGGGCGGCATCAATCTCCGTAGCCATGTCGGCCAGCTTCCACTGGATCGCTTGAAACTCGCCGATTGCTTTGCCAAATTGCTTGCGCTGCTTGGAATAATTCAGCGCGGCCTCGTATGCGCCCTGCGCCATGCCCAGCGACAGAGCGGCAATCGATATGCGGCCGCCGTCAAGCACGCGCATGGCGTCGATGAAGCCGTCGCCTTCCTTCCCCAACAGATTTGCCGCCGGAATCACGCAGTCTTCGAAGATCATCTCGGCCGTGTCGCTGGCCCGCAGGCCGAGCTTGTTTTCTTTCTTGCCGGGGCGAAAACCCTGGGTGCCTTTTTCGACGATAAAGGCAGAAAGCCCGTGCGTATTGGCGGCGCGGTCGGTCACAGCGATCACCACGATTATGTCGGCATAGTGACCGTTGGTGCAAAACGTCTTGGTCCCGTTGAGCACCCAATTGTTGCCCTTGTGCTTCGCGGTCATGCGGGCGCTGCCGGCGTCTGATCCAGAAGAAGGTTCGGTCAGTCCCCAGGCGCCGATCGATTCACCGGTGGCAAGTCGGCTCACGTACTTCTTTTTCTGGGTTTCGTCGCCGGCGAGGAAGATGTGATTGGAACACAGCGAAGTGTGCGCAGCGACAATGATGCCCACCGAGCCATCTACGCGCGACAACTCTTCGATGGCGACGACATATTCCACGTAGCCCATCCCGGCGCCGCCGTACTCCGCGGGGAAAACCGTCCCCAGTAATCCGAGCTTGCCCAATTCCTTCACGGTAGCCAGGGGAAACTCGCAGGCTTCGTCCCACTTCATCACGTTGGGCGCAATCTCACGCTCGGCGAATTCGCGGACACTCTTCTTCAACTGCTGCTGCTCGTCGTTCAGTTGGAAATCCAATATCCCTCCCCCGGCTAGGTTGAATCCTTGATTACACCACAGCCACAGACGGGCGGAAAAGTTACCCGAGGATGTGGAAGCGAAGGCGTGCGCGGAGCCCGTCAATACTGGCGATTACGAGCCAGGGGGACTTCTGTCCGACCGACCGGATGGTATGGCTGCGAGGCTTCGACGAAGCAATCTAGGGTTGCAACCTAAGGAACGGATTCCTCGGTCCCAATGAATCTCTCGAACACCTCGTTTGAGAGCAGTCTGCCGCGTGAAGTCAGAGCGACGAAGTCTCCCCGAAGCTCGATCAGTCCATCTTCCACCAGCTCTGCGATCGTGAGGTGGGCCTGCTTGAGACTGTCTTCTCCAAATCTTCGAGAAAGTTCGCGCAGGCTAATGCCCCGCGTCAAGCGCAGGCCAAGGAAAAAACTCTCCTCCAAAGCTGCCACGTGCGAGACTCGAGTCCGCTCTAACCCGGCGTTGCTCGTGTACTGTTCCAGGGAGTCGGCGGGCGTGAATCGCACCGCGTCCAGGTCAGGACTGGCAGAAGCCAGCATAGAATGCGCATCCACTCCGAAACCGAAGTAAGGCAAGCGCTTCCAATACTTCAGATTGTGCCGCGACTCGAAATTTTCGCGGGAGAAATTGGAAATCTCATACTGCACAATCCCGGCGGATTCGAGGCGCTCACAGGCGGCGAGATAGAAGTCCGCTATAGCCCCTTCGTCTGGCACAAAGTGGGCATGATAGCGTGCGCCACCCGCCAGTAATTCCCGCCCCAGCCGCGAATCCTGGTCGACCTCGAGCAGGTAGACACTCACGTGCGGAGCGCCGGCCAGGATAACTTCCGTCAGAGAAAATTCCCAACTCTCGAAGGTCTGATGGGGCAGCCCGGAGATCAGATCGAGGTTGATATTCGTAATTCCCGCCGCCCGCAGCCGGGCAATGTCCTCGAGCACGGTCTCGCGCCGGTGCAGGCGACCGACCGCGGCGGCTTCCCGATCCACAAATGACTGCACTCCGAGACTCACGCGATTCACACCGCAGCGCAGCAAAGTCTCTAGCATGGCGGAAGTGAGCGTGCCGGGAGCACACTCAACTGTAACTTCGGCATCGGCACCTAGTTCGAATTGCTGCCGCACCGTCAGGAAAACCCGCTCCAGTTGCGCCGCCTCGAGCACCGTCGGGGTTCCTCCGCCCAGATAGATGGAATCCACGACGCGCTCCATCTCTCCGCCCATTTCCGCCGCGGTCTGGGGGGCCTTCTCAATGTCTCGGCAAACGCGATCCACATAACGCTCGAACACGGCCCGCGAAAAGACGTCTGAGGCAAAATTGCAGTAACTGCACTTGGTGCGGCAGAAGGGCACCGAGATATAAATACCAAGCGGCATGCCACTATTATCCCATCCGCTCGCCTGGCCAACCTTTTCCATCCTCTCGTCGGTCCCCGCCATCTATTTGAGGTACCCTGTTGTCAGCGCCATTGGCGGTGTTTCGGTGCGGATCGCCAATCCACGGATCACAAATACAGATGTCGCAGGAAGAAGAGATTTTAGGCAAGGCTTATGACAGCCGCCTGATGGCGCGGCTGCTGAAGTATTTGCGCCCGTACCGCTGGCAGGTGGCGATCGCTCTGGTTTCCATCTTCCTGAAATCCTTTGCCGATGTGCTCGGTCCGTACCTCACCAAGGTGGCGATTGATCGCTACCTGTCTCCGGCCAAGGGGCTATCTTCCGGCTTCTGGAGCTGGCTCAGCCCTCGAGCGATCACCGGCATCGCGCAGCTGGCGTCGATTTACATTGGCCTGCTGGTCTTCAGCTTTCTGCTCGATTTCCTGCAAACCTATTTCATGCAGTGGACTGGCCAGAAAGTGATGTTTGATCTCCGCCGCCAGATCTTTCGTCATCTGCAACGTCTGCACGTTGCCTTCTTTGACAAGAATCCGGTCGGCCGCCTAGTGACGCGCGTTACCACGGACGTCGATGCGTTGAATGAGATGTTCACCTCCGGCGTAGTGTCCATCTTTGAAGATGTCTTTGTCCTTCTCGGAATTCTTGGCGTGATGCTGTGCATGAACTGGAAGCTGGCGCTAATCACCTTTGGAGTGCTCCCATTTATCGCTTATTCCACCAAGATTTTTCGCGACCGGGTGCGCGATTCTTACCGCCGTATTCGCGTCGCCATCGCTCGCATCAACTCCTACTTGCAGGAACATGTCAGCGGCATGGTGGTGCTGCAACTTTTTAATCGCGAGCGCAAGGCCTACAACCGCTTCTCGGAGATCAATCGCAATCACATGGACGCGTACAAAGACGCGATCATGGCCTATTCGGTTTACTACCCTGTGGTCGAGATTCTCTCGTCGATTGCGATTGCCTGCGTCATTTGGTTTGGTGGCGGCGACGTGATGCGTAAACTCCACGTGGCCAGCGTGGTTGTGAAATTCAATTGGCAGACTCTGGTTGGATTCCGCTTGGTACGTGACGGGGCAACGCTCGGGGTACTGGTCGCGTTTATCCAATACGCGCTGCGCTTCTTCCGTCCGATCATGGACTTCAGCGAAAAGTACAACATTTTGCAATCGGCCATGGCCGCAAGCGAACGCATCTTCAAGTTGCTGGACACGTCCGTGCAGGTGGTTTCGCCCGCGGTGGTTAAGCGCACCGAAGGATTGGGGCGGATCGAATTCGATCACGTCTGGTTCGCGTATCGCGACCTGCCGGAAGGAGATGTCAAAGACGGCGCGAGCGCCGACTGGGTTCTGCGTGACCTGACCTTCTCCATCGAGCCCGGAGAAACCGTAGCCATCGTCGGGCATACGGGCGCGGGCAAGACCACGCTCATTTCACTGCTGCTGCGGTTCTACGATGTGCAGAGGGGCGCGGTTCGAATCGATGGCGTCGACGTGAAAGATATGGATCTTGCCGACTTGCGTGGCCGCTTCGGCGTGGTGCTGCAAGATCCCTTCCTGTTCAGCGGGACGATCGGCGGAAACATCCGTTTGGGCACGCGGCGCATACAGGACAAGGATGTCGAGAAGGCTGCGGAAGACGTGAACCTCGCCGACTTCATACGGGCACTGCCCAAAGGTTTCGACGAAGAGGTGCGAGAACGCGGCTCGACTCTTTCTACCGGGCAGAAGCAGCTCATCTCCTTCGCACGCGCGCTGGCCCACGAACCGAAAATTCTGATTCTCGACGAGGCCACTTCCAGCGTGGACACCGAAACCGAATTCCGCGTTCGCGACGCGCTGAGCCGCATGGTCGAGGGACGCACGTCCCTGATTATCGCCCACCGGCTCTCGACCGTGCAGCGCGCCGATAAAATCATCGTCATGCACAAAGGCCAGGTGCGCGAAATCGGCACCCACCAGCAACTGCTTGCGCAGCGGGGGATTTACTTCAAGCTTTACCAGTTGCAGTACAAGGATCAGGAGATCGCGGCGGGACCAGCGGTTATCGCCGGGGACGACTAAGTCTCGTTGTAGCCTTACAATGCTGTCTTGCACATCCTGATCTCAGCGGGCGAAGCTTCGGGGGAGATGTATGGGGCGCAGCTCATAGAAGCGCTAAAGGGCGCGACGGTGGGAAAGGCGGAGGAGCTTCGTTTTGCTGGATCCTTGGACTCCGCTCCGGGCAGGCAGCCGGGGGCGGCCGTCCCTGCACAACCATCCCTTGAGTTCTTCGGCGCGGGCGGAGAGCGCATGCGCGCTGCCGGGTGTGACACCATCGTTGATGCGAAGGATCTCGCCGTGGTCGGGATCACCGAGATTCTCAGCCGCCTGCCTAAGATCTACGGACTGTACCGACATTTAATCGCCGAGGCTGTCAGGCGCAAGCCTGATCTCGCCATCGTGATTGATTCGCCTGCCTTCAACTGGCGCGTTGCACGGCAGATGAAGAGACGCGGCATTCCCGTGGTCTATTACGTCGCACCGCAGTTCTGGGCGTGGCGGCAGGGACGGGTGCGGCTGCTGCGCGACCACATCGATAAGGCCCTGGTGATTTTTCCGTTTGAAGAAAAGTTCTACCGCGAACGTGGCGTCGACGCAACCTTTGTCGGCCATCCCCTTGCCGATTTGCCGCCGCCCGCGATTGAGCGCAGCGACTATGCCGCTCAGTTTGGTCTCGACCCGGCAAAGTATTGGATCACGCTGATGCCGGGCAGCCGCATGAAGGAAGTGCGCATGAATCTTCCCACCATGCTGGAAGCCGCTGCCCAGCTTGGTCCCGAATACGAATTTCTAGTGCCGGTCGCGCCCATGCTCGCCCGCGCTTTCCTCGAAAGTCTAATCGGTCAGCAGAGAATCACGCTCGTGCCTGAATCCCTGCCCGCGCTGTGGCATTCGCGCGCTGGCATTGTCGCCAGCGGCACGGCAACGGTGGAAGCGGCCATGATGCGCACCCCGTTCGTCATGGTCTACCGTGTGTCGTCGCTCACTTATCTGCTGGGCAAGCCGCGAGTGAAGGTTCCACACTTTGCCATGGTGAACTTGATCGCTGGAAAGGAAATCGTCCCTGAACTCGTGCAGCACGACTTTACGGCTCGAAAGGTAGTGGCCCGGGTGCAGGAGATCCTTGCGGACGGTCCCGTCCGGGAGCGTATGCTGGATGGATTGAGCCAGGTTAAGGAGAAACTGCGGGTTAAAGGGACCCTCAAAGGCTCAGCCGAGTCCCCGGCGGATCGAGCTGCCAAGATCATCTTGACCCTGGCGTATAACCGCTGCACCCAGGAGCCACCAACGGGACGCTGATCTTCCAACCCTGATCTTCTAAACCTTGTGCTCGCAGCATCTTTTAGAGGAGAATCTTCATCATAGGAAATGGTTAGGCCCATTTCCGGGAGACTCTCCTTAATGCAGATTCAGCTTCGGCGCGCCCAGAGCGTCCTATTGGGTTCCTCTGCCCTGCTGCTGTTGCTTTTCATTGCGATCCCTTCCCACGCCGCTGAAAAGGTCCGCCTGAGGGTGGACGATTACCAGATCGAGGCGGAGCTTACGCCGCATCTACATCAGATTTCGGCGCGGGCCAAGGTCAAATTCACCGCCCTGCAGGATATGAACACAGCCATCTTCGAACTGCATAACGGGATGCGCGTCACCAAGGTCTTGGATGAGAACGACCAACCGCTGTCGGCCGAGCGGGTGACGCAGGATTCCACGATTCGCGTGCCGCTACCTGCCGGCTTGGCTAAGGACGCTTCCACTACGCTCACCTTCGAATACGAAGGCGAGATCGAAAGCGCCGACGACAGCCCGGTGCCCGGGCTCAAGCTCGCCTACATCGGCGACGATACCAGCTACCTGCTCTATGCCGGACGCTGGTTTCCGGTGAGCGGGTACGGGCTCAACCGTTTCACTTCAACCATCCGCATCACGGTGCCAGCCCACATGCTGGTGATTGGAAGCGGCAAGTCGACGGTCAGCGAGAATCCGCCGTCAAAGAGGCCCAACAGCAATGGGCTGCCGACCAAGACCTTCACCTTCGTCGATACGAAACCGAGCTTTCCGGGCACGATCATCGCGGGCATCTTCCAGGAATACAAAAGCGATGAAGCGGGCGTGGATCTGCATGTCTTTTTCAAGCCTGATCATGCCAAGCTGGCTCCCGAATACACCACGACGGCGGTGCAGGAGTTTACTTACTTCATCACCCTGTATGGCACGCCGTTGTCGCAGCGGCTGAACGTTGCGGAACTGCCGGCCGATACGGTGCCTTACGCGTGGGCGCCGAACATCGCCTGTCTGGCTGGTCCCTCGATCACGGAAAAGACGAACTATCGGCTGCTGGCCAACGCCATTGCTCATCAATGGTGGGGAGTTTCGGTGACTCCTGCATCCAAGGATGACTGGTGGCTTATCGACGGATTTTCCCGCTACTCCGAAGCCATGTACGTGGAGAACGCGGCTGGCACCGCGGGGCTGGACGAAGTGGTCAAGGATATGTCAGTGGGCGCGCTTGCCTATGACAATATTCCCCTCTCCAGCGCCAGCAAGCTCGATCCGTTCTCGACCGAGTTTCAATCGCTGGTGACCGACAAGGGCGCGATGATTCTCCATATGCTGCGGTGGGTATTGGGCGAAGACAAATATCTCAAGGCCATGCGCGAGTTCGCCGAGACGTATTCTGGAAAATCGGCGAGCATGGACGACTTCAAGGCGATCGCGGAGAAATATTACGGCGAACAGCTGACCTGGTTCTTCTCGCAATGGCTGGACTCCACCGGCGCCCCCGAATTCAAGCTGAAGTACACCACCTATCGCCTGGGCAGCAACAAGGGATTCCGCGTGACGGGCGAGATTTCCCAGGATCTTGATCTGTTCCGCATGCCCGTAGACCTGCGAATCGACACGGACGGTAAAACCGAAGACAAGAAGCTCGAAGTGGTCGGTACCAGCTCGCCCTTTACGGTTGAAACCTTCGGACGCCCGCGGCGGATCGCGGTCGATCCCGACCACCACGTGCTCACCAATTCTTCGGACGTGAAGCTGCGGGCTTCGATCCTCCGTGGCCAGGCCCTGCAGCAGCAAGGCGATCTTTCCGGCGCGCTGGCCGAATTCAACAAGGCGCTCGATCTCAACAAAAATAGTTCCCTGGCCCACTACCGCGTTGCCGAGATTTTCTTCCTGCAGAGAAACTACCAGTCCTCCGCGAATTCCTACCGGTCATCGATCAACGGAAACGGGGAACCGCGGTGGACCGAGGTGTGGAGCCACATTCAATTGGGAAAGATCTTCGACACCACCGGCCAGCGCGAGCGCGCCATCAACGAATACCGGCAAGCCATCCAGACCAACGACGATACGTTCGGAGCTCTCGAAGAAGCGCGCAGGTATCTTCAGAAGGCTTTCGAACGGCCGAAAAACAAAGAATAAAAGAACATCTGAGCCGGTGCAGGCCGTTTCTTAGCCAATTTTCGCACCCGCACCCAAAGCTTACGGCTTCTTCGCCCCAGGAAGCAATCGGGGAGCGCGATCTATCCTGCGGGAAGGGCCGAACGGCAGGACCTCGCACTCCACGACCTCGATCCGATGGAAGTTTTCGGCAGGCGCGCTCGATTGGCGATTCTCCCAAAACCGCCGACGAATCTGCGGA
>Ga0265762_1000074_pt1 | contig 13363 bp, 9 predicted proteins | sample NZIome_4_FD_200870 | JGI IMG/M metagenome (GOLD analysis project Ga0265762, IMG submission 200870) | Metatranscriptome of rhizosphere microbial communities from Maridalen valley, Oslo, Norway - NZI4 (Metagenome Metatranscriptome) | ecosystem: Host-associated > Plants > Roots > Rhizosphere > Soil ...
CCGCGGTCTGGAGCTGGGTGTCTCTTCCTTCTCTCAACGCATCTCGTGCGAGTTCAACGGAAAAGGTTGGTACGATGCCATTGTTCTCTAGCACGCGTCCTTGCCAAGTCAGGTAGGCTGCAACCGGTAGGCCAAGAATGTAGCCGTGACCAACCTGGTATGCGCTTCCACTCAGCAGGCGCCCTGGGGTTTTTGTTCCTACGATGGTGGCCAGATTGTTTTCCTCCGCGAACGCTGAGACCATTTCGCCCGCGCTCGCGGTGTGCTCGTTGACCAAGAGCACAACCCGACCATGAAATCGTTGCTGGCCGAGTCCTTCGGTGACGACAAGGATTGACTTTTCAACGAAGGCATATCGGGCCGCTAACCACAAGAGCGTCAACTTGTGGGACGGAATCCGTCCGAATCGGGTCAGTTCCTCACGACGATAACCGCGCTCGCGACGTTTCCGCGTGAGACTGTAGCCAACCTCAAGTTTTCCGGGTGTCAAATAGCTCATCAGGCGCAGCCCACCGATTCCCCCGCCAGTATTGCCGCGCAGATCGACGATGAGTCGGCTGCATCCCTCGAGTGCGGCGATGCCGCGGTCGATGTCCTTGGCCACGTCGATTCCGATGGCGCCAGGAAACATCGCGACCCGCAGCAACCCAATTTCCTCGCTGAGCCTTTCGGTGGTGACGGCCTGCGGCGCCGTAACCGGATGCTTCTGGGATTTGGGCCTCGGCAATTGAACCTCTACCGTCTGCACTTCCCCGTGCAGCTTTTCGATGAGAAGAATCGCCGACTCACCGACGGAGAATGCCAGGTCGTTTGGGGGGCGAACCTCTCGTCCACCGCATTCGAGCAAGAGATCGCCAGGGCGAATGCCGGCTGAAAATGCCGGCCCCCCTTGATGCACGTCCTGAAACATCCAGCGTTCACTTCCGTTTACGCCGATCCGCTGAAGAGTCGCGTTTATCGCGTGCCGAGCCGGAATGTTTCGCATCCCTGTATGGCGAAAGCCGGTGTGGCTGGTCTTGAGTTCAGCCACCAATCTGTGGACCTCCTTCTCGAAGACCTCTGGGTCGGTACACGCCAGGATCGGATTCCGCCGTTCGCGGGCCAAAGCATTCCAATCCGCGCCGTTCATGCCGGGATCGAAATGCTTGGTAGCTACAAGACGATAGACCTTGTCGAGAATTTTCGAGCGTTCGTCGAGAGTCAGCTTCATTGCGGTTTGATTCCAATCGGGGTTGAAGTCTCTCCCACGGTGATGAACGCCGCCCAATAGAACGGGCTCAATTGATCTCCATATTTCGCCAACAGATCCAGCTTGGCATTCCTCAGAGCCGAACTGGTGTTTTCGCCCTGGGCCAATCGCTGATAGAAACGTTTCATCAGCGCGCTGGCGGAAGTGTCATCCGCACTCCACAGACTCGCAACAACGGACTTCGATCCGGCCAGCAGGAATGCTTCCACCAAATTGCTGATGCCTTCTTCTCCTTGCAATTTTCCCACGCCTGTATCGCATGCGGACAGTGTTGTTAGTTCTGCATTCAGACGGAACCTGATGATCTCGCGGGCTTGCAGCAACCCGTCATCAGCCGATCTAGCGTCCGTCCCCAGGACAAGAGCTGACCGCTCTGGGTACTGCGTGTCGGCGAAGCCGTGAACCGCCAAGTGCAAAACGCGAAACTGGTCGAGTGGTTCTTGCTTGAAGGCGGCCTCGGTCGCCTCCTTGGCAAGCAGAATGACCGAATTTGGTCCTACAATCCTTCCGATTTCCTCAACCTCTTCCCGCGTCTGCGGAAGATCATTGAGGGCCAGGCCCGACAAGTCCGCGATGCCGCGTTCGATCCGTCCACGCACGGAAGCCGGAGGCGGTAACCTTTTCCCCACGTCGCCCTGGTTTTCATAGGCGACGTCTCCAACCGCCAAGAGTGGCTTGGGCGCGGGTTCGTGTTCTTGGCCGCCTCGGAGAGTGTGCAAAATCGTGCCGGAAGGCACGTAGCTAATAGTGTGTGACTTCAGAAGGTATTGGCCAGCGTTATCTTGAAGGGCCTCAAACGGCAGCAGGTGCAAGATGCCGTCTGGCGCGATGAGAATCCGGTCAGCCCTGGAGATTTCGGGGATCGGTTCTAGTAGTTGTTCGTACAGCTGTTTCGAGACCTCCCCGTCGGATGCCTTGCGACGGATTTCATCGATATACCGCTGCGCCAACGTCTCTATCTGCTTGCGCCCGGTGGGGAGCACTCTGACGAAAGCGCCTTGGCGTGATATCGAAACGCAGTAGGAGTCGGGCTCATCGAGAACGTACTCCAGGAGCACTTCACCCGGCTGCAGATCACCCTCGACGATTTTCAAAGCTGCCGGCTGGGTGGGCAGTCGGGCGTTCGCTCTATCTCCCCTGGTCCACGCTAAGCCGAGACGCCGCTCGTATTCGACCAGTTTGTCCAGGAGTGGCTCGCGTTCGGCGGCGCTGCTGCTCTGCATCAATCGCGCTTGGAGCCCGGCCACATCGGTTTCTAACGATGCCGTCTGTTCTGACTCCGAGGTGGGGAATGCTTTGCGATCTTCGAGAGCCCAGGCGAGGGTTCGTCCTCGGACACGCTCCAAGACGCGGAACGCTTCGCGCACGTCTCCGCCACGGATTACGAGCTCGAAGTGCCTTAAATAAGTCTGGCTCTGGGCGGCCACGACAGAACTGTTCCAATACGGCTCATCGATGCTGAGCAGCATTCCCTCAATCACGTCTTCCGCCTGCTCGTAGAGAACCTTTGCTTCGGCATAGCGACCACGTCGTGCCTTTAGGTTAGCGAGTATGGTCAAGTTGCGAGGGACATAATAACGATCACCAACCTGCTGACTTGCGGTCACGCCCTGAGTGGCACGCGCCTCGGCTGTGGCTAGATCTCCGGCGTCGCCATAGAGCTGCGCGAGTTCGTACATGGCGTCGGCTTCAACTCTGTAGAACTGCAGGCTGGTTGCAAATTGGCCGGCGTCTTCCAAATAGGTCAAAGCCTGTTGTCGATTTCCTGTTTGTGCCGCCAGCCTTCCCAGATGAATAAGTAACTCCGCCTCATGGCCGCGCTTCTCTTCGGACCGCGCCTTGGCGAGAGTACTTTCAAGCACCGATCTCGCCTCCTCGGTTCTGCCTAGCGAAACCAGGGCTTGCGCTCTTCCCTCGTACCCCATGAACGGAAGCCCACAGTCAGGATCGGCTTCCGCCAGTTTGATGGCCCTCTCGAAGAATTTCAGGGCCTCCGCGTGGCGATTGACTTCTTCGAAGCCTCTTCCGAGTACTTCTAAAAAACGTACCTGGCCAGCAATGTCTCCATTCGTTATGGTCGACAGGAGAGCGCCACCAAGAAGCCTGGCCGCTCTTCCCGGATTGCCTTCTAGGAATGCAATGAGGCCCAACTCGCCGGACGCCCGCGTGACCCATTGGTTTTCGCCCAGGCTTTTTGCCACGTCCCGCGCTTCCAGCCAGTCTCGCTTTGAGGCCCGGTAGTCAATTTCAATGTCGGTGTAGCCTTTTGCGACAAGGCACCACAGACGCAGCCTTGAGTCGTTTTGGACGATCGGATTCTGGAGTTGCTCATTCAGGATGCTCGAAAGCTCCACAAACGACATGGCTTCGGCTTCTGACCTGAGGCGTCCCACTTTGGCGTAAAGCTCGTTTCGACTGTCACCCTCGGCAGCGAACAGTTTTTCAGCCCTGGCAAAGAGGGGGTCCGCTTTGGGTCCATTGTTCAACCAATAAAAGTGGGTGGCTTCGGCCAGCAACGCGTTTGCATCGGTGGAGGTTTCAGGGTCGTTGACGGAGTGCGGAGAATTCCATCTGTGGGTCGCTAGGCCACCGTGAGAGCGACGATAGACGTAGTGAGAGAACAGAAGAAATGTCGTCAGGATGAGGGCGAGGGTCACTCTCATCCGCTTGGAGACAGCAATGGTCGTCCAGTCGAGACTCATCTGCTGACGTACTTTTTACTGAGGAATGAGACGGAGCGACATCTGGTTAGAATCCACAGCCCTGACGAAAGTTGCACTCTTTAGTACTTGCAATCGGCCAAAACCTAGACTGGGCACCCAATTGGTGCTGGCAGCGATGTCACCGACGTCACCGACGGTTCAAGGATGGCGGCGGTGAGGGTCGGATCGCGACCCTGTGGGCAACGAATATCGTGGCGACTTCTCGAACCTCTGACATTTGCGAGCAGGCTGGGTAGGGCTAGACGATCGATGAGCGGTGGAAAGTCGGGACCGAAGACCGTTTTGTCTTGCCGACCTCGGGATCACCCTGCGAGTTGGATCGGTAGTGGCGAACCCCGGCAAGGTGCCCGAGCGCCTGGTGAGTGGAGATCGGCCATGGTTTTTGAGGAAATGAAGGGAGATTTTTGCACGGGCGCGTCAGGATCGAGCAGTCCACGATCCCAGAGTTGCAGGGGCAGCTATGGCGGTGAGGGATTTGGAGATTGAGGCCAGCCGGAAAAGAGTGTGTTCGTTGACCGGAACGTTGTTCTCAAGATCGGCGAAGCCAAAGCCCTCGGCCCACTCCTACTCTCCGTTTTCAACTACGGCCACCGACAGACCGGGGATATGGGTAGAGGCCATGAATTTGGAAACGGCGGTATCGATCTTCGCGAGTTTGCCGGCAGAAAGTTTGCTATTGTGAGCCAGGCAAACTCTGGAACACGACGCAATCAGAATGGCGAAGCGAATGCAGTTGGACGAGAGCAGTCCAGATAGCACCCGCAAGTCGCTGAAGAAAGATCTCCGTTTCACTTGCCTGGAGTAAGCGTGATGTTTCGAAAAGCGACGTGTCCGGCCTCACTGCCTTGCAAGTAAATCTGTCCGGGTAGTGCTTCGTGGCTATCTAATGCCCCCCCCGTGATGCCTGGAATCTCCTGTTTGTCAATAATGGTCTGACCATTTTGCACGACGGTCACCACCCGCCCAACCAGCGTGATGTCGTAGGCCTGCCATTCTCCGGGTTTGCGCGGCTGTTCCGGCGAGGGGGCCAGGAAGCCGTAGATGCCCCCCGTCCGCATCGTCGGACCTTCTGGCGCGGGATCGTCTTCAATCTGGAGCTCATACCGGCCGCGGAGGTAGACGCCGCTATTCGATCCTGGCGCGCAATTGAATTCGACGTGTAACTTGAAATCTTCAAACTTGGCGTCGCCGATAAGTTCAGGGCCATGCCCGGGACTGATCAGCGTTCCGTTTTCAACCCTCCAGTTCGTGGCTGACGCCAGCTCGCTCATCCTCCACCCGCTCAGATCCTTGCCATTGAACAAATGCACAGGCGTGCCCCACTTAGGATCGTTTTTTCTCTTCAGAGACGGAGCCTTCTCCCCCGTCCATTGCCACGCAGTCCCATCGGGCCCGGTCGTGGTCCCCAGCAACATCTTCCCCGATAGTTTGCCCACAAAAACCATGTCGTCTTTCCTGTCTTCCTCCGCCTTGGGAGAAACGAAGGTGAGGGTGCCATTCGAGAGCTCAACTTTCGGGAGCGGCCGGGCATTCCCCCAGCGGCTTACCATTCGAGCTTTCAGCTGCCCATCTTCCTGGGTTATCTCCAACCACGAGGGGTATTCGTGCTGCGGAGCTTTCAGGGTCAAATCCCAACGTCCCAGATAAGGCTGAACCAACGCGGTTGGGTCCGCAGAGTTCTTAGGCTCGGAATACAGCAGCACAGAAAGCATCAGGATCAGGATGGCTAGGGCGAACGCTCTCCGACGAGGGTTTAGTTTGCCGGGACTCCCTTTCCCCTGATTGACCACATCTGTTTTCAATACGCTTGACTCCGGCATTATGGATACTTGTGCTCTTGGCTTTGCCATGGAATTTCCCCTTAGCTCTATTTTTCCCTTGCATTTATCCCAGGCCAGTCGTCGGTCCGGAACGGCGAGGCAGGGATACCCTCCTTGTTGAACAGATTGCAATCCGGATTGACCGCCCAAGCGTAGCGGAGGGCAATCAGCTTTCTTGTGCGGATGAACATCGTTTGCTTCCCCAAGATCAATGGTCACGACAAGTCCGGTGTTAGCTGTACGGAGTGCCATGAATTGCGCCTCCCGTAGTTCTGCCCAACCGCTGTCGGTGGATGATTCTCCTTCCTGCCATAGTTCGGCAGCTGCACGATCAGGAATGGAAAATCGCCTTGCCCCCACGCCGCACGCCATCCTTGAATTAGCGCCGGTAAAAGCTCGCGATATTGGTATGCTCTCGAGGCATTGTCCTCACCCTGATACCAGGCTGCCCCGCGGATGGCGAAGGGATCGATGGGCGCGATCATACCATCGAATAGGCCCGAAGGGGGCTGTGCGGAAAAGCCAGGTGCTTGCACCACCAGCACGGCAAAGCCGGACAACGATCGCGGTGTAAAAGGCGCGGCCGCGCCCCAGCCACCTAGCCTCAAGTCTTTGAACCAGACGGTCACAGGTCGCCATTCGGGAAAGGCTTTAAAACTTTCGGTGCCGTAATCGTCCCAATCGGAAAATCGTGGGTTGGAATGTACGCACTCTGAAATATCCGTGGCCTCGGCACTACCAGGCAACTCCACGCTAGTCGGTCGGGGGATCTTCCACCCACCAGGTGTGAGGTACATTGACGCTTCGCCAGTCCTTACTCGGAGCCTGGGTCGTACCAATTCTGCTGAGTACCCGAATTGTCGGGTTCGTACGAAAAAACCATTTACCGCACAGGCTGACCATTTCCAAAACACTGGACGCAACGGTTGGTTGGGACCGCAAAGCCATGGAACTGGCCAGTGCTCCTGCAACCGCCGTGACTGATCGAGCGAGGAACTTCAGATGAGTGGACATGCCGCGACCTGTATGGTTTTAACGCATGCAGTTAACCAGATGCCTTCTCGGGAGTCAAATGCAGAAGGATCGGAAGTTCCGTCAACCGGGCCGCTTGTAAACTGGTACTATTCGCAGAAGCAGCTCTGAATTCGGCCTCGCAACACAACCATCATGCGGCCCTGGAGAATCGCCCGTGACCACCTCACTTAGTGTTTCCCGCAGAAGATTCGTCCAGTCGGCTTCCATGGTGACTGCAGGGTTTGCGATTCCCAGTCGCTTCTTCCTGGCAACGCTTGCCGAGCCGGTGGCACAGCAGCCGCTTGAGCAGTTTGATTACGGTGATGTGGTACTGGCCAGTGATCTTCACGAAAGGCAACTGGAACAGACCCATTCTGTGCTGATGGGGCTGAACGACGACAGCCTGTTGAAGCCTTTTCGCCAGATGAGCGGCCAACCCGCGCCCGGCGAAGACTTGGGTGGCTGGTATCACTACAATCCCGACTACCAGTGGGGCAAAGACGACGACGGCTTTGCTCCCAGCTGCCCTTTTGGCCAATGGGTTTCAGCACTCGCACGTATGTATGCCATCACGCGGGACCCGGCGACACGCGACAAAGTGATACGCCTGAACCGCTTGTACGCCCAGACAATTTCAGGCGATTACTACGATAAGAACCGGTTTCCCACCTACTGCTACGACAAGCTGGTGTGCGGTCTGATCGATTCGCACCGATTCGTTGCTGATCCCGATGCTTTCTCGATTCTCGAGCGCACCACCAACGCCGCACTGCCACACTTTCCGAAGCATGCCGTGGAGCATGGAAAGCAATGGCGGCCGAACAAGGACGAGAGTTGGACTTGGGACGAATCCTATACCATTCCAGAAAATCTCTTCCTGGCCTATCAGCGCGGGGCCGGGGAACGATATCGTGAGCTGGGACGGCAGTATCTTTACGACGAGTATTATGATCCGCTGGCTGAGGGCCACGACGTGCTTGCCGGCAGACACGCCTACAGCTACATAAATTCCTTGAGCTCTGCCATGCAAGCCTATCTGACTTTAGGAACTGAAAAGTACCTTCGCTCGGCCACAAATGCTTTTGAAATGCTCTCCCGGCAAAGTTTTGTGACCGGAGGCTGGGGGCCAGATGAGACGCTGTGCGCCCCTGGGAGTCCGGATGTTGCCCTCAGCCTTACCAAGAGCCATAGCAGCTTTGAAACACCGTGTGGATCCTATGCGCACTTCAAATTGACGCGCTATCTGCTGCGCGTGACCCGCGACACGCGCTACGGCGATAGCATGGAGCGTGTGATGTACAACACAGTGCTGGGTGCGAAGCCGTTGCGGTCCGACGGCCGGACCTTCTACTACTCCGACTACAACTTCAAAGGGCACAAGGTTTACTCGGATACTCAACACTGGGCATGCTGCTCGGGTACGCTGCCGCAGGTCGCTGCCGACTACCGCATCAACACTTACTTTAGCGATCTGCGCGGTGTGTACGTGAATTTGTACATTCCATCGACCCTGCGATGGATGCAAGATGGGGCCCAGGTCGCGCTTACGCAAAAAGGCCTGTACCCGTTCGACAGCGTAGTGCAATTCGATATTACGACCTCGGCGGCAAGGGAGTTCACCCTGAGCTTGCGGATTCCCGCATGGGCGACAGGGGCCTCGATTTCTCTAAACGGAAGCCGCGTCGGCGCCACTGCAACTCCTGGAACTTTTGCGGCAATCCATCGGCCATGGAGTACGGGTGACCGCATCGAACTCGATATGCCGATGACGAACCGGCTGGAAGCCGTCGATGCCCAGCATCCACAGACGGTCGCGCTGATGTTTGGACCTCTCGTGCTGTTTGCCCTTACCGACAACCCACCGGCTCTGACACGCTCGGACTTGCTGGCGGCTCAGAGAGTTAACCAGCGGGCCTGGCAAGTAAACGCCAGCGGTGCGCCGATCAACCTGCTGCCGTTTACAGATATTGGAGACCAGCAGTATTCCACCGACCTGCGGGTCAGCTAGACGTTAGTGCTGCGATCCGGCGTCTCGCGGGACAACGGTTGAACTTATGTCATCCTGCGGGAGAGTTGCCGCTGCGCCGGAGCAGTAGACTTGCGAATGACCAGCTCGGTTCCGAGATAATAGTCGGCGCCTCTCTGTCGCTTCAACTTCAGCACTTTCTCGAGCGCCTCAAATGCAATTACCCCTAGACGTTCCCGGGGGACGCTGATGGTGGTCAACGGCGGTCGCGCAAGGAAGGCGAAAGAGATATCATCGATGCCGATCACGGAGACGTCGTCGGGCACCTGCACGCCTTCTTCTTCGAGAGCATTCATGGCTCCCATAGCAATAAGATCGCTTCCACAAAAAATTACAGTAGGGCGTTCTGATCGGGAAAGGATGGTTCGTACCGCCGAAGCTCCGGAATCGATACGATAGTTGCAGTCGATAACGGGAAGAGGATTCAACTTGTGCCGCTTCAGTCCCGCGATCAAAGCATGCCGGATTGTGATCGCGGTGCGGTTGTCGCAAGGCCCGGCAATTACGGCTGCGCGGCGGTGACCCAAAGCGACCACATGCTCAATCGCCTGGGAGATTCCACGCTGGTAGTCGATCGAAATGTTGCTGATGAGCCGCCCGGGCGGACCAAGATTGCAGAACACTACGCCCACCCCCGCCGCCGTCAGTTCTGCCGTCGTGTTCTTGTCAACCGACGAAGTCATGATCGCGACCCCGCGGACATCACTCTCGATCAACTTTCGAATCACCGATTCGGTGCGCGCCGGGCTGTACTCTGTATTGAATAGCAGAACATCGAATCCCCGGTCCCAAGCGGCCGCCTGAAACCCGCGAATAATTTCTGGGAAATAGGGGTTGGCTATTTCGGAAATCACCAGACCAAACAAATTGCTCTGGCCCGTGGACAGCCTCCGGGCGTGTACGTTCTTATAATAGTTGAGCTCACGCACGACTGCGAGCACTCGTTGCGCGGTGTCGGGAGAGATGTATTGCGTCTTATTGAGCACACGAGATACGGTGGCAGGGGAGACCCCGGCTCTTTCTGCAACCTCCCGCATGGTGTGGCTCATGAACCTCCGTTCCATCGAGCCCAAGTTCTTCAAGACCTCGAATCAACTCATACAGGGGCGGATGCTCGACAACGGCCGGGAGAACGCTTTCCGGGAAACGATTGTCATGCGCTGGATGAAGCTATCACGGATTGAAAGGCGAAGGCTATGACCTGGGCAGGAGAGCGCAAGCGAAATGTAATGTTCTTAGAAAGTTCTTAGAAAGGACTTGACAAGCTCGAGGGTGATGATTAGAAGGGAGGGGCTAAGAAACCGATTTCAGAAACCGATTTCTTCGTGGCGCTTTGCGGATCGCCGAATCTTGCTCGGATCAACCGTGACTCATTTTCTACAAGACATTCTCCGCCAGCCGGCCGAGCTCGAGCGAACCATCGAATATCTGCGCGGAACCGGGCAGCGCGCGCTGGCCGAGGCAGCCAGGGCGGTCCAGAAGGCCCGCCATATCTACCTTACCGGGATCGGCAGCAGTTGGCACGCCGCATTAACCGCGGCACCCTTGTTCTCGCTCGGCGGTTGCCCGGTTTATGCGCAGGATGCATCCGAGCTGTTGCAGTTCGCCACAATTCCCGCCAATGCCGTCATCATTGCCATCTCCCGCACCGGGCGAAGCGTAGAAATCGTGCGCCTGCTCACGAAGGCCAGCGAGTGTGGCGCAGTCGTCATCGCGGTGACCAATTCAGAGAACGGGCCACTCGCTCAGCAGGCGCAGATCCCGATTGTGGTTCGAGCCCCATTGGATCATGGAATTTCGGTCAACACCTATTCCACGTTGGCGGCTGCAACCGGCGCTCTGGCCAGCGCCACGGTGGGTACCTTTAATGACGCCCTCGCAGATTTGGTGTTGCTGGGCGTCGCCGAGACAGGTCGACTGCTCGCGGCCTGGCAAGAGCAGATCGCGGAATCGTCCTGGTTGTTACCGGGGAGCGTCTGTTACTTTCTGGGGCGCGGTTCGAGTCTGGGCAGCTGCCACGAGGCCCGGCTTCTATGGGAGGAAGGTGTTAAGTCACCGGCCACGGCCATGGGGACAGGGGCTTTTAGGCATGGTCCGCAGGAGATGGTCGCGAAAGGTTCACGTTTCGGTATATGGATCGACGCCTGGCGCATGCGCGCCCCGGATCTGGCGGTGGCGCGGGATCTGAAGCGGCTGGGCGCTTCGGTCATGGTGATTGGACAAGACCTCACGGGGGACGCCGGAGACCTGGTTTTCCGTCTTCCTGAAATGCCGGCGGAGTGGCAATTCCTCATCGATGTCATTCCTGCGCAGCTTGCGGCTGAGCGTCTGGCACATCGGTCTGGAGTGGACTGTGATTCTTTTCGTCTATGCTCTTACATCGTCGAAGACGAGTGGGGGTTGCTCCACGAAAACGTGCAAGCCGGGAAAGACCACGAGATCGTGTTTTCCAAGGAAGCTGCGATCAACAAATTAGACAAGTAGTAGACAGAAAATCACAAGAAGCGAGGGACCATCAACATGAGCAAATTCTCGCGCCGTAGATTTCTCGAAATCGGTGCCGCTGCCGCGGGCGCATCGCTCGCGACCAAAACCATGCTGCTGAATCCCACCCCGCTGTTGGCCTCGCCGGGCCTGGTTGCATCCAGCGACCGGGTCCGCTTCGGCATGATCGGCGTGGGCATGCAGGGATCGCAACTGCTGGGTCAGTCCATCGAATTACCTGGGGTGGAGTGCGTCGCAGCCTGCGATCTCTATAACGGACGTCACACTCTGGCCCGCGAGATTACAGACCACCCTAATCTTCCCGTCACGCGCCGCTATCACGAACTGCTGGCCAACAAAGACATCGATTGCATCGTTGCGGCGGTGCCCGATCACTGGCACAAGCAGGTGGTCGTGGACGCAGTGAGCGCGGGCAAAGACATTTACTGCGAAAAACCGATGTCGCACAGCGCTGCCGATGGCGCCGAGATGGTTGCGGCTGCCCAGAAAACCGGGCGCATTGTCCAGATCGGGTCGCAACGCGTGAGTTCTCTCATCTGCGCCAAGGCCCGGGAACTCGTCTCCCAAGGAATGTTAGGCGATCTGATGCTGGTCGAAGGATGGCTGGGGCGCAACGACCCGACCGGCGCCTGGGAATATCCCCCGCCCACCGATCTCTCTCCGGAGACACTCGACTGGGACACCTGGCAGGGAACTGTCCCCAAGCGCGTGTTCGATCCCTACGTCTTTGCCCGGTGGCGTTGCTGGAAGGAATACGGTACCGGTCTGGCGGGCGATCTTTTGGTTCATTTGATCAGCGGCATGATGTTTATGCTGGATATGAATGAAGCTCCCCGGCAGGCCATGGCGTTCGGCGGAATCCGCCGCTGGAAGGATGGCCGTAACATGCCCGATGTTCAAGCCAGCCTCTTTTATTACGGCGATCTCCCGGTCTACATGCGACTGAACCAGGGTACCGAGATGCCGGAAACGTACCGCATCCAAGGCTCGAAGGGGATCCTTGAGGTCACGGAATTCGGCCTGAGCTTTACCCCCCAAACCGGGAAGGACTCGGGACCCAGTTACTACGACGCAGGATTTCCCCGCGCGATGCGCAGCGCCTACGAGAAGCAGTGGCACGCGGAGAATGATCCGCGTTTGGGTCACGAGTCCATGCCAGAGACGCTGGCGTTCCGGGGGCCAGACTACGACGACCTCAAGCCGCACCTGTGGAACTTCTTCGAGGCTGTGCGCTCCCGCCAGCCGGTCGTCGAAGATGCCGTCTTCGGCCACCATGCGGCACTGGCCTGCCACATGGCGAATGAATCTTATTTTCGCCAGACCGCGGTTTTGTGGGATGAGGCCTCCAAGAGCATCAAAGGCTGATCCGCAGGCCGGGTACTCGCAGTTGCAAAGCCATGCCTCGAGAGCGACAGGAGAGAACATGGAGAAAAAGGTTTTGCGGCTTCGCTGGCTTCTGTTGGGAGTTTTGCTGGTCCCTGGTCCGGCGTTGGCTCAGGACACGGCAACGCTTACGGGTACCGTTCGAGATATATCTGGCGCTGTTCTTCCCAACGCGGATGTCAGCATGAAGAACACCGCCACGGGGACCGTCCGCGCGGTAAAGAGCAACTCCGCCGGGGAATACGTTGCCGCAGCCCTGGCTCCAGGCGAGTACAACATCACAGTTACGGTTGCCGGATTCAAGGAATATGAAGCGAAGGGAGTCATCCTTCGCGTGGCGCAGAATGCCCGAATCGATGTCGCCATGCAGGTGGGCAACATCCAGGAGCAGGTAACCGTTCACGGCGAAGGCTTGGCTCAAGTGAATACCGAGTCCAACGAACTCGGGGGCACGATTACCGGAAAAGAGGCACTGCAACTGCAATTGAATGGTCGGAATTTTACACAGTTGATAACCCTCGTACCGGGTGTGAGCAATCAGACCGGGCAGGATGAGGGCCAGGTCGGTGCCGCGGCCAACGTCACCTACAGCGTGAACGGCGGCCGCACGGAATACAACAACTGGGAAGTGGACGGCGGCGAC
>Ga0265762_1000075_pt1 | contig 13358 bp, 13 predicted proteins | sample NZIome_4_FD_200870 | JGI IMG/M metagenome (GOLD analysis project Ga0265762, IMG submission 200870) | Metatranscriptome of rhizosphere microbial communities from Maridalen valley, Oslo, Norway - NZI4 (Metagenome Metatranscriptome) | ecosystem: Host-associated > Plants > Roots > Rhizosphere > Soil...
GCCGAGTCTCCGGTCAGCTTTGAGTGCAAGCTTCATCAGATTCTCGACTTTTCTCCGGCGCCTACCGGCAGCAGCTTGGTGATCGGACAGATTGTCTCGATTCATGTCGACGACGCGCATGTGAAGGACGGCCGACTGGATCGAAATTCGCTGGACCTGATAGGAAGAATGGGCGGGATCCAGTACACCAAAACGACCGAGAGATTCGAGATGGTCAGGCCGAAAGTTTAGCGAGCGGCGGTACGCCGATCCTTCACTGCTAAACTTCACTGCTAAAATAGATCATTCCATTATGTTCGAAAATCTTCAGGAAAAACTGCAACGCGCCTTCAAGTCTCTGCGCGGCCAGGCCCGGCTGAGCGAAGAAAATATTGCCGAGGCGCTGCGCGAAATCCGGCTGGCGCTGCTCGAAGCCGATGTCAACTTTAAAGTGGTCAAAGAGCTGATTGACCGCATTCAGGCCAAGGCCGTGGGGCAAGAAGTGCTGACCGCGCTTTCTCCCGGCGAGCAGGTCATCAAGATTGTGCGCGACGAGCTGGTCGAGACTCTGGGCAAGGACACGGCGCGCATGAAGTTCGCATCGCAGCCGCCTACCGTGGTGCTGATGGCGGGACTGCAGGGTTCCGGCAAGACCACCACTTCCGGCAAGCTGGCGAATTGGTTCAAGACGGGCGGGCACCGTCCGCTGCTGGTTTCGGTCGATGTCTACCGTCCGGCGGCGCGCGAGCAGTTGAAGGTTGTGGCGCAGGCCGTCAAGGCGCAGATTTACGAAGGCGAAGTGGGCGAGGCGAACACGGCCACGGTCGAACGGTTGGTGAAAGAAGCGCGCCGCGAGGCCATCGTCTCCGGATGCGACGTGCTGATCGTCGATACCGCCGGCCGTCTTCACATCGACGACGATCTCATGAACGAGATGCAATCGCTGAAGAAGCTGCTGAACCCGTCGGAGATTCTGTTCGTCGCCGACGCCATGACTGGACAGGATGCGGTGCGGTCGGCCGAGGAGTTTCACAAAAGACTCTCGCTCACCGGCGTGGTGCTAACCAAGATGGATGGCGATGCCCGCGGGGGCGCCGCGCTCTCTATCCGTCAGGTCACGGGGCAGCCCATCAAGTTCATCGGCGTGGGCGAAAAGTACGATGCGTTAGAGCCATTTCATCCCGACCGCATCGTGTCGCGCATTCTCGGTATGGGCGACATCCTGTCGCTGATCGAGCGCGCCGAGCAGCAGATCGACAAGAAGAAGGCGGCGGAGATGGCCAGCAAGGCGCTCAGCGGCGACGGCTTCTCGCTCGAAGATTTTCGCGACCAGTTGCGGCAGGTGAAGAAGATGGGATCGATCAAGAATCTGATCGGCATGATGCCCTCGATCGGACCGTTTTCCGGCTTGCAGAAGGCCGCCGACAATGTCGACGAGAAGCAGATCAACCGGGTTGAGGCCATCATCAACTCGATGACGACCCACGAGCGCAATCATCATGAAGTGATCAACGGCAGCCGCCGCAAACGCATCGCCCGCGGCTCCGGCACCAGCGTGCAGGAAGTAAATAACCTGCTGCGGCAATACGCGCAGATGAGGAAGATGTTCAAGCAGATCGGGAAGCCCAGCTTCGCGCGAAGGATGGCCGGAATGAAATTACCCGGAATGTAGAAGCAGTGCGGTGGCTGGTCGTCGGCGATCAGTGGCCACCGCCGGCGGTTAGCCTTTTTCTGGTCGCCGGCCACGATTCTTATGAAATGGCGCTCCCTCGAAGAATCCACTCCGGACACTGACATTCGTCCTCTCCGCGAAATCTTTGCCGAGCGACGGGAACTGATTGCGAACTACGTTCCGGCGGAGACGCAGGCAATTCACGCTCGGGCCGTGGCGCAGCTGAAGCAAGAGCGCCTGGCTGCGAATATTTTGCCGGTGGGTTCGAAGATTCCTGCATTTCAGCTTCCCGATCACGACGGCAAGAGCGTCTCTTCCTCCGACTTACTGGCGAGCGGACGGCTCGTGCTCTTTTTCATTCGTGGGCGCTGGTGCCCGTTTTGTGTCGCTCAGACGGAAGCCATGAACCTCGTTCTCCCGGAAATCGAGCGGGCGGGCGCAACGCTGGTTGCCATTTCTCCTCAGACCGCGAGGCAATCGTTTTTCATGCGCGACCAGCACAAGCTGCGCTTCCCTCTGCTCTCCGATGCCGGTAACAACGTGGCGCGGCAGTTTGGCCTCACCTATCGAGTTCCACAGGAACAGCAAGCGATCTATCAGCGTGCCTTCGTGAACCTGCCGTTCGTGAATGGCGACCAGAGCTGGGAGTTGCCGATTCCCGCAACTTACATCTTCGATCGGGATGGGACTGTGGTTTATGTTTCGGCGAATGAGGATTACGCCGAACGGCCCGAACCGGCGGACGTGCTTAGCGTTCTGGGCGCGAACCACAGGGGCTAAAAGCCCGCATGATTGATGACGCCTTCGCGGGCTAAAGCGCCGCTCTTCCTCTTCCTTTCCCCGCTTTCGGTACACTGAATATTCATGAACTATATCTACGGCATCAATGCAGTCGCCGAGGCGCTGAAGGCCCGGGGACGCGCCTTCCAATGGGTGGGCATGGCGAAGGAGCGGCATGACATCCGCCTGCAGCGGATGATTGAAGAGTGCCGCAAGCTCGGCGTGCCCGTACGCTTTCTCACTCGCATGGAACTCGACGACATGGCCGGCAACGCAGCGCATCAGGGAGTGGTGGCGGTGACCTCGGCCAAACAATACAGCGATCTCGACGACGTGGTTGGCGCAAAGCGGGGGCGCTATTCCTTCGTCATCGTGCTCGATGGCGTGGAGGATCCGCACAATTTGGGCGCGGTGTTGCGCACGGCCGATGCCGCGGGAGCGGATGGCGTGGTCATTCCGGAGCGGCGGGCTGCGCCGGTGACCGGCACGGTCACAAAAGTCTCCGCCGGGGCCAGCGAGCATCTGCCCATTGCAAAGGTGACCAACATCGCCCGCACGATAGAAGAATTGAAGCAGCGCAATATCTGGACGGTCGGCCTCGATGAGCGCAGCCAGCAGACTTACGAAGCCCTTGACTACAACATGGATTGCGCTCTGGTTCTGGGTGCAGAGGGTAAGGGACTGCACGATCTGGTGAAGAAGAAGTGTGATTTTCTGGTGTCGATTCCGATGCTCGGAAAGGTAGCTTCGCTGAACGTGTCGGTGGCGGGAGCAGTCGTGATGTACGAAATTGTCCGCCAGAGGCGCGCGAAAAGTAGCCAGGCGTCCACGGGTGAGAAATGAAGTTGCTTTGCCTGCACTGCTGCTTTCTCGGCTTTTTCTGCGTCTCGGTGGGGAACGCCTTCGCTCTCGATCGCGAGGCTTTTAGCTTCACCCGCTACGACCTGAATGTACGCGTCGAACCCGGGCAGCAGCGATTGGGAGTTCGGGGCAAGATCACTTTACGGAACGATTCGCGAACCCCGCAGAAGATCGCGGTGCTGCAGATCTCGTCTTCTCTAAACTGGCGTTCCATCCAGGCTGGCGAGAAACCACTGCAGTTTGTGGCACAACCCTATACCTCCGATATCGATCATACGGGAGAGCTTTCCGAAGCGGTCGTGACTTTACCCGAGGCAGTCGCCCCCCAAGCCACAATTGCGTTGGAAATCGGCTACGAAGGAGTGATCGTGCTGGACCCGACGCGGCTCACGCGGATCGGAGCGCCCGAAGCCGCCGCGCGCAGCGCCGACTGGGACCAGATCAGTACGAAATTCACCGCGGTCCGGGGCGCGGGCAATGTCGCGTGGTACCCAATCGCCAGCGAAGCTGGAAATCTGTCGGAAGGCAACAGCGAATTCGATGCCGTCAGACGGTGGAGGACACGGGAGACAGCTTCGACCATGCACCTCGAAATTGTGGTGCCGAGCGAGGATGAGAACGAAAGGCCGGAGCTTCTGGTGAATGCCCAGACCTGTCCGACGGCGCTTGAGGTAGGCCACGAGTTCGTTGCGGATTGCTCGTTCCCAGCTCTGGGATTGGTTGCGCCGACGTTTGTGATGGCTGACTATGAAGTCGCCGACCGGGCGGATATCGCGGTCCACTACCTGCATGGGCATGACGTGGCGGCGGCGGCCTACGCGGATGCCGCAGAAAAGGTGACTCCGCTCATTACCGACTGGTTTGGACCGCCGCGAAGCAAAGCGCAAACCGCTGACCTCGACGACCCCAATGCTGCTCCGTTTGAGAGTGGCTCTCTTTTGCTGATGCCGTTGGTCACTGCAGATTCCAAAGCAGCCGGATTGACCTCGGCGCACCAACTCACGCACGCGGCGATTTCCTCGCCACGGCCCTGGATCAACGAGGGGCTCGCGCACTTTGCGCAGGCGCTTTATGTAGAGCATCAGAGCGGTCGCCAGGCCGCGCTGGATTACATGACAACGCACCGAGTCACAATGACCGGGGCGGAGAACGAGAAAGGGAAGCCGACGACCGCACCGCGATCCGAAGATGAGGTGAACCGGTCCTTGGTGAACACCGCTGACGAGGAACTTTACCGCAGCAAAGCGATGTGCGTGTGGTGGATGCTGCGCGACATGGTCGGGGATCAGGCATTGAAGAAAGCGCTGGCGTCGTATCGTCCGGAGCAGGACCAAGACCCCTCCTACATGCAGAAATTGATTCAGCGACAGACCCAGAAAGATCTGGAATGGTTTTTTGACGATTGGATCTACCGCGATCGTGGGCTACCGGATTTCAAAGTGGAGTCAGCATTTTCGCGCAAGTCCATGAATGATGTTTACCTGCTGACGGTCACGGTACAAAATTTGGGGCAGGCGGGGGCCGAGGTTCCGATCACGGTTAGATTTGCCGGCGGTGAAGTTATGAAGCGGATTGAAGTGCGAGGCAACAGCAAAGGAGTGATTCGACTGGAGACCACGAAGCCGCCGGACGAAATCGTGGTCAATGATGGCAGCGTGCCGGAGAGCGACGCGACGAACAATGCGTTCAAGATTGCACCCGGCGCGACAGCCGACCCCGACCAGTAGTTGGTGGGCGATCGAAAACTCTCAGCTGCACCCGTCTATTGTTCGGTAGGGATTTGATCAGTTGCTCCCCAGTGCGCCGGATGCCGCGAGACGATCAGACCGATGCGCAGGTCGCCCAGGAGCGATAGGAGTTGATAAGGAAAGGCGTCGCGCTGAAATACTGAATCACGATCTTCCACGGGAAATTCAAGATCCATGCGTTCCAGGCCGGGAAAATCACGCAAGCGCCTGAGTTCGTGGTCATTCTCTTTCAAAAATCCAACCGCATCGTCTACCTGACTGTTCAGATCGGAAAACTCTCTGATGCTCACGCTTACCTTCATTCCCGAATAATCACTCCTGCGGGTCACGCTAGAGGTGGGAAATTGCACCGCCCCGCGATGGAATGCCGTCAGAGCATCAAGGGAAGAAATCTTCAAGAATTCATCGACGTCAAAGTTGGCACCACTCGCTCTCAGCACGCATGACATGGCAATTTACTTCCCTTCTTCTCGGGTAAAGCTTACTAGGGCTGCAAGTTTGGCTGCCGCGGCACCGGAGTCAATGGCTTCGGCAGCCAGGGGGAGTGCCTCGGCCAGGTGATCGGCGCGGCGCGCAGCCACCAGTGCGGCTGCTGAGTTCAGCAGGACGACATCGCGGCGCGGAGATTTCTTTCCGCTCAGCGCCTCGCGAACGATGACCGCGTTTTCGCCGGCATCGCCGCCAGAGATGTCTTCGAGCGGGGAACGCTTCAGACCGAACTCTTCGGGAACGACTTCATACGTCCGCACCATCCCATCACGGGCCTCGGCAACTCGCGTGGGACCGGTGATGGTGATTTCGTCGAGGCCATCGAGGCCGTGCACCACCAGCGCGCGACGCAGTCCGAGCATACTCAGCGCTTCGGCAAGTTTCTCCACCAAATCCAGCGCGTAGACCCCCACGACTTGTCCTGAAGCATGCGCCGGATTGGTGAGCGGGCCGAGCAGATTGAAGATGGTACGTAAACGCAGCTCCCGCCGAACCTTTTGCACCTGTTTCATGGAGAAGTGCAGATCGGGCGCATAAAGGAAACAGATTCCGACTTGGCGCAGGCATTTGGCGGCACGCTCGGGAGACAACTGGATGTTGACTCCGAGGGCTTCCATCACGTCGGCCGAGCCGCATTTCGAGGTGAGGCTGCGATTGCCGTGCTTGGCGACTTGAACACCCGCACCGGCAGTTACGAATGCAGCGGCGGTTGAAATGTTGAAAGTGCCGCTGGCGTCGCCTCCGGTGCCGCAGGTATCGACCAGGGCATCTCGGCCGGTGCCGCTGACGTAGAGGGCCTTAACCCCGGAGCTTTCCTCGGACCCAGCCCAGGAGAATGGCAACGGTGTCGCCGCGGCGCGGATCGCTTCGGCGAAGCCGACGATCTCCTCGACCGTTTCCCCTTTCATATGCAAAGCCAGGAGCAGGGCGGCGATCTGAGAGTCAGTGCAGTTTCCCGCCAGGACTTCCGCCATCACTTCGCGCGATTCCGCCCGGTCCAGGGATTGGCCGTGATTGGCGATACGACGGAGAGCGTCGAGGATCATCTCTCTCGGAATTGTACGGGATAACTAGCGACAGCGATGGGATTGATCTAACCGGAAGGCGGAACGCCGGACCCGCTCAGTCTGGGCAAGAAATATTCGCGCCAGTCTTCGGGCAAAGCCGTCGTGGCAATCGCCTTTTCGAGCAGACTGCGATTGTATTTGTCAGGAAAGAAAAGGCGGTTCATTTCGGCGATGGTAATCGCTTGGCTAACTTGCGAAATCAGTTCAAACGAATCCCCTTCTCCGACTTCGCCTTCCTGCTCCACGGAAAAATAGAGTCCGCTGCGTCCACTATGCAGGAATCGCTCGATCATGTCGTCACGTTGAAACTTGGCCGCCAGCTTGTAGCAGGGCATGCGCGGCTGCCGGACCATCACAATGGATGAGCCGATGCGCAGCCGGTCGCCGACATGAAGCTGGTCTTCCCTGAGACCCTCCGTCGTAAAATTCTCGCCGAACATACCCCAAGGCAAATCCCCATCGGGCAGTTCCCGCCGCCAATCGGCGTAGTGCTCCGAGGGGTAAGCGTAGACCGCCTTGTAGGGGCCGCCATGAACGCTGAGATCTGCCTGCCGATCGCCATCTAGGTTTAACCTGCGTAGCGCTAGGCGGCCAGTCACAGGTTTCTTGTAGATACCTGTGTTGATGGTCGCTCCTTTGTAGACCATCAAACGCGGCCTCGCCACATTCAGTGAAATCAGTTTCAACGACTGCTCCTCTCAGCCTTCCCGAGCCCTTCCCACCTGCTCCGGCGTTCACTCCCGATGCCGGCTTAGATGAGGGATCAACCAAAAAGGAGCGGATGAGCGTTTGCCCTAATCCGCTCCTCTCTATAAAATTGAGGGCTTGCTGCCCTCAGTTGGAAAGCCGCAAGCAGGTTCCTTCCGATTCTTGGTTGAACGAGTGTCATTATGAAAATCCATGAGTATCAGGCCAAAGCGATCCTCAAGAAGTATGGGGTGACCGTGCCGCGGGGGACGATGGCGACCTCGCGGGAAGAGGCTGACTCCGCCGCCAAGGAATTATTCACCGCCGGAGCGACCGGAGTGGTGGTCAAGGCTCAAATTCACGCCGGCGGACGCGGCAAGGGCGGAGGCGTGAAGATCGCCAAGTCGGCCGACGAGGCGGGAGAACTCGCCGGAAAAATGCTGGGCATGAAGTTGGTTACGCATCAGACCGGGCCGGAAGGCCGTATCGTGCGGCGATTATTGATCGAAGAGACCCTGCCGATCGAAAAAGAATTGTATCTGGGGATTCTGGTCGACCGCGCGGAGGGCAAGCCTGTGTTCATGGCGTCGGCCGCCGGAGGAATGGAAATTGAGCAAGTCGCGGCGGAAAATCCCGAAGCAATTCTGAAGCAGCATATCGACCCGGGCATGGGGCTCGAAGGCTTTCAGGCGCGCAAGATAGCGTTCCGGCTGGGGCTGAATGCCAAGCAGATTAGTCCCGCGGTGCAGTTTCTCTCTAACCTTTATAAGGCGTTTCTTGACACGGATGCTTCCCTGCTGGAGATCAATCCATTTATCACCACGACGGATGGACGGCTGTTCGCGCTCGACGCGAAGCTCACTTTTGACGACAATGCGCTCTTCCGCCATCCCGATATGCGCGAACTGCGTGACATCACGGAAGAAGATCCACTCGAGGTTGAGGCCTCGAAATATAGCTTGAATTACATCAAGCTCGACGGCAACGTGGGCTGCATGGTGAACGGCGCGGGGTTGGCCATGGCCACGATGGACATTATCAAGTACGCGGGCGGTATGCCGGCAAACTTTCTTGACGTCGGCGGCGGCGCCAGCGCCGACCAGGTGGCTCACGCGTTTGAAATCCTGCTGAGCGACAAGAACGTAAAGGCGGTGCTGATCAATATTTTTGGCGGCATTCTGCGCGTGGATACCCTGGCAACGGGCGTGGTCGAAGCAGCCAAGAAAACCAATATCAAGCTTCCCGTGGTGCTGCGGCTGGAAGGTACGAACGTGGATGAAGGCAAGAAGATTCTGCTGAATTCGGGATTGAATTTTTTGGTGAGCGACACCATGAAAGAAGCAGCCGACAAAGTAGTGGCGGCGGCGCGGGGAGTTTAGGAAGAAAGCACGCGCGCGGCATGAAAACGGTCGTGGCAGGCGCAACGAGGAATCATACCTATGGCAATCCTGGTTAACAAGAACACGCGCTTGATCGTGCAGGGCCTGACGGGACGCGAGGGTACATTTCACGCCAAGGCTTGTGCGGCTTATGGAACGCAGGTGGTGGGCGGAGTGACGCCGGGCAAGGGCGGCATTACCCACGAAGGCTGGCCGATTTTCAACACGGTGATTGAAGCCGTGGAGAAGACGGGCGCCGATACTACGGTGATTTTTGTTCCTCCCCCGTTTGCGGCCGATGCCGTCATGGAAGCAGCTGACGCAGAGTTAGAACTCATCGTCTGCATCACCGAAGGCATTCCCACGCTCGACATGGTAAAGGCCTGGGAATTTCTGCAGAATCGGCGTTCGCGGCTGATCGGACCAAACTGTCCCGGCATCATTTCGCCGGGCAAGTGCAAGATCGGCATCATGCCGGGATCGATTCACAAAGAAGGGCCGGTCGGCATCGTGTCGCGCTCGGGGACGCTGACTTACGAGGCGGTGCATCAGCTCACGCAGCTTGGCATCGGGCAGTCGACCGCCATTGGGATTGGGGGCGATCCGATTATCGGAACCAACTTCCTGGATGCGCTCGACCTGTTCAATCGCGATCCGGAAACCGAAGCTGTGGTTATGATCGGCGAAATCGGCGGCGACGCCGAGGAGCGAGCGGCAGAATTTGTGAAGAGCCACATGAAGAAGCCGGTGGTAGGCTTCATCGCCGGACAAACTGCTCCCCCAGGACGCCGCATGGGCCATGCGGGCGCAATCATCTCCGGCGGTAAAGGAACTGCGGCGGAGAAGATCAAGGCCATGGAAGCGGCCGGGATCCGCGTGGCAAGGTCTCCGGCCGATATTGGGGAGACGCTCGTGGCGGGGCTGGGAGTGAAGGTTTCCTAGCGAGTACCGGATACCCAGCAGGAACAGGTAAGCCAACGACTTAGGAGAGACGAGCACCGATCAACCATGAAGACTCTGCAGCGCACTCTTACCATTGTCAAACCGGACGCCGTCGCCAAGAATGCGGTCGGCGACATCATCGAACAATTCGAGAAGAATGGATTCCGCATTCTCGCCTTGAAGATGCTTGAAATTTCCAAGCATCAGGCAGAACAGTTCTATGCCGTGCATGCGAGCCGGCCCTTCTATGGTTCGCTCACCGACTTCATGTCGAGCGGACCGATCGTCACGCTGGCTTTGGAAAAAGAAAACGCCATCGCCGATCTGCGCAAGCTGATGGGCGCCACGAATCCGGCCAGTGCCGAGGAAGGCACGATCCGCAAGAAGTGGGCGTCGAGCATTGAGCACAATGCGATTCACGGCTCTGATGCCGAGGATACGGCTCGCTTTGAACTGAGTTTCTTCTTCGCGGGCCACGAACTGTCAAAGTGATCGTAGCGCCGCCGTCGCAGCGGCACAGGGGGCGGACGGGACGCCCGCACGACGGCCGGCAGGAGGCCGGCGCCATTTAGAGGGGGGAGCGCGGCACGAAGGCATCATCGTGGCGTTCCATGAAGTGTCGAAGAAAAGCTACGCTTCAGGCGGCCAACTGCTGGTGGACAAAGTGAAGTGACCGGACTCGCGGGCCAGGGCCCCGCCGCCACCCCAGCTATCCGAGTGGCTCGAAGAGGTGACCTTCTACGCGGTCTGCAATGCGGGGCAAGTCTTTGCGGGCGTACTGCAAGAAATGTGGGGCGTTCCGATGGGCCTCGAGTGAGGCGTCGTCTTGGTACTGCTCATAGATGAAGAAGCGCCGCGCTTCGGTTTTGTGCCGGTGGACTTGATACATAGCGCACCCCGGCTCCTTGCGCGATTCTTCAGTGAGCTTGGCAAACAATGCACTGACCTCGCCTTCACGGCCAACCTTCGCCATCCACGTTACCGCTAAAACCACCATCGTGCGCTCCTTGCTCAGTCTTGGTGTCTTACAAACGGGTAGCTAATTCTAGACGTTTCGGGATGAGGTTGTCTGCAAGTGATTCGCGAATTCGTCCATGAAGATGGTGTGATCCCGGTCGGGGCCAGTTGAGACCAGGCCGATCTTTGTTCCAGTTGCCTCCTCCACGAAAGCCAGGTAGTCACGAGCGGCCTTGGGCAACTGATCGAACTTCGTGACACCTTGCGTGGATGTTCGCCAGCCTGGCAGCTTCTGATAAATGCACTCCAGCTTGTCGTAACCACTGGCTTGCGCAGGGATTTCCATGGTCTTCTTTCCGTCGGCGATGTAGCCGACACAGACGGGAATTTCCGCCAGCTCATCGAGCACATCAAGCTTGGTCACGACCAACCAGGAGATGCCGTTAATCATGCCAGCGTAACCTAGCAGCGGCAGGTCGAGCCAACCGGTTCGCCGCGGACGCCCTGTAACCGCGCCGAACTCGTTGCCGCGTTTGCGCAACTGTTCGCCGGCTTCTCCCTTCTCCTCGCTGGGGAAAGGACCTTCGCCGACTCGCGTGCAGTATGCCTTGGTCAGTCCGATCACCGATTCGATCGCGTTCGGCGCAACACCGGTACCGGTCGCCGCGCCACCGGAAGTCGCGCTGGATGAGGTGACGAACGGATAGGTGCCATGGTCAATGTCGAGCATGGTGCCCTGCGCGCCTTCAAACAGGACGGACTCATCCGCGGCCAAAGCCTGGTTCAGCAGGACCGCGGTGTCACATACGAAGGGCGCGATCCTCTCGGCGGCCGCGGCGTATTCCGTATACATCCTGTCGGCATCAAGCGGTTCGCAATTGAACAGCGCGTGCGCGATCATGTTCTTCTCACGTACCGCGTTTTCGATGTGTTTCTTTAGAAGTTGCAGATCGAGCAGATCGGCAACCCGCAGACCGCGGCGGCCCATCTTGTCTTCATAGGCGGGACCGATTCCCCGTGAAGTGGTTCCGATTTTCACCCGGCCGGGGGCATTTTCCGCCGCCAGCTCAATCATGCGATGGTAGGGCATGATTACTTGAGCGCGGTTGGAGACAAAGAGATTTCCGTCGACCCGGACGCCGGCCTCCCGCAACGCTCCCACTTCCTTGAGAAAGGCCATGGGGTCGAGGACCACGCCGTTACCAATGACGCTGCGGCACGCTGTGCGCAGCACTCCGCAGGGCACCAGTTGCAGAACGAACTTCTTACCATTGATGATGACGGTGTGTCCGGCATTGTGGCCGCCGGCATAGCGGGCTACCACCGAGAAACTCTCCGATAAGACGTCGACGATTTTTCCTTTGCCCTCGTCGCCCCACTGGGCGCCGACAATCACCGCGGTCTTGCCTCGTTTCACTGCCAACTCCGTCACAGGAATTCACAGAAGCGCAACTGCGCCGTGCGTACGTATGACACCGGGTCGCACACGCCTTGCCGCGGCACAAATTCTAAAACCTTGCTGGGATGAAAGCGGAGAAGATGTGTACGGAGTATCTTATCGCGGCTGCGAGGCGGATAGCAACGCGAACAGGTAGTGGAGGTAGTGGACAGTTGAATCCAAGTCGTTCGGGTTAAGATGGGATTTATGCCCAAATTTGAAAAACACATTTTCGTATGTGGCAATCAGCGGCCAGCGGGAAGTCCACGAGGATGCTGCGATCCAAGTGGCCAGGCGAAGCTGCAGAAACGATTCAAACAGAAACTGGCGGAGCGCGGCCTCAAAGGCAGAGTGCGCGCCAACCAATCGGGCTGTCTGGATCAGTGTGAGCACGGTCCCAATGTTGTGATCTATCCCGAAGCCGTCTGGTATGGACACGTCACCGAGGCAGATGTAGATGAGATCGTCGAATCGCACATCCTCGGCGGCAGGCCGGTAGAGCGACTGATGCTGGCCGACTCCTGCCTCAATACGGCGGCATGTGAACACCGCAAGGAGAGTGGGCAGTGAGCAGGGATTAGTGGTCCGCCAAGCAGAGCGTGCTGGTATGTGATTGCGTAATCCGTGATCCAGAGATTCCCGTTTTCCGAGAATCCGGCTGACCTCGAACCCGGACGGCTTGCCGGGATGATGACTCCGCCAGGCCTGCAAATTGCTTCGCCCGAGGATTCGCTCGCCCGACTGGGAATAATCACAAACGGCGTCGTCATGGCAAATATCGTGTTCCGCGTTTGCAGCGCCGATTGCCGAGGCGTACCAGTGCGCATTCAGTGGCCGAACGAATTTGTTCCTCTTGCCTGGACCGATCTGGCTGCGATTTCGCTTTCAGGTTCATCTCCCCTATGGAATGAAACCCGGAATGCCGGTTGTCACCACTGCGTTCAGCCTCTGTCTGGTCTGAATTCGGTTGATTTCCTCAAGCGCGTCTTCCGGAAGAGGAGAGATGTCGAAATTCTCTCGCGCGCGAGCCGCCGCCCTGGACGTCGTAAGCAAAGCCGTGCCGCGCTGCACCGCCCAGGCCAGCAGCACCTGTGCCGGCGTCTTTCCAACCCGCGCGGCGATAGCCAAAATGACTGGATCTTCGCGCGGCCCCGGCGTCATTCCGTGACCTAATGGTGCAAAAGCCAAAAACACAACGCCTGTCTCCTTGCAGAATTCCAATAGCTCCGTTTCCGGCAGATACGGATGTGCTTCGACCTGGACCACCGACGGCTTGATTCTCGCCGATTCGTAGGTGGGCAAAAGCGCGTCCAGGGCGATGTCTGAAAGCCCAATGGCCCGGCATCTGCCACGATCCAC
>Ga0265762_1000076_pt1 | contig 13337 bp, 10 predicted proteins | sample NZIome_4_FD_200870 | JGI IMG/M metagenome (GOLD analysis project Ga0265762, IMG submission 200870) | Metatranscriptome of rhizosphere microbial communities from Maridalen valley, Oslo, Norway - NZI4 (Metagenome Metatranscriptome) | ecosystem: Host-associated > Plants > Roots > Rhizosphere > Soil...
CTGACATCGAGCCTGAACCCGTCGAACTATGGCCAGGCGGTGACGTTGAGCGCACAGGTGGCCACGACAGGTTCGACCACGCCCACAGGGACCGTAACCTTCAAGAATGGAACCACCGGCCTGGGTACGGTGAGTGTGAATGCGAGCGGGGTCGCAACGCTGACGGAAACGAACCTGCCGGTCGGCTCAGACTCACTGGCCGCCTTCTACAACGGGGACGCGCTGAATGCCAAAAGCACATCGGCGGAGGTAACGCAGGTGGTGAATCAGTCGGCGATCACGATGGCGCTCACGTCAACACCAAATCCGTCGCTCTCGGGCAACGCGGTGAAATTCACTGCCACGTTTACCAGCACCGGCGGACTGCCGAAGGGCACGGTGACGTTCGGCTTGGCAGAGACGACCTTGGGCACGGTAACCATCGACCGAGGGGAAGCGACATTCTCGACGAAAGAATTGCCCGCGGGCTCGGATGTGGTTACCGCGACCTACGCGGGAGACGCAGACTATTCCGCTGCGATGGCGTCGGTAACACAGGTCGTCAACGCCACGACCACCGTCCTGACATCAAGCGTAAACCCATCCAATTATGACGAGGCGGTGAGCGCACAGGTGGCCACGACAGGTTCGACCACGGCCACGGACCCCTAACCTTCAAGAATCGAACAACCCGGCCTGAGTACAGTGAGTATGAATATGAGCGAGGTCGAGACGGTCAGGGAAACGAACCTGCCGGTCGACTCAGACTCACTTCGCTCGGCTGCGATGCCGATCGAAGAGGTTCTAACGAGTCGGAACGGTGACCAGGGAGTGTGAATCGGGTCGGGTGACAGTTTGGGTGCCATGTAAGGTGATTGTGACGTATAGTTCGCACGACTCAGAAGAAATCAGAAATCCCTAACTGCTTGAATACACGTTGAAGCAACGACGCCCGATGCATTGCTAAACGGTGTACGGGCTAGCACCTGTAGCGAGAGTTCGAAGGTTCGAATCACTGCGATCGCACCGGCTCGCCAAAGGCCTGCGGTCCGCCTTCGGGCCAGAGCTTTGGGAGCTCCAGCCTTTTGCGGCATCTTGTTTGTTCCGATGGACGGGTTGGCACTACCAGCTTCCCCAACCCGGAGGTTGCTGGCGGGTAGGCGTCATTATTAATTATTACTATGGCTGTGTCTCCGTGCCGGTGACGCGCACACTTTCCAACGCGCCAGCCACGTTGAGGCTGTTAGTGGTCAGCTTAACGGCTTGTCTCAACACCCTCGATGTTGCGGAGCCAAGCGCGGTTACCGGACTGAAGTCAATGGTGAGCGCACAGCTGCTGGCGGCTGCTAACGATGTGTTTGATGTGCACTCAGCCGCCTTACCGGAGGCGCCCTTGGGAAAATCCGCCGGATAGGTCAGAGCGGAGAACTGCAGCGCTTTGTTGCCGATGTTCTCGACTTGCACGGTCTTCGGACTGTCCGCGCTCTTTGCTCCCACGTTTGTGGGGTCAAATTTCAACGACGGCGCAAGAGATCGATCGACCTTCACCACTTGTTTGTCGAAGCTATTGACGACATAGAGATTACCCGATCCGTCGATAGCGACGCCGTCCGGAACGTTCAATCCACTGCTCACTGTAGTCTGCACACCAGCCGGGGTTACCTCGACGACCGAGTCGGTACCAGTATCGGTGATATAGATGTTTCCCGCCGGGTCCAAGGCCACCGCCGTGGGACTGATAAGCTTGCCGCCTACTGTGGTCTGTTTGCCTCCCGGCGTTATCTTGAACACTACCGCGTTAAAGGGGTCGGCGACGTACACATTGCCCGCCGCGTCCAGGGCCAACCCGTCGGGAGTGTTGTATCCTCCGCCTACTGTGGTCTGTTTGCCTGCCGGCGTTATCTTGAATACCGCAGGGATGAAAGGATCGCTTACGTATACGTTGCTCGATCCATCCACGGCGATGCCGGAAGGATAACTGAAACCGTGTCCCACCACGGTCTGGACACCGCCAGGCGTTACTTTAAATACCGCAGGGAATTGACTATCGGTGATGTACACATTGCCTGCTCCGTCCACGGCCACACCTTCGGGTACATCAAGCCCGCTTCCCACCGTGGTCTCGGTTCCAGCCGGCGTTACCTTGAATACTTCTTGCAGGGCAATGTCGGTGACGAAGATATTACCGGCGGCGTCCACGGCCACACCTTCGGGGCTGACCAACTTGCTGCCCAACCTGGTTTGCACTCCAGTTGGCCCAAAGACCAGTTGCGGCCCGGTACCGACGCCAAAAACCGGCACCGTTGCCAGCACCGTGCCAGCGTTTTCAAAGCGCGAATAAAACACCACTGCGCCCAGGCGCAGGCCCGTAGCCAGGGGCGTGAAGCTGACGTTGACCACGCAGTTCGTGGCTGTGGTGTAAGTCGTTGCTGTGCAGGTGCTCTTCGTAGCCTTGGCAAAGTCCCCATCTGCAATGCCGGTGGTCAACACGGCGATGCTGCCCACTTTAGTCCCGGCTACGATCGTGAAAGGGAGCGAAACCGTTGTACTGGACGATCCAACTGCCTGCGAGCCAATGTTCACACTAGGCTTGGGCCCAGTAAAGCTAACCTGCGCCCGCGCCGCAATCGGCGACAGCAGGCAGGCCAGGGCTAGACGAAACAAACTACGCTGTAACCACCCGAACCGCAGCGGACAGAGAGGAGGGGCAAAAGATGGCGTCATCGAAATCTCCAGGGTTCTCGAGTTGTGAACATCGGTTGTGGACACTGGTTTCGGCCAGGGTTGCAAACATCAACCTCCCGCCGCAACCACTTCGTAAGGGCGCATCATCTCGTTGTCCTCGTGCTCCAGGTTGTGGCAATGCCAGACATAGCGTCCGGCATAGCCCCGGAATGGGACAATGATTCGAGTCACGGCTTTCGCGTTAACGCGAACCGTGTCCTTCCAGCCCATCTCATTCGCGTCGGGAGGCGTGGCCGCACTTCTATATCGCAGTGTGCCGGTGCTCATGTACTGAAAGGAGTCAAATTGGCGACGATCGAGAATTTGAAACCGCACTAAGTGCAGGTGAATAGGGTGCACATCGTCGGTCAGGTTTGCGAGTTCCCAGATCTCAGTGGTGCCAAGCACCGGCTTCTCGGTGATGGGCATATCCCAGTGCGTCTTGTTCAGCAACATCCCGTCGGAAGCCGACATTCCTTTTTTGACCTCATCCAACGTGAGAAATCGGGTCTTCACTGCGGCGGACTCCGCGATACGCGGAACCGGACGCAGAGTAGCCGGTAACTCGCTCGTGTCGGAGACAAGCGACGCGCTCACCCGAAACTCCATGAGTGTGAAGGCGTCGTCGGAGAACAAAATCCGCCTACCGCGATGCGGAGCGAAGTCGATGATCAGATCGGCGCGCTCGGCTGGTGCCAAGAGCAAGTCTGTTATCGCGACCGGAGCGGGAAGCAGCCCTTGGTCAGTGCCGATCTGATGGACTTCGACGTCCGGCGGCAGAGACATACGGTACTTACGCCCATTCGAGGCGTTCAGAATGCGGAATCGATACTTGCGCGGTTCCACTTCGAGATAAGGAAAGATCTTGCCGTTGACCAACGGTACTTCACCTAGAACTTCCGGCATCCACGAGTGCTCGGGGTCGGCCGAAGCCGGATAGTTCAGTTGGCCATCGAGGCCCAGATGGCGATCGAAGAGCACGATCGGGACTTCGTATTTGCCGTTGGGTAACTGCAATTCACGCTCCGCTTGGCTGCGAATCACGTGCAGGCCCAAGAGTCCGGCATAAATGTTCAGCCGGGTGATACCCATCGCGTGGTCGTGATACCAAAGCAGCGCTGGCTCCTGCTGGTTGGGATAGTAGTAAGTGCGTGATTGACCGGGCACGTACCAGTCTTCGGGATATCCATCGCTTTCGGGAGGTGCCTTTGCGCCATGCAGATGCACCACGCCACGCACTTCCGGTTTACCGCGCTCGGCGCCATGCAGCGAATAGTCGATGGGGAGAAAATGTTTGGGGGGTAGTTCATTCGCCCACTCAACGAGCAGCCCCTGATCGCTCTGCGTCTCGAACATCACGCCAGGTACCGAACCCCCATAAGACCATAAGCGCGTTGCGGGAAGATCGCGATGCAGTTTGCTGGCGATGGCGCGCATCGGCACCCGGTAGAACGGCAGGCGTTCGCTGGGCTTACCTGGCATCGCACGATCGCCCTGCGGCTGCGCGATCACCGGAAGAGGCAGCGGATCGACGAAGCGAGCCAGGCTGTTTGGGTCAAGGGCGGGAATCGCCGACCTAGCCTGGCCCCTCATAGTATGGGCGAACGCCCGCGGCACGATCGCGGCCGCGGCAGCAATCGCGGATTGACAAATAAATTTGCGGCGAGTAGTCAGGCTATGAATCTCCACTGCCCGGACAATTCTGTTTGCAAAACGACTCGGCCTTCGACGACGGCAATTGAACTTTGTTGGTTCGATTGCCCATGCCTCGCCGAACACAAGGCTTGTTTGTCGACGAGCATTTCTTCGGTTTAAGAAGGATTCCGAAGAATGATCGCGGCCAGTGGGCGGCTATCATTCAGCAGGAGAATCCGGCGCTCGCCGATCAGCGAACTCCGGATCTCTAATTCAGCTCGACCGGACAAGCGTAAAGAAATGTCCGCGAACGGACACGCGTCAGCTCATTCCCCACATTTCTTCACTGGAACAAGTCGCTTAGATCGTTTGTTTTCTCGTCCCCAGCGGCTCCCAGCAGAGGACTTACGCCGAAAATCTCTTCGATTGTTTTCAGGGTGGAGCTATGGTCATAGTGAATAGAATTGCTGTAAGCCGTCTTGCCTGCGCCTTTGGCAAATTGTGAAAGCACGAACATCCCGATCGGACCATCTGAGAACTTGCCGCTGTCCTCGGCCTCATCCCACGTGATAAAGAGAGCGCCACCGTCCTTGTATGCTTGCGACTGGAGAATCATGGGCACATTTTGCGAAAGCCATCGATCCATGCGCAACGTATTATCGGCGGGTTCTCTGGCATCGCAGGGAGAAATACCCTCGTGTCCTTGATGGCACAGGTTTGGATTAATCAGGATGTACTGCGTCGTGGTATGGTCGGCCAAATCGGTCGCAAGTTGGTAATAAGGCACCACGTGATCGATACATTCGGTCGACTGAGGATTCAAGCCTTCGTTGACATCGTTGAAGTAGACGGTGGCGAGGTGTTCCACGTCAAGGAAGGTGAAATCAAGCGGGCAGGTGTCGAATACAGGGCTCCCAAAGTCAGGCTCTGCGTAGTTCCTCCAGGAAATTCCCGCATCTTCGAGGAGCTTGGTCAAGTGTTTTTCCGTAAACAGCTGGGGTTGGCCAGGCTGAGTATCGGCTAAGACACCGAAATTGGTTCCAGCTTGCAGCCACAAATAATTCGGCTGGCTCGGGTGGTTCCCGGGAGGATTGAAATACTGCTCTGCCTGAGCCGATGTTTTCACTAGCGTCCCGTTGATGTACGGGGCCAGAGGGTTGTCTTTGAGGTCCGGGTCTCCAAAGGAGGCGCCGGCATCGTCTCCCGTCCAGTTGCGATTCTCCAGCATGATCACAAAGACGGTTTTCACTTTGCTCATTTGTGACTGCGCAAACACTGGAGTTACGACCAGCAAAGACACAAGGGTCAACATCCTTCGCATACGTTTCATGAACCCCTAATTGAAGTGTGGTTCCACCAAATGGCTGGTTCGCTGACGATTCCATTCTTCTTGGATCAGCGCTCAACTTTGGAGAGCATACCGAACACTTCTCGAATGGAATGTCAACGGAAGATGAATGCTCAGTGAATTTACATTCCATGACACGGGCGCCCCTAGCCGCCACGCGTCCGCAGCCAATCAGCAATTGAGCGCGGACGGAATCGCGCGCAACTGCCGACACGAAAGGGCTGGAGTGTGCCGCGCTCCGCCAGTTTGAAAATCGTGACCGCGGAGATTGACAAAACTTCAGACAATTGTCGCGCCGTCAGCGCGCCCCTGAAGCTCCCAATTTGATCGGCCAGAGTTCCCGCGTTGGTAGCTCGCTACCACGTGGAATTACGGTGCAGGCTGGACGGATTCTTAAGCTGACAGGATGGTCATCTCGAAGAGAGTGATTGCGAGAGAGTTGCGGCCTAAAGCAGTTACGAATCTCATACTACTCAGGTTGGAGATATCCGAGCGAGGCTGGGGTGGAGGAGAGTGGAGACAGCTCTGCGGAGTGCCCGACGTGGGACACGACGTCCAGATCTTGCCATAGCCGCTATCGCCGCGAACTACAGGACTTGCCGGTGCTAGGCAGTCCGGTGACGTTGCATTTTGCAAGTCGGCCGCTGGCGGTGTGGCACTGGCCAGCGAAAGAAGTAATGAGCAAGCTTCAGGCCCTTCTGCGCGTCGCTATGAAGGCGCGTGGGTGGAAAGCGGATTTCAGCATAGGTCTTGGCAGCTTTCTCGACCCTCCCTCCTCGATCGACTGCATCATTCGCACAGCTGATGAGCTCATGTATTCCGTCAAACTGACTACAGGAAAAGGCGCACCTGCGGCTGCCGTCATGGGGTGAGCGAGAGATGCGCCTTGGTGACGATCGTAACTTTGCCCAGGCTCCGAAAATCTGCAGAATCATATTGAGTCGTTTGAAATTGCATTCGTCCGCCCTGTTATCGCACCAAAGACGGTCAGTTCTGAGCACGCGGAATTCTTCGCATTCAGGCAGAAGAAGCCTACTTAGTTCAGGCAGTTTCGAACAAACAACAAAAAAATCTGGGCGGTTTAACGTGGCGGCCCGACGAATTCTTTCATCGTCGTTGATACCGACTTTAGTTGTACGAAAGTTTTCCAGTCATGGGACATGATCCCGGCGTCTGTTTGGAGGCAAGAGAATGAACGCGTCTGCGTTGACGGGAATGCGAAGGGCCATGCCTATTCTGGCCGCAATGCTTGCCTTGTTGATGTTGGTCGGCTGTGGTGGAGGCTGGGGCAATCTCATGCCCGCCGTTGCCATCGCTCAAGGGTCGTCGCAAACAATCGTTGTTGGTCAGTCGGTTACCTTTACCGCAGTCACCACCGGCACTGGCCCGTTCACCTATCAGTGGTACTTGAACGGCAAATCCGTTAGCGGAGCCGCGGCTAGCACGTACGCCATTTCGGAGACAACCTCCGCCATGAATGGCTCCGTCTATACCGTAACTGCAACCAACGCGGCTGGCACGGCAACTAGCCAGGGCTGCAAGCTGACCTTGGATACGCCGCCGATCATCACAACTCCGCCGAGTAATCAGACGGTATACGTGGGGCAAACCGGGGCCTTTTCGGTAACCGCCACGGGAACCTCGCCTCTCAGCTATCAGTGGTATCTCAACTCGACAGCCATTAGCGGGGCCACCTCCAGCTCGTACGCAACCCCGGCAACCACGAGCATTGGAGACAGCTCTTCTTATACGGTTAAGGTAACGAATTCGGCCGGCTCGGCCACTAGCAGCGCAGCCACTCTGACAGTTCTGCCACTGGTTCCGACTCTTGCGTTTGCTTCCATCCCCGTCGAGACCTATGGCAACCCGCCTTTCATCGTCCTGGCAAGCTCGGCATCGAGCGGCGCCACTACTTATTCGTTGGTGAGTGGCCCCGCAACCGTGAGCAATACCGGCACCGTAGTCATCACCGGCACCGGTACTGTGGTCATCTCAGCCAGCCAGGCGGCCGCCGGAAACTACACCGCCGCCACTGCCACCACCAGTTTCGTGGTATACAGAGAAGCGCAGACCATCAATTTTGCCAATCCCGGAACCCAGACCGTCGCCTCCCCGCTCACGCTTTCCGCAACCTCCACCAGCGGCTTCCCAGTCACATTGAGTTCGAGTACTCCAAGCGTGTGCACGGTTTCCGGCGCGACTGTCGCTCTCATTGCGTCGGGAATTTGCACCCTCGACGCCAACCAGGCCGGCAACAGCGACTACGCGCCAGCCACCATGGTTCCCCAGAGCTTCACCGTCAACGGCGAGGCGCAAACCATCACCTTTGCCAATCCCGGAGCTGAAACTGTCGCTACCCCGATTACACTTTCTGCAACCTCCACCAGTGGTCTCACGGTTACGTTTACCTCTACTACCCCAAGCGTGTGCACGGTTTCGGGTACGACTGTGACGTTCCTCACTTCCGGAACTTGCACCATTGACGCGAATCAGGCTGGCAACAGCACTTACGCCGCAGCCGCCATGGTTCCGCAGAGCTTCACGGTGAACGGCGAAGCCCAGACCATCACCTTCGCCAATCCTGGGACCCAGACGGTCGCTACTCCGCTGGCGCTCTCCGCAACTTCGACGAGCGGCCTAGCGGTCACATTCCGTTCGACTACGCCCAGCGTGTGCACCGTTTCAGGCACAACCTCATTTTTCCTGATCGCGGGAACTTGCACCATCGATGCCAATCAGGCCGGTAACAGCGTTTACTCGCCGGCGCCCACGGTCGCACAAAGTTTCAGTGTCTCCAACACAGTTCCGATCGCGTCCAGTCTCACCGGCAGTTCCGCGACGCCACCTTACAACGCTTCCATCAATCTAATTCCCACCTTCTCGGGCGGGACCGGCATGATTGGCACGACTGGCGTTGGCAGTTCGGATATCACAGCTTCTGCCACGAGCGGAAACTCATACCCCACCTCAGGAGTGACCGCCCAAACCATCTATACGCTGACCGTGACAGGCAGCGGCGGCAATACGGCAAGCGCCACCTTCACGGCTACACCAACAAGCGTCAGCATTACGCCGATTACTCCAGCCAAGCAGACCTCGGCTCCTGGAACGGTGGATTTCAGCGCCACCGCCAGCGGTGGGGCAACCGACAATCTGACTTGGAGCGCCACGGGAGGCACAATCTCTTCGACCGGCGTTTGGACCGCTCCTGATACGCCTGGAACCTACACGATCAAAGCGACCAGCGCAGATGACCCGGCAGTCTCCGTCACTACGACGATAGTCATCAGCTTGCCAGTCATCACCACGCAACCCATCAGCGAAAATGTTTGCGCGGGCGCGAGTCCGTCTTTCACCATTGTGGCCAGCTACACCAGCAGCTATGAATGGTTTAAGGGCACGTCTGCGGTGGGCACGGGAAGCACTCTGACTTTTAACGATGTCACCAGCGCCAGCAACGGCACTTACACCTGCACTCTGACCAACGCAGCCGGTTCGGCCACCTGCAACGCTGCAGTCCTCAATGTGTTGACTCCGACCACGCCGGCGATTACTTCCAATCCCTCGTCGGTGAGCGTCTATGCCTCGCAAACGGCTACCTTCTCGGTTTCCGCGACTGGCACCGGCACGCTCAGCTACCAGTGGTACACGGGGGCGCCTCCCAATGGCACCACCATCGCCGGCGCGACTTCCAGCAGCTATACCACCGGTTCCTTGACCGACACCGACAACGGCACCGAATACTACGCAACTGTGACGGACACGGCTTGCACGAATACAACCCTGACGAGCACTGCGGCAACGCTCACCGTGACTGACACCGACACCGCCCTGCCTCCCACCATTATCATCCAGCCAACTGCGCAGTCCACGACCGTAGACGGAACTGCAACCTTCTCCGTTTCTGCCAGCGGCGGGGGCCCATCTCCGCACGAACTCACCTATCAGTGGTATAGGGTGCCGTATTCCTCCTCCATGGCAAACAGCGCCGGAACTGCAATCAGCGGCGCTACTTCCAGCACCTATACAGTTCCATCTTCCGACACCGCGCAAAGCAGCGACGGGGACAATTACTACGTCATCGTCAGCAACGGCTATGGAACCGCCGTATCCAACCGCGCCATGTTGGCCGTTGGCGAAGGCATTTCGATGAATATTTCCGGGCAGCCCACGACGGAGTATATCCCGGTCGACACCTTGGCCAGTTATAGCGTCACAGCCAGTTGTGACGGTTGTGTCCCCGCCTATCAGTGGTACTGGTACGCCCCCGGCGCAACCACCGCGACAGCGCTGACCGATGGCGCAGTGTCGAGCGGCGCCCTCAATGGCGCAACCATCTCGGGATCTGCGACTTCTTCTCTGACTTTGCAAAACGTCCCGAGCACCGCTTCTGCCGGAATCTTCTACGTGGTGGTCACCGCTACCAGCGACGGCAGCACGCAGGTCCCCGGAACCAACCCGCTCACCAGCAACGACGCCGGATTATTCGTGGGTTCGCCGGGCTCGATCGGCGATCCCACTCCTGAAAGCGGTCTGTGCAACTCGGCCACGAACTGGGTTTTGAACGGCACGAACCCCGGCACGGTCTCCGGCGATGTCCCCTACCAAAACACCACTGCTTGCACCATCGAGCTAACCAATAACGTAGGGAACGAACGGGCGTCGGTCTACTGGCCCACGCTGATCTCCACCGCCAATTTCACCGTTAGCTTCACGGTCACGATGAGCAGCGGCTCAACCCCGGCCGACGGCTTCACCATGATTTTGGCCGATCCCTCCCAGGGCGCAACTACCTCGTCGATCGGCCCGCTCGGTGAAGGTTTGGGTGCAGCGGGAATTCCAGGGTTCGTGGTTGGCTGGGACGCCTACCAGAATGGCAACGACAACGGCGGCGCACTAGAAAACAATTGCTCTGCCAACGCCTTAAACGGCGCCTGCGACCCGATTACTGTTCCTTACATAGCGGTAGGATCGGGCACTCCAAAGCTGTGGGAGAATCCCTGGACTTATGTGAACGGCAATCTCGACACTCAGGCCAGCAACGACTACTCCCCACAGACATTCGCCAACGCGACCCATTCTTATGTAATAAGCGTCGCCTCCGGAGTCATGACCTTGACCATGGACGGCTATCAGTTATTTACCGGCCCGGTCTCGTTACCGCCGGTTGCTTATCTTGGATTTACCGCATCGACGGGAGGGAAGGAAGAAGCGGTGACCTTCTCCAATCTCACCGCCACGGTCAATGCGCCTCAATGAGAAATAACTCCGGACACCTGCCAGCGGAGTGCACGACGCCGCGGATGCCCAGGAAAAAAATTCCGCATCAATGAATCAGCACCGAGTGCAGGAAGTGCAGGAGCTAAATGAACATGCGGTCAATTGCAGTATTTATTGGATTCATCCTCGGCGCCGCGCTCTTAGCTGCGGGCCAGGAAACACCGGCGAGTTTCGCGCAACACGGCGATGTGGCCCTGACCTATGACTGGGTGCACACGAACGCCCAGCCCGGAGATTGCGGATGCTTTGGTCTGAATGGAGGTGGAATCTCCTCTTCTATAAACTTCCGCCCCCGCTGGTCCGTGGTTGCGGACATAGTCGCGGTAGCTGGCAATTCGCTTACGTTAAGCTCCTATCAGGGTGGCTTGCGTTATCGGATTTCACAACCGTGGATGAAAGGCCCACACGCTCTACAGCCCTTTGCCCAGGCGCTTTTGGGCGGTGCGCACTCCAGCGGCCAAGTCGCAGGAGCGGCCAATGGAAGCACGAGTTTCGCCTTCCGCATTGGCGGTGGCGTCGACTTGCCTATCAACGCCCGCTTCGCCGTCCGCGTTATTCAAGCCGACTATTATTTGACTTTGGCCAAGAACGGAGTCAACGACCACCAAAACAATCTTTTGCTTGGCGCAGGCATCGTCTACCGCTGGTCTCGCCAGCCTTAGTCGTAGAAAGTTTCGACATCATCGATTTAGACGGTTTGAGCACAGTGACCTGTTCACCTGCTTGTAGACTGGAAACGGTGGTTTCTGCTCCGATAATGATGCAGCCGCCAGTTGCGTTGGCAAATGCGGCTACATCTTTTGCGAACTCTCGTTTTGCGTCGTTGCCGCTGGCGAATGAATACGGTCGGGCCTTGGCATCGAGGTGCTGTCCTTCGAACTCGCCGACTAATTTTTGGAGCTCACCGGCTTCAAGGAGAGATCGGAGATCCGCAAGTCCCAATGGCATGGAATCTCAGCGTACTACACTCGACGAATTGGATGCAGATGGAGTTCGTTTTTGTAGTCAGCATTGCTTGGCGGGTGGACCACCTTTAACGATCTTTGCGTGCACCATTCCCACTGAGGGTGCCCCATTCTTGCGTTTTCTGCACGGGTGGCACCGCCACATTACGAGAGATTTCGTTCTGAGTACGGATGCTAATGGTCATTTCCGCTGGCTACACCGATCTTTTTGAAATCCAAACTGCGACCCAAGTTTTCACTATTGCGGCCCCGGTGACAGGTGGGGCTTTTTACTCCACTACAGTTCCCAGCTTCGACGTATCTCGCGAATACGACGGGGGAACAATCTGGATCGTCCCTGCCGGAAAGAACACTTACCAGGCAGAATTATTGACCAGATTATAGGCGTTGACGCTGCCCAGGCCAGTGGCGAAATCCCATCCCGGGGTTGCGCCGTACGCCGGCTGATGAGAGTTAGCTGCGACCGTCGGAGTGATGATGGCCTGGCACTTTGCGCCCTTTCCACCGCTGCCCGAGAGCGTGCAGATGGGATTGCCCGTGTAGCCTCTACCGGAAAACGTCACGGTCACACCCGTCACAGATCCGCTGGTAACGGTGGCCGTGCAGGTTGCGCGCTTGCCGCCAGAGTAGATCGGAACGCCTTCCGGCGAGAAGTACGGGCTATTGTTAGAAGGTTCAGCAATCGTGCATTTCGGCGCGCTGGAATAGCCCGATCCCCCAGCGGTTACCGTGACACGCCTGATTGCCTGGGTGCTCAGAGCGCCAACGCCGCCGTGATCTGCACCAAAGAAGCAGTCCGCTCTGTACACATCAGTGTTCGGAAAACAGTCGAGTGAGGTGTCGCCCTGGGTAATGTCGTTGAAGACGCAGCTATTGCCCGCGGTCTCGTTGATCGAATAGCAGGCGCTGTTCCCCTTTTCCCCGAATTCAGCGGCCGCGATTGAGTAGTAGGTTGGGTTCGGATTGCCCGCCCGAACATTCCACTTCTCATTCACCAATGCCTGGAAAGCCGCCATCAGGGGAGAAGAAGCCGACGTGCCCCCTACGCCGATCCAGTTGGCGGGCGAGCCGGTGCAAGGCTTTCCGCCGAAATGCGTATCGGAATAGCAGATCGTTATAAAGTGGCTCCAGATGCCGTTTGAGGCGAATAATGAGACATCGGGAACGTCGCGAGCTCCATCGACTGGATTGCCGAAGATTTTCTGCCATGACGGCTTTGCGTAACCCCGACATGTAGAATCTTCGGTGAATCCGAATTCGCTGCCTGAACCCTTAGCGCAGTTGCTGGGGCCGCCGCCGCCGCCGGACGGGTTGAGGAATTCCGAGCCTGCGCTGCTATTGCAGAAGCCCGCGCTGCCGTAAGGAGTGCCGAAGCCCTTCGAGTGGTACAGCAAGTAACTGGCGCA
>Ga0265762_1000077_pt1 | contig 13265 bp, 7 predicted proteins | sample NZIome_4_FD_200870 | JGI IMG/M metagenome (GOLD analysis project Ga0265762, IMG submission 200870) | Metatranscriptome of rhizosphere microbial communities from Maridalen valley, Oslo, Norway - NZI4 (Metagenome Metatranscriptome) | ecosystem: Host-associated > Plants > Roots > Rhizosphere > Soil ...
GTCCTGTTTATCGCCCTCGCGATCGCGAGAGTCGCTCCCGTCGCGGAGGCGCAGAACAATCCGCTGGCTACACCGGATCAGAGGGCGTTCGAAGAACAGGCGTTGCGGATCCTTGGGTCACAGGTGGTGCAGCAGCAGCGGACAGTCATCGAGAAAGCATTTTCGGAAGACCCGTGGTACGGCACGCCCGAAGGTAGAGCCACGCTCGCGTCTTCGGTGGACGAAGTGCTGTTCAGTGGGGTGGTCGGAGTGCTCAACGCCGATCCCAGCCACCCCAAAGTGCAATGGGTGTGGGCGCCGGGGCATTCATGGTTCGGATTGAAGGTGCCAGGAGCTAAATTCCTCATGCCCAATGTCGACAACGTCTTCCGCATCATTCCCGTCGACAGCGTCGCTCATTACGAGATCACTGCCCAGCCAAGTGGCGGAAAAATTCCAACGCAATGGACCGTTCAGTTGATCCATTCGGTTGCGACGGTGGCCGGCTCGGAAAATATATTCAGCGTATTGATGGACACTGACATCCGCCCGCAAACGGACGGTTCTTTCACTCTCTCAATCGGTCCGGACAGTGCCAACGGACAGCCGAATCATATTCAGACAGTGCCCGGCGCCGGACTGCTTCTGATTCGCGACACGATTGATCGTTGGGAAGACGAGTCGCCCTACATTCTCGGTGTTCGGAGGATTGATGGCCCTGCGCCAACGACGGCGGATAGCGAAGCGAGACTCGCGGAAAAAGCTGCCGAGTTAGTTCGGACCGAGATCCCCGTCGTCGTGAAATCGAAATCCAACAACTTCTTCAAGAGCCCAGCAAACACCCTGGCCTCCCCGAAAGTCAGGGAAGGCGGGCGTTGGGGCTTGTCGTCCGCCGGGCATTTCAAACTCGCCGACGACGAAGCGCTGGTGTTAACGCTCGATCCCATCGGTGCGAAATATCTCTCCATCCAGTTAGCAAACGCGTGGCTTGGCTCGCTTGACTACATCCATCACACAGCGAGCTTGAATATTCCGCAGGCTGTGCCCAACGCCAATGGCAGCTACACGTTTGTAATTGCGACTCAGGACCCCGGAATTCAGAACTGGCTCGACACGACCGGACTGCACGAGGGGTCCTTCTTTGTCCGCTGGCAGAAGCTGCCGCAACCGCTGGCAGGAGCGGACGCTGCCGTTCGTGAAGTCAAGCTGATCAAACAGGCGGATCTTGCGACGGCAGTGCCGAATGAGCTTCTGCGAGTCGCAGCCGAGCAACGGAAGAAGCAACTCGCAGACCGCGCAGCGGCTTATGTGCGCCGTTTTGCAGAGCGGTGACGATCGGAGTTGTTGACCTTATGACGGGGTGCAAACCAGCGGTGCGTGGATCTGCGTTGCGGGTATTGACGATTGTGATGATCGTGTTGGTAGCCGCATGTTTTTGGACGGTGGCAGCGCCCGATCACAAGGCAAATGATGCGCAGGACCAGCAACAGAACTTAATCGATTCCAATGGGGAGGACGCTTGGCTATCTTCACCAACCCGCTGAACCTTGCATTGCTCTCGGCCGGAGTGCTGGGGTTCCGCCACGGATTCGACTACGACCATATCGCTGCGATCTCGGACATCACCAGCGTTGAGCCCTCGCGCAAGCGCGCCATGCGAATGGGCCTGGTGTATGTGCTGGGGCACGCATCCATGGTTGGGCTCATGGGCGGTGCGGTGATCGTTTTTCAGCGCTCATTGCCGCGAAGCATCGACGGCTGGGCGGAGCGCGCGGTCGGACTCACACTTGTGCTTCTGGGAATCTATGTATTGACAACGCTGTTGCGCGAGAAAGCGACGTTTGTTCCTCGCTCGCGCGCATCGATCCTGATCGACTCGGCACGCTGGTTGGTGTGGCGCCTTCGGAGAGTTGTGGGCGCCGGGCCGCAGCCCGCGCCGCAGCGTCGTTCCGGGCCTTACGGCCGCGGATCGGTTTTCGCGATCGGTGTCATCCACGGGTTGGGAGCTGAGACGCCGAGCCAATTGTTGCTCTTCCTTTTGGCAGCGAATCTGGGTGGCGTCGTGCTTGGCCTTCTCGGTCTCACCCTGTTCCTGGTGGGCTTGCTCGCGATGAACACTTTGATGACTGCTTCAGCGGTGGGCATTTTTGGCCTGAGCGCGGCAAAGCCTTCGGTCTTGCGCTTCGTCATCGGTGCCACGGCGGCGTACAGCGTCGTAGTCGGGGGAGTTTTTTTGTTCGGGGTTTCCAGCTTTCTGCCGCAGCTCGGCGGGTAGGAAGCAACCCTTCCCCGGGTCAAGGATGGTCGTCGAGGCGCGGTCGCCAAGTGGAAAGGCAGGAGCCTGCAAAGCTCCCAGCGGCGGTTCGATTCCGCCCCGCGCCTCCAGATTCAGCAGTTGCTTTGCCGTCGATCTTAGAAACACGAAGGAGCTTCTTGTGAAACGACAACTGCGCTTTCTTCCGCTTCTGTCTCTGCTTGCCCTCACGACCCTATCTTTTGCCCAGGCTCCGGCTTCGTTCCGCGTGTTGTTCGGACTCACCGATGCGGCATCCACAAGATGGGATGGAACGATCACCGCCAAGGAGGTTGGCAATTTTACGACCGAGGGATGGCGGTTGGAGGGCGTCGATAATATCGATGGCAATCTATTTCATTTTTCGACGCACCCAGCACGTTTATTTAATACTCCAGCCGGCGGCGCATTCGTGGCCAATGGATTCATCATTACCGCTGATGCCGTCACCGATAGCAGCGAGTTTCTGATCACAACCGCCCAAGGGGATTTCCAGTTTCGCGCCTCCGACGTCCCCTACAGTAACGGCCTCTACAAGCTGGGAGGACGAGTCTACGTGGACCGCGTAACGGCCGCCGTCCGGCTCACGAATACTCCGGAAGAAGAAGATTATCCGGCCATCGCCGCCGGCGCGAATGGGGATGTTTGGCTGGCCTATGTGCAGTTTCATCACAATCCCGACCACATCAAACTGCGCAGCACGCCGAAGGAAGATCCGAAGAAATACGCGCAGTACAAAGAGCCGACGGGCGGAGATCAGATCTGGGCCCAGAAATACTCTGGCGGGAGCTGGGGACAACCGATTGCCGTGACCAAAGCGGGCGGCGACCTCTACCGCGCGGCAGTTGCCGTAGACGGAACTGGACGAGCCTGGGTTTTCTGGTCGGAGAATCGCAGCGGTAATTTTGATGTCTTTGCTCGAGCTCTCGACGCCTCGGGCGCGAAGGATCAAGTCCAGATTTCGAAGGACGCCGGATCAGACATTGATCCGGTCGCGGCGACCGACGCGAATGGAAAAGTCTGGGTGGCATGGCAGGGCTGGCGCGACGGGCGGGCTGCGATCTTCACTGCTCATCAGGACGGCAGTGGCTTTACCTCGCCGGAGAAGATTTCGAATTCGAGCAAGAACGAATGGAATCCTGCCATCGCCTCCGATAAAACGGGACGAGTTTCTGTGGCGTGGGATTCTTACCGCAACGGCAACTACGATGTCTACGAGCGCACCTGGTCGAATTCATGGGGAGCAGAAGTTCCCATCGCGGCGACCGCCCGCTACGAAGCGTACCCGTCGATTGCGTACGATCCGAACGGGCGATTGTGGATCGCGTATGAAGAAGGCGGCCGAGGTTGGGGCAAGGACTTCGGGGCGCACAAGAGTCCCGGGATTGCACTCTATCAAGGTCGGGCGATACGTTTGCGTGGGCTCGAGCCGGATGGACGATTGGTGGCGCTGGACGCCTCGCTCGACAGCAAACTGGTGGGAACACCTACGCTTCGAGCCGACCGGACAGGCAGCCAGGCCGAGGCGGAATCCCTCGACCCGAACCCCGACGCGGCTCTGAAGCGTTTGCCGGACGCTGGCACGATCGGGAATCCCCGCGCTTCGAAAAACAGCCTGCCGCGTCTGACCATCGATGCATCTGGCCGCTTCTGGCTGGCCTTACGCACGGCTCATCCCATCTGGTGGAATCCGCTCGGAACAGTCTGGACCGAGGAACTGGTTTCCTTCGATGGCAAGGACTGGTCGAAGCCGATCTTTCTGAATCATTCCGACAACCTGCTGGACAATCGGCCGGCACTGGTTTCGATTGCGAACGGAAAGTTGTTGATCGTCAATTCCTCCGACGGGCGGCGGGATTTCAAGGCGAGCCAGTTGGCCTCTACCCCGCTGGGCATGAATCCGGACGTTCCGTTTGATCCTTACAACAATGACTTGTGGAGTCATGAAGTTGATCTGGGCCCGGCCAATCAAGTGATACCCGTGGCCGCGCTGAATGGCGTCGAGACGAAACCCGATCCGCCGACCGTGGATGCCGCTGACGCCAGCGGAATCAGGGCGATCCGCGACTTTCGCGGCGGGCCAGAGGGAAATTTTCACATTCTGCGCGGAGAGTTCCATCGCCATAGCGAGATTTCCATGGACGGCGGCAACGATGGAACCATCCTCGAACAGTGGCGCTACGCGCTCGATGCCGGCGATCTCGATTGGATCGGCTGCTGCGACCACGACAATGGCGGCGGCCGCGAATATACCTGGTGGCTCAGCCAGAAACTGACGGATATTTTCCATGCGCCGGGAAAATTTGTTCCCCTGTTCTCGTATGAGCGGAGTGTGGCTTATCCCGAGGGTCACCGCAATGTTCTCTTTGCGCAACGCGGAGTGCGGACGCTTCCCCGACTCTCGCAGTCAACCGTGTCCAGCGCTCCCAACGAGAATGTCTTCGCTCCTGCGCCCGATACCACAATGCTCTATGGATACTTGAAAGAGTTCAACGGCGTCACCGCGTCGCACACCAGCGCGACCGCGATGGGAACCGACTGGCGCAATAACGACCCCAACGCCGAGCCCATCGTCGAGATCTATCAGGGTGATCGGCAGAACTATGAAATCCCCGACGGCCCTCGCGGGAATAACGAGAAAGATTCGATCGGAGGCTGGCGTCCCAAGGGTTACGTTAGCATCGCTCTCGACAAAGGTTACAAGCTGGGTTTTGAAGCGAGTTCTGACCACATCTCGACCCACCAAAGCTACGCCAATGTCTTCGTAAAAGACGTGACGCGGGAATCGCTGCTGGAAGGATTTCAGAAACGCCACGTCTACGCGGCGACCGACAACATTCTTGCCGACGTGGAGAGTGGCTCCCACCTGATGGGTGACGAATTTTCCACCTCCGAACTGCCAACGATCAAGGTCAAGCTGAAAGGCACGTCGAATTTCGCCAAGGTGGTCATCGTGCGCGATGGCAAGTACGTGTACTCGACCGCGCCCAACAGCCAGTCGGTGGAGTTTTCCTGGCGTGACAATCAGCCCAACCGGGGCAAAGTTAGTTACTACTATGTTCGCGGGGAGCAGGATAACGGAGAAATTGTATGGGCATCTCCGTTCTGGATTACTTACACGGGAAATTGAGTTCGACCCCGATGGAGGCATTTCAAGGTGAACGACGAGCGACGAGAACGCATCATTTATTACTCCTATGCGGCAGGCGTGGGAGGACTTCTCCTGCTGAACTGGCTGGGGATTTTCAAGACCCTGTTCGGAATCGACACAGCCGTCTTCATCACTCTGCTCGCGGGATACAAGACCTTCTACAACTCCCTGTCTGCTCTCCTCGAAAGGCGCATCTCCGCCGACATTGCGCTCTGCATCGCCGTAGTCGCCGCGCTGGCTGCGGGCCAGTACCTTGCCGCAGCCGAGGCGATGTTTATCGTGCTGGTCGGCGAAGGACTTGAATCGTACGCGGCGGGACGCACGACCGCGGCCATTGAGCGCTTCCTCGAGCGCATGCCGCGCCTGGCAACTCGAATCCATGGCGACCAGGAAGAAATCCTCCAAGCGGACGCCTTGTTGGTCGGCGATTTGGTGTTGGTACGAGGCGGGGAACAGATTCCCGCGGACGGATTGATTGAATCGGGCTTCTCCGCTATAGACGAGACTTCCATCACGGGTGAGCCCTTACCTAAAGAAAAGAAACCGGGAGACGAGGCGTTTTCCGGGACGCTCAACCACCATGGCTTATTGCGAATACGGGTCACGCGCAGTGGAACGCATACCACGCTCGCGCGCGTGATTGAACTGGTCAGGGAAGCGCAGCAGAAGCGGGCGCCGGTGGAGCGGCTTGCGGACCAGTACGCGAAATATTTCCTTCCCGCTCTGCTGCTGGCGGCGGGGCTGACCTTTTACTTCACACGCGATTGGCTCCGGACGGTCGCGGTGCTGGTGGTGGCCTGCCCGTGTGCCTTGATTCTGGCGACCCCCACCGCGATGGTTGCGGCGATGGGCGGACTCGCGCGTCGAGGGATTTTGGTTCGCGGAGCCGCGGTATTGGAGCGCGCTGCGAAAACCGATGTGCTGGTCTTTGACAAGACTGGAACCATCACAGAAGGAAAGGTGGAGATTGTCGGCATACTGCCGGTCGAAGGCGAAGATGAAGTACTCGCTCTGGCAGCGGGGGCGGAATCCGCGTCAAACCATCCGCTCGCGCGTGCGATTGTGGCGGAAGCCAACAAGCGGCGGCTGACCACAAAGAAACCGGAAACCGCAGAGGTGATTCCCGGCCGCGGCGCCTGGGCTCGTTTGGGCGAGCGTGAGATTCGAGCCGGCAACGCAGAATTCCTGATAGCGGCGGGAATCGAAGGAACAGCGCCGCTGCTGGCGCGAGCCGATGAACTCGGTGCAACTGCCGTGCTGGTCGCTGATGGACAAAGGCTTGCGGGTGCCATCCTGTTCCGCGACCAGGTTCGAGAAGGAGTTCCACAGGCGCTCGCAGCTTTGCGCGAGATTGGCCTCGAAGATCAGCGCATCCTGACTGGTGATCGCGAACGCGTTGCCGAGTATGTCGCACGCCAAGTCGGCGTAACGCATGTCGAAGCCGGATTGCTGCCCGCTCAGAAAGTTGAGCGCATTCAGGCGTTGTTGGCTTCCGGGCACAAGCCCGCCATGGTGGGAGACGGGCTAAACGACGCTCCCGCGCTGGCCAGTTCGAACGTCGGGATCGCCGTGGCGGGAGCGAGCGACATTACCGCGGAAGCTGCCGATGTTGTTTACCTGCCGCATTCTCTCGGCGCACTTCCGGAGTTTTTTCGGATCAGCCGGCAAGCCGTGCGCACGGCCTGGCAGAACATCATCCTGTTTGCAGGAATTTTAAATGCGGCGGCTGTAATTTGCGCGGCCACAGGTGTGATTGGTCCTGCGGGCGCGGCAGTCACGCATCAGCTCTCGTCATTGTTCGTGATGATGAATTCGCTGCGCTTATTGCGCACGCCAGCGAGCGGCGAATCTCGAGTTACGGCGTTTCTTCGATCGCTGCGGTCGCGAGTGGGTATTTCACATCTCGTCGAGCCCGTCCGGAACGGTTTTGCCAGGCTGGAATTCGGCGCTCTGCTCGACTCTCTCATCTCTCACGTCCCGAGCTGGAATAGGGCGAAGCAGCCTCTTCTCTACGCGACGGCCGCTCTGTATGCACTGAGCGGGGTCTATGCTCTCAGTCCTGACGAAACCGGAGTGATTGAACGCTTCGGTCACAAGCTGCTGCCTTACCCTACACCGGGCCTGCACTACAAGTTGCCCTGGCCGGTCGATCGCCTCACCCGGATTCAGGCAAATCGAGTGCGGGTGATTGAGATCGGATTCCGGTCGAACCTGGGCGGCGCGGATTCGGAGCCGGCAGCCTACGAATGGAATGTGCAGCACCGTGGCGGACGCTTTCAGAAGGTTTCTGAAGAATCTCTGATGCTCACGGGCGATCAGAACATGATCGAGTTAACCGCGACAGTGCACTATCTTCCCGAGCGCCCCGATGATTTCCTATTTCGCCAGTTGGACGCCGACGCCACCGTTCGCGCGGCAGCCGAGTCGGTAATTCAGGGCGTGACGACCTCCACGTCGCTCGATGATGTTCTGACGTCCCGCCGCCGCGACATTGAAGCTCGCGCGAAAAACGAGCTGCAGAAGCGGCTGTCTGACTATGGGACCGGAGTCCGCGTGTTGGAGGTAAAGCTCGAAGACGTGCATCCCTCGATCGAGGTCGTCGATGCCTTCCGGCAAGTCTCCAACGCATTCGAAGAGAAAAACCGTTTGATCAATGAGGCGCAAGGCTATCAAAACGAGCAGTTAGCGCTCGCGCACGGAAACGCCGGAGCAATGCTCGAAAATGCCAAAGCCTACAGGATCGGGCGCAAGGCCAGGTCGGAGGGCGATGCCGGCCGCTTTCTCTCCACAGAGCAGGCTTTTCGCGGCGCTCCTCAAGCAACCGAGTCGCGCTTGTATCTCGAAACGATGGAAGCCGTACTGCCGGGCAAGAAGAAGCTGATTCTCGACAAGACCCAGAACAAACGACATCTATATCTGCTCGAAGACGGAGTTGAACTGCCGAACGGACTGCGTCCGTTGCCGGAGTGAGTGAACGGAGTGAGCCTATTATGACAACCAAAAACACCTACATGGTGGCCGCTGGTATTGCCTTGCTGCTGCTTTACTTGTCGCTGTACAGCGTCCGCGAGACTGAATTTGCATTGGTTACGCAGTTTGGACGCCCAGTGCGGACCGTGGCGAAAGCCGGCCTGCACGCGAAGTGGCCGTTCCAAAGCATCCTCTGGTTCGAGAAACGGCTGCGTATTTACAATCCCCGGCCTTCTGAGTTCCTCACTCGGGACAAGAAGAACCTGGTCATTGACAACTACGTGGCCTGGCGTATCGACGATCCCAATCGGTTTGTGCAGAGCGTTGGCGACACCTCGGCGGCAGAGATGCGCCTTCACGACATCATCTGGTCGGGTCTGTCCGCCGCCTTGGGGACGCAAGATCTCGACGCGCTGGTCTCTACGACGCCGGAAAAGGCGCAGACCACTTCCATGCTCAACCAGCTCACCTCAACCGCAGACCGCGCGGCGCTGGCGCAATATGGAATCCGCGTTGTGGATGTTCGCATCAAGCGACTGAATCTGCCGGAGCAGAACAAGCAGAGTGTGTTTGCGCGCATGCGTGCCGAGCGTGAGCGCATCGCCATGCAATACCGGGCGGAGGGCGAGCAGCAGGCGCTCACCATCCGCGCCAACGCCGATCGCCAGAAGGAAGAGATTCTGTCGTCTGCATATAAAGACGCCGAGAAGGTGCGCGGTGAGGGAGACGCGGAAGCCACCCGGATTTACGGGCAGGCGTATTCGAAGAATCCGCAGTTCTATAAATTGCTGCGCACCCTCGACTCCTACAAGAAAGTGCTCGACGACAAGACCACGATCATTCTCAGCTCCGACTCGGAATTGTTGAAGGTCCTTACTCGTGGCGAGGCGGGTGCGAAGTGAGCACTCTACTGTCGCCACAGCCCGAGGTTGCTGATCTGCTCGAAGGTCCTCGCCCACCGGGCAAGCGTCGGCGTCGACTGTGGCCATGGCTATTTGCGCTGTGGATCGTTTCCGGCACCTTTCTTGTGTCCGCCGACCAGCAGGCGGTAGTGACACGGTTCGGCGCGGTGACCAGTCCGCGCGTCCTCCCTGGAATTCACTATGCGCTTCCCTGGCCCATCGACTCCGTCTACAAGCTGAAAGTGCATCAACTGCGGCGAACCGTGATTGGCGGAGAGATTCCCGATACCGTGCTTGGCCGCATTCAGCCGGCGTCGTCTGAATTCCTTAGCGGAGACCAGAATCTGCTGAACGTCCGCGTCGTGGCGCAGTATTCGGTGAGTGAACCGAAGGATTTCCTGTTCGCAACCGATGATGTGGATCGTGTAGTGAGGACGGCTGTCGAGTCGGAACTGGTACGGCGCATCGCTCGCACGCCGGTGGATGACATTCTCACCACCGAAAAAGTCGCAATTCAGAACGATGTGCTCCTAACCGCGCAGCGTGCGCTCGATGGTTACAAGCCGGGCGTTGTGCTCTCCAGCATCAACATTGAGAATGTCACTCCGCCGGCGGAAGCTGCCGACGCGTTCCGCGGAGTTGCGGGAGCGAGAGCCGACGGGATCCGGCTCGTCAACCAGGCGGAAGGTTACGCCAATGATCTGATTCCCCGCGCGCTTGGCGAAGCGGCGCAACTGACTGAACAGGCGCAGGCCTACAAAGACGGAAAAATAAACCGGGCCGCGGGCGATGCCGCCCGCTTCGAAGAAATTGCCGCCGAGTATGCCAAGGCACCTAAAGTCACCACCACACGCGCCTACGTCGAGGCCATGGAGCAGATTCTTCCGAAGCTCAAGAAACTCATCGTCGATTCGAACGGGAACCTCGATCTCACGGTTGTCCGCCGCGACGACGCTGTCAATAATGCGAACGGAGCCGCACAGAAATGAACCGCACTGCAGATGAGAAAACCAGCACCCGCAAACTCCTGGATCCCAAGGTCGTCTTCACTATTTGGTTCGTGCTCAGTCTGCTGCTGTTGGTGGTTTTGCGCACGAACGGCTGGCGTCTGCCCCTGCCCAGGTGGATGGCGCGGAACATGGCATCCGCTCCAGCGGGACCGGAAGACGCAGTTTACGCGATGCTTGATGCCGCGCGTGCGGGAGATACCAAGGCGTATCTCGACGCATTCTCGGGAGCGATGCGCGACCAACTCGTCGAAGTCATGAAAGAGAACGCCGAGCCGAGTTTTGCGGCCTACCTCAAATCGCAGAATGCCGCATTTCAAGGAGTCGCTGTGAGCGTGACCGATCGTCCGAGCGATACCGAAGCACAAGTGCGAGTGGAGTACGTTTACGGCAATCGCAACGAAGTACAGAGCGTCTATCTGCGGAAAGATTTGCGCTGGCGGATCGTAAAAGTCGCGGGCAGTGAGCAGATCAAGACGCTGGAGCCGTTTGGCAGTGCGGTAACGGATTAGTGAAGACTTCTGTCGCATGACCGCAGTCGCGACGAAAACCAGGAGAAAATCGTGTCGAAGAATCGCGTTGTTACGGGAGTAATTCTTGCCTTCGTATGCTGCGTGTGCCTGCCCACAAGCGCGCAAATTGGAGTGCGTGTCCTGCTAGGCGTAACCGACGAAACTTCAGTGAATTGGGATGGCTCGGTGACCGCGGAGGGCGCGCGGGTTACACGCCTTGATCCTTGGCGCTTCGGGAAGGAGGACGAACTGCAATCGGACAATTCCTGGAAAGTCTCCACTCGTCCCGTTTTGTCATTTTTGCATCTGGTATTCAAGTTAACTCCGCCGGTGGGCGACAACGGCGTCATCGTCTGGTTGAGCGAAGACAATCCCAATGCCGAAATCAAAGTGAAAACCACGCAGGGCAACTTCGCCTTTCGGTTGAGCGCCCTTCCTTACGGCAAGTTTCTTTACGAACTCGGTGGCCGCGTGGCGGTTGACCGCGTTCCGGCGAACTGGCAACTCACAAATTCGCCCGACGAGGAAGACTACCCCGCCGCCGCGGCAGGTTCGAATGGCGAAATATGGCTGGCGTACTTGCAATTTCGCCACAATCCAAATCACGACAAACTGCGTGCTCCCTTGACCGAACCCAGCAAGGACTTCTCACAATTTTCTGAACCCACGGGCGGAGATCGACTCGTCGTCAAACATTTCGCGGACAACAAGTGGAGTGATCCGATCGCGGTCACCGCGAGTGGAGGCGATCTCTACCGGCCTGCTATCGCACTCGATGGTAAGGGTAGGCCCTGGATTTTCTGGTCCGACAATCGAGATAAGAAGGGCATTTACGAATTGCGGGCTCGCGTTCTCGAAAATGGCTCGCCCGGAGGCGAGATCTCGATTTCCAAAGCATCCGGCTCCGATGTCTTTCCGGTGGCGACAGCAGACGCGCAGGGAAAAGTTTGGGTTGCGTGGCAAGGATGGCGTAATGGCAAGGCTGCGATCTTCGCGGCCACAGAGCAAGGCGACGAGTTCACAGCACCACAGGCGGTGTCGACTTCTTCGGCTAATGAGTGGAATCCAGCGATTGCGGCCGACTCCAGAGGCCGCGTCACGGTTGCGTGGGATTCGTACCGCAACGGCAGCTATGACATTTATGCGCGCACCGCAACGGCAACCAGTACGTGGGATGCGGAAATTCCAGTGGCCGCAACTGCACGCTACGAAGCATATCCATCAATTGCGTACGATCTGCAGGGCCGCCTGTGGATCGCTTATGAAGAGGGGGCGGAAGGCTGGGGAAAAGACTGGGGAGCGCACATCAGCACCGGAGTTCCACTCTATGACGCGCGCGCGATTCGCCTGGTTGGGCTCGACCCTTCAGGACGGCTCCTCGATCCCGGCGTAGACCCGGGAGTCGTGCTTCCGGGGATCGCTGGCTTTCGATCCGATACCACGACTGGCAAGCAGGCGAACAATACAGGATGGGAGAAGCCTGACCCGGAGCTGTGGAAACGCCGTGCCCCCAATGCTCATCCTTTCCCCGGCGCCAATCCGCGTAACAGTCTGCCGCGGCTGAGCGTCGATGCTTCCGGGCGGCTCTGGCTGGCGTTCCGTACCAATGCGCCCTTGGTTTGGGGACCGCTCGGCACCTCGTGGACGGAATACGTAACCTCATTCGACGGCCAGCAATGGATCAACCCCATCTTCTTGTTCCGCACGGACAACCTTCTCGACAATCGCCCGGCGCTAGTCTCGCGTGGACCTGGCGATCTGGTGGTGATTGGGTCTTCTGATTCGCGCCGTGAAGCCGAACTCCTACTGAAAAGAGGATGGAGTCTGAAGGATCTTATGGGTTACGGCGGAGCCGATCCCTTCAACAATGATCTTTACGCCAACGTCATTGCCCTACCTCCGGCCCAATCACCGATCGCCGGACAAGACCTGGGCGCACCGCCCCCAGCCACGATTATCGCAACCGCCGATAGCCAGCGTGCCGATGACAAAGCCGTCCGTGACTATCGCGTGCAGTCGGGACGCGAGAACCTGCAGATCGTCCGGGGAGAATTCCATCGGCACAGCGAGGTTTCTATGGACGGAGGAACCGACGGCAGCCTGCTCGATCAATGGCGCTACGTTCTCGATGCTGCGGATCTTGACTGGGTCGGCTGCTGCGATCACGACAATGGTGGCGGACGCGAGTATAGCTGGTGGATCACTCAGCAATTGACCGATATTTTCTACGCGCCTGGTAAATTTGCGCCGCTGTTCAGCTACGAACGCAGCGTGCAGTATCCGGAGGGCCATCGCAACGTAATTTTCGCCCAGCGTGGTGTGCGCAACCTGCCTCGGCTTAATCCCCCAAGCGACGAGAATGCTACCGGCCATGCGCCCGATACGCAAAACTTCTATGGCTATTTGAAGAAGTACAACGGCATCACCGCTTCCCATACCAGCGGCACCGAC
>Ga0265762_1000079_pt1 | contig 13189 bp, 10 predicted proteins | sample NZIome_4_FD_200870 | JGI IMG/M metagenome (GOLD analysis project Ga0265762, IMG submission 200870) | Metatranscriptome of rhizosphere microbial communities from Maridalen valley, Oslo, Norway - NZI4 (Metagenome Metatranscriptome) | ecosystem: Host-associated > Plants > Roots > Rhizosphere > Soil...
CTCCCACCGCTGGACGGCCGCTGAAAAGTTGTTCCCGGATGCGCCCCCCCAGAAAGATCACACGCCTCCGCTCCAGTTCGTCAGCCGCATCGATCCAGCGCCCTTCCGTGGGCACTTCGTTCCGCATCTCACCGTAGTCCGGACAAACCCCTCGCACCGCAGCCGTTCCCACCATCCGGTCGCCGTAAGAAATTCCCGGACGATTCACCGTTTCCCGGCATATATGTTTCACCAGCGGCGCGGTGGCCTTGATCATGTCCACGTCTGCCTGCTCGAGAACAACTTTTTTCCCGGCGCGCTGCCCGCCCGGCTGTTCACTCGTCTGTTGTGGCCAGCAAATCACCACGCTCTTGCCGAAGGCGTCGAAGCCATGCACCAGAATGCTGCGAAAACTGCTGCCGTAGGCGATCAACAGAGTAACGGTCGCAATCCCCCACACGATGCCGAGCATGGTCAGGAAACTGCGCGTGAGATTACGCTGCAATGCGATCCACGCCTCGAGAATGATCTCCATGAGCATTGGCTAGCCACCGGCTTCGTAGCGCAGCGCCTCGATGGGGTCGATCGATGCCGCTCTCCGCGCGGGATACAAAGCCGCACCTACGGCAACCGCTCCCAGCAATCCGGCAGCGACCAGGCCGGACGTCCAGTCTGGAATCAGCCCCGCAAAATAGTCCGGCATGGGCAATAGGTTTACCAACGCGCAGAATCCGAATGCCACGCCGAGACCAATCGCCCCGCTGAGCAAGGCAATGATCAAGGCTTCGACGAAGAACTGACGCAGTATGGTTCCCGCGGGTGCGCCGATCGCCTTGCGTACGCCGATTTCACGAGTCCGTTCCCGCACCGCCACCAGCATCACGTTCATCACCCCGAGACCGCCCAGCAGCAGGGTCACGATCCCCACCGCGCCCAAAAAATATTTCATGCCGTCAGTCATCTGCCGGAACGCCTTGGCCTCCTGCACCGTGTCCCAGATGGGACAGGCCTCTTTGTCATTCGGATCATAGCGATGCATGCGGGCCAGCGCGACCCGCACCTCATGCTTGCAGGCCTCATGTTGCTCCACGGATTTGGGCGTCACCAGCAACTGGTCAAACGTCGAGGGTGTTGCGGGAGGCTTGTCGGGAAAGTCGCGCCGCATCGCGGAGAAGGGAATGAAAACCTTGTTCACGTCCCATCCGTCATAGCTGGAATCCTGCTTCTTTTTTTGCATCACTCCGATCACGACGAAAGGGAAGTCATTCAAATAAACGTTGTCGCCCACCGGATTGCGACCGGGGAACAACTGCTTGGCCGCATCCGAACCCAAGAAGGCGACGCGCCGAGCCTCGCGCATGTCGTCCCAGTCATAGAAGCGCCCCAGCCCCACATTGAGGCTGCGAATCTCACTAAACTGCGGGTACGATCCGGTTACGGTAAGAGAGGCATTGTTGAAATTGCTATGCGTCAGAACCGTTTCTGCCTCCAGTTCCGGGATCGCGTATTCACAATCCGTCGCTTCCGCCTGCACCACCGGCACATCCGGATCATCCCAGTGCACCAGTCGTCCGGCGTGGGTTCCGCCGGCCTGCAGGCTGGTACGGCCGTGGAATACGATCATTACGTCTTTGCCCAGAGTTTTCGATTGCTCTTCTTGGCCCTTACGCAAGCCTTCTCCCGCCGCCACCATCAGCACGATCGATACAATTCCCCAGGCAATGCCAAACATGGTGAGGAAGGCACGCAGCTTGTGCGCCCACAGAGTGCGCACTACATCGGTAACCAGATCTCCGAAAGTCATCGCGCTTCTTTGATTGGACGCGACCGAACAGGGAAAGTAACCCCGCCGTACACGTTTCCTGCTGCTCTGGGATACGCATCCCAGGTGAAGTTAGTTGCAAGAATTTTGCACCGCTTCCCTGGCAGTGGTCTTGAGGGATGGTCGTCGGTGTGGGCCGAGAGAGGAAGCGGAGACCCACGGACAGGCGCGTAAGGATACCTATTTCTAACCTACGAGGTTTTTCTCCATGGTGAAAAGCGGCGTGCCAAACAACTCGTGCGGACCTTGCTCGACGCGCCGGAAGCCGGACCTTTCATACAGACCGATGGCAGAACTGAGAAAGGGAGTCGTACTTAGAAACAGCCGAAGGCATCTTTGCCTCATGGCCCAATCTTCTGCACGCTGCAACAAGGCAGCTCCGACGCCCGATCCGCGTGCCGAGGGCAATACCGCCATACCTCGAATGTAGGCGGAATCACTCTTCCCGACGGCTGAGATCGTGCCGCACGCCGCGCCCCGGCGCAGCGCCAGCCAAACCGGGCCCTCCGTGAGGCGCGCCCGCACCTTCTCTGCGCCTGGAGTCGTGGCCGCAAACCCGCCGTCTGAATAGAGGCTCTTGAACTCTAGGAACGAATCGAGCAGCACCCTGGCAATCGTAGAAGCGTCTTCCGGAAAGGCGCCCCGGATCTCGATCTCTGCTCCAGACATTTCTGGGTTCGGGTTTTCTACCGGCTTCGTGGCTCAAGCTCCTACCGTCGATTCTCGCGTCCGTTTCATCCATTCGTCAAAGTGTTTCAGTGCCAGTTCGCATTGCGTTCGGTGCCGCTCCTTGCGATCACGAATCTTTTTCTCGAGAGCAGGCAACAGGTCGAAGGTGATGTTTGCCGGCTGGAAATTCTTGGCGTCTGCCTGAGTCACGTAGTGCGTCAGCGATCCGAAGGCGGATGCGCGGGGCGGCGGCGGCGGCTCATTTCCGCGAACCAGAGCCGCAGCCTGGCTCCCAGCCATCAGACCAGTCGCGATCGATTCGACGTATCCTTCGACTCCACAGATTTGCCCGGCAAACAAAACTCGGGGATAGGCCTTCATCTGCAGCGTCTCTCGCAGTAATGCCGGTCCGTTGATATAGGTATTGCGGTGAATCTGGCCATAACGTAAAAATCGCGCATTCTCCAGTCCCGGAATCATGCGCAAAACGCGCGCTTGCTCGCCAAACTTCAAATGATTCTGGAAGCCCACCAGGTTGTAGGAGTCCGCCCGCAGGTTTTCCTGCCGCAGTTGCACCACGGCGTAAGGCATGCGCCCGCTACGCGGATCCTTCAGCCCCACCGGCTTCATCGGTCCAAAACGCAGGGTATCGCGCCCCCGCCGGGCAATCTCCTCAATCGGCAAGCAGCTCTCGAAGTAATTCAGCTTCTCCCAATCGCGCCCCTCGACTGGCTGCGCGGCTAAGAGCGCATCATAAAAGCCATCGTATTGTTCGCGCGTCATGGGGCAGTTAATGTAATCTGCCGAACCTTTGTCATAGCGCGCCGCCATATAGACGCGCGACTTATCAATCGAATCCGCTTCTACGATCGGGCTGATGGAGTCGTAAAAATAGAGATGCGGATTGGAACTGTCTGGGGGGAGCGGCGCACCAGCCTGCTCGAGGTTTGATCGCTGGGCCCCGACACTCAGTCGCGTAATCTCCTTGGCCAGCATCTCCGAGGTTAAAGGCCCAGTCGCGATGATGGTGACGTGCTCGCCACTTTCCTCGATTTCGAGGACTTCCTCCCGTCGCACCTTGATTTTCGCTTCCCCTGAAATCGCCTCAGTGACTCTTGCGGCAAAGGTGACTCGATCCACCGCCAGCGCATGTCCCGCCGGGACCGCGCACTCGCGAGCAATCCGCAGTAGCAGCGACCCGGCCCGCCGCATCTCTTCCTTCAGGAGCCAGGGAGCCGTGTTCTCAGAGTCGGACTTCAAAGAGTTCGAACACACTAGCTCCGCAAAATCCGCCGTCTGGTGCGCCGGCGTCGACCGCACCGGCCGCATCTCGAACAACTCGACATTCACCCCCTGCCGCACACACTGCCACGCGGCCTCCGACCCCGCCAGTCCGGCGCCAATGATCCTAACCGTAGGCATCTTTTTGATCGTAGCAGGAAGAATGGAATTGGAGCGCCGGGGAGAAATCCTAGCGGCTCATGAACTGTCTCGGCGAATGCGATCGTCCTACTGGCTGGCCAGTGTCGATTGACTCGCCACACACACCCACCTATCGTTCTGGCGGAGCCATGTGTCCGTAAAGCGTTCCCGAAGCGCGTAGGGCTTTCCACTCTTCGTATTAGTGCCGGTTTCACGGTACACGCCATTCACCACCGCAACCACAGCATAAAGGTGAACGTCCATGGATTCGCTCACGATCTGCTCGGGATGTTTTGTTTGCGACTGCACGCTGGCCAGGTATGCGGCGTTATCCATCAGCCTGCCGTCGAAGTCGACATAAACTAAGTCCGTACTGAGCAACATCTTCAGGGCGGTTGTATCCTGCGTTTGGATCGCCTGGTTCCAGGCGTTCTCGAGCGAAAGTATTCTGCTTCGGTCGCCATCCAGCGCGGACTGAGCGCTGAGCCGAGGTGCCAACACCAGCAAAACCGCGAACAGTTTCCACATCTCAGCTCCTAATTGCGCAGGTCAAGGCGCGTGTATGAAAAACATGGATCATAACCACAGGCTAAGGACCGTCGTTCCGCCAGCCAAGCCGGTGGAGTTCGCCAGCCCGGGCCCAGCAAGCCAGAAACCCGGCGAATCCAGTATTCCTCATGGCAACGCTCCATTGGACATATCGGCATTCCCGGCGTTTTCCTTCAGCCCGAGCCGCTCCTCGCGCGGTCCCCCGCGATTCGTCTATCATGTGGGAAAATCGGCCTACGATTTTGGAGGATTCGATGGCACGCATCAGCCTGATTGCCCCGGAGAGCGCGTCTCCGGAGGTGCGGGAGATTTACGACACGATATTGCGCGGCAAGCCCGGCAATGTACAGAAGGCCCTGGCGCATCGTCCTGAGATGCTTAAGAATTTTCTAAGCTTCTACGCCAGCGTGGGACGCTCCCTCGACCGCAAGTTGTATGAACTCATTTATCTCCGCATTTCTTTTATTAACGGATGCCGCTATTGCACGCAGCATCACGTGGCATCGTCGAAGCGCGCCGGGCTTACTGCCGAGGACTGGGCTGGGCTCGAGGCGGGCAATTATTCGCGCTACAGTGAGCGAGAGCGGGCTGCCCTAATTTACGTCGAGAAGTTGACGCGTGCACCGCACGAAATCACCGAAGCCGACTTCGACGAGTTGAAGAAAAAGTTTTCGGATCCCGAAATCGTTGATGTGCACATGCTGGCGGGGTTGGCTAACCTCACCAATCGGCTGACTGATCCCCTGGGATTGGAATTGGAGTTTCCCGAAGAAAGGATCTAACGATTGCCAGGGATTGAAAGACGGATCAAGCCAGATTTCGGCTTTATCCCTGAAGATGGGTGGAAATCCGTAGCTAAAGAATTTCTCGCGCATCTCCTACACGCCGCGTGACCCGCTCGCGATCCAGATATTCCAGCAACGGAATCGCATATTTGCGGCTCACTCCGGTTAACTCCTTAAACTTTGGAACCTCAATGGTCGCCGACCTCGCTTTGTATGCCGCCACGTGCTGCCGCAACGCCAGCAGAGCATCGCGATGAAAGACCAATTCGTCGGAGATCTTGATCAAGCGCGTTTCCCGCAACAGCAGGGTGACGATTTTCTGCGCCCGTACTTTGTCGATCTTCAGTCCGGCGATCACATCGTGCAGCGCGGGCACCTTCAATCCAGCCGAGCGAAACGCCTCTTCGATTGTTTTTCTGGATTCGGCTTCTTCATCTTTCATCACCACGCCGTGACCGGCCAGACGGACGAGATCGCCGATCATCTCGATCTTGCGCTCTCGTATCAACCAGGCTGCGACTGCTTCAAAAACTTCTGGTGCCGTGTCTACCTGCGTGCGCAATTCCTCTTTGCTGATTCCACCCACCAGAGGATTCTTCCGATGGAAGGTTTCCGCTGCGCTGACCAGGCTTAATTTCAGGTTGTCGAAGGCGGGCGCGTGCAAGAACCGGTCGCCGGTTCGCACCACGGCACCGGTCCGGACCAGTTGATCCAGTCGCGTTTCGACGACGGCCCGGGACCAACCAGTCTCGGCTACGAGCTTAGAGATTGGGATTCCGCTGTGCTGGCGTCGCTCAATCCGGGCGGTCAGAATCGCCTGCGCGTTTCCTGCAGCTGAAATCCGCAGAAAGTCGGCTGCCCCGAGCATGCGTGCAAGTGGCGAAGCGTCCAGCACAATCCCGCCGCCAATGGTTGCGAGGGGTGAAAACTGCCGCAGGATAAAGCGGTCTCCGGGCAAAAGCAGCGCCGCTTCCGGCAGTTTGAGCCGCGCGAAGGCATGGTCGCCGGGAGGGATCCGCTTGGTCCCGTGGAGCGAAACCTCCGCCACCGTTTCCAGGCTGTAGGAATGAAAATGCACCCGGGCCCGGTCTTTCAACCCGTGCTCCGCCGAAGCCAGCAGACGGAGTGAAATGTCGGCCCGTCGGGTGGTCTCGAATGTGGCAGGCGGTGCCAGGGTCATGCCTCGCGCCAGATCCTCGGTGCTTGCCCCTGCGAGGTTCAGAGCGGTCCGCTGACCGGCGATGGCCGCGTCGGCTGCCTGTCCGTGCACTTGCACGCCGCGCACGCGCACCCGCCGTCCCGTGGGAAAGACTTCTAACTCTTCTTCGCGGCGAATTGTCCCAGCGACCAGCGTTCCGGTCACCACGGTCCCGAACCCTTTCATGGTAAACACGCGGTCGATCGGCAGGCGGGCGATCGCGCGACCGTCCCGCGGCTGCAGCTCGGCCGCTTTCGCAAACATCGCCTGCTTTAGCTCGTCCAGTCCTGCGCCAGTCCGAGAGCTCGCCGCGATGATCGGGGATTTGGGCGCTTCGAGGAAAGTCCCGCGCAGAAACTCTTCCACCTCCAGGCGCACGACCTCAAGCGTCTCGGCATCGACTGCATCAGACTTCGTGAGTACGGTAATGCCGCGCTGTATGCCCAGCAGTTGGAGTATGTCGAAGTGCTCCCGGGTCTGCGGCTTGATCGCTTCATCGGCAGCGATGACCAGCAGCACCAGATCGATCCCGCCGACGCCCGCAAGCATGTTGCGCACGAAGCGCTCGTGCCCGGGAACGTCGACAAAGCCCAGACGCAGCGTTTCCCCGCTCGTACTCCCGCCATTCGGAGCCGGCAAGTCCATGTGGGCGAAGCCCAGGTCAATGGTGATGCCTCGCCGCTTCTCTTCCTCGAGCCGGTCAGCATCGATCCCGGTCAAAGCCTTGACCAACGCGGTTTTGCCGTGATCGATGTGCCCTGCCGTTCCCACGATCATCGATTTCATCTGGCTGAATATTACCGGAAACGGGTCCACCATTGAAAAATTGAATCCTCAACAAATGGGGATGACGGCTTCTCCCCCAGATGCGACAATAGAGTCTCTCGATGACCACCACCATGACCTCTGCCTTTTCGCTGGATATCCTCCGGCAGCACGGCCTCACTCCCGATGAGTACGACAAGATCAAACAGCTTCTCGGGCAGCGCGAGCCGACTCTCACCGAACTCGGCATCTTCAGCGTGATGTGGAGCGAGCATTGTTCCTATAAGTCGTCGCGGGTGCACTTGAAACGCTTGCCGACACGCAGCCAGCGAGTGCTGCAGGGTCCGGGAGAAAACGCTGGCATTATCGACATCGGAGAAGGCTGGGCCTGCGCCTTCAAAATCGAATCCCACAATCACCCGTCGTTCATCGAGCCCTTCCAAGGCGCAACCACCGGCGTGGGCGGAATTCTGCGCGACATCTTCACCATGGGCGCACGACCGGTTGCGCTGATGGATTCGCTACGGTTTGGACCGATCACCGACGGGCAACCCAGGGCGGCGGCTGTCCCCACTCCAGCTGAGATTCACAAGAATCACTCCATCCTCGAGGGAGTGGTCGGCGGCGTCGCTTCTTACGGCAATTGCTTCGGCGTGCCCAATCTGGGGGGCGAGACGAAGTTTGAGCCCTGTTACTCCGGCAATCCCTTGGTGAATGCTTTTGCCCTGGGCCTGGTTCGCAAGGATGAAATCTTTTACGCTCGCGCTGCCGGCGAAGGCAATCCTGTGATCTACGTTGGCGCCAAAACCGGCCGCGACGGTATCCACGGTGCGACGATGGCCAGTGAGGAATTCAGCGAGGCATCGGAGGGGAAGCGTCCCAATGTGCAGGTGGGAGATCCTTTCCTCGAAAAGTTGCTGCTTGAGGCTTGCCTCGAAGCCATGCAGACCGGGGCAATCGTCGGCATTCAGGATATGGGCGCCGCCGGACTGACTTGCTCGACCTGCGAAATGGGCGGGCGCGGGGGGGTCGGTATCGAGATCGAACTCGACCGGGTTCCACAGCGCGAAACCGGCATGTCTGCTTACGAAATCATGCTGAGTGAATCGCAGGAGCGCATGCTGTTAGTCGCGCAGAAGCGCCGTGAGCAGGAAGTCTTCCGCGTGTTTGAAAAGTGGGGCCTCGATGCAGTCGCGATCGGCACCGTCACGAGCGATAGCAAATTGCGCGTACTGCATCACGGTGAGCTAGTTGTCGAGATCCCGAATCAGGCGCTCACCGACGAAGCGCCCGTGTATAGGCGTCCGCTCGCGCGCTGGGAACCGCCCGTGCCGCGCGAAATGCCCGGGCACATCAAACTGAGCGCCAGCGTTGACCTCACCGAAAATCTGCAGCGTCTTCTTGCGAGCCCGAACATCTGCAGTAAGCGCTGGGTGTGGCAGCAATACGATCACATGGTGCAAACCAACACGGTTGCGGCGCCGGGCGCGGACGACGCGGGCGTGATTCGCATCAAAGGATCGCAACGCGGACTGGCGATGGCGCTCGATGGCAACGGGCGCTGGTCTTATCTCGATCCCCGGCTGGGCGCGATGCACGCCGTCGCTGAAGCTGCGCGCAAGGTGGCTTGTTCCGGAGCGACTCCCGTAGGTGCGACCAATTGCCTGAATTTCGGCAATCCCGAAAAGCCGCCCATCATGTGGCAGTTCTCGCAAACCATCGATGGCATCACCAAAGCCTGCGAGGAGTTGGAGATTCCCATCACCGGCGGCAACGTCAGCTTCTATAACGAGACGCTGGGCGAAGGTATCTATCCCACGCCGGTGCTCGGAGTGGTGGGCATTCTGGAAGATGTACATAAGGCCGCCAGGATGCACTTCGCCGCTAGCGGGCGCACGATCGTGCTGTTGCGAGCGGGCGAAACGGCCAATATCACCGATGTGGAAAGCGAGTTCGGTTCGTCGGAATACGCCAAGGAAATTCTGGGCGCTCTGTGGGGATATCCTCCCGAGCTCGATCTTGAGAAGGAAGCCGCTCTGCAAAAAGCAGTGATCGCATTGATTCTGGAGGGAATGGTGGAATCCGTACACGACTGTTCCGATGGCGGGTTGGTCGTTGCCTTGGCCGAAAAAGCGTTGGCCAAGGGCGTCGGTGCGCGGGTGAACCTCGCAGCCTACGGTTTGCCAGCGGAGTTTTTGCTGTTCGGAGAGGACGCCAGCCGCATCGTGCTGTCATGCGACCCGGGAAATGTTTCTCGAATCCAACAGGTCGCCGCTCAACATGGGATCGCTGCGGATGTGCTCGGAGAGACGATCCCAGAGCGGCTGGAAATTACGCTCGAAGGAAGATCGGTCGTTTCCGCTGCGGTTTTGGAACTGAGCGCAGTCTACGAAGGTGCATTGGAGTCGGCGTTGCAAATTGAGCCGGAGGCTGTGGCTGCGGGGTGAAGTTAGAACGCAGAGCCAGGAGCTGAATGACTTTCGATAAATTCCATGACGAATGCGGGGTGGTGGCGATCTTCGCTCATCCCGAAGCGGAGAAACTCGCCTATTTGGGCCTTCACGCACTGCAACATCGCGGACAGGAGTCGGCAGGGATTGTCACCTCTGACGGCCTGACGTCCCGCGTGCATAAGGCGATGGGCCTGGTCGCCGATATCTTCACCGAAGACGTGCTGTCGAGGATCCGCGGGACCCTGGCCATTGGACACACGCGCTATTCGACGGCCGGCGATTCCGCGCTGTTAAACGCACAGCCGATTCTGGTGGGGTCGAATAAAGGATCGATTGCGGTGGCGCACAACGGCAACCTGGTGAACGCTGCTGAGGTGCGCAACCGTTTGGAACGGCAGGGGTCGATTTTCCAGACGAACAGCGATACCGAAGTCATCGTTCATCTGATCGCGCTTTCGCGGGAGCATACGCTGCCGGAGGCGATTGCAGACGCGCTGCGGCGGGTGGAGGGTGCCTTTTCGCTGGTGGTCATGAGTCCGGACCGGATCGTTGCCGCCCGCGATCCGCGCGGTTTCCGTCCGCTGGCTATGGGGCGGATTGCGGCACTGGAAGGCCAGAAACGCGACACCATCGTCTTTGCCTCAGAAACGTGCGCCTTCGATCTGATTGGCGCGACCTACGAGCGTGACGTAAAGCCGGGTGAGTTGATCGTGGTGGGCTCGGAAGGAATCACGTCGCGGTTTTATTCCACCGCTGCGCCGCAGTCGAGTTGCATCTTCGAGCATGTCTACTTTTCGCGCCCGGACAGCATCGTGTTTGGCCGCGCCGTGCAGACCAGTCGTGAAGAATTAGGAAGGCAGCTGGCGCGCGAAGCGCCGGTCGACGCCGATCTCGTCGTCCCCGTGCCAGATTCGGGCGTGACCGCGGCCGTGGGGTATGCAGCCGAGAGCGGAATCCCGTTCCGCTTTGGATTGATCCGTAATCACTACGTGGGGCGGACGTTTATCGAACCGAGCCAGAGTGTGCGCGATTTTGGGGTGAAGCTGAAGCTGAATCCCGTGCGGTCGCTCCTCGAAGGGAAGCGCGTGGTGCTCATCGACGATTCGATTGTGCGCGGCACCACGAGCCGTAAGATCGTTCGCATGGTTCGCAACGCGGGAGCGAAGCAAGTGCATTTCCGCATCTCGTGTCCGCCGACGATTTCTCCTTGCTACTACGGCGTGGATACGCCCTCGAAAAGTCAGCTGATCGCCGCCAACAAGTCGATCGACGAGATTCGCCAGTACATTCGCGCGGATTCCCTGGCTTATCTCTCCCTGGAGGGGCTCAAGAAAGCCTGCGGCGACGGAGAGAAAACCTCCTATTGCTCTGCCTGCTACACGGGTAAATATCCCACCAGTATTGTGGACGTGGAGGAGATTCAACCGGCGGTGGTGCCACTGTAACAGGCGCAAGCGTTCCTAGAAGTGCGCCGTCCTGCGGTTCCGTCGGAAAAGGCGGCCCTCAGATTTTCTTTCGCGCTGCTACCACCCGGGGAATATCTTGCAGATCCTTGACGATTCGAAGGTCTTGCCATCCGGTCAGCAGACCTTTCGTGGCGTCCACGATGGTTCCACTGATCTCCATCACGAGCCAGCCGCCAACCCGCAAGCGAGCGCCACTCTGCGGCACCAGGCGGGCAATCGTCTCCGTTCCGCTGTGGCCGGCGAAGACGGCGCTGCGCGGTTCGAACTTTCGCACTTCAAGTTGGACCTGATCTTCCTCCGCTTCGCCCACATAGGGAGGATTGGAGACGATGAGATCGAATATGTTTTCCGGGAGTCCTTCTAGCAGGTCCCCCCGGTGAAAGTGAATGCGCGATTCCAGTTGATGGCGCGCGGCATTGACGCGTGCGATTTCCAGAGCGGCTAAGGAGATGTCGGTCGCGTGCATCTCCGTCTGTGGCAATTCCTTCGCGAGCGCCAAAGCGATGCACCCCGACCCGGTTCCCACATCTACCATGCGCCAGCCAGTGGCCGGATGCGGGTGCTCCTCGCCGCCAGCCGTTTCCCTGTGGACCAGTTCCAGAACAGTCTCGACGACGTGTTCGGTCTCGGGGCGGGGGATCAGCACAGCAGGCGTCACCATGAGATCCATGCCCCAAAATTCCTGATGACCAGTGATGTACTGGGCCGGAACTCCACGGGAGCGTTCCGACAGCGCGGCATGGTACCGACGAACTTCGTCGCGAGTGAGATCGCGTTCGGGGTGCGCGTATAGGTAAGCCCGATCGCATCCCAAAGTGAACATCAGCAGAAGTTCGGCGTTCCTGCGGGGCGATGGGACATGCGCTTCAGTCAGACGCTCGACGGCGGACAAGAGTTCAGCTTTCAGTCGCACTGCATCATTTCAACACAGGCGCGGAACAGGAGGAGAAAAGAAAAATGAGCAAAGCTCCGAAAGCTCTTTAAGCCTCGCGTGGATTCAGCCTGGCTATTTCCGAGTCGAGCACGGCGGCGAAGGCAACCCAGGCCGCGTAGGGGATGAAAGCATTGGCGGCGGCGCGGTCCACCTTTCGAGCCGCTTTCATGTAGGCAAAAATCATACCCTCCAGCGCGACCGCGTCAGCCAGTGCGAGCGTTGGATTCGGTTCGCCGAAAAAGAGCTTCGACCACTTCGCCTGGGTGGCAAGTTGCGAAATCCACAGACGCAACGCGGTTTTGCGCTCGCGAGACGGCGCGGCGCTCCAGATCCGCCATCCCGACCACGCCATCATGGCGTAAAGCGTGGTCCCGACTACGGGATATATATTCTGGGGGGGAGTAAAACTCGGTTTGTCGAGGCCGCGATACCAACTGGCGCGGCTTCCCCGGCGGCTATAACGGGTGCCGTACCAGGCAGCCCCAGCGGTGGCCAATCCGAAGCCAGCGAGCGCCAGCAGAGATCGAGAATTGCCGTTCGACATGGTGCACCTTAGTTGCTGAATCAGCCCCTGCGGGTTGCCGCAGCCGCCAGCTGTCGGGCGCGCGGATCGAGAAAAGCTGAATGCCCGCCGCAGTCTTACGCCACCGTCGCACCCTCTTCCTTCAACTTCTCGGCCTGGTAGTGCGTGGTTAGCGCTTCGATGAGTGGCTCGAGCTTACCATCCATCACGGCTTCGAGTTGGTGGATGGTAAAACCGATGCGATGATCGGTAAGACGGTTTTGCGGGAAGTTGTAGGTCCGGATCTTCTCGCTGCGGTCGCCGGAACCCACCATGGCCTTTCGCTCCTTGGCCAGCGCTTGCTGCTGTTTCTCCATCTCGATTTCGTACAGGCGAGAGCGCAGCACCCGCATACCTTTTTCGCGATTCTTGATCTGCGATTTTTCGTCCTGGCAACTCACCACCGTGTTGGTCGGAATATGCGTAATGCGCACTGCGGAGTAGGTTGTGTTGACCGACTGCCCGCCCGGCCCGGATGAGCAGAACGTATCAATGCGCAGGTCCTTCGCTTCAATCTTGATGTCCACATCTTCCGCTTCCGGCAACACCGCCACCGTGACGGCCGAGGTATGGACGCGCCCTTGC
>Ga0265762_1000080_pt1 | contig 12845 bp, 14 predicted proteins | sample NZIome_4_FD_200870 | JGI IMG/M metagenome (GOLD analysis project Ga0265762, IMG submission 200870) | Metatranscriptome of rhizosphere microbial communities from Maridalen valley, Oslo, Norway - NZI4 (Metagenome Metatranscriptome) | ecosystem: Host-associated > Plants > Roots > Rhizosphere > Soil...
GCCCCGCGTTGCGTCTATGATCACGACTTCCGCACCGATTCCATCGGCGTCGCCATTCCTTACGGGATTTACGATGTTATGGAGAATCGCGACGCCCTGGTGGTCGGCGTTTCCCACGATACCTCCGCCTTCGCCTTCTCATGCCATTGCTCATTGGTGGCATCAGGAAGGTTCTACCCGCTATCGCGGTTCCCGCCAACTGCTCATTCTGGCCGATACCGGTGGCAGCAACAGTTGCCGCTGTCATGCCTGGAAAACCGAGATCCAGTCCCAACTGGCGAATTCTTTTGCCTTGGCTGTGACCGTTGCCCACTATCCGACAGGCGCTTCTAAATGGAAACCAATCGAGCATCGCCTCTTCTCCGAAGTCTCACGCAACTGGGCGGGCGAACCGCTGGACTCCTATCAGAAGATCCTCAACTATGCCCGCACCACCCAAACCCAAACCGGACTTCAGGTCACCGCCTACCTCGACCGCCGTTTCTATCCTTGCGGTCTCAAGCCCACACCGGATCAAATTGCTTCCCTTCGATTGCAGCGCCATGAAACTTTGCCCCGAGTGGAACTACACTATCAAGCCACAACTGTGAACTTGTTCTTGCGTGGTTCCTTAGCCCGCGATGTTTGTAACCCATGCGCAGATCATAGCTTTGCTTTGCGCTCCGAAATCATCAAATCATCCGAGCCATCGTCGGAACCACCCTCACGACACGGCTGCATACTGCAAACTCAAAAAAGGGCCACAGGCGGATTCCTGTCCGGGATGACGATTCCCTCGCCGCATTTAGCAAAAGTTTGACATACGCCACCTCGTTTTTGAGTTGTATGATCGCTCGATTAGCGCTTTTCAATTCATCTTTGTCCAGGTTTGCGTTTACGGAAGCATGGCACGTCTAGACGGTAGAGGTCTTGAATGCATTTGCCTGTTTTGCATCATGGAAGGTGGAGAGGGTTGTCTGTCAATGTGCAACAATTCACGCGCTGAATCTTCGGAGGGTTTTGCTTCATGGACGGAAATAATGTGGACAGCCGCGCCTATCTAAGGCGAATCAGATGCTTTTCCATTTGTCTTCTCTGTGCGATTTCCACCATTTCGGTTAATACTGAAGCCCGGGAAGGGCCGGAAATGATTCAGGAACGCGCCCAGAAGAGCGGGTCAGTCATTCAGGGAAATCTAAAGCTTCCGGGCTTGCAGCAGTCTGTGAAGGTGCTGCGTGACCGTTGGGGCGTCTCGCATATCTATGCCCAGAACCAGCACGATTTGTTCTTTGCTCAGGGGTTCCTAGCAGCCCAGGACCGGCTCTTCCAGATGGAACTGTGGAAGCGCTCGGGGCAAGGACGATTGGCCGAGGTGATGGGTACTTCGTCGCTGTTTCGCGACATCAGCGCGCGGCTATTGAGATACCGGGGTAACATGGCTGCGGAATACAAAAGCTACTCGCCCGATACGAATGAAATTCTCGAAGCATTTACCTCTGGAATCAACGCAAACATCGCTTTGCGCTTAGCGGCAGGCGGCCGCGGTCTGCCCATTGAATTCACAATAGCAGGGTTCAAGCCTGAGCCCTGGAAGCCGGAGGATTGTTTAAACCGAATGGCGGCGTATGCGATGACGGGTAACGCGGTAGCTGAACTGGAGCACGCGGAAATGGTGGCCGCGGCTGGAGCGGAAAAGGCTTCGAAGCTTCTCGATCTGGATCCCAAAGTTACTCTTGATCCGGCTCCAGGCGTGGATTTCGAAGCACTATCCCCAGGTCTATTGGAAAACCTGGTTGGAAGCGATTCCAGAATTGAATTTCCATCCTATTACATTGAGGGCAGCAACAACTGGACGATCTCGGGAGCGTTGACGCAAAGCGGCAAGCCTCTCCTGGCAAATGATCCACATCGCGTAATTACCGTGCCCTCTTTACGGTACATGGTTCATTTGGTGGCTCCGGGATGGGATGTCATCGGGGCAGGCGAACCTAGCCTGCCGGGCGTAGCGCTCGGACACAACCGGCAGATTGCGTGGGGATTCACCATCTTCGGAACAGATCAGCAGGACCTTTACCTCGAGGAACTTAATCCTGGAGATGCCCTGCAATATCGCACGGAGCGGGGCTGGGAGCGAATGCAAGTCCAGCGCGAGACCTTCAAAGTCCGGGGCGGTCTGGACGTTATTGTCGACTTGGAGTTTACACGACATGGCCCGGTGCTTTGGCAGGACCAGCGGCGCGCGTTGGCGCTGCGCTGGGTTGGTATGGAGCCGGGCACAGCGGGATACCTGCCTTCCCTAGCAGTAGATCGAGCTGAGAACTGGCAACAGTTTACCGACGCCATGAAGCGCTGGAATGTTCCTTCCGAGAACATCGTGTATGCCGACCGGCAGGGGAATATCGGGGAATACTCGGTAGGATTATCGCCCATTCGAAAGAATTGGAAAGGACTACTGCCAGTTCCGGGCGTGGGCGGTTACGAATGGGAAGGGTTTATCCCTACCGGAGATTTACCTCATTCCTATAATCCATCCCGCGGATTCATTGCGACGGCGAACAACAAGATGACGCCCGACGGGTATCCGTACAACATCGGATTCGAAGGATTTTCGCGCTACCGCGTGCAACGGATCGATCACGTGCTAGAAGCAGCCCGTAAGGCCGATCACAAGCTCACAATCGAAGACTCAGAGCGCCTGCAAACAGAGTCGGTCTCGTTGCCGGCGATCGAGTTGATCCAACTGGTGAGAAAAGCCGCGGGAGACCACCCGAACGAGGAACAACAGCTACTTATCGGCTGGAACGGGAGTATTGACAACGATTCTGCCGCGGCTGCGCTGTACGAGGTCTACATGGAGGAGCTAAGGAAAGAGGTGGTGCATCAGGTGGCTCCTCCAAAGTTGTGGTTTTTAGCGGCAAATTTTACCGATTATCAGGTGCTGAACGTTCTGTCCAGACCTACATCCGACAATTTCGGAAGTGATCCGGAAGTAGAACGTAATCTTTTATTGGAGCGTACGTTGCATGTGGCCACCCAGAGACTGAGCGGGCTGGAAGGATCTGATTCCACAAAGTGGAACTGGGGGCAGCTGCACTTCGCGCAATTTCATCATTCCCTGAGTCCGGCGATCAAGGACCTCGGGCCGCTGCCGCGATCAGGCGATGGGGAGACCGTCGGCGCCACAGGATTCCATGGCGACTCTTTTGAGCAAGTGTCGGGCGCAAGCTATCGAGAGATTCTCGATTTGAGCGACTGGGACAAATCGGTTGCGATTAATACTCCTGGCCAAAGTGGCGAACCGGGGAGCCCGCACTATTCGGACCTGTTACCGTTATGGAGTCGGGCTGTTTATTTTCCGCTGGCGTATTCCGAAGAGGCGGTCAAAGAAGTCGTAACTGACAGGCTAGAGCTCGAGCCCTGAAAAAACCATTACGCAGATAAAGGCCTGAACCGTTTCCCGGATGCTCCGATCGTCGAGGGCCCGATGGTCGACTCCGCGGACGATCCGTATCACGGTCACAAGAAACTTTTTTCCCGGGGTGCCGGTCTTGTAAAGACAGCGGCGGATTATGCCGGTTTCTGCCCGATGATGAGATGATGCCCGACGGCGGCAAAGCCGGAAGTCAGTCGAACTCATGACCAACGATCAGCTGGGAAAATTAGCCCCCAAGCAAAACTTCGGCTTCGGACTCGGGATCGGTATCGATGGCCTAAGAGCTCCGCTGCGCGAACTCGGATCGCCCGGCGGAATATCAGTGGGGCGGCTTCTTCTACAGCGGTTTCGTGAGCTGTCGATGATTCCGAATAATTCTGGATTAAGCAATCCATGATAGGACTATTTCGTCTGCCGCTGATTTGCAGCTTCCATCGCGGTCCTAATCTTGCGTTCCACTTCGTCGTTCATATAGCCGCAATCCAGGCGCATGAAGACCGAGGTGTATGGAATCGTCGATGTGGTCTTGATAAACAATATCCGGAATGTTTTCCCGGCCTCCTCCACTCTGCTCATCACATCCGTGTGCGGAATGCTGGAAATCTGATCCCTAGAAAAGGTAGACAAAATGTCTCTTCTTAATCCCGATACTCCCGGGTAGTCGTGCTCGTCGATGAACTGGAGTTCCCGGTCCAGAAAAACCGTTGCTCGTATGTGCCGGGATGAGGCGACCGCACCTGCCACATATTTCAGCACCGACGGCAGATCTTCGTTGACGGCGATGGTTTCGATGCCCGGAGCGGCATAGACCGGGAAAGCCGAGTCGGCGACCACGATCCAGTTTCTGTGACCGTATAACGGCAAGCGGCTCTGGAAGACAGACTTCCAATTCGAAGATCCGTCGGCCTGATTTTGTGAAAAGGACGAGCTAACCAGTAATGCCAGAACACAAACGATGGCTCGCCAATTTCCCTTCACGTTAGGCATGAGAACCTCGCGATGCGAACTTAAATTGAGCTTTCCTCGCCACCAAACCTGCTGTGAATAGCGCCGCCCTGGAATGGGGTGGAATGCCCTTCCAGGAAGCGTTCTACTTCGTCTCCGGTAGGCATGGAGGATTGCGCTCCAGGACGCGTGACTGAAATCGCTGCGACGGCGGAAGCAAAAGCGGCACTGCGCGCAACGCTGAAGCCGCGCACCAACCCCACTGCAAATCCCGCGTTGAAGGCGTCGCCGGCGGCGGTGGTGTCCAACGCGTTCACGGAAAATGCCGAAACTCGCTGTTTCGCCAGGGCGCCCTGGGCGATGAGGCAGCCGCGTGATCCCAGCTTCAACAAGACATTCTTGACTCCCCAATCCAGCAGGCGCTCTGCCATTGCATCGTCGTCTTGGTCGTCATTCTCCATGCCGGCTCGAATCAGTTGCCGGGTTTCAGTTTCGTTCGGCGTGAGCCACGATATCCGGTGAAGCAATTTTTCAGAAAGCTCGCGCGCCGGTGCCGGGTCGAGCATAAGCGGAATGTTATGCCGCTCGGCGAATCGGGCCAGGTATTCCACCGTCTCTAAGGGAACTTCAAGCTGCGCCAATAGAAATCCAGCGCGCTCCAGAATCGCCGACGTTTCCAGCAGTTGAGGGGTGAGTTTGCCATTGGCGCCGGGCACGACCACGATGTTGTTTTCGCCTTGCAGTCCGGTGGTGATCAATGCCACGCCGGATGCGCCTTCTACTGTGTTCACATAAGCCGTATCTACTCCGGAATCCTTCAGCCCATTGCGCAACTGCGTTCCAAAGGAATCGCTGCCGAGGTTTCCCACCAGCGCAACTGGATACCCGAGTTTTGCCACTGCAACTGCCTGGTTCGCGCCCTTTCCGCCATGAAAAGTGTTGAAGCTATTGCCGATGACCGTCTCGCCGATCTCAGGAATGCGATCCGCTCCCACGACTAAATCAAGATTGATGCTGCCGACAACAACGATGGGCTTCTGCATAACGAGTCGTGCCGGCTACCTGGCTATCATGCTCGCGCTTGCCATGGATCTCAGCCCCAGGAAAAACAAAACGAACATGGCAGGAATCACATAGTCCCAAGAGAAGAGCTGGAAGGCATATCCAGGCGCGAGTTTCATGGTGTTCACCCACGATCTCGGCAAGGCCTGCGCGTGATCAGGAACAGCAGTGCAATTCCGCAAGCCTTGGGTTGACACATTGCTCACTTGGTACTCCCGCCCCCTGCGAATGCGGCCCGCGGCAGGGGGACGGGACGAGCGACTTGGGGGAAACAGTCTGCGCCACAATTCGTAAGTGTTACGGATGTTCTGGTTTGAAACGTTTCAATATGTCGGAATAACAACTTACTATCTTCCGCCGGCACTTGTCAATATCTAAATCTGAACGTATCAAAATCTGAAATCGTCTCGCCAAAAACGGTTGGCTCGATTAAGCTTCGGCCCGGTTATTCCGGCGCTGGCGTCCTTTAGCGGGTAGTACGATCGCTTCTGCCACAGCAGCATGCGGCGGCCCCACGGAATTGCGTTTTTTCAAGTCGGTGGGAAGAACAACCTTTTTCGCCGCTGACCGCAACCCGTCCACCCTTTCCAGCAGCAGACGGGCGGCGGTCGCGCCCAACTGATATCCCGGCTGATAAACCGAGGTTAAAGAGGGATCGGTGAATTTCGTGAACTCTAGGCTATCAAAACCGGCGATCGAGATATCTTCTGGACATCGCAGGCCAAGTTCGCGAGCCGCCTGTAGAACGCCGAAAGCCATAAGATCGTTGCAGGCAAAAATAGCGGTGGGTCGGGGAAGCATCGTGAGCAGCCGGAGGGCAGCCTGGTAACCGCTGACGGTATCGAAGCGCGATTCCTGCACCAACTCCGGCCCGATTGCGATGCCGGCTTCGTTTAACGCGTGTGTAAAACCTTTCAATCGTTCCGCCGAATTGGTCAGCCCAAGCGGACCGGAGATCACCGCCAAACGTTTATGCCCCATCTGAATCAAATAGCGCGTCGCCTGATAAGCGCCTTCCGTATTTGCCACCAGAACGGCATCCCCCTTCCAGCCGTCCGGGACCCGGTCAATGCAAACCACGGGCACCGAGGCGGACGCGTACGCTTTGAGGTGGTCTGCGATGTCCGCGCCGCCAGCGGGAATAATCAGCAGGCCGGAAATGCGATAGGAACGCAATTCGCGCACGTAGGACGCTTCCTTGGCCGGATCGTTATCCGCGTTGCACAGAATTACGCGGAAGGAGCGCTTGTAAGCCACGTCTTCGACGCCGCGAACCACGCTCGGGAAAAATGGGTTTGTAATATCCGGAATGACCATCCCGAGCATGTTGGTACGGTTTTTCCGGAGCCCCTGCGCCAGCGCGCTCGGCTGGTAGCCCATGCTGCGGATGACCTCGAGCACGCGTTCGCGCAACTTCGGTCTCACTGCGGCCGTTTCGTTAATGACGTGGGACACGGTGCCGATCGAGACTTTCGCCCGCTCGGCAATTTGCCGCATTGTGACCGGAGGATTCATCGGATCGTCGGTTACTAATTAAGGGAACCGCCTGGCTCATGCTGCAGTACTCGGGATCGATATCTGATGGTAAGTCCCGCTCATTCTATTCCGCCTATTCCGCATCTTGGGCGCAGCGGAAACCAAGTCCCCCGGAACGGTCCATGCTGGGGGCCATCATCAATAGCTTTCCATGCTCTCCCAGCTTATAAGCTTGCGGAAAATACCATATTGATCCCTGGGGCTGGTAATAGCTGCCGCCCCGCAGAATGCCACCTCGCGTGTGCTCGTCCTGAAATTCTTCGGTCCACTGCCACACGTTCCCGACCAGGTCCAGGACGCCAAACGGGCTTGCCCCTTGTGGGTGCGCGTCGACCGCATCTGGTCCGCGCATTGTGCGGCCCTTGTCTGGCGCCGGAATTGCGGCGGCATCCCAGGTGTTTCCCCATGGGTAGATGCGTCCATCCGCCCCTTGGGCTGCATACTGCCACTCCCATTCGTGCGGCAAACGCTTTCCGACCCAGCCCGCATAGGCGCGCGCATCTTCAAGAGACACCCAGGTCACCGGCTTGTTATCCCAACCCGTGGGATAAGTCCCATCGCTCCACTCGCGGAGAAAGTTCAAATCATCCTGGGGACGGTAGTGGGTCGCATCAAGAAATTTTTTGAACTGAGCATTGGTCACCGGATACTTGTCGATCCAGAATGACTTTAGGTGCATGGGATGATCGTGAAAGCGCCTGGGCGTATCTTCCCACGGATACTGCACGTCGACGCCTATGTCATTGAATCCTTCAATCTCAATTCCAGAGACGCGAAAATCGAAATCCGCCTCGGGAATCTTCACCATATCCGCGGGCAATCCGGAAGGCGGCTTCACCGCGGCAATGGGCACGATTTGTTGCGGCAACACCTTCCACTCATGGGAGTAATTCGCCAGCGGTGTCGCGCTTAACTCTTTCGTTTTCGCCATCAAGGCCTGAATGCCGGCATCAGCGGCGGTCGGAGAGGCCAGAAGTGCACCGTAGCCGTGAGCTTCCACGCGGAAGCTCAACTCGTATTGCCCTGCCTGGTTTTTCGCAGGCGTAAGCTCAACCCCATGATAAAGGTCGAAAAACCGTACGCCTTTTTCCGGTGCCACTGCGATCTGCGGCCCGTCTACGTCATACTCGTTGCGGTTCACAATCGTCCAGACTGTTTGCTGACCCGATGGCCACCGGCTGGAGAAGATGCCATAACGCAACATCGGGGCTAGGGGTTCCCAATCGTGGCTGACGAGAAATGGGGCGACCGCGCGTTCGATGGCGGCGACGCGGCGTGTGGCTTCCCCGTCGCGCGGCGTGATTCCGTTCCAGATACCCCAGACATTTTCCCAGCTTTCCCAACCCACGCCGTTGAAGAAAGCAAACTGCAAATCATCCGTCTTGTCGCGCTTCCACCGATCGGAAATATTGACCATGTGCCGCGGCTCCAGCCATTTGTACTTGTCCACCATCGGGACGAATGGGAATTGGTATTGGCCCCAGGTCATGACGTTCCAGGCCAGCGCCTCATCTGCCGGTCCGCCCTCGGGTTCAAAGGCGAGCGGGTACCCAACCTTATCGGCCGCTAGCGAAAAGGCGAGCGGCACACCATCCTGCGTGTCACCGTTAATACCATCTGCGCCGATTTCCGCCATTAACTCGGCAATCGCATCCGGCCATGGCTTGCCCGGATCTCTTGTGCCTTGATCCCACATCATCATCGGAAACAGCACGCGCACACCGTGCCGGTGAAAGTCCGCAACCATTTGCTTCACACCGGCCACGCCGCCCGGCATCGACCGGATCAGGTCGTGTTGATCGCGGTTGTCGATTCCCATGTTCGGATACGTCGGCCAGATAAGCACAGCGTCGATTCCCCCGTATCTTTTTTCCAGATCATCGAGATAACGACCCACGGTGTAGCGATGAGCGACGGGATCATAGAAATAGCGGTCCTCCGCCATCATCTGCGGTTGGAAAAAGCTGGACTGCGTCCATTTCAATGCCGGGAGATCATAGCGCGAATTTTCGTAGCCGATACGAATCCGCCGTTCCTCGCGCCAATGACGAATGTCGGCCAGCCAGGAATCATGCTCGTTCTGAGTGCAAGGGGGGGATCCGCCTTCCCAGGCTCCTTTCACGATGAGGCAGCCGGGGGTGGGAATCTGTTGGCGATCGGGACGATAATGAGAGTCCTGGGCGGAAACGGCGCAGGCGGCAGCGAGGAGAGCGGCGATCACATAAGGCGCAACGGCAGGTTTCATGAACCAACTCCGTTCGATTGAGGTTTTACGGTGGACAATATAAAACGTTTCAAAGATTGTGTCCACCGTCTTCTCAGGGATGCGAAACCTCCGGGAGAATGCTGTCGGATGCGGAGAGCCGCTCCGGCCACCCCGGAATCACAGAAAAAAGTATTAACCGTCCCAGGACTGGCAACGACCACTTCGAAAGAGGATCAAAGCGATGACCTTGGCGATGTTCCACCACTTGTAAGCCGCAAGCACGACCAGCAGATAAGCAAGGAATGCCCTAACTTGCTTTCGTGCCACAAGTCAAAGATGCCCACAATCATCTAGGGCAACGTTCTCGCGCCCCACGCGAGCAGTCCAAGACCGATCCATACTAATGCGAATTTGAAAGCCGATAACCAGAGATCGGTAGGGCCTCCACCAGTCGTTGACAGCCCCGCACGAATAGCCACGAAACCCAATCCGACGCCCGATGCCAGCAACGCCAGGACAACCTTAGCCGAAGGGAATCGGTCAATGTTTTTCATAAGACGTGGGCAAGTCTGGATTCGACGAATCTGTTTGAATACTTAAAACTAGAACGAGTAGGCAGATTTTGAACCCTATGTCGGTTACGAAGGTAAGTCCGCGACACGGGGCTTTCTGCTCTTGCCCAAGCCGACGATCCTGTTTCAGCGGATAACTGGTGCGACGCCTTAACACTCAGTGACAAGCGGTAAAAGGGTGTAACTGTTAACATCACCGATCAGTTGCTTTGTTCGCCAAAAAAAGCCCGGCCCTGCCCGAGCCCTCCTTTCGAGTCATCCGCCACTTACTGTTGCAGCGCGGGGTTCGCGCCGTCCGTGACGACAAGTCCTGAGCAATTTCAAATCAAACTGTAACGACTGCCTAACCTCGCATTGTTTTGCGTGCCTCGTAGTTTGGCCCATTACCTCGATTCGAGCCACTCTTGGGCTGGAAAAAGGAGGAACGCATCGTCGTTTCCAACAGCTAGCGTCTTCATGAGATTGGCCCCCGGCGTGCTCAGCCCTCAGGGAACCTTCATCACGGGGACGCAAGGCGATTGTGGCCTAGGAGCGCTGGTGCAGCAGACAGATCTCGTACATCCCAGTTATGCCGACAGCTTTCGATGCATCGGGTCGGATTGCGAGGACACTTGCTGCAAGGGCTGGACCATCCCTGTCGACCAGGAAACGATTGAAAAGCACAGGCGACTCCCGGCCAGTCCTCTTCTGTCGCTGTGTGAGGCTAAGAGTTCGCTGAGCCCGGAGGGTACAGATCTCTCCAAACCGGTCACCTTCGTCCAGATCCGCATGACCGACTCGCAACAGTGCCCGCTGCTATCCGAAGACCGGCTCTGCCGCCTCCAGACTGAATACGGTTGGGAGTATCTTCCTTCCAGCTGCGCCACGTATCCCCGCATCGTCCACCGGAACGGCGACAGACTGGAAGCAGGGCTCACGCTCTCCTGTCCCGAGGCAGCGCGCCTGGTGTTGCTTGATCCGACTTTGTTCACCCCCAAACCTCACACGATAACGCAGCCGCTCTGCAATTCCCCGGACGACGGGAGCGCCCGCTCACTCCAGCCTTGGTTCTGGTCCATCCGGGAGTTCGTGCTTGTCCTGATCCGGAATCGCGCCTACCCGCTTTGGCAGCGCCTCTTCCTGCTCGGGATTTTCTGCCGCCGACTGGATGACATTGTCAAAGCCAAAAAGGAAGCCTCCACGCTCCCCGTATTCATTCGCGACTTTGAGGCCGCGATCGTCTCTGGGCCTTCGCTGGCCGCCTTGGACGCGCTCCCTATCGAAAGTGCCCTGCAATTGGACGTTGTACTGAGGCTGGCGGGGATGCTGCTGCACCGCAGCAACGCTCAACCTCGTTTTGCCGACTGCGTCCAGGCGTTTGGCTCGGGTATTGGCAACAGTGCGACCGCCACTTTTGAAAGTCTAACCACCAACTACGTGCGCGCGCACGACCGGTTTTATGCGCCATTCTTCGACCGCCATCCCCATATTCTGGAAAACTATCTCATCAACACCGTCTTCCGCTGCCAGTTCCCGTTCGGGCGGGCAGGAATGGAGCCTAGTGCTACGCCCACGATGCTACGGGAATATGCCCTGCTGACCGGACAGTTTGCTCTGATGAAGGGATTGCTGATCGGCGTAGCCGGCCATCATCGCGAGGCGTTTTCCACAGATCACGTCGTGCACACGGTTCAGACCGCCTCCAAGCACTTCGAGCACAACTCTGAGTTTCTGGATGGCGCCTATACCCTGCTAGTGGAAAGCAAGATGGACGCCGAGATGGGATCGCTGATCCTGCTCAGGAACTCCGAGCCGACCCGCGCGGCCGCTTCCTTGGATCCTGTGCTCCCGATCATAGGCGGAGAGCCACGACTTCCCTGATGCCATGACCTTCTGGCAAATATGGTCGGAGACCCACGAGGTTACGGCAACCGTGATTACGCCACGGCGACGAAATCTCGCGGCAAAATTCTGGCGCGCCAGATTTCCGCGCTCGAACCAAACCTGCTAGCGGTCCGCGAAGTAAAACCTACGTTCATGGCGATAAGCCATGATTTTGACAGTCGTGACTATTTTCCTGGTTTTGCACTGTTCGGACCCTGCCTGAGGTACGTTAGATCGCTGCCACGACCTGAAGCCCGATTGTTGGTCAAGAGGTCATCCAGGGAAATGAAATGTACTGGAACCCTTTGTAGCGTGGGTTTCATGCCAGGGCTGATTTCCTCAGCTACTTCCATCATCTCCCATGCGGCGGCAAAGATGGCAGCTCCTGCCAAAACTCAATGTCAAGTGAACGATCCGGGAACCCACGCTCCACCAGTCGTGTTTTCCACGATAATTTTCACGGACGCTCGTTTTTTCCTCTTCGATTCACACTCTAACGGTATCCGGATATCAGGATAAGGGGCCAAGCTTTATCTTCCGTCTCGACCCAGCAAGCCAATCTGCGACAGCGATTCACCCCTTAAGTACTTTCCACCGTTTCCTGCTCGGCATGGTTGGTTGGATAGGTCAGTAAAGCGTGAGCCGGGTACTGGAGAACTGCCCTCCACAGGTAAAATTGGTGTGCAGCTTCAGTATCGTGGTCTTTTGCGCGACTGGGTCGGAACTGTAGATCTGGATCTCATAGTCGTCCTGCGCCTTCGCCAGTCTAGGATATCCGAAGCCAGAACAACGAGAATGAATAATGCGCGAGACCTGATCAATGCTTTCTCCGTTGTCAAGACTGTCGCCCTTGTCGCGCATACAGATGAATTGTTCGATAGGGAGCGCCACGAAATGTGGACTCGGCAGCTGGCATCTTTACCGAGGACGCTAAAGAATATTTACTGCGCGAGCTGCCAACAGAGCCACTGTGGTCAGGGAAATGAGCGCTTGAACCATCATGAGTAGTTTGGCCCATGTTGACAAGACGGGACAGTCCGTTGGTGAAAATGCGGTGCTGGTATTGAACGCGAGAAAAAGGTAATCCACAAAACCCGGACTCCAGCATTGCTCTCCCATTTCGCGCTTGGCTTGCTGATCGAGCGTCATCTGCGGAAAAAGGAATGCACCGTCGGTATGCACGCCGCGCAACTCACGCTCGCGCGGCCCTCCTGCATCCAAACGCCAATACCACGAGGCGAAGACCAGA
>Ga0265762_1000082_pt1 | contig 12686 bp, 9 predicted proteins | sample NZIome_4_FD_200870 | JGI IMG/M metagenome (GOLD analysis project Ga0265762, IMG submission 200870) | Metatranscriptome of rhizosphere microbial communities from Maridalen valley, Oslo, Norway - NZI4 (Metagenome Metatranscriptome) | ecosystem: Host-associated > Plants > Roots > Rhizosphere > Soil ...
CTTGATCGTGCGCGCGCAGGCGATGTTGGAATCGGCGTTGTTCATCGGATCAGCCAGGGCAAAACGGCGAATCCCGTTTTTCACAAGCGTGGCGAACGCCAGCTTCATGAATTCAGGACTGGACGTTTCCCAGGATATAAAGCGGAAGCCGGTCGAGAGAAATTGAAGGGGCGTATTCGGAGTGGCCTTCGCCATGAGGCGAATCCGCTCCCACGGATCTTCCCTTTTGTAGCGGACAGCAACGCCCATGTGCGTGGAGGTTGTAAAGTCAATGGCCTTGAAGCCCACCCGGTCCATGACAGGAGCGATGGTCAGGGTCTTAGCGGTGTCGATGCCGAGCGCCGCCCAAAGACTCTGGTTGCCGTCGCGGAGTGAGGTCTCAACGATCTGAATATTCGCCACGGTTCACGCCTCTGGACGTATGCGCATCAGAACTTCGGCATACTCGACCGCCGCACCATTCTTCACCAATATCTCAACCACGACGCCTTTCACGCCCGCGCGGACCGTGTGCATGAGCTTCATGACTTCGATGATTCCGACCATAGTTTCCTCTGCGACTTTGGATCCTAACTTTACGAATGGCGGCTCACCCGGCTTGGGTGCGACGTAGAAGATACCCAGCACGGGAGCGGTGACTTCCGTCAGGCCCTGTTCCAATGGTGGCTCTACTCGCGGCTGCAGCGGTGAATTGGGCGGTGGTGCTGGTGCCGGCGGAGGATGGGGAACTTGCGGCAACGCAGACCCGCGCTGCAGCTTCAATTTGACGCCATCCATTTCGAGCGATAATTCGTCGAAGCTCGATTGCTCGAGGATGCGCATGATCTCGGCCACATCCTTGGCCGTGAGCGTCAATGGCGGCCTCCAAAAATATTCATCACATGCTCGAGGGGATTCCGCGTCGGCTTCGAAACCGGGGCTTTATCTTTTTCAGACCACACCGTCTCGGGGCGACTCTGGAGCAACAGAATTCCTCCCGAGCGATCAATCGCCCATTCGATATCCTGGGACCTGCCGTAATGTCGTTCGACTCGGCGGCCGATTTCCGCCAGCGCTTTCAGCTCTTCGTCGCTAATCGAAGGGGCACGGCGAAGCTCTTCGGGCGTTGCGACTTGCCTGATTCCGCCGCTCTCCGCGGGCACGTCTTGTATGCGCTTGTCGGAAATGTCCCGTACCGAAATTTGGCCTGTAATTTTCCCGATCACGAAGCGATCCGGTGTGACTTCGCCGCTTACCACGGCGGAGCCCAGTCCCCAGGCCGATTCGATGGTGATCACGGAGCGATCGCCGGTCAGCGGGCTGCGCGAGAACATCACTCCCGCCGAGCGCGCGTCTACCATCTTTTGGACGACGACCGCAATCGCCACCCCGTTTTCCGGAGTGCCGTCTTTGAGGCGATACGAGATCGATGGAACGGAATAGAGGCTGGCCCAGCAAGAGCGCACGTTCTTCAGAATTGCTTCGGCACCCTTTACCCAGAGATAAGTGTCCTGGAGCCCGGCGAAACTGGCCTCGTCTGAATCCTCCACAGTAGCCGACGAGCGCACCGCCAATGGCCAGCTGAGATCCGTTCCGCACAGCTCCTCATGCGCCGCCACGATGTCTGCGCAAACGTCTTCCGGCAAAGGCGCGCTTTTGACGCGGGTGCGGACTTCCTCGGAAAGCAGGCGGATTCCTCTCGGGTCCTGTAGCGACAGCGCCTCCACCCGCGAGCGGATCCGGCCTTCGTTTTCCAGTCCGGCCAAAACGCGTTCGAATCCTTGGGCGGCTACGACGAAACCGGGCGGGACCGCGATATTGGCGCGCGTCAACTCGCCTAATGAACCGCCCTTGCCCCCGACCGTGGCACGATCGGCGAGCGTGATATCGGCAAACCAACTGATGTTCGCGGTGGAACGCATGATAGCTATTCAAATATAGAGCCGTTTATTAATCGGAATGCCGTGCTCTCGGCAATAGCTCTCGTAGTGATTGATGAACCACCAGACATCGACCGTTTCGACGAAATTACCGTTGTCGTCGTAAAACTCCAATGGTCCCTGAAGCCAACCAAACAACTTGACGCCGTTGGGATGGTCGCTCACGAGGGTATGGACCAGTCCCGGCGTCTCGTAGATGAAGTTGCCGGGACCGGCAACCCAATCGTATTCGAGATACCGGGCGCTGCCCTCAAGGCAGATCATCACGACGGTTCCGCGATGCTTGTGTGTGCCAATCACGCCGGCAGACCGAATCCACAGAATGTTGCTGAAAATGTTATGGCGAGCATCGAAAAGAAGATGGCGGATGGCGGCATTGGGGCCGAACGGCACCCAGGGACTCTCTTGCTCCGAAGAGCCGACAAACGTGCCCGGTATGCCGTGCTGCTTGATCACATCGGCATAGGCTTCAGGTACGTCCACGATTTTGTACGCCGTAGCCGGGGGAGCCGTCATTTTTGTGATGCTCGATGTTGTCATGGTGCGTGCCTCCTCATGCAGCTTGGCCGAGCGGTTAACTCTGTACGGCTCCAGTTCAGGTTTTTCGAACCAAACGTCAACCAAGAGGCATAAGAAGCACTACTGAAGAATCGTAACCACGCCCCTGCCGCCATCCACACGAATGCGCTGGCCGTCTTTAATCTTCTGTGTCGCGGTGCCTGTACCCACTACTGCGGGTAAGCCGTATTCCCGCGCAACGATGGCGGCGTGGCTCATCGAACCGCCGATATCAGAGACGGCTGCCGCAATCTTTTGAAAAACCGGCGTCCAACTCGGGTTGGTAACGTGACAGACCAGAATGTCGCCGCGTCGCAGGCGGTCAATTTCATCCACTGACATTACCACCCGGGCGATGCCATCGACTACGCCGCTGGAAGCGGCGAATCCCTTGATCTCGTTGGAATCCGGCTTCTCGCCAGCGGCCAGCCATGAATCCAGGTTTTCACGCGTAATGCCCCACAGCATAACAATGGCAGGATCATCAATGACATCGGGCACCGGTCCCAGGGCCGGGGGAGTTTCGTGCCTGGCCCATTCGGCAATCGCCGCTTTGCGCTCATGCACAATCGGCGTCCAGCGCGCGGGGCCACGCGGCGGGGAACCGTTCGACCACGAGGTCATGAGATCGATAATCGCCGCCTCAACTTCGTAGTGAGTCAGGTGAAATATGTCCTCGGCATTTGGGAAAAAACCACGCTCGGCCAATAGCACTCCAAATTCCCGAATCTTGTTAAAGAACAGATTGGTGTACCAATGCTCACAATAGAATTTGTGTCCTTCGACGTAAGGGAACACGCGATGCGCAAGAGTAATCATCTGGTCATAGGCGGCGCGCTCTTGCTCGCTGTTGAGAAGCTCGCGGTAATCATTGTTGAGCTGCTGGCGCTCGGCCATCAGCTTGCCGATCGGCCTATCGATGGGTTCGCCGGCTTTCACATTGGCGATGTAGCTGGGCAGTGAGGCAAAGGGCATCGAGAGATCGTCGTTCCAGGAACGATGGTAGTGGTAGAATCCGTCGCCAACATTAATGTTGAACCACGGGTCGCGCGAAGCGGCCAGCTCCTCGAGCCACTTCCGGCCAGATTCGGACCGGTCCAGAACTTGCATGATGTGGCCGGCAACAGCGCCTTCGCGGAAAAGATCATCCACACCGAGCTCAATCGCGCATTTGGCGAGACGCCTGAGCTCGTCGTCAGGACGAAAGATTTCCGCCTCCATGCCGGCGACCATGCGGGCCACCGTCTGGTCGCTGATTTCTGGGAATGCCTTTTTACAAAAATCAAAGAAAGTAAGGTACGCGCCATAGCCGAGCAGGAGAAATTCGAAGTGATGGTGCCACATGCGAAAGTAGCCTTCGAGCGTCTTCTGGTAAATGTCGAGGAGATAGTGGTTCGACGCGATGCCGCGTCCGGCGTGCACATGCTGCAGAGGCTCGAACTCAGGCAGCACAAGCTTCGGCAGGGCCCCGGTTTCCCGGATCAATGCCAGCATCTTGTTTTTCCAGTGCGCGAACAATTCTTCCCAGTGATTGTAGTAATAGAAGGCTCGTTGCTGGAATTCCTTTGTACGCCGGACAATTTCGGCGGGATCGGTCACCGCGTTGCCGCCGATGTAGATTCGCCCGTTGATGATGCGGTAATCGATTCCGAGCGTCGTCGGCAGGCTGTGCACCCGGGTGTTGGCCGCGCCCAGAGCGCAATAAGCGGCTTCTGCCGTGGTGACGTCGAACACGCTCATGGGCTCCGGGAAATGCATGGAGTTGTAAAACCAGAAGCGGTCGTCATCTTCTTTGGCAAACTGCATGTAGTAGGGATAGGCGGCTTGCACCGTTTCGGTGCCCGGGATGACCTTTAAGGAACTCGGAAGCGGAAAGCATCTCGTCTTGACGGTTGTGCTCATGCGTACCTTCCGATCGCCGGTTTGGTGTTCTCCGGCAGCAGGGTGCTGAGACTTGCCGCGGATGCCGATTCCTTTATCTTCGCTGATTTGGGCGCATGTTTCACGGTCGGAGAATATCCGATCGAGGACTCATCCCACACTGGTTGAGATCCGAAACCGACCGGCAATTGAAATCCCCCAATGATGGCGGAGATTATACCCCTAAGGGCAAGGCGCTTTGCGGATGCTTGCGCAACGATGGATGATCTAATGGCACGAGCCAACCAGACTATTGACTTCCATTTCGCGGCGCAGTGAACCCTCGATCGAGAGGCGCGCGGCTTTCGTCGTTGTTCAGGTGAACGAATTTCTTCAGGAGTTGCATAAAAATCCTTTGCTCTTCCCGGTTCAACGCCTGCAGCAGGCGGCTGGCGAGAACGGCGCTGCGGGGAATAAGTTTTTTCAGGAGGGCCGCGCCTTCTGGAGTCAGATGAAGCAGGCGAAAGCGTTTGCTCTTCATCGGCATCATCCTGCGGACCAGTCCTCGCTCCTCCAGTCGCACGGCAAGATCTGCGGCCGTGGAAGTGTCGAGGGCACAAAATTTCGCCAGCGTCACTTGATCAATCCCCGGATGCTCCTGAAGAACACGCAGCACGCAATATTGGATAGGGGTTACACCATTGCCCATGGTCGAGTGAAACAAAGAAACCGCTATCTGTTGAGCGCGCCGAATTAAGTGGCCCGGTTCGTCGTACACTTCGCCGATCGACCCGTGGTTTCGGCGGATCGTGGATCGTCTGGGACTAAGGCTCATGCTGGCCCTATTGTAAGGGAAGATATAGGGTCTTCCCCCGCTTGCGGTGCGGAATTGCATCCAGTAAGCTCGTCCCGTTGAGTACGCTGAATCTTAGTGCGCGTTTTGACCATCTTCCGCACCGGCCGGTGCGTTTCTTCTCTCCCGAGGTTGAGCTCATTCGCTGTGCCGACGGCAGTTTGCGGATGCGCTCCGTGGATCCTTTGGAGGATTACGACTCCCGCGTGGGGGAGTGGCTGGACCGCTGGGCGCGCGAAGCGCCAGACCGTACCTTCATTGTGGAGCAGACCCCAACGGGAGAGCGAAGTATCTCTTACGGAGAAGCTCGAAAGTCGGTGCTGCTGCTGGCTGAGGGATTGCTCAACTACGGGCTGGGCCCGGAGCGGCCGCTCGCCATTCTCGCCGAAAACGGGATTGATCACGCACTCCTCATGTTGGCGGGGATTTACGTGGGCATTCCGGTTGCTCCCATCGCTCCTGCTTACGCACTGCAATCGATCGATTACGTAAAGCTGTCCTATGCTTTTGAGTTGCTGACCCCGGGAATGGTAGCGGTCGACGATGGCCTGCTGTATGGCCCAGCGATTGAACATGCTCTTAAGACGGATATTCCGTTGATCGCTCTTCGCAATGCGTCCGCTTCCGCAAAATGGCGCGACCTTCGATCGCTGCACGGCGATGGCAGTCATCGCGATGAAGTGCGCGCGGCGGCCGCCCGGGTCGGCCGGGAGACCATCGCCAAGTTTCTGTTTACCTCCGGCTCGACAGGCATGCCCAAAGTTGTCATCAACACGCACGGCATGATTTGTAGCAATTCCCAGATGAAGCGCCAGGTGGCTCCGTGTCTGGAGGAAGAGCCGCCCGTGATGGTCGATTGGGCTCCCTGGAACCACACCGCGGGCAGCAACAGCAATTTCAGCATCATCCTTCACAATGGTGGAACACTCTATGTCGATCCCGGAAAACCGACTCCCGCAAAGTTTGCCCCAAGCTTGGAACTGCTGCGACGGGTTTCGCCGAACATTTACTTCAATGTGCCTCGCGGCTACGAATTGTTGCTTCCGCACTTGGAGGCCGACCGCAAATTTCGCGAGCATTTTTTTCGGCGTCTCAAGTTTCTCTGGTATGCAGCGGCTGCGATGCAGCCGGCGACCTGGTTCGATCTCGAACGGCTTGCCGTGGAAACGGTGGGGCACAGGATTTTAACCGTCAGCGGCCTGGGCATGACCGAGACCGCACCCATTGCGCTGTTCGGCAACGCACAGGCAAGCGGCCCCGGCGTGGTGGGCATACCGGTCGCGGGCGTCGAACTCAAGCTCATCCCGGACGACGACAGTTTCGAAGTGCGTTATCGGGGTCCGAATGTCACGCCGGGCTATTGGCGCGATCCTGCGGCCACCGAGGCGGCTTTCGATGAGGAAGGATTCCTGCGCTCGGGCGATCTGCTGAGTTTTATTGATCCCAAGCGTCCGCTGGCGGGTCTGCGTTTCGATGGAAGGATGAATGAAGTTTTCAAGCTGGACTCAGGCACCAAGGTCAGCGCCGGCAAGTTGCGCCTGGACGCGCTCGATATGCTGCGCCCCCTGGCCCAGGAAGTTGTGGTCGCCGGAGCTGACCGCAAAGACCTGCGCCTTCTTATTTTTCCCGACTGGGAGGTATGCGCTGCCGCTGCCGGTCTGAATGGCGCCGCTAAGCCCGCACAAATCGCCGCTAACCCAACCATCCGGGCGATGTTCCGCGAACGTCTCGCCCAACTCTACGCTGCCGGAACCGGCAGTTCCAACCGCATCGTGGCCGGGCTGCTGGTCGAAAACCCGGCATCCAGCGCGTCCGGCGAACTGACGGAGAAAGGCACGGTCAACGGTCGTGCCTTGCAGCGCAACCGGCCTGAGCTTCTCGACGCCTTGTTCGGGGATCGAGATGAATGCGTGCTGCGTGTAGACCGTCCTTAATTTCAACTGGCATCGTCTGGGTTGTGGAGCAAACCGATTGCCTACTGCGATGCTGACGTCTTGTCCCACTGTTCGAAGCTCGCTCCCTCGGCCGCAAGGCGCTCAATCAATCCGGCCGGGCGCCAATAATGACCGAGCGTTTCATGATAATGGCGAATACGCTCTGACACGTAAGGAAGTCCCAGCGTATCGGCGTAGAACATCGGCCCTCCCCGGTAGCGCGGAAAACCGTAACCGCTGGTCCAGACCACATCAATATCGGCGGCACGTGCCGCGATCCCTTCTTCTAGCACCATGGCCCCGACATTGATCAGCGACAACAAGCATCGCTCAACGATCTCTTCATCGCCGGGTTCGCGCCGCTTTATACCCCTCTCGGCGGCAAGCTTCTCAATGAGGCTGGTCAGTTCGGGGTCAGGCACAGCTTCCCGGCTGCCACTTTCATAACAATAGAAACCGCGACCGGTCTTCTGTCCAAGGCGGCCCATCGCGGTAAGGCGGTCGGCAATGACGAAGTACGGATCCGGACGGCTTTCTCGTTTGAAAAGCTGGATGCGCGCCTTGGTGCCGACATCATTTCCCCCCAGGTCGCTTACCCTTTGCGGTCCCATGGCAAAGCCGAAGTTCTCGAGTGCGCTATCAACCTGGGCCGGCGTGACCCCCTCCAGCAGCAACTGCTCGGCTTCGCGCCAGTAGCCATCGAGCATCATCCGATTCCCTATGAAACCGAAGGCGTCACGCGAAATAACCGCAATCTTCTTGAGCAACTTTGCGACCCGAAATGCGGTCGACAAGCTTTCAGGCGAGGTATCGGAAGTGCGCACAATCTCCAAGAGTTTCGACGCGTGTGCCGGAACAAAAAAATGCAGGCCCAACACCCGCTCCGGATGCGCTGTGGAGCGGGCCAGTTCAGCCACAGAAAGAGTAGAGGTGTTGGTAGCGATGAGGCGCTGCGAAGGAATCAGAGAGTCGACCTTCGACAAGACATGCTTTTTCAGTTCCATGTCTTCGAAGACGGCTTCGATTACAAGGTCGGCATCGGCCACCTCGGCCAGAGCCGGGCTGCATCGGATGCGCTGAATATGCTCATCGGCGATGCTCTGGGCAATGCGGCCGCGCTTAACGCTGGCCGCGTAGCTTGATTGGACAGACTCACGGCTGCGACTAAGGGCAGCAGGATCGTTATCATGGACCAGCACATCGAGCCCGGCGTCTGCAAAAGCCATCGCTATGCCGCTGCCCATCGTCCCGGCTCCAACGATCGCCACCCGCCGGATCGCTGGCGACTGAGCTGGTCTGACATTGACAGAAGGCTCTCCGGCCAATCTTCCGGACTTACGTTCTGCGAAGAATACGTGCCGCAGCGCCAGACTTTCGCGCGAAGCCAATGACTTTTGTGCCAGAGCGGCCTCTATGGCAATACCTTGCGAGCAGGGTAGCCTGGAGGCTTTGATTGCTTCGATTACCAGATCCTGCGTAGTCCGTCCCTTCAGCGCGCGGGCATGACGAAACCGTACAGTCGCAATCGCGCCTTCGTCGAGCGCGTCGACGACGCTGCGATTACAAGTCGGGCGCGTGCCGAGTTGCGCCTCCACAAGGCGTTTCGAGAAACTGAGCGCGGCCTCGCGCAGATCGCCTTCCGCAACTTCATCCACCAGCCCCCTGGTCTTGGCGTCAAGCGCGGAAATCGGTGTGCCCGAGAGAATCATATCCAACGCCCCGCGGGCACCGATCAACCTTGGGAGGCGTTGTGTCCCGCCCGCGCCCGGAATGATTCCCAGCGTGATTTCTGGCATTCCAAGTTTTGCGTTTTTGTGGGCGAGGCGATAATGACAGGCCATGGCCAATTCCAGCCCTCCACCCAGAGCAAGACCGTGTAGCGCGACCACTACAGGCAGTGGTGAGGACTCAATCCTGGTCTGCACTTGCTGGAAAGAGGGCTCGGCCTGGGGATGATCGAACTCGGTGAGATCAGCGCCCGCGCTGAACAGCTCGCCGCTTGAGATGATTAACAGGACCTTGATGCCGGGGTTCTTTTCCGCCCGCGTAATCGCATCCACGAGCTCGAGCCTTACCGAGTGGTTGATCGCGTTCACCGGCGGATTGTCGACGCCAATCAGTCCGATAGCGCCCAGCTGGTCGAATTTCACAATTCCTGCCACGTCTGTATGTCCTTCCTTTCCAGCTATGAACACAACAGCGGGGCTCCGGGGAGAAAGCCCGTGTGTTCTGCCGGGGCTACTCCACCGGTCCCTTCCAGCATATGACAAACTGGGGCATGTTCCGTATACTGAACGTCGCCGTGGTTAGATTCTCGCATGGGAACAGGGAGAGATGGGGGGTTAAGATGAAAGCGAAAAGTTTGGAAGATTTGCTGCGAGACGCAGGAAACCCGGTCAAGATGTTGCGCAATTCAGCGATCGGCGCTTATGTCTATCCAGTAGTTCCCTATGAGTACTCCAATTGGCGCGACGAGCAACGTGCCTGGCGCGAGACTGCGGTTCTCTTCGACCAGTCGCATCATATGGTGAACGTCTTCGTCGAAGGTCGCGATACACTGAGATTGTTCTCCTATCTGGCGACCAACAGTTTCGCAAACTTCCCCGTCAATCGCGCCAAACAATTCGCGCCTTGCAGCTACGACGGCTTGGTCATCGGCGACGGCATTCTCTTTCATTTAGAAGAAAGTCGGCTCGTGTTCGTGGGTCGCGCACCCGCTGCCAGCTGGATTGAATTTCATGCTCAAACCGGCGGCTATGACGTGAAAGTCGAAAAGGACGACCGCTCCCCTTCCAATCCGAAAGGCAAAACCGTTCTGCGTACCTGTTACCGCTACCAGATGCAAGGCCCCAACGCCCCGCAGATTCTGGAAAAGCTGAATGGCGGGCCGGTTCCTGAGATCAAGTTCTTCCACATGGGTGCGATCAAAATCGCCGGACGCACAGTTCGCGCGCTGCGCCACGGCATGGCGGGCGCACCGGGGCTCGAGGTGTGGGGGCCATACGAGGAGCGCGAGGAGATTCGGGCGGCGATCGTTGAGGCTGGCAGGGATTTTGGCCTTTGCGAAGTCGGGGCCAGAGCTTACGCGACCAATACTCTTGAATCGGGATGGATTCCGTCTCCGCTTCCGGCGGTCTACACCGGAGAAAAGATGAAGGCCTACAGACAATGGCTCCCCGCCACCAGCTATGAAGGAACGGGTTCAATCGGGGGCAGTTTCGAGTCCGACAACATCGAAGACTATTACATGTCGCCGTATGCGCTGGGCTACGGGCCGTTGGTCAAATTCGACCACGACTTCGTGGGACGGGAAGCGCTCGAGAAAATCGCCACCAGGCCACAGAGGAAGAAGGTGACGTTTGCCTGGAACGCCGAAGATGTATTGCAGGTTTTCGCATCGATGTTTGAGGCGGGCGAGATTTACAAGTATATCGACCTGCCGCTATCGAACTATACCTCTGCCTCGTACGACAAGATTTTGCTGGGAGGAAAGACGGTTGGCTTCTCCATGTTCTCGGGTTACAGCTATAACGAGCGCTCGATGCTCTCTCTGGGGGTCGTTGATCCGGATATAGAAATCGGCACGGAAGTCAGGCTGGTGTGGGGCGAAGCTGGAGGCGGCACCAAGAAGACGACAGTCGAAAGGCACAAGCAAACGGAGATTCGGGCCATCGTCAGCCCAGTGCCTTATTCCAAAGTCGCACGAGAGACTTATGCCAGGGGATGGCGGACAGTTCAAGTTTGACGGGAGTGCGCTGACGACCGCTCGGCATCAATCCAATCCATCGTTTTTTTGAAGCCGCCAAAAACGTAGAAATGCAGGCCGGCGATGCCGAGCCGCTTGCCATCGCCATCCGCCATGGAAGCGGCAAGTTCCCGGATAATCGGCTCGGACCCTCGTTCCACCAGCATCTTGGCGAAGGCTGGATTTTCCCTCAGAACGTGCAGCGAGTTGCCGACTCCGCAGCGCACGGCATATCGCATGAGGGTTACCAAACCAGCTGGGCCGGCCAGTCCAACTCGTATCGGAACGCCTATACCCCGTGCCCGGACTCCGCGCACCCATTCGATTATGGGTTCAGCTTTGAAACAGAATTGCGTAATGATCGAAAGTTGCAACCCCTCATTTCGCGCGAAGCTGACTTTTGCCGCGAGCGCTTCATCGAGGAAGCTCTCAGAGATGTGAGGGTTGCCTTCGGGAACACCGCTGACCGCCATGCGAGTTATGCCGGCTCTCTGAAACGCGCCGGTTTGCATGACCGCCAGGCTGCTGTGGTATGGTCCAGCCGGTCTGTCCCGGTCGCCCCCGATGATCAGAATGCGATCAACGCCTGCATCCTTCAATTGCCCGGCCAGCCGCTGGAGCTGTGCCGCGCTCTCCAGATGACGCGCGCCCACGTGCGGTATGGGGATGTGACCTGCACGCTTCAAACTTGCAGCCGGCGCGATCATAGCCGTCGGGTTTGACCCGGGAATCCAGGCGAGGGAGACTTCGGTGCCGGGATCGAGACGCTCTGCCGCTGCCTGCAAGGTTTTGGCGTCGCCCGGATTCAACTCAATCGAGTAGCCGCCCAGAAGCGCACTAATGCCGCGGCCGGCAGTTGCAGAATCCATGGCAGGCATGTCAGTATTCAGTATACTGAATGTCGCTACGTTTGCGCATGGCGATCCGAGTATTGTCAAGCATGATGTTTGGATCGGTGGCTCCGCGCGCACGGAATCGGTAGGGAACAGTTGGCGCTCTCAGTTTGACAACTTGTTCGTGATCAGAGCTATAGTGAGTGTGCTTAAGCCTTCTGCGAGAGGGCTGTGGCGCATACCCCGGCGAGCCGGCAACGCGGAAAGCAGGCGTTGAATGAGCCGGGCTCACAAAGGTGGATTGTGGAACCCGAGCCGATAATGGATCTCGCTCATCTCGGCCACTTGGAACTTCTCACTCCCAAGCCGGAAGAGAGCCTGCGATTTTTCGTGCAGGTTATGGGAATGACCGAGAGCGGTCGACAAGGCGACTCGGTCTACTTGCATGCCTATGATGATTATGAGCGGCATTCCCTCAAGCTGACGGCATCTAAGGTCCCGGGCTTGGGCCATGTCGCTTATCGGGCACGAAGTCCTCAAGCTCTCGAACGGCGAGTGGCGGCCCTCAAAGGATCGGGCTTCGATCTAGGCTGGACGGATGGCGACCTGGCGCATGGCCCGGCGTTTCTCTGCCAGGATCCGGATGGACATAAGATCGAGCTTTACTATGAAACCCAATGGTATCAGGCGCCGCCTGAGTTGCGACCTGCGCTCAAGAACCAGGCGCAGAAATTTCCCGCGCGTGGTATCAACGTGCGCCGTCTCGACCATTGGAACGGACTCGCGGCCGATATCAAAGCCAACCGCGAGTTCTGCGAAAAATATCTCGGCTTTCGCTTGACCGAGCAAATTGTCATGGACGATGGCTCGGAAGCGGGCATGTGGATGACGTGTACCAACAAGAGCTACGATTTCGCGTACACCCGCGACCACACCGGCACAAAGGGACGCTTTCACCACATCACCTATGCCGTCAATAGTCGC
>Ga0265762_1000083_pt1 | contig 12684 bp, 8 predicted proteins | sample NZIome_4_FD_200870 | JGI IMG/M metagenome (GOLD analysis project Ga0265762, IMG submission 200870) | Metatranscriptome of rhizosphere microbial communities from Maridalen valley, Oslo, Norway - NZI4 (Metagenome Metatranscriptome) | ecosystem: Host-associated > Plants > Roots > Rhizosphere > Soil ...
AAGCAGCCTGAAGGGGCACACGCGATGTTTCAGCTACCGGCGGGGAATTTTTTCGCCGTGCTGGGCGTGATCCTGTGCGTGGTTCTGGTAACCCGCGTGGACTTCGGCCAGTCGCTGATTCTGCTCGGAACCGTCGCGCTGGCGTTGGTGAACTGGGGGGTGGTTCGAAACCGCAAGAGCAACGACTCCCTTCGGTAGAGGGGGCGCCGCGTTCGCCTGCAGTGCTCCAAATGCCGCGCTCCAAATGCCGCATGGATTGCTGGTTTCGCGGCGCACCTTGTAAATTACGTCGTTTCCGCGAACGAACTCTCCATTTCGAGCAGCGCTTTCTTGCGCTCCACGCCCCAGCGGTAGCCGCTGATGTTACCGTCTGCGCGGACCACGCGATGGCACGGAATCGCCACCGCGACGGGATTGGCGGCGCAGGCGCGCGCCACAGCCCGGCTGGCGGTGGGCTGGCCAATCGCCTTCGCTACCTCGCGGTAAGAGCGAGTCGTACCGAACGGGATCGACTGCAGATAAGTCCACACCCGCCGCTGAAAGGCCGTAGCCCGAATGTCCAACGGAAGCGAAGCGTTTAATTCCCTTCCCGTCATCTTCGATAACAGGGCTTCGATCCATACCTGCAATCCGCTTTCGTCCGCCTTGCGCACGGCAAACGGAAATTCGTGCTTCAGGCCTTCGATCAATTCGGCGTCGGACGGCGCAAACTGAATCGCGCAGATGCCAAGGTCTGTAGCCGCGATCAACATCCGTTCCAGAGGCGAATCGGCAATGGCATAACGAATCGTGGCGGCGATCGCGCCCCGCCGATACTTGTCGGGCGTCATGCCCAGCTGCGACGCAGTCTTCTCGTAGAGGCGGCTGCTGGAGCCGTAACCCGCGTCGTACATGGCGCGGGTCACATTGTCGCCAGACTGCAGGTTGCGCTTGAGCTGGCGCAGGCGGCAAGAATCGGCGTACTCCCGCGGCGTGATTTGAAGCACGGCCTTGAAGCGGCGCTGCAGATGGAAGGGACTTTGCCGAAACACTTTGCCCAGACGCTGCAGTGTGACGGGCTCATCGAGGTGTTGTTCGATGTAGCGGCAGATGGCTTTGACCGTATCTGCTTGCGGATTGCCGCTGAACTCTTTCGGACGGCAGCGCAGGCAGGCCCGAAATCCGGCTTTCTCCGCCTGCTCAGGACGCAAGAAGAAAGTCACATTCTCGCGCCGCGGACGGCGTGCCGCGCACGAGGGCCGGCAATAGACGCCAGTCGTGGCCACGGCAAAAACAAATTGCCCGTCGCGGCGGGAGTCGCGTGCGACCACGGCATCCCAGAACTGATCGTCGCCGGGCCGGGGATTTCCGGGCTGAGTGCCTTCGGGTTGAGCGGCGTTGCCGTTGGGCATGGGCAGACTCGCGTCGTCTGCAAGTATGGCATCGGCAGTCGCACTAGGGAAAGTCAGGTTCGTCGCAGTCATAATACAGAGAGTATTAAGCAGATGCCGGGAACGAACTATCCGATTCTTGCGGGCAAAAGAGATTTGCACTGGTCTTTGGAAACGACTAGATTTTCTGAGAGCTCCAGGGTCATCACTGATTGAGGATAAATCCATGAAAAATATACGTTTCGCGGGGATTGGGGTTCTGATAGCGATGGTTCTGACCGCGAGCCTGGCACAGCAGGCGGCGCAGCACCTGCTGAGCGCGGACGAACTCAAGAAGGTGGTGCCCGCAGAGTTTTTCTTTACCGGACAGAAGGCGGCCACGCAGATGCGCAACGCGACGGGATTTCAAGCGGCCGGGGGAAAGCTGGTATTCGCCGCTCTGGTCGACACCTCGGGATACTCTACGGCGGTACAGCAGAAGTATCAAGGTATGTTTGTCACCGAATCCAAGCTCAATATTGGAGGATCCGAACTGGCTTCAGGGGCTTACGGTTTCGGGTTTGAAGCGGATAAGTTCGTGGTAATGAATGTGGCAAACGAAGACTTGCTCGGCGTCCCCTTCCAAACAGATGCGTCATTGAAGCGGCCGGTTCCTCTGAAGTTCGTGGAGGAAGGCGGAGCATACAAGCTGTACGCGGGAAGGAAATGGGTTGCGGTAAAGCCTGAATAGGTTCCTCCAGTGGTCTGCGGCGAATCCGGCTTGAGCGAACTGGCTCCCGTCAAATCCCCACACCCCCCGGCCAAAACAGCCTTGCGTCGGGCGAATCTGAACCGCGCTGAGGCGGCGTTTCAGGCGCCGCAAGCGATCCTGCAAAATTCAGCCACGTCCTCGGAAACTACTTTGTCGGGTAACTCTCAAATCTCCACCAACCTCTCCGCCCTCGCTGGCGTACCGAGTTCGGGTGATCTATCCACGGCCCAGTCTGCGTTTGCGCCCGGGCGTGGTGATCTGAAAAGCTCAGCTCGGCGGCACAGGTCAACCAGGCCACCGCGGCTTCGCAATCCCTGCAACTGGTCGAATGACTGCTGAGCACGTTGAATTCGAGTAGCGCTTCTTTCACCGACAACCCGACTTCGATACCCCAAGCGCGTATGCCAGTCAGAGCGACCTGAACGTCCTGGCATGGAACTTCCTCCGAATCTTTAAGGAGGGCTTTGCCGAGTACCTTCTGATGCCTTGAGGCTTAATTGCCCAGAGGCTGGAAGGGGCCGATCATGCTGGAGACACCGGCACGCTTGCGTAATTCGGTGAGGAGTGCGCTGGCCGCGTTCGTGTACGTTTTGCTGGGATCGGAAGGATCGGCCCAGACGGCGTCGTAGACGATTTGAGCCGCCTCCTTCACGTCCATATGCAAAGCCGCTTCGCACACGTCCACTCGCTCCTGCAGACGGTCATAGCAGGGCCTGCAGATCGAAGCCACCTCGGCGCCGTGAACGTGACACTCGTCCAGAGCGCACACCACAGGTGCATTTGCGACCTCGGCATGCGCCGCAAAAAGCTGGGACTTAAACTCTTTCAGGAAAGCTTCCCGCTCCTGCTCGACGACGGCATTGTCGGGCACCGGCTCAGCCGCGGCTTGTGACTTCGGAACGGCTGGAATGAGGTTGGGTGAAACTCTTTCTTGTGCGTTACAAGTGGGACAAACGTCGAGGTTCGCGGCATAGTAAAGACGGCACTTGGCGCATGGCATGCCGTAGCCCGAGAACTTGTACGCAGCCTCGCCCGGAGCGGCAGAGGTGCGCCGGTCCGGCGATGCGGGATTCGGACGCCGGACGTCATTTCCGACGTCAGTTCGCGCCTCGCTCTCTGAGCGCGCCGGTTTTGCGGCTGCGGCTTGTGCCGATGTTACATCCATGCAGAGACTCCCAGACACCCAGTGTATGGAACTTCGTGACCCCTGCGAAAATGCCGGGAGTACACAACCGGCACTGTCCCGTAGTTACCGGGAGTTCATTTGTTTCATCAGTTTCAGCAGCTCTTCGCGGCGGGCGCGGTAGAGCGTGCGGTCGGGATCAAGCCGCGCAGCCGCGTCGAGTTCGGCCAGAGCTTCCGGGTAGCGATCCATGGTCATGAGGCAGGCGGCGAGCGAGTAGTGGTTATCCGGCGAGGCATTCAAACGAAGGGCCTCGCGGAATTCCTTTTCCGCCGCTTGCAGCTCTTGCTCCTGAAACAGGGCAGTCCCCAGGACATGGTGGGCAGTATCAGACTCGGGATTGAGCGTCAGCGCCAGGCGCAACTCATGCACACCCTCGTCCAACTTGTCGTTGAGGACGAAAACCTCCCCCAGCATGCGGTGTTCGGCCGCGCTCGTAGGATTTTGGAGAATCGCTAAATGCAATTCCTGGATGGCGTTACCGTAGTCCTTCTTTGACAGGTAAGCCCTTGCCAGGCAGCCGTGGCCTTGCTGCCAATCGGGATGCTGGCGGTAAAGTTCGCGCAGCTCGAGCATGGCGGCATCAAAGTCGCCCTTATCGCAATAGGTGTTGCCCAGATTGTTTCGGACGGAAGCTTCCTCGGGCGCCAGTTGCTTGGCTTCGCGATATTCACCGACGGCGTCGTCGAGCTTATCTTCTTCGTGCAAGAGCAGTGCGAGGTTGGAATGGGCTTCCCAAAATGATGGGTTCAGATGAATGGCCTGGCGGTACGCAGTGATGGCGGCGGCCAGATTTCCACCGGCGTGCAAGGTAATCCCCAGGTCATAGTAGGTATCGGGGTTGGCGGCATCACGAGCCAGCGACTCCTCGAAAGCATGGACGGCAGCGGCGTATTGTCCATTGGAATAAAGAGCCAGGCCAAGGAACTGGTAAGCCTCCGCGTTCTGGGGGTCCATGCTGAGGGCGGTCCGGGCTTCCGCGATCGCGTTGGGACCATCATCCAGGCGATAGAAAATGTAGGCCAGGCTGCTGTGATTCTCGGGGAGATCCGGCATGAGTTGAGCGGCCAGTGTGATCTCATCATAGGCGTCGTCCCAACGCTCCTGGCGCATGAGCATGCCGCCCAGTGCGAAGTGCAGCGCGGAGTTCTGAGGGGCAGCAATTACGGCCGAGCGCAAGTCCAGTTCAGCTTCGTGGAAGCGCTGAGCTTTGGCATCGGCGGCAGCTTTCAATAGCGGCGTAGGTATGGCGGAGGCTCGAGGAGTGGCAGACGATTTCAGTTCGGTCAAGGAGCGAAGCAGATTTCGATTGGCACCGGCGGCTTCGAATTGATGAATCTGATCCTTACCGGGGACGCTGGCCATGCCGCGTTCTTGAACGATTCGCACCAAGCGGTTGCTGGGAACGCCCGCCATGAGCCAAGCCATGAGTTGGACAGAATTCACGGGCTGGCTTTCGCTGGAATGGGCAGCGAGGGCCGCCAAGAGAAAAAGAAAAAAAGCTGCAAGGCCCTTGTGCTTCACTCGATTCTCCGTAGTCGGTTGGCTTGCCGGGTTACGCTCACTCCAGCGCGTCTGGCGGCGACAATTTCAGCGGCGAAGTCCAGCCACTGATTCACCTTAGCGTGACCACCGAACCGGAGGTAAGGTCACGAAGGTAACCCGGGGGACTGGCTAGGGCGACGTCTTGAAAATTGGGTTGAGGCAGGAGAAAAGGACTGGGGGCCCTGACCGGGTTTTGACCTCACGGCGTAGCATGCTCTGATCGCAGCGCCGTCTCCGCGGATGGCAGAATATCTCAGTGAGGATGGGTCGAGTACAGATTTCAGAATCAGTGCCTTCTGTGCCGGGAGCCGAGGAGAGCCGGGGAGAGCCGAGAGGTTTGACTTCCCCCTGCCCATCCGGTAGCGTATTAGCAGGTTGCAGTGTGGTCCTTGGAGGTTCCGATGCTTGAGGGTTTGTTTCAACCGACGCACCTGATTATTATTTTCGCGATCGCCCTGCTGGTTTTCGGTCCGAAGAAATTGCCTGAACTGGGCAAAGGGCTGGGTGAGGGGATTCGTGCTCTGAAAGAGGGCATGAAGGACACCCCGGTTACGCCAGCCTCGACCGAGCAGAGCAAGAGCACCGAATCCAAAGAAACCAAGGGCTGAGCGAGTTTTGCTTCGCGGGCAGTAATCTTCTTTGATTCAATCGCCGCTTTGTGCTGTTTCCTGTCCGATTTTGGTCCAGGTTTTCCGGGCCATCTAAGCGTCTTGAGCTGTGAAAAATTGACTCTTGAAAGCAGGAGGTAGGTCGAGGTGCGTAAAGTCGAAGTGGTCGTTCTAATGGCGTTTTTGGGATTAAGCTCAGCCGTCTTTGCCGATCAGATCACATTCAAGAATGGGGATCACTTGACCGGCACCGTCGTGAAGTCGGACGGTAAGACTCTGGTGCTACACACCGAGTTCGCGGGCGACGTGACGGTCGACTTTAAGGCAATCACCGAGATCAGGACTGACAAAGAACTGCACGTAACCACATCGGACAAGAAAACTTTTGTCGGCCCCGTCACCACCAGCGACGGCAAAATCGAGGTCGCCACCAAAGCCGGTGGCACGGTGGAAGTGCCGAGCGGAAATGTCGCATTGATCCGCAACGACGCCGAGCAGGCGGCTTACGATAAGTCATTGCATCCCGGGTTGCTGCATGGCTGGAATGGCGGAGCGAATATTGGTTTCTCGCTGGCCCGCGGCAACAGCCAAACCAGCAACCTGGCGTTGGCGATCAACGCCGTTCACGCCACATTGAACGACAAGGTTACGATCTATACGACTTCGATCGAGACCAACAACGAGTTGGCGACTCCCAGTACGGTGGCCAATCTGGTCACGGCTGGAATTCGTTACGATCGGAATATTAACCCGCGCATGTTCGGCTTCGTGGGCGCTGACTTCATGAGCAACGCGCTACAGGACCTGGATCTGCGTGGCGTGTACGGAGGCGGCCTGGGCTACCATGCGATCAAATCCGACAACACTACGTTGGACCTGCTGGCCGGCGTGAACTACACCCACGAAACCTATTCGAATGGAGCGGTCAATACACCGGCAACGGTTCCTCCCACTTACGTCTCTTACGGCATCACCAACAGATTCGCCGCGCTCACTCTGGGCGAAGAACTGATGCACAAGGCAGGGAAGAGTACGGTGATCGCGGAGAAGCTCTACCTCTATCCGGATCTGTCGAGCGGATACAGCGGCCAGTATCGGGGAGAGTTCGACCTGGGCACGGTGACGAAGATCAGTAAATGGCTGGGCTGGCAGAACCAGTTCAGTGACCTCTATGTGTCCAACCCGCCGATCGGCAGGAAGGATAATGACGTGATCTTTACGACCGGGCTGAACTTCTCATTCGCACACTAACCATCATTGCCCAAGCAACGATTCGAAGGCCGCCCGCGAGGGGCGGCTTTCTGGTTTACGATCAGTCCTTCCCTGTCCTGCGGGCTTTTATTGCTCACCAACCCTTGAACAACCCGTCTACTACCGAGTAGAGTACTGTCTTCCGTTTTCGGTTCTTTCAGTCCTTCACCAACAGGAGTCTGCTCGATGCGTCACGCCCTGATAGTGCTGATTGCTGTCTGCTGCTGCGGAACGTTTTCCTCCTCCCAAACCGCGGACGAACTGATTGCGAAGAACATCCAGGCCAGAGGTGGACTGGAAAAGATGAAGGCCATCAAAACCATGCGCATGACCGGCAGGTTCGAGGGCGGCGGGGGGTTCACCGCGTCGGTAGGCCAGGAGAACGGCCGTCCCGATCTGATCCGCGAGACGTTTACGCTGCAAGGGATGACGGCGGTGCAGGCTTATGACGGCACGGCGGGCTGGCAGATCCAGCCCTTCGGCGGGAAAAAAGACCCTCAGTTAATGGGCGAAGACGATCTGCGCGATTTGCTGCTCGATGCCGATTTTGACGGACCGCTGGTGGATTACAAAGAGAAGGGCAGCACGGTGGAGTATCTCGGCCACGACGTGGTGGACGGCGACGACGCCCTGCGCTTGAAGATTACGCTCAAGAACGGCGACATCATCTATGACTACCTCGATCCCGATACGTTTATCGAGATCCGCAAGGAGATTCAGCAGTTTATCCGCGGCTCGGTGCGGGATCGCGTGGTGGGCCTCGGCTCCTACAAGCCGGTAGCGGGAGTGATGTATCCCTTCTCTATTTCGCAAGGACCGAAGAGTCATCCTGACGACCAGACCACGACGGTACAAAAGATGGAAGCGAACGTGACCATCGACCCTGCAGATTTTGCCCTTCCCGCTGCGCTGAAGGCCGAGGAGAAGAAGTCCGGCCTGGTGGGGATTCATTGATCGCTCGGCTTGAAAGTCGCGACGAAAAATCATCCGCCCAAAAGAGGATTCGTAAACATGAAAGCAGCCGCTCATAAGTCACGATTCACAACCAAGCTGAGTCGAGGGTTAACCGGAGCCGCCTTGGCCTTCGCTGCCGTCCAGGCCGGGGCACAGGCGCCATACCGCTTTGACTCCGCGACGGTTTCAGGATTGCCGGCACGCAATATCGGCTCGGCCACCATGAGCGGACGCATCGCCGCGCTGGATGCGGTGGAAGAAAACGGCCGCATCACTGTGTTTGTAGGCGCAGCCAGCGGCGGAGTGTGGAAATCAGTGAATGGCGGCACGACCTACAAGCCGGTGTTCGATCGCGAAGACGTGCAATCCATTGGCGCGGTAGCGATTGATTCTTCGAATTCGAAGATCGTGTGGGTAGGCACGGGCGAAGCCTGGACGCGCAACAGCGTATCGGTGGGCGACGGCGTATATAAATCGACCGACGGCGGCGAAAATTGGACCAACGTTGGCCTGAAGGACAGCGAGCACATCGCCAAGATTCTGGTGAATCCCAGCGACAGCAATGACGTGCTGGTGTGCGCCACTGGGCACCTTTGGGATGACAACGACGAGCGCGGAGTCTACCAGACGTCAGACGGCGGGAAAACGTGGAAGAAAGCTTTGGCTGGGGTGAACGGCTCTAGTGGCTGTGCCATGATCGCGCGCAGCAAGCAGGAACCGAAAACGATCTATGCGGCCATGTGGGATTTTCGGCGGCAAGGTTGGACATTCCGCTCTGGCGGTCCCGGCAGTGGATTGTTCAAGTCGATCGACGGCGGCGCGACCTGGAAGGAAGTCAACGAGACCAACGCCCAAGGCCTGCCGCCAAAGCCTTACGGTCGAATCGCGGTGCAGGTAGCTGAAGCGAAGCCCAACGTGGTCTATGCCAACATCGAGGCGGAAAAAGGAAGAGGACTCTATCGGTCCGATGACGGGGGCGGGAGTTGGACCAAACTCGATGCCAGCAATTACATGGTCTGGCGTCCCTTTTATTTCGGAAACCTGATCGTTGACCCTAAGGATGAGAACAAGATTTTCAAGCCCGATCTCATTCTGCTGCTCAGCAACGATGGAGGCAAGACTTTCAACGTGGTTTCGAGTGCGGCACACGGCGATTTCCACGATGTATGGATCAATGCGAAGAATACCAACATCGTGATTGCGGGCGACGACGGCGGCTTGTGGCGCAGCGACGACGGCGGCAATCGCTGGAAGCACCAGATGAACCTGCCGGTCTCGCAGTTCTATCACGTGAGCGTGGATAATGCGGATCCGTATCATGTGTATGGCGGCTTGCAGGACAACAGTTCGTGGGTCGGCGATTCTTCCTATCCGGGCGGCGTAACCAACTCGCGCTGGGAAAACATGTTCGGCGGTGACGGTTTCTGGATGTTCGAAGACACCTCCGATCCGGACTACCTGTACGCGGAGGCGCAGGGCGGGGAGATCGGTCGCGTCAACCGCTACACGCACGAAGGTCGCGACATCCATCCTTGGCCGAATTATGGCGAGAAGAAATTGCGCTTCAACTGGAACACGCCGATTCACATGAGCCCCAACGAGAAAGGGACGATCTACATCGGGGCGCAATTCCTGTTCCGTTCTCGCGATCACGGCCAATCTTGGGATCGCATTTCTCCCGATCTGACCACCAACGATCCGGAGAAACAGAAACAGGAAGAGTCCGGCGGCGTGACCATCGACAATTCCTCCGCCGAAATGCACACCACGATCTACTCGATTTCGGAATCGCCGAAGAATGGGCAGATTATCTGGGTGGGGACGGATGACGGCAATGTCCAGATCACGCGAGACGGCGCGAAAACCTGGACGAATGTAGTGGGGAATGTCGGCGGCCTGGGAAACAATTCCTGGGTTTCCACCATCGAGGCCAGCCGCTTCGACGAAGCGACGGCGTACGCCACCTTCGACCGGCACACCTTCGGCGACATGAAGCCCTATGTGTACAAGACCACCGATTACGGGCAGACGTGGACGGCGCTTCCCGCGCAGGAAAGCGGCGTGCGCGGATTTGCTCATGTCATCAAGGAAGACACGGTCGACCGTAACGTACTTTTCCTGGGCACCGAATTTGGGCTTTCTATTTCGGTGGATGGCGGACAGCGCTGGGCGCAATACAAGGGAACGGACTTCCCTTCCGCGCCGGTGGATGACCTCGTGGTGCAGGCCCGCGAATCCGATCTGGTGGTGGCGACACACGGACGTGGCATCTGGATCGTGGATGACATCTCGCCGTTGCGCGCGCTCACTCCCGACGTGATGGCCAAAGAGGCGACCCTGCTGCCCGGGCGGCCTTCGATCCAGTATTTCGATGTGAGTGGCGGCTGGGCGGAGGGGGACGAGACTTTCCACGGACGCAACCGGCCGGCGGATGCGCAAATTACCTACTACCAAAAAGGCCGGCACATCTTCGGCGATTTGAAAATCGAGATCTTCGATCAGGATGGCAAACTCGTGGACACGGTGGCGGGAAGCAAACATCGAGGACTGAACCGTGCCGGGTGGGGAATGCACGTGAAGCCTCCGGCGGTTGCGCCGGCGGCGTCGGCCCTGTTTGAAGCAGCGCAGGGGCCGCGGGTTTTGCCCGGCAAGTACACGGTGAAGCTGACCAAAGGAGACCACACCTACACCGAAGAACTGGACGTTGCGATGGATCCACGCGCGAAATATTCGACCGAGGAGCGCAAAGCGCAATTCGATCTCTCGATGAAGGTCTATAAAGAACTGGAGCACATGACCTACGGAGTGGAGGCCATCGAAGGAGTGCGCGATGCCGCCAACTCGCGTGCCGCCAAGCTGACCGAGAAAGATCCTCTCCACAAACAACTGCAGCAACTTTCCGCGGATTGTGATGCGCTGCGGGGGAAAATTGTGGCGACGAAGGAAGGCGGCATGATTACCGGTGAGGAACGGATCCGCGAACACCTGGGCCAGCTCTACGGCGCGGTCACCGGATACGACGGCAAGCCGACGGACTACCAGGTAGCGCGCACCGAGTCGCTGGGTCACGAACTGCAGGATGTGGTGGATGACTTCCAGAAACTGACGCAGAAACAACTCGCGGCGATCAACGCCGGATTGAAGAAGAAGAAACTGGAAGTGATCAGCGTTCTGGCCGAAGCCGACTGGCAGAAAAAAAGAGACGAGTCTTCCGCGGCGGCTGGTGCGGGCATGCGGCGAGAAGAAGGACAGGCGCGGGAGATGGACTGAGGCTGGCGGCGCAGGACTTTAGATTCCCGCTGCTGGCTCGGCCAATTCCAATTCAATCTTCTTGCTAGCTGGATCGAGCTTCGCGATCCGGAACTTGCGGATCTGTCCGGCGCGAACCGGCTCCGGTTTCGCGTCAGCCGAGGGCGTTCGGCCCTTCCAGCGCGCCTGCAGCATGGAGCCTAGCGAAGACAAGTCGGGCTGCGCGTTGGATTTTGACGGCTCCGATGCGGGCGGCCGTTTTTCGCTGTCCGACTGCGTGGGGGCGTCCATTCGGCACGATGCCTGAATGCCATCGCCTAGCTCCACCCGGGCGTGCCCCTCCGAAACTTCCGTCATGCGGCCCGTAACCACATCGCCTTGCTTGTGCTCGGCGATATATTCATCGAGACCGCTCGGAACCAGTTGCTTTATTCCCAGGCGCAACTGGCGCTTCCCCGTATCAACGGCCAGTACCTGAGCCTTGACTATCTGTCCGACCCTCAGCACTTCCTGCGGGTGATTGATTCGTTTCTCCGCGCTCAAGTCGCTGATGTGAATCATGCCCTCCACACCTTCGGAAAGCTGCACAAAAGCGCCAAACTTGGTGAGGCTGACAACCGGGCCTTCGATCACTGAACCAGCGGCAAATTTCTCCGCCGCATCGGCCCATGGATCGCCCAGCGCCTGCTTCAGTCCCAGCGACATTCGCCGCTCGGCCGCGTTCACTCCCAGGATTACTGCGTCCACGCTTTCTCCAGGTTTGACCAGTGTGCTCGCGCTTCTCAACTTCTTGCCCCACGACATCTCCGAAATGTGGATCAGGCCTTCAATGCCGGGCTCCAGTTCCACAAAGGCGCCGAACTCGGCAACGCGGGTTACGGTACCGCGAACGCGCTCGCCAACTTTGTACTTTTCAGCGACGGCATCCCAGGGATGAGCCAACAACTGCTTCATCCCAATAGAAATTCGGCGCTTGTCCGCGTCAGTCGAGATCTTCAGCACTTTCGCTTCGACCGGTTGGCCGACGGAAAGCACATCCGCAGGCTTGCCGACGCGGCTCCACGCAATATCGCTTACGTGCAGCAATGCATCCAAGCCACCGAGATCGACAAAAGCACCGTAATCGGTGAGGGTGCGAACCGTGCCGCTGACGAGATCGCCTTCCTTTATCTCAGAATAGCGGCGATCTTTGGCCGAGCGCTCTTCTGCTTCGACGACCGCGCGGCGGTCGACTACAACATCTTCGTCGGCAACGTCGAGTTTGATGATGCGGCAGAGAATTTCCTGCTCGACCAGCTTTTCCATCTCTGCGGCGTCGTGCGCTCCGCTGCGCGAGGCGGGCATGAAGGCGCGCACTCCAACATCGACGCTGAGTCCGCCTTTGATCACGCCGGTGACGGTACCGACGATCGTCGCCTTCTCCGCGAACGCCTTCTCGAGCGCCGACCAGTCTTTCGGGCGCTCGACTTTGGCGCGCGTGAGTTGGTAGTAGCCTTCCGGATCGCGGCCTTTGACCGAGACCGGCAGCTTATCTCCGGGCTTTGGAGTCTCCCCGGCGTTCTGGAAATCAGCGAGCGGCAGAACACCCTCGCTCTTGAAGCCGATGTCGAGATATACGGAGTCGGCAGAAACGGTGATCACGGTGCCTTGGATCTGCTTGCTGCCGTCTTCGCGCTTGCGCACGTGGCTCTTCTCATACTGCGAGAGCATGTCACTAAAGGATTCGGTAGCTTCGTTGGCGGATTGCGCTTCAGGAATGTCTTGCTTGGGAAT
>Ga0265762_1000084_pt1 | contig 12672 bp, 9 predicted proteins | sample NZIome_4_FD_200870 | JGI IMG/M metagenome (GOLD analysis project Ga0265762, IMG submission 200870) | Metatranscriptome of rhizosphere microbial communities from Maridalen valley, Oslo, Norway - NZI4 (Metagenome Metatranscriptome) | ecosystem: Host-associated > Plants > Roots > Rhizosphere > Soil ...
CAGCGGCAGCCGCAGAGCTAGGGTCTCTCCGATGGCGAGCTTCTGATCGCTACGGAGGCCTATTCCGCCGTCACCGATGTCGGTAACCGTAACCTCGACGCTCCGATCGCTTTCGTCAGTTGCACGAACAGGGCGTGCAACGGTGTACCGCGCATTCCGACGGTGGTCGAACAGCATCCTGGAATAAGCATCCTTCATCGACTTGGTTGCTGACTCGGTGGTGAGAGGCTTCTGGAGCGTTGCATGAGCGCCCCTTATGGGCTGATCCAGCAGAGAAAGTGCGACGATAGTGGGCTTTTGCCGCAGGGGCGATTTCCAAATCTTCTGCAACAGTTCAGAGGAAGTGTCGCCCTCCCAGTCAATCACGACCAGATCAGGGCTCCCTTCCTGCAACATGTCAACCGCTTTCGAGGAATTCAGGCAGAGATTCGTGCAAATGGAAAGGTCCCGGAGCGCGCGGCTCATGCTGCGCACTACTTCCGGGTTGCCGGATACAAGCAAGCCCTCAAATGCCATATCAGGTGTCATATTGGCTCTTAGTTAGCTCTTACGGACTCGAACGAGATCGCCATTTTCCCGGCATTCTCCGCACGACGTGAACAAGCGAATCCGAGCGACTCTCCAGTTCCAAGTTTTGTGCTTTCGGAGTGTCGTTAAGGGCAGGTCAAGCCAAGCAACGTCCGGAACCTGCCGCCAGGCTCTCCCTGCGGTTCGTCGGCCCTCGCTGGCCACAACCACGTTCTGGCCCGAGCTTTGACGAATGCTCGTGCATTCGCTAAACGCAAAAGGGGCTGTCCTCGACCACAGATGCTGACTTCGCGCAGGACACCCCTTATATCCCTTGCATTTAAGGTTCCGAGGCTGGGGCTGCGTAAGGTACTGAAACGACTAAACCACCGCGCTCGTCGGGAGTGGCAAAACCAGAGAAATGTATCTTTTCTGGATTGTTCTTGGAAATCGCTTTTCTTATGGAGAGAAGAAGTGATTCGAGACGGGCCGCCGATGGGTTAATAGGAGTGTCTGCCTGATCGCTTGATGGTCACGGCGGCACCTCTGAGAACTTCTGGCCGAGCAGTGCGCGCCATGATTTGGCTAATGGCACGAACGGGTGGTTACTATCCATTACTAACTACTATTACGGTCCATTACGGTCTTGCAATTGTGCGAGGTGGGGGCATCGCGTAACTTCAGTGCATGGCCTACCGTACCCCCAAGAAACTCTCGGCGCCGCATGGACTCACGCGAACGCTCCTGAAGTCAATCATGTTCACCGCAACAGCTGTGATCACGCTGGTAACGATCTCACCAGCTGCTGAGCCCCCTGTGGCTCCCAGCAGCGTCATCCGCATGAATGCGCCCGTGATTGAGGTTCCGGTATCGGTGTCGATGCCACGGATCGCAGAAACGAGCACCATCGATAAGAAATTCGTCGGCTTGGCCTTTATCTCTACGACCAGCACCTTCGCCGATTCCTACACTACGTTATTTGCCCGGCAGAATTGGCTCGCCGGCAAGAAGGGCGTCTGCAACGCGGAAGTCGATTCGGCCTTTCTGTATGGGACTCACCCAACGGTGGGGCGTGCCTACGCCGTAGCTTCGGCAAAGAGCGCCGGCGCGATCTTGATGGCCTACTACCTGCGCAGGCATCACAGCAAGTTCTGGAGCCTGCCTCTGGTCACGAACTCAATGGTGAGCCTTGGGGGCGTCACCCAGAATATGATCATGTGCAACTAACTAAGGGATTGGAGTTCGCGAGACTCTACTCAACCGAGACTCTAATCAACGACGAGGGTCAGAGATAGTGAGTGCTGCATGTGACCTGAAGTTCCCGTGACCGTGATGGCGTAAGTTCCGGGTGTGGTTCCAGCATGTGGCGTTGGCACGATCCCGGTTCCGCCGCACCCGATCATAAAGACCAAAGCGCCAGATACGAGTGACAAAAGAACGAGCGCTCGCGCTTTCTTGCTCAGGCGCTTGGGCATGGCAAACATTATTCCGAGTAGACCAATTGACTGCAGCTGAACCCAAACCGCATACAATGGGGCGCTTCGTGACTGGCGAATCGGCGGAGCCTCCGCAACAGATGCCGTCGTGGTGATCGACAACATAGAGGTGGCTGTGCTCCCACCCGGAGTCACGGCATTGGGTGAAAGGCTACAGGATGTTTGCGCCGGGAGCCCGCTGCAGCTCAATTCAACGGCGTTGGCAAACGATCCGCCAACTGGCGACACCGTCAGGTCATAGCTTGCCGCGGAACCAGCTTTGATTGTGTCGCTGCCCGAGGAGCTAGCCAAGATAAAATCCGATCCGTTCCCAGTAAGGTTGTCAGTTTGCGGGCTGTTCGCCGCGCTGTCGCTCACGGTCAAAGTTCCACTGCGTGTGCCAGACGCCGTAGGGGTGAAAGTAATGTGGATCGCGCAACTGGAACCTGCCTCCAAGGGAGCTGAACAATTGTTGGTCTGGGCGAAGTCTCCCGTCACCTGAGCACCACTGACGCTTAGCACTGTGTTTCCGGTGTTGGTAAGGGTCACCATTTGCTCTGCGCCGGTGGTTCCGACCTGCTGACCTGAAAAGGTCAAGCTGCTGGGAGCGAGGGAGACGACCGGTCCAAAGCTGTCGCCGCTCAGGTCGATGAGGTGGGGTGATCCGGCACTATCATCCTGAATCACGATCGAACCGCTAAGGGACCCCGCGGCGGTGGGAATAAAAGTCACGGAAAATGCGCAGTTGCCAGCGGCGGGAACGCTGCTTCCACAGTCGTCCCCCTCCACAAAGTTTACGCTGGTCGTGATCGATGAAATCAACAGCGGAGAATTGCCCATGTTTCGCAGCAGAACGGTCTGTGCCGCGCTGGTCGAACCAACGGCTTGCAGAGCATACTGCAGCAGGCTTGGACTCAGGGCCGTCGCTGGGGCCGAGTTCGATCCGATCTTGAACACGAAGGCATTCGTGTTTCCCGCCAACACATTCTGCAAAGCCCCCTGCGTGACCGGAAGATCAACTGAATCCGTGGAGCCGGCAATGTAGATGTTGCCGGTCGAATCGAGAACCATTCCAGCCGGATACTCATTTGCGCTTCCACCCAGGAACGTTGCAAATAGCTGGTTACTTGCCAGCGGATCAATTTCCACCAGCAGAAGGTCGCTCTCGTTCGTGTAAGGCTCGATGCCGTCGACCATGCTGAACGAGCTGCTGATGGAAGAACTTAAGATATAAGCGTTGTCCTTGGTGTCGAGGGCAATCGCTTGTGGGGTGGCCTGATTGTTGGGGCCAAGAAAGGTTGAGTATGCCAACGTCGAGCCTGTGGGATCGAATTTAGTTACAAAGGCGAAGTTGCATCCCCATCCCAAAACGCTCGGATTGCAGATGCTGGTGGAAGTGATGGGAAATGTGCCGTCGCTGAAAGCCTGGCCGGTGACATAGGCTGAGCCGGAACTATCCACTGCGATGGCGGTGAGGTTCGTATCGGCGCCGCTGGATTCGTAGAGGTATGTGGAGTAGTCGAGGTTCCCGGCGGTGCTGAATTTGCTCACGAACCCGACTGAGTTGTTTTGTGGGGTCACGTCCGTCGGAAGATAAGCGCCTTGCGTGGTTGGGAAGTTGTAAGTATTAGTGTTACCCACGGCATAAGCGCTCCCATTGGAGTCCAACGCAATCCCAGTAATTGCACCCGTGGGTGAACCCCAGCAGGGAAAGGCAAAGCCACAGTTGTAAGGGACGTTGGAATTACCAGCGATGTAGGTCGAGTAGATCAAAAACGAGCCGTCGGGACTGAACTTGGTAAGAAAGCCGTAGTTGCCCCACAAGCCTCCCTGATTGGGGCTTACTGTAGCCTGGTAGGCATTGACCACCGGAAAGTCCGTTGAGAATGTGTACCCGGCAACGAGGACGCTCCCCACACTGTCGATCGCGAGGGTGGATGGCACATCTGCACTGCTTCCGCCAAGATATGTTGAGTACAGGAGAGCAGAACCGTCAGCAGATAGCTTCGACAAGAAACCATTGTACGCTCCGGTTAGCGAGCCCTGATACGGATTGACCACAGGAAAATCGCTCGAGGTGGTACCGCCGGTTACGTACACCTCATTCGCATTGTCCAACACCAACGCGAATCCGTAATCTTGGCTGTTGCCGCCGATATAGTCTGCATACACCAAATTCGATCCGGAGGGATCTAGCTTGGCGATGAAGACGTGGTCTACACCCGTTGGCAGCGAGCCTAATGTAGCCAGGGGAAAGTCTACCGAATCCGTGTATCCGGCGATGTAAACGCTGCCGCTGTTATCGACGGCGATTCCGGTGGGCTGGTCGGCGCCACTTCCGCCCAGGTAAGTCGCATACACCAGCACTGGATCAATCACAAGCGCCTTATTGGAATCGTAGTGAGCCACTTGGAAGGCAATGTGTGTCGAATCATTCATGACGTAGGCGCCCTGGACGGGCACCCGCTGCGCGGTAGACTCCTGGTAGACAGCGGGGCTCTGGAAATGGAGGTCGCCACCGGCCGTCTGCACGACCAGGTCGCCTTTCTCATCTACATGAATCTGTTTGGCGCCTTTGATTTCGAATTGGATTCGGCTGGGGTCGGCCCCAGCCGAGATCGCAAAGTCGTACTCTAGCTGCCGGTGGTTGCCGTAGTAAACCAGATCAATTCCTGGATACACGTTCTTGTAGCGCACCCTCGCATACGACTGCACATTCGTATGCCACTTCGCGGGGTCATTTCCAATGAAGTAATTGACTTTGCCGGGCTGTGGATCTTCCCCCACTGCCAGCGGAGTCTGCGCTGCTCCCACTAATCTGAACTGCAACGTTGTGTTTTGGATCTGCTTAGCGTTCTTGGCGATAGGCGCCCCACCGATCCCCGGCGTAGTTGCAGAGCCGGTCGGCCGTAAAGATAGAACCAATTCTCCCGCGGTTAGGAATGCTGTGTATCCTTTGCCGTGGGAAAGGAACTCAACCTGGGGGTCGGTCTGACCATGGTTCGCTTCAAAGGTCAGCGGCATCTGAGCGTTCCAAGGCGGTCGTGTCCCTCGCGCCAGGCCGCTCTGCGGCACCACCGATGTCGGGGACTGCTGCGCCCAGGACCCTATTGCAGTCAGCGAAAGAACTACCCAGACCAGGTTTTTGCATTGCATTTCCACCCCCCGAGTTCAGATGCCCCGCTGAGACGAGACCAGATATGACGTCTTCCGCTCGCGCCAAAAAAGCTATTGCAGGCAACGCGTCTGTGCTTGTCGCGTCGAGCCGAGCAGGTGAGTGGCTATCTTCGAAAGAACTCGGGAACTTCCATTGCACGATGAGTGCCGAATGTGGCCTTTGCGGGAAGAGAAACGAAATCCAACATTGCCCGCACTTCACGCGCATGCGCTGGCTTGAAGGGAGCGTTGAGTGCGGGTGGGTTGCAGCGTTTGGGACGCTCGTTCATTTTCTAGAATATCGTCTTGCTCCCGGACACGCCGCCGCCGCGACTTCTCGTCCTCGGCAACCGCGCTAAACACCCACCCCGATTGCGACTCCAGGGCTGATCGCCTGTTCCACACGGTTTCGACCGTTGCGCTTGGCCTGATACAGCGCCGCGTCTGCACTGCGCAACAGCGCCTCCGAATTGGTTGACGATTCGGCTACCGTGACTCCCATACTCACGGTGACGTTCGTTGCTCCGCTAGGCGTGGGGATTGGGTGGCCTGCAATCAGTTCCCTGATCTGATTGGCTCGTCGCATTGTCGTTGCCAGATCGCAGCCCGGTATCACCAGCAGGAACTCTTCTCCGCCCTGACGTCCGATGCCGTCGTACTCGCGCAGACTGGAGGAAAAGTGTTTCGTAACCTCTTTGAGAACAAGGTCTCCTGTCTCGTGCCCGAATTGGTCGTTTACTTTCTTGAAGTGATCCACGTCCACCAGAACAATCCCCACGGACGTGCCGTCGCGGCGTGCGCGGGCGAGTTCGCGTTGCATAAATGTCAGAATTTCGCCGCGATTCCAAACGCCTGTAAGGAAATCATGGCTCGCGACAAACTGGAGTGCGGTATTTGCGGCAACAAGGCTCTGCTGCAGATCGACGATTCTCTGGCCCACTAAGAGGCGAGCTTTCAATTCGAGCGGATCGAATGGCTTCCCGAGGAAATCATCGGCTCCAGCGTCCATCGCCTCCAGCATTTCGTGCTTACGGGTCTTCGCCGTCAGCAAAATTGTGTAGGTGTAGGGTTCACCCGCCGAGCGGCTCCGAAGCCGACGGCAAATCTCGACGCCATCGATTTCAGGAAGTACCCAGTCGAGCAGCGCCAGCCTTGGTGAGTCTCGCTTCGTGAGCAGTCCCCAGGCTTCTTTGCCGTCTTTTGCGCACGCGAAATCGAAGCCCCATTCTTTCAGGTGGGCGCCAATCAAGTGCCGGTAGATTGCGGAGTCCTCAGCAACTAGAATCGAACGAGCGCACTTTTCGGAGGGAGACGCCTCTTCTTTTTCAGTTTCCTTCTTTTTCTTCATCGTCTGTGGGCATCTCGGCTTTCTCCAACTTGGCCAATTCGACCGCTAACCAACTTTCCAGCAGGTTGCGATCCTCCTCAGGAACGAACGAAAAGCGCACTCCGGCCCGCCCTTTGCTATCGGCGTTTACCACTCTGCCGGTTGCATGAACCATGGCGGCACCCGGAAGCAAGAATTGTGTCAGCACCTCTCGATTAGTTGGCAGCAGCTGGCCGCACTGCAACGCTAACCCGCCAATGCTGAGGTCGCTAATTCTGGCTCGGATTTCTCCTACGTCGGCGACTCTCGCCACTACCGCAATATCGACAGGAACGCGCGCTGCGCGTCTGCGATTTTGCAACATGGTTCCGTAGGCAGCCCGCATACAACGCCTGGCATGGTCAACGTTTGCGGGTTTGTGAATCATAAAGTTGGCGCCAACCAGGAGGGCGTGCGTTTCTGCTTGCCCGCTGACCAGTGCCACAATCGTTGAGTTGCTATTCGGAGATGACTTGCGCGTAGCTCTCACAATGCGCGTGGGGTCAGACACACCATCCCAGTCGACAATCACTGCGTCAAGCCTGCGGTGAGTGACCGCGTCCAAAGCGGGATTCACCTCGCGGCAAACTTCCGTTTTGATCGCAAAGCTCTCCAGGATTTGATTCATGACGCACAGAACTTGCGCGTCACTCGTGAAGAGAAGGCCGTCGAGTTGAACATGCTCTTTCATGACACCTCATCGGGCATTAGCACGTTACGAGCCAGATGCGATGGCGCGATACCCTTGGGACACGGCCCCTCTCGCCCGACCCTCTCGTATGAGTTCTGGACTAGTGTTCAATTTCCGGCCGCTATATCTACGACGCATGACCTGCAATTTGGCCTCCGCGAGGGAGCAGAAGGTCCCTCATTACATTCTCCGAAGGAGCTTCGGTCTCCCAGGCGTAGAAAATGGTCGGAATCAATCTTCGCGCCCAGATGCAAGACCTAATACAGATTCCAGACACCGGTCATTTAGCTGCTGGTCCCAACTGTTTTGTGTGCGCACGGCCTGCTAGAAGAGACTCTGGGCATTAAAATGCACCAAGGCTAGCGCGACAGCCCCGAAGTCCGGAGGTCCGGTGGAAGGCAAGCGGGTTTCTTCGACTCACGATCGGAACTCGGACGTGGCGTGTCCCGGGGGCTCCGCGCACTACCGGTTCCGTGCTTCTGGGCTGTCGTTAGTTCATCGTGGTGCAGTTGCAGCCCGCAAATGTATGGAGCGAACACAAGTCTTGCCAGCGGGCGTCGGTTCGCCCTTGGCCCGAGAAATCGAAGAATGACCCCGGACATGGCTTTTGAGTCCTTGCTGGTTTCCAGGGACCCCGGCGTCGTGTGCGTGATGAGCAGATTGCTGACCAACCTGTCCATTTCCGTAAGTGTCTGTTTGAGTTCCTTAGAAGCCTTCGAACGGCTTTCGGAAGGCAGCACTGATCTCGTCATCATTGACTGGGAAGGCGACTCCGCAGAATTCCTAAGGAGAATTCGGAAATCTCACGGATGGCAGAAGCCGACCGTGGTTGCGGTATCTTCAGAGGACTCTCAGGTGTCTGGCTCAGACGTGTTCCTCCGCAAGCCCGTGACTGCCGAGTCGGGCGCCAAGTCTTTGAAGGCTGCTTATTCCAGGATGATCTATGACCATCGCCGACATGCACGGTATCCCCTGATGAGTGTGGTCAACGCTACGGATGACAAGAACCGGTCGTCGGATGTGACCATCACCAACATCGGCCATGGAGGAGTCGGCCTTAGTATCAAGCAAGAGCTGCAGCTCGGCGATACATTGTCTTTCCATTTGCTACTGCCCGGTGCCAATAGATCCGTTTACATTCAAGCTCGTGTTCGGTGGGCCCGACGGTACGGCGCTGTGGGCTGTGAGTTTCTCGGCATTCCGCCGGCTGACCTTAGCCGTCTGCATGATTGGCTCATAAGCAAGAACCAGATCAAGAAACCAGTGGTTGAGATATGACGAAAGGGGGGCGCTTGTGAGCGATCGACGCTTCGCCTTCCTGCTCGGAATATCTTCTTCCGCAAAGATAAGTTAGGAGACCACGTGTACCACCAATCCCAACCTGGGAATGACGTCGAGACCACCTTACCCCGCGTGCGCGAAGTCGAGTGGCGTGAATGGTGGTTGTGGGGATTTGCCGTTGCAGTCACATTAGTGTTGACCTTCGGAATCCTTTCGTTGACGTTCCCCGGCTTCCACATGGGCAACGACCGGGTTTATGTGCTAAGCCTGAAAGAATGGGTTCGCGGGCTTGCCGCTCTCGTTCTGTTGTTCGACATCTATACGGTGTATCAACACCTGCAACTCCAGCGCATGCGCCGCCGCCTGGCACAGCGTGATCGGCTTTTTCAGCTCATCAGTGAAAACGCCGCAGATATGATTGCCGTCGTCGATAAGAACGGAGCTCGCCTCTACAACAGCCCGGCGTATCAGAAGATCCTTGGCTATAGCCAGGATGACTTAGCCAACTCGTCCCCCATGGAGCAGATCCATCCCGATGACCGCACTCGTGTGCTCGGAGCCGCCGAAAAAACCCGCATCACGGGCCGTGGAGAACAGCTCGAATATCGTATTCGCCACAAAGATGGTTCGTGGCGAGTTCTTGAGTCCACTGCCAGCGTCATTCGCGGAATGAATGGTGAAACCGAGGGACTCGTAGTCGTGAACCGCGACATCACCCAACGCAAGCGCGCCGAGGAAATGTTAGCGCACAACTCTTTCCACGACGGTTTGACGAACCTTGCGAATCGCGCGCTTCTTCTCGATCGCCTGGGGCGCGCGCTGGCCACTTCCAAGCGTCACGCCGAGTTCAAGTTCGCGGTGCTTTTCATCGACATCGATGGATTCAAGGTTTTCAATGACAGCTTGGGACACACCGCCGGAGATGCCCTGCTCATCCAGATCGCCCGGCGTCTCTCGGCTTGTCTACGTCGCGTCGACACGATTTCCCGGCAGCGCCTGGGCGAAGGTGACGAACCCGTCCTCGACGACAACACGTTGGCCCGGCCCGGAGGAGACGAATTTGCTGTGCTGGCCGAAGAGCTGCGCGACCCCAGCGATGCCATTCGCGTCGCCGAACGCATTCAGCAGAAACTGGCCCTGCCCTTCGATGTTGATGGTCACGAAATCGTAATCACCGCCAGCATCGGTATCGCCTTCAGCAATCCCAGCGCCGAAGCCGAGGACGTGCTCCGTGATGCCGAGATCGCCATGTATCGTGCCAAACATACCGGCAAAGCCCGCTGCGAAGTATTCGACAACGCCATGCACGCCGGGGCCCTCAAGCGATTGCAGCTCGAAACCGACATGCGCAGGGGCGTCAGCCTCGGCGAGTTTCACGTCTACTACCAGCCTATCGTGTCCATGCAAGACGGACTGATCGTGGGATTCGAGGCGTTGACTCGTTGGCATAGTCCCAAAGGCTTGGTGATGCCGAATGATTTCATCCCGGTCGCCAACGAGACCGGCATCATCTTGTCCATCAATCGCCAATTGCTGATCGAGGCTTGCCGGCAGTTGCGCTCTTGGCAGCAACTGTTCCCTTCGGACCCGCCGCTCTCGCTCAGTGTCAACATAAGTCCGAAACAATTTGCGCAGCCTGATTTGGCCTCGCAGATTGGCCAACTTCTTCAGGAAAGCGGTATGGACCCTCGGTGCGTGGATCTGGAGATCACCGAGACTATCGCCATGGCCGACGCGGAAAGATCTGCCGGGGTGCTTGCGCAATTGAAGGCTCTCGGTGTTGGCCTGGACATCGACGACTTCGGCACCGGGTACTCTTCCCTCAGCCGCTTGCAACGCTTTCCCGTCGATGCTCTAAAAATCGATCGTGCTTTCGTTTCGCACATGGACAGCGATAAGGAGACCTACGAAATCGTCCGCATCATTGTCATGTTAGCCCACAATCTGGGACTAAGAGTGGTCGCTGAAGGAGTGGAAACGCAGGCCCAACTCGATCTTCTCCGGCGAGTCGGTTGCGAGCGGGCCCAAGGCTATTTGTTCTCCAGACCTGTCGATCACCAGACGATTCTGAAGCTCCTAGAAGCCAACCGCTCCGATTCTGTCGGTTTTCTGACCAAGGCCGCAGGATCCGCATCGGCCTAAAGTCGTGACGCTCGTAGTAGCCCCATCGTCGCACTGGCGCGAGGGTGGGCAAATGCCGGTCGGCTCGAGATCCTGGTAGCAGTGAAAGCTCGCCTCTGATAGCAAGTCTAGCTGGCTCAGGCCTCTAAGACGATGCTTGCGCGATGCCTGGGCCCACCTTACATTTCGGTTCGCTCGCCGAGCCTTGGGCGACCTCTTTGCACTTGTGAGCTTCGTATTTTCTCCGAATGTCCTGCTTGGCTTTGGTTGGATTGAGAAGTTTCGACTCGACCCTGCCATTGCAGCGACCGCAAACCGTAAACGATGTTAATCCATGTTGGGTGATCGTGAGGTTCATAAGTGTGTCTCAGCCTACCAATGGATAAATGGGCTATGCGCCTCGGATTACAACCGGCGCCTGGCAATTGCGCAAGGCAATCTGCTACAGGTTCTATGGCCTCCGGCAGAACTTGCGTCGGCTCCCGTCGGTCGTCCAGGATCTTCTTCATATTTTGGAGCGGGAATTCTGCATTCTGGTCCAGTTCGAATTGTGCTTCTTCGTGATAGGCGGTTGCTCAATTGAAGTCATGCACCCTACCTTTCGTCACAAATCGTGATCGTGTTCACGCTTATTCTCGGAGGTACCCAAAAACGAACTGCGATCCACGTACGTTACTACCCAGGCGGCCTAGGGAAGGGGCTCGCTACTTGACTCGACCTTACTGCCCCGGTCCCTTGTGTCGCACCCATTAGGCTCGGCGAATCAATTAGTTCGCGTACTCTTTTCGCCAAACCATCTCGTGTGAAAGGCTTCTCCAGCAGCCGGCATCCGGCTTCGAGTTCGCATTGCCCCACGATCGAGTTGTCCGTATATCCCGATGTGAAGAGCACTTTCATGGCAGGCCTCAACGCCCTTAGCGTCTTTGCTAGAGCCGGTCCATTGACCTCAGGCATTAGCACATCGGTGACCAGCAACGCGATCGATCCCTCGTGCTGCTGTGCGGTGCGAATCGCGTCGGACGGACGGCCCGAGTCCAGCACGGCATACCCAAGTTCTTCGAGCATCTCGCGTATCAGCTCACGCAGAGGCGCATCATCTTCCACCAACAGGATCGTCTCCGGTCCTCCATGGATTGGTAACTTCTCCTCCTGTTCGAGAATCGTTGCCTCTGCTTTGACGCATGGCAGATATACCTTGAACGTCGTTCCTTCGCCCGGTTCGCTGTCGACCCATATATAGCCGGCACTCTGCTTCACAATTCCGTACACCGTGGACAGGCCTAAACCTGTGCCTTTGCCGAGTTGTTTAGTGGTGAAAAATGGTTCAAACATGTGAGTTTGAGTTTCAATATCCATTCCGATCCCGGTATCCTTTAGGGCCACCATCACGTAAGACCCAGGCTTAACCTCGACGCTCGGGCAATCACTCGCGACCAACTCGACGTTCGTGGTTTCAATGGTGATTGTGCCGCCATGGGGCATGGCATCGCGTGCGTTGAGTGCCAAGTTCATCAGGACCTGCTCAATCTGAATAGGGTCGGCCTTGACACATCCCAGACCCGGCAGCAACGAGGTGGCGATTTCGATGTCCTCGCCGATGAGACGTCGCAACATCGTTTCTATCCCGATTACGAGCCGGTTCAAGTCCAGCGCTACGGGTTGCAAAACCTGGCCGCGGCTGAACACCAGAAGCTGCCTGGTTAGAGCCACGGCACGCGTTCCCGCGTTGTGTATCCGCTCGACCATCCGTCGCTTCGGGTCGTCCGCAGCGAGACGCTCTTCCAGGAGCTCGCAATACCCTATTGCCACGCCTAGAAGGTTGTTGAAATCGTGGGCAACACCCCCTGCCAACTGACCTATCGCCTCCATCTTTTGGGATTGCCGCAGACGTTCGGTCACCTGTTCCGTGCGCTTGCGGGCCGAGATGTCACGAATGTTGCACTGGATTACACTCTTTCCATTTACTCCGTACACGTTGCTGACAAACTCAACATTGACTAGACGCCCGGTCCCCGTTTCAAGCGGTAGATTCTCGTACCGGATGTATTCCTTGTCCAGTAACTCGTGAAAGGCCG
>Ga0265762_1000085_pt1 | contig 12637 bp, 9 predicted proteins | sample NZIome_4_FD_200870 | JGI IMG/M metagenome (GOLD analysis project Ga0265762, IMG submission 200870) | Metatranscriptome of rhizosphere microbial communities from Maridalen valley, Oslo, Norway - NZI4 (Metagenome Metatranscriptome) | ecosystem: Host-associated > Plants > Roots > Rhizosphere > Soil ...
GCGGTGCTTCTGCCGTGGTTGTTCTAGCATACGTCCTCGTCTAAAGATGAGTGAATGGCGGCGGGGAAGGGGGCTATACGCCCCAGAGCCAACTCAGAACATTCACAGCGAGAACGGCAATGCCGGTTCCTGCGGCGACACCGGCCAGCGCCTTTTTTGCGCCGGGTTCACCGTGGGCGAATCCATAGCCGCCGATGACAATGGCAACCAGACTTGCGACCTTCGCAATGGTTCCAGTGAAGAGGGTTTGTATGGCGTTAAAGCCGGTGTCAAACGGTGAACCCTGTGCCATCGCGGCCACGGGCAGAACCAGCAGCAGGGCAAGAACGGCGGCGGTTGGACGGGCCCACTTCCAGCGAAGAACGAATCGGATCGGGCGGACGAGGTGGGTTTGGAACCAACCTGATGGCATTTGCGCCTCCGCGAGCAGTTAGAATCTGCTGCGCTTGGCGCAAAACTAGCCCCACTGAATCATCATGTCTAATCACATCTCGTTGTAACCCCATTCCTGGGGGTTATAAGTTCGGGAAGTTAGAGTCATTCGGTCGCACAAGTGCAGGAGTCGAGAGCTGGGCAGGGAACTTGTATCCGTGTCGTAAAAAAGGACATATCGTCGCCACTTCAATCGATGGTTTTGTGCCCGACACAGCCTCTCGAGGATCTGCGCGACCGGCTACGATTGGCCTGATTAGCGCCGGACTCGGCCGGAATCTACCGCCACGTTAAAGGATTTTCCGGCGCTTCCCTCGCTTGATCTTTTTTCCTTAAGCCCGCCTTCTGAATAAGCCACGCATCCGCGAAGCGGCTTGGTCGCAGAAAAGCTCGTGGGACGAATCGGCAGGAGCCGATTTTCATAACCCGCAGGAATGACGTTGTAACGAGTCGTTATTGGACAGCGGCGCCAGAGACGGTTCAAGTTGGCAAACCCGCCGGCCCGGCAGAGACTTGACCAGCCCAGGGACAGGAGTTTGAGGTGGTATGCCAGCCAACTCTGCACCAATCCCGGATAGCTATCAAGGGCGTCGGTGCATGAAGTTAGGTTTCAACAGAATTGGCACTTAGCATGGTTTGAGAGCGACGGGATGGCGAAACGACCATTGAAACCCCATACTATATAGCTATAGCCCACCGTGTCCGCAAACGCCGGCGGCTTCGTCCAAAATCCCCCTATCGCTCGTGGCCTACGCAGATTTCACTCGCCGGCGCACTTGCGATAGGGATCTAAGATTTGTCATCAGGAGAAGAGGGCAAGCATTCGTGAGTATTCGATTACACCCTGCCAGAGAGCAGCAGCACCTGCTTCACTCGCTTCTGCTCCCCGCGCTAGTTGCTCGAAAGAGCCTAGCGCCGAGTCAATCGTCATCTCGCTCACTTGGCGATGTCTTTGCCGACGTCCTTCACTCCAACGGCCGTTTTTTCGCCAGCTTTCTCAGTGTACTTCACGGAAACTTTCGAACCCTCCTTTAGACCTTTGCCTGAGTCCTTGGTCCCCTCCCAAGCCGTATCCCCGGTCCACTTGACCGTGTGTTCGGTACCGTCGGCAGTTTTGACCACCATCGTCTTGGCGTCGTGGTCCACGTGCTTCACGAAGCCCGAAACCAGATGAACGGCATCTTCGCCCACTGCGACGGCCTGCCAAGCCGCTACCGCAAAGAAGGTGGAGAGGCAGATCAACGCAATGCGCTTTGCTATGGAAATCGACATACCTGTGTGCTCCTTTGAACTCAAAATGAGTTTACTATCATCTCGTCTGCCTTAACCAGAGTGACTCAGCCCTAAGCCGCAAGCGCTCATTTTCTGCTCCTCGGTGAGGGCAGCCAGAGATTATTTACCTATTTATCTATAGGTTGCGAGAGTAGCCCCGGCGAATCCCCCCGGCAGATCACTCGAAAACCGCGAATGTCCCAGGATGCTTCTGAGCCAGACGCCAATATTTTCTGAACCATCATCGGTCCTTTTGTTATCGATCTGAACTAGACGGGCGCCGTCGTCGCCCGTTGTTCAACCCCGAGGTCCAGTCCTAAACAGTTGCGGGCGTTATTGAAGCAGATGTTCTGGATCACAGAGCCGATCAGCTTCTCGTCACTCGGCAGTTCGCCTCGCTCGATCTCCCCGCCAAGGAGATTGCAGAGTACGCGGCGAAAATATTCGTGCCGCGGAAACGACATGAACGAGCGGGAGTCGGTGACCATACCCACAAAGCGAGGAAACAAGGCGGTTGCAGAAAGAGCATTCAATTGCCATTCGATCCCTTCCTTCTGATCGAGAAACCACCACGCACTTCCAAATTGGATCTTTCCCGCAATTGCCGAATCCTGAAAACTGCCAATCGCGGTTGCGAAGGTGTAATTGTCGGCGGGATTATTGTTGTAGATAATCGTTCTCGGCAATGCCCTCTCGCTCTCCAGCAAATTAAGATAGCCGTTAAGCTTCGCGGCTTGCGGCCAGTCGCCGATCGAATCGAATCCAGTGTCCGGACCAATTCCGGACTGACGTCGCGTGTTCACGTTGCGCAACGCGCCCAGGTGCAGTTGTTTCGTCCACTTCTTTGCCGCGTCCAGATGTCCGAAGAACAGCATCATGAAAGAAGCGAATTCTTCGTGCTCATCGGGACTCGCCGGGGCGCCTGACCGCACCTTGGTAAAGATCGCAGCCGCGCGCGCTTCGTCGCAGGGATTCGCATAGCAATAAGGCAGTCCGTGATCGGAAAGCCGGCAACCACTCTCGTGGAAACATTGATGGCGAAGCTCGAGAGCCCGCAAGAAAGAACCGAGGTCGGATATAGCAGTATTGCTGGCGGCTTCGAGACGTTCAACCCACGGATTAAAAGCACCGGGCTCTGAGACTCGGAGCGACCGATCGGGACGAAATGTCGGATACATCCGGAATTCGCAGTCAGCGTTGTTCACTGTCCGGTGATCCTCAAGACTGTCGCAGGGATCGTCGCTGGTACAAAGGATCCGCACCTTGAACTTCTTGAGAATGCCTTGGGCGGTGAGATCGCCATTCGAGAGAATTGAATTTGCCTGCTCCCAAATGGCTTCAGCAGATCGCTCGTCCAGCAGTTCGTGGATCTCGAAATAGCGCTTCAATTCCAGGTGCGTCCATTGGTAAAGAGGATTCCGAAGTGTGTAGGGGACAGTGCGGGCCCACGCCAGGAATTTCTCCTTTGGCGAAGCGTCACCGGTGCAGTAGCGCTCCGCAATGCCATTCGCCCGCATGGCCCGCCATTTATAGTGATCCCCTTCAAGTGCAATGTCGAACAGATCGCGGAAGCGGCGGTCCCGCGCGACATCGCCAGGCGGCAAGTGCGAGTGAAAGTCCAGAATGGGCTGCAAGGCGGCATAGTCTTGATAGAGCCGACGAGCCGTCTTTGAATAGAGCAAAAAGTCATCGTTGATGAAAATCACCGAGGTCTCCCCTTGTGGAATTAGACTGCCTTGGACTCGTCGTAGACGATCGAGACGAAACTTCGAGCCGCTTCGAGGATCGGAGCAAGATCGCCCGGCTCCAGCGCGAAAGCCGACTCCAACTCGCCACCCATGCCCAGCGCCGCGGCTCCCGCAATAATAAAACAGCGGCCGTAGTCAGAGTTCCACCGCTCGTCGGGATCATCGTGATCTGCGGCAAAGGCAACGCCGGGCGGGATCTCTGACAAGGCAAAAAAATTCCTCCGGTATGAAACCATCGCGCGCCACGCTGGCCGAAGATTACGTCGGCGTCGCCGGGCTTCAATTGCGAAACCGCCTTGTGCCCGCGATCGGAACAACCCAGGGCAGGACGGCGGCCGAATCCTCGACGGTGAAATTCAAGCCATTCCGTGCAGCTCGGCCCCCATCATCGAATTCAGCGCAGGGGATCAGCGACTGGTCCACGCCGCCCTGATAGATAGTGTTCTGCAGCAATCTGCCAACCGGATTATCGACAATCGCTGTGACGATCGCGGTTTCGAGGCCGAAGCACCTCTTCAGGCCACGCGCAATGTTGTATTCGCCTCCGCCTACGGAAACATCGAACTGTCGCGTGGTCGACACCCGACGGTCTTCGGGATCGAAACGGAGCATCACCTGGCCCAGGCTGGCCAGATCCCAGCGACAGTGCTCCGCGGACTTGATCGGGCGACGGGGTTCCGAGTTCGCTCTATCCACTCTTGCCTTTCTGTGACAGAACTTGCCTGGGCACAACTATCTTTCTGCGGTACTGAACTCCACCGGCTCCAGTTTCGGGACCAGACCCTGAATGATGGCCAACGCGATCAAATAAGCCGAACCGGCGAGAAAGAAGGGCACCGCGTAACTGTGAGTTCGTTCGAGAAAGTTGGAGACGATTTTCGCGATGAGCATTCCTCCGATAGCCCCCGCCGCGCCGCCAATGCCGACCACGGACGCGACCATCGCCCCTGGAAACATGTCGGAAGACAAGGTGTAAAGATTGCAGGAAAAGCCTTGGTGTGCCGCTGCCGCAATTCCGATTACCAGGATCGCTCCCCACATGGATGCGATCTTGGGCGCGAAGACAATGGGTACGACGCAGACAGCACAAATCAGCATGGTGATTTTGCGGCTGGCGTTTACGGTTCTCCCGTGCTGTATGAGGGACGAGGAAAGCCATCCTCCTGCCACGCTGCCCACGTCCGAGATGAGATAAATCACCAGGATCGGCATCCCGATGTTCAAAAGAGCCAGACCATGCTGGCGCTGGAGGAAATCAGGAACCCAAAACAAGTAAAACCACCAGATCGGATCGGTTATGAACTTTGCCAATACGAAGGCCCAGGTCTGGCGATGAGCCAGCAGTTTGAACCAACTTACTCGGATTGACGGTGCGATGGGATCGCTGCAAATCTTCTCCAGTTCAGATAGTGAGCAGGATGGATGCTCCTGCGGCGGGCGATAGACCCACAGCCACAGCGCCAGCCATGCGAATCCGACTCCGCCCAGCAGGAAGAACGCCGAGCGCCAGCCCCAATGCACGGCAATCCAGGGAACGATCAGGGGCGTAGCGATGGCGCCGAGATTGCTCCCGGCATTGAAAATCCCTGTCGCCAGCGCACGCTCTTTCTTAGGGAACCACTCCGCCACGGCTTTCAAGCTGGCCGGAAACACCGCCGACTCGCCCAAACCCAGAGCAAAGCGAGCCGCGAGAAAACCCGTGAACGAACTCGCCATGCCGTGAGCCATCGAAGCCAGGCTCCAGAAGGCCATGGCCAGCGCATAGCCAAGCCTTGTCCCGACCCGATCGATGAATCTTCCGACCGCCACCATCCCCAGCGCATAAGCGGCCTGGAAGGAAAATACGAGATTGCCGTAGTCGATTTCGCTCCAACCCAAATCATGCTGCAAAGTGGTTTTCAGCACGCCGATGACCTGGCGGTCCATGTAGTTCTTCATGACTCCAAGCAGAAGAACGGTGCAGATAACCCACCGGAAGCCTCCGATATGGTCAGCGAGTTGCGCCAGGGCTCTGGTATTCGATCCAGACTGGGATTCGGAGCCCGGCTTCGATGCGGAGGGGAGATTCATAGACAGACAATCATATGCAAAACTCACCGGCTTCGAATCGCTGCGGTCGAGAGGGTGGCGACGTCTATAGGACGATCACCGATTCACTCCACTGGCGAGGAAACCACCATCCACTGCAAGCAAATGTCCGGTCACAAAACCTGCGGAGTCGGAGGCTAGGAACACGGCAGCGCCGACCAACTCTTCGAGTTCGCCGAACCGCGCCGCGGGCGTGCGCATCAGAAACTCCTGCCCGCGCGGCGTCCCATCCAACAAAGCCGCATTCAGGTTAGTGCGGAAAACCCCAGGCAGCAGCGCGTTCACGCACACGCGATAACGTGCCCATTCGACTGCGAGAGACTTGGTGAGCGAAGCGACGCCAGCTTTGCTTGCGCCATAGGCTGCGGTTTCGTACATACCCAGGAAAGAAGTCAGCGAAGCAATGTTGATGATCCTTCCGTACTGGCGTTCGATCATGTGCCGCCCAAACACCTGGCAGGCGCGCAAGGTTCCATTCAGGTTCGTCTCCAGAATGGCATTCCAATCGCTGTCGCTCATGTCGAGGGTGGGCGTGCGCTGCGTGATTCCCGCACAGTTTACGAGGATATCAACCTTGCCGAACTCCGCACAGGCCGCCTCTAACAACGCCTCCAGACTCGATCGATCAGCCACATCACAGGGAATCGCAAGCGAACCTCGGCCCGCTTTCCTGATCTCGCCGGCGACCGACTCGACCAATTCGCGGCGGCGCCCCGAGGGAACAACGTTCGCGCCGGCCGCTGCCAGGCCCTTGGCGAGCGTCAGGCCAATGCCGGAGGTTCCGCCGATCACGACCGCCGTCTTAGAATTGAGGTCCAGCGCTGCGAGTCCCATCAAATCACTGTCCTTGGCTTGATCGATGACACCTTTCCCTAGAATTCTAACCGTAGCGACAATTGAGCGTCACGCGAGCTATTCGCCTGGCCACTCACCGTGCCGAAGCTGGCACTGCCGAAGGCGGTGCCCCCGACGGTGAACTGGGTGTGATTTGTGAGGTTGTAGAGATCTCCTTCGAGGGTCAGGTGCAAACGCTCTCCGGGAAAGGCGAAGCCGCGCCGCAGACTGATGTCGATATCGTAGTTGCCCGGCCCATACATGCCAAATGGAGCGGTGCGCGCGGCGTTGCCAAAGGTGTAGGCATAGGGAGAGTTGGCTTCGGTAAGGGTGGCGATGGGAACAAAGGCATTGGCGTTGAGATAGCTGGGAGAACTGGTAGCTGTGGCGCCTTGGCCCCACTTGCCGTTGATGCGGCCGGGGCCCGTGAAGCCCGGAGCGACCGTGGGGTTGCAGGTGCTCTCGGCAGGATTCGTCTGGCAGGCGGAGCCGGTGATTTCCAGCGGCGAGCCGGAGTAGATCTGCACGATCTCGGAGAACTTGAAGTTGCTGGCAAGGGCGCGGACCACACGGTTTCCCGAGCCAAGCCCCTGTGTGCCAAACGGCAGCGCCCAAACTCCGGTCTCGATCACGTGCTGCGGCTGGTTGGTAGTCGAGACACCGCGCTCGATGCGGTCTGCAGCCCATGCTTTTCCGTCGTTCGAGTAAGCTGCCGGGATGGCATAGCCGGAGCGAAAGGTCCCTCCGTCGTCGATCGCCTTCGACCAGATGTAATCGAACATGAAGGTTAATCCTCTCGTAGCCCGCTGGGTTACCGAGACCTGCAGCGAGTTGTAGCTGGAGTTGGCCACGTTGCCGTAGGCGTCGGTGATGGTTTTGTAATTGGGAAAGGGTGCGAGTGCCTGCGCCACGGTTTGTTTCGGCGTGAAGTTGGCCGGCAAAGTGATTCCCGCGGCGCTCAGTGTGGACTGTTGCCCTGCGGTCAACTTCCCTACATCGGTCCCGAGGATCGTGCCGAGGAATAGGTACTGAGGCGAGAGTTGATTAATCCACTCGCCGCGCGCTGTACTGCTGTCAGGGCTTTCAAAGTGGCCCTGCGAACCCACGTAGGTGACGCCCAGAACCAGGTTCTCCGTGACCTGTTGCTGAAAGCCAAAATTATAATCGATATACTGCGGCGCACGCCCGCCATAATACGGATCGCCATACGTAATGCTTTGCGGCGAGCCGGTATAGGGAGAAATCGTCGAGTATCCCACCGCGTAGTTAGGACCGGAGGCCGTTCCCGCTGGCGGGGTATAGGTCGGATAAGGCTGGTCCAGACTGTACTCTGCCACACCGTTGGTCGAAGACGTTTTCGGGGACGCTTGAAAGCCCAGGATCCCGGTACCGTTCTGAGAGATGGCGCTGCCGGCAACTGCGTTTCCGTGCGTGTACATCACTCCCCAGCTTCCGCGAAAGACCGTCTTCGGCAGGGCCTGGTAGGCGAAGCCAAGACGCGGACCAAATTGCTTTTTGTAATCCTCGACCGGCGTGCTGCAGTTGCAGGTGTTGGGGCCGCTGCCCGCAAACTCGAGAACGCCTGCGGTTCCGGCGGCATTTGTGAGGTTGGGATTGAAGAATGAGAGTACGTGGTTGGCTTCTCGGTACGTCGGAAAGAAGTCGTAGCGCAGCCCGAGATTCAACGTCAGCTTATGCGACACTTTCCAGTCGTCCTGAACATAGGGCGATATCGGCCGGAAGCGCGCGCCTGTTTCCTGGACTAAGTTCTGGGTGAAGCTGCCGGCGTCGATCTGGCCGACGAGAAAGCTGGCGTAAGCCAGTCCCGTCCCGGAATTGATGGTGGTCCCCGAAGTGTAGCCGGCGGTCTCATCGGGGGTGGTTGCGAGCGTCAACTGACTGCTGCCGCCCGTATCAAGAGTGTACTGATATTGCAGCCACGCGATCTGGGCGCCGAGGGTGAGCGAATGCTTGCCGAAATCCCACTGAAAGTTGTCGATCGCGTAGTACGCATTTGAGACCTTCTTGCTTCCCGTGTCGCCTCCCCACTGGAAAGGCGCGTCGGTTCCGGAGAAAGTGACTTCGGGAAAGGAGGTGGAGGCCTGACCGGCAGGTACACCCGTGATTCCCAGCGTAGACGCGGCAAACGCCGGCGTGTTGTCAAGGTTGAACGACGGGCTGTAGTAGCGGGCAAATCCGTATTTGAACTGGTTCACCATGTGCGAGTTGATGGCATAGGTATCTTCAAAAATGTCGGTCTTTGTCTTCGGGGCGTATCCCTGGCCGTAGTTGAAAGGCAGCGGCCCGTTGTTTCTGCCCGAGGTGGTCTGCGCCGCCGGACCGATGGAAGCCTGACGTCCCGCGGCGATGATGATCGACATGGTGTGCTTCTCGCTGATGGAATAGTCGAGGCGTCCGGTGGTGGTGAAGTTGCTTAGACCAAATGGCAGCCCGGCGAGGAAGTTGTTGCCGGCATTCTGGTTGGCGTAGAGATTGGCAGGCGGCAGCAGAGCATTGATTGCCGACGCGACCTTGGAGAACTCGGTGGGGCAGATGACATTCGGCGTGGTGCCGTTGCAGCCCATGAACTGCGTGCGGGTGGTGGCGGACGATCCGGTGCTGGGATCATAGATGTTCACCCCCAGCGCACTGAAGTCCCCGTTTCTCTCCGCCATTGTGGGATAGGCCTGCAGCGTGGGGATTGCGCCCTTGGCATAGCGGTAACCATCATAATTGGCGAAGAAAAATAGCTTTTTCTTAACCACAGGGCCGCCGAGCACAATGCCGTACTCGTTCATGTGCTCCTCGGGCTTGGTCGCCGTCCCCGTAGCGGGATTGATGAGGGCGGGCGCGTAGAAGCCCCATGTGTCAAGCGCAGTGTTGCGGAAGTATTCGTACAACGCACCGTGAAATGCGTTGGTTCCCCGCTTGAGATCGAAGTTCTGCACGCCCTGTCCTTCATAGATTGCAGGGTACCCGGAGGTCTGCACCTGTAACTGATTGACTGCGTCGACCGAGATGGCGGACCAGATGAAGCGATTGTCGCCCTCCTGGGAGACATTGAAGAAGGGTATGCCTTCAATGTAAACCGACGATGCTCCACCCTTGCTCCCTGATCCGTCGATGGGGCCGGTATTGTCGGTCAGGTTGTTATTGGTCTCGTTGTTCTGGACTCCCGGCATCAGCAGCACATAGTCGCTGGCGCGGCGCTGGTCGGGCTGACCTCCGGCCCCCATGGCGATGGGCAATTCGGAGTAGGTCTCCTGCGCCATGGTGGCGCCGAGTGTGGCACTGCTGGTTTGAAGTTGTTCGGGAGCTTCTGTGACACTCACGGTCTCGCTCTGAGTTCCCAGCAGGAGGTCGATGTTCACTGTCTCAACCTCGAGAGCGTTGACGACGACGTTGTTCCGCGTTGTCGTCTTAAACCCGTTGGCGGTGACCGTCACGACGTAAGTATCGGCGTCAAGCGGTGAAAGCGTGTAGTCGCCGGCGGATGTCGTCTTGGTCACTACCTTGGTGCCGCGGGTCGTCGACGTAGCGACCACGGTAGCGCCCGGAACTACGGCACCACTAGGGTCGGTGGCCCGGCCGGTGATCTCGCCTTTACCGGAAAGTTGAGCGAAAGCGGAAACTGTGAACAGCAAAATAAGAGGGGGGAACAAGACGAACGTGGTCCTGAGATCAGTTCTGCGGAAGGTCATTTTGTTCCTCACAGCCGGGAGCTCACAGACATCGGAGCGCAAGAGGTCAGACCACTTAGTCTGCGACCACATATAGTGGTTCGGCCGGACAGTTGTCAAGTTCAAAATTTGCCAATCGCAGCCCCCCCGCCACACCGCTTTACAACTCTGGGCAAAATGCCCCGTCTGGTGCTAATCTACTCAACGCGAGAAGATTTCGGATCGACTGGAGTTTTAGTTCTGAAGCCTGCGCAAACTGAAACCACGCATGATTCTGAGTCCCACCTTACCATGCAGGTGGTCAACCACATTCGCGCCATGATCGAAGACGGAACGCTCAAGCCCGGGGAGCAGATTCCGCCGGAACGCGAATTTGCGCAGAAGTTGAAGATCAGCCGTGCCAGCCTCCGAACCGGCATCGGATACATGGCCGCCATGGGCATCATGAAGGTGCGACACGGCGTTGGCACATTTATCGCTGAAGGCCCTCCGGAGATTGGCAAGTCGTCCCTCGGACTACTCGGCGCCCTGCACGGTTTCAAATCCTGGCAGATGTTCGAGGCCCGCCTCCTGCTGGAAAGCAAGATGGCTGCACTCGCCGCCGAACGCGGCAGGGAAGAACACTTCACGCTGCTCGCCGAGGAGGTCGCGGAGATGTACGCCACGGTTGACGATCCCGACGAATATCTCATTCACGACGTCCGCTTTCACCGCACCATCGCTGCGGCCTCCGGCAATCCCATTCTCGCCTCCCTGATGGAGACCATAACCTCCGCACTCTATGATGGCCGGCGCAAAACGGCCGTCCTCAGTCGATCGCTCAAAGACTCCGCCGACGTCCATCGCGAGATCTATCGCGCTATTCGCACAAGAAACTCCGCCGAGGCGCAAAGGCTCATGGAACGTCACATCCAGCGTGCCCGAGAGGCCCAGGATGCGGAGGAGCGTGCGGACTCGCGCAAGCGCAAGCCAACCAAGAAATCGGCGAACGGCAAAGTGGCGGTCTGACCTTTCACTGGATGGGCCCGTCAGAATGTCCTCTGCTGCCGGGAAGCGGCAGACCCAAAAGAATCCACGATTGACTGTCTTTTCCGGAATGTGGTATGACCACTGATGCATCACGAGGATGCTTCCCTTGGTCGAACGATCTTCTCTCCTGTCCAGTTGCGCGTTCTGTCTCCTGTTCACCTCGGCCCTCTCCATGAGTCTTAGCGCACAAGACAGGCGGACCGTCGTCGAACCGCACATTCCACCCGTCTGCACGAAGCTTGAGGCCAACCTCTCCGCTCCACATGGCCTTCTCACCGACGCCGAAGAACGCCGCATGGACACAGAGCGCATCCAGAAGGCCATCGACCGATGTGGCGACGGCAAGGCGGTGGAACTCTACGGCTCCAGCGGGCGGAATGTCTTTCTCGCCGCACCGTTTCATCTTCAGCCTGGCGTCACCCTGCTTATCGATGCGGACACCGTCCTATACGCCTCGCGCAACCCCCGCGACTACGACGTGGCTCCAGGCAGTTGCGGACTCGTCGATAAGAATGGCCACGGCTGCAGACCGCTTATCCTCGCAGACCATGCCCCAGGAAGCGCAATCATGGGGGACGGCGCCATTGACGGTCGCGGCGCTGCAACCCTTCTCGGACAGAATACCTCCTGGTGGGACCTCGCCCACCTGGCCAAGATCGAAGACATGAAACAGAACTGCACCCGGATTCTCATCGTTCGCGAGTCAGACAACTTTATTCTTTATCGCATCACCCTGCGCAACTCTCCTAACTTTCACGTAGCGATCGAGAAGACGAACGGCTTCACTGCATGGGGCGTCAAGATCGACAGCCCCGCCACGGCTCGCAACACCGACGGCATCGATCCCTCGGCTTCAAATGACGTATCTATCCTCTACTCCTCGATCCGCACCGGAGACGACAACGTCGCAATCAAGGCGGGAAAAATCGGTGCTTCCTCCCACATCACCGTTGCACACGATCATTTCTATTCCGGACACGGCATGTCCATCGGCAGCGAAACCAACGGCGGCGTCCAGGCGGTGCGCGTCTTCGACCTGACCATCGACGGTGCCGACAACGGGATTCGCATCAAGAGTGACCCAAGCCGTGGCGGAGAAGTAAACGACGTCGTCTACGAAAACGTCTGTATCCGCAACGTCAAGAACCCCATCGTCCTCACGCCTCATTACACAAACTTCCCCGGCGACTTGCTACCCGTCTACCGGAACCTCACGCTCAAAGACGTCCACGTCGTCACGCCCGGACAAGTCACGCTGGAAGGCTTTGACCCGATACACAAGCTAGGCGTAACGCTCGACAATGTCTTCGCCGACGGATTGCCAGCCAGCGCCATTCACGCCTCACACGCAGATATCACGCTGGGTCCGCGACTCGGCAATCTCAACCCGAGCGGAGAGGATGTGATCATCGCTCAGTTGCCCGGCAGCGCCGCCGGCACTCCCGTGCCGTGCGAGGCGCGTTTCGAGCAGTACCCGGAAAATCCAACCGCTCCGCGCTCGGCCACTCCCGCTCCGCCGGTCGACAACACACTCTACGTTGCCGCCGACGGCAC
>Ga0265762_1000088_pt1 | contig 12597 bp, 10 predicted proteins | sample NZIome_4_FD_200870 | JGI IMG/M metagenome (GOLD analysis project Ga0265762, IMG submission 200870) | Metatranscriptome of rhizosphere microbial communities from Maridalen valley, Oslo, Norway - NZI4 (Metagenome Metatranscriptome) | ecosystem: Host-associated > Plants > Roots > Rhizosphere > Soil...
ATCCGGGGCATCTCGGGAATTGTTGGACGCACATTCTGCGCGTTGGGCCGGGAGAAAGTTGACACGATCGCCATGGCACATGGCGCTTCCGAGTGCAACATCTCCTTCGTGGTAGCGAAGAAGGACATGCAAGTAGCTCTCGCCGCTACTCATCGGGAATTTGGCCTGGGCGCGCGGACTTCTGAACTCGCCGTCGACACACTAGTCGGACCCAAAACACCTGGTGTAGACCAGGATTGTGAACCCTGCAACGCAACTGCCGACTGACTGCGCCTGGTTTTACTCTCAATCAATTCTTAGAAAGGTTCTTCAGCCCTTATGAATCCACACCTGTGTATTGCAGAGGACGTCAAGCTCGGCAGAGATGTGAAGCTTTCCAAATTCATCAACCTTTACGGATGTGAGATTGGTGATGAGACCAAAATCGGCGCATTCGTAGAAATTCAGAAAAATGCCATTATTGGCAAGCGCTGCAAGATCTCAAGCCACACATTCATCTGCGAAGGCGTCACGATTGAGGAGAATGTTTTTATCGGACACGGAGTGACGTTTATTAACGATAGTTATCCCCGTGCCACTGCAGCCGATGGAGAACTACAAACAGAGGCGGACTGGAAGGTCGAGCGCACTCTGATCAAGACGGGTGCCTCGATCGGTTCGGGAACGACCATTCTTTCCAATATCGTTGTTGGCGAGAACGCGATTGTAGGCGCCGGCAGCCTTGTCACCAAAGACGTTCCCCCGAACAGCATAGTGGCTGGGAATCCAGCCAGACTCTTACGCAGTATTTCCCAAACCTCGGAGGCCTTAAAGCGATGATTTCAAATAGTATTCCGTTCCTTGATTTAATTACTCCCCACGTTGAACTAGAGCAGGAATTAAATGCAGTCTTTCACAAGGTGTTGCATTCTGCCGGGTTTATCGGTGGTCCGATGGTGGAAGAATTCGAGAAGGCCTTTGCCGCGTTTTGCTCGAGTGAGCATTCGATTGCCGTCAGCAGCGGCACGGACGCTCTGCGTTTTGCACTAATCGCCTGCGGGGTCAGGCAGGGTGACGTGGTCATAACCGTGCCGCACACCTTCATTGCCACCACCGAAGCGATTTCGCAGGCAGGTGCGTTGCCGGAATTCGTCGATATCGACGAGCACACGTACAACCTCGATCCCGCCAAGCTGGAGGAGTACCTGGAAAATCGATGCACCAAGGATGATTCCGGTCGGCTGATCAGCCAGAGAAGCGGGCGTCCTGTCACGGCGGTGATCCCGGTACATCTGTATGGGCAGACCGCCGACATGGACGCCATCCTTGCGTTGGCCGAGCGCTACAACCTGATCGTCATCGAGGATGCCTGCCAGGCGCACGGGGCCGAATATTTCTCGAAGAAGCAGGGTCGTTGGATGAAAGCCGGATCCATGGGGCGGGCGGCTGCTTTCAGCTTCTATCCCGGCAAGAACCTGGGAGCTTGCGGCGAGGCCGGTGCGGTCACCACGCAAGACGCAGAGCTGGCGAAGAAAGTGAAGATGCTCCGGGATCACGGCCAGGCCTCGAAGTACTACCACGACGTGGAGGGGTACAATGGCAGGCTCGATTCTCTGCAGGCTGGGCTGCTGCAGGTCAAGTTGCAACACTTGGCGGACTGGAACGAGAAGCGCCGCTTGTGTGCTGAGGAGTACAGCCGTCTGCTGAAGTACGCCGACGATATCGTCGCACCCAGCGAGCCGACGTGGTCCAAAGCGGTATATCATCTGTACGTAATTCGCTGCAAAGACCGCGAAGGCCTGATGAGCCATTTGAAGGAGCAGGGAATCGGCTCAGGTATTCACTATCCCATTCCTTTGCACTTGCAGAATGCTTACGCCTGGATGGAATACAAGATGGGCGACTTTCCGGTGACGGAAAAAATTGCCCGAGAGATTGTTTCCCTTCCGATGTTCCCTCAACTCACTCCCGAACAACGGCGTCGGGTTGTGGACGAAGTCCTCAGCTTCACGTCATCTGCCGTCGTCAGCCAGACCGCAGGCTGACACCGCTCTGACACCGTCTTCCAAATCCATAAAGGGGATATTCCATGAGAATCTCTGTCATCGGGGCAGGCTATGTTGGACTTACGACGGCCGCTTGTCTGGCGCAAATGGGTCATGAAGTGTTCTGCAGCGAGAGCAACTCCGAGAAGTTGAAGAAACTGCAGAATGGCGTGATCCCGATATACGAACCAGGTCTCGGGGCAATTGTCGAATCGTGCCGGGAGTCGGGTCGCCTAGCTTTTGGCTCGACGGAAGATGCCATCGACCGAAGTGAAGCGATCTTTATCTGCGTTGGAACTCCTCCGCTACCAAATGGAGACGCCGATCTGTCGGCGATTGAAAAGGTCGGTCGCATGATCGCGAGGCGCGCCTCCGGATATCGTCTAGTTATCGAAAAAAGCACCGTCCCCGTACAGACTGGTTCCCAACTCCAGAGATACTTGTCCGTTCAGCGGACTGGAGATCTGAATTACGACGTGGTGTCGAATCCCGAATTTCTGCGGGAAGGGTCCGCAGTTCAGGATTTTCTGCATCCCGACCGAATTGTTGTTGGAGTCAGTTCGTCGCGTGCTGCAACGCTGATGGAAGAGATCTACGCGCCAGTCATCAACCAGACTTTCACTTGTCCGATTCACCCCACCTGTCCGGCAAGAGAAAAGCCGTATTTTCTCGTGACCGACACAAATTCAGCCGAACTCATCAAACACGCATCAAATTCATTTCTTGCCATGAAGATTTCATTCATCAACATGGTTGCCAATCTGTGCGAGGTGGCGGGGGCGGATGTAACCAAAGTAGCGGAGGGTATGGGTTTGGATCCGCGGATTGGATCTGCCTTCCTGAAACCAGGTATTGGATTTGGCGGGTTCTGCTTTCCGAAGGACCTGCAAGCATTCATCAGGATTGCGGAAAAGCTGGGCTGCGATTTTTCACTGTTGAGGCAAGCCGAACTCATCAATCAAAAAAGAGTGGAATTGTTCATCGAAAAAGTTCGGCGTGAGCTCTGGGTGCTCGGCGGAAAGAAAATCGCGGTTTGGGGCCTCGCATTTAAGCCGAATACAGACGATATTCGCTTCGCTCCCTCGATTCCATTGTTGAAGGCATTAACGGAAGAAGGGGCCATCTTGAGCGTCTACGATCCAGAAGCCTCGTCCAATGCCAGTGAGGTGCTGCCGGAGGTCAGGTATTGCAGCGACCCCTATCAAGCAGCGGTGGATGCCGAGGCGATCCTGATCGTGACCGAATGGGACGAATTCCGAGCTGTTGATTGGGAGCGTCTCAGCTCGCTTGTGGAGCGGCCGCTGTTGATCGACGGACGAAACATGTTCAGTCCCGAAGAAGTTACTTCCCGGGGATTTCGCTATGTCAGCATTGGCCGACCGCCTTCCATGCCTTCCGATGCGGGCGCTCAAAGAAGCCCATACGAGGTTTCCGCGGCGGCACCAATCATATCAATCCCGGCCTGATCACAAGCGGCCCGTTCCCGCTTCGGAACCGACGTAGGATCTCTATGCATACAAAGGGGTTAGACTCTTGCAGTTAAGAAATTGGGCATGTACCTTTTGGACATGTACCTTCTGGACCTAGCGTGGACCGATGCCTGTGGGTATAACGGAACCGAGGTAGAGTTCCAGTAGACCGTGCGCAAACTCCCCTACTGGCAGTCTTACCAGTGCGGTTCGGCTTTAAGCGGACCCAGCCCACGATTTAATGGAGGAAACGGTGTCCAGATCTCGAGAACTCTTTTATGAAAATCCTTTCGCAATCTCTCGTATATTGCTGGTTTTACTGCTTTTAACCGTTGTCACAACCATGGCTTCTGCGAGTAGTATTTACTTAGCCCAAAGCGCCCAGGGCGCAAGCTCGGGTGCAGACTGCGCCGATGCCCTTCCCGCCACGTTCTTCAATAGTTCGGCGCATTGGGGTTCGGGCGCGGGCCAGATTGGGCCCGGCGTTACCGTGCATCTATGCGGAACTATTAGCACAAACCTTACGTTTCAAGGAAACGGTGCAAATGGCAACCCGGTTGTCCTCGACGGCACGGGCGCTACAATGAGCGCATACATCAATGTGGCAACTCAGTATTGGACAATCCAAAACTGCACGTGGTCCACAAGCTATGCGACGAATAGTGGCACGCAGGCCGTCATCCAAACGTCGAACGGGGCGGCTTTCGGAACTATTCAAAACAATCACATAGATATACAGTCGTCGGCTCAGGTGATCTTCTTCGGGCACGTCACGCACGACATGACTGTACAAAATAATTACCTAAAGGTCAGCACTCCTAGCGGTGGGGATGGATTTGATACCGATGTTCTTGATTCAGAGGGATCATACAACGTAATGGTAGAAGGCAACTACATTGCGATGAATATCGGGGCTGGCGATGAGGGCTGTGGCGGGTGCCACGATGACCTGATGCAGGTCTGGGCGGCGGATGGTTCGGCTGCGAATTCTCCTTATAATTGGACGATCCGTTACAACAAGCTCGTTCAGGAATCCTCGCCAGCTAAAGCCAACAATCAATCACTCATGATGATGGAAAGCATCGGCATGGGAACGGCCGGCTACTGGAATGTCTATTCCAACCTGTTCCAATGTGTCTCCAGTGGTTCTAGTGGCAACGGAATCACCTTCGACAGCAATGGCGGCGGCATGGCAGCGCACCTTTACAACAACACCGTCGTCGAGAATTCGGGCGCTTGCAATAACCTCTGGAATATGTCCGGATCGGGGTCGATGTATCTGTCCAATAATATTACCTACAACACTGATGCCGGAAATGCGTTGACTGGCGGAGAAAATTTCGCTTCGCGTAGCGGAAATTTGTGGTACGGCCCCAATATTCCCTCGTGCTCTGGTTTTCAAGGTGAAATCTGCGGCTCCGATCCTCTATTTAACAATTACTCTGCAAGTGATTTCACGTTGCAATCTGGCTCGCCAGCGAGGGGAGCAGCTGCAAATGAAGGCACGACCTATAACCTCTATCCGGTCGCGGAGACGACCTGGCCGGACCCAACGACTTCCAATCGCCCGTCGTCTGGCTCATGGGACAGCGGAACCTATCAATTCGGGAGTGGTGGTGGCGCACCGAGTCCTCCCAGTGGGCTCACTGCTTCAGTGCAGTAATTAGCAAGTTTAAGCCGGAACCGTCGAACTCTTGGGGATGCGTCTGGCCTCTGCAGACGCATCCACCTTTAAGCTAGATCTGAAAAACTGTGGTGATGCAACGGCAGCGAAACCAGGGTTGTGGCAGAGATTGCAGTGGATCTGCATGACCAAATGAAGGCGCTATCGATGGGTCACAAAGATGTCACCATATTGCTTTGGCGGAAGGTTCGCAATGATCTCGATCATCGCTTCCGTGGAAACGGGTTCGCCAAGAGTCTGCGGTTCTTCGCCCATAAAATAACTGAACTTCGAGTCCCGAAAACGACTGATGCAGGCGATCGCTTCCTCGCGCGCTTCGGAATGAAATTCAAAACTCAGGCAGTGGGGACAGGACGATAGCCCACGAAGAACCGGGAGTTCATAGCCCTCTACGTCGATCTTGATGAAGTCGGGCATTCCATGTTTCTCAATCAAGCGATCAAGAGTCGTGCCTTCAACTTCAATGCTGGAGGTTTGGACCGGATTATCTGCGGCCAGCGCCGTCCAGTCCGGAACCAAGCTGTTCATGTGACTCGCCGAGCTGACGAAGAATTGCACCGTTCCCGGCTTATCGCCTACGGCGCAATTCTCAACAACCAATCCGCGAATGTTTTTAAGGCGTGCGGCGAGCTCCGGAGTCGGTTCCACGGCGACCACTCGCGCGCCGAGATCGAGAAAGGCTCGCGAATAATCTCCGACGTTCGCTCCCACGTCAAAGACCAGCGAGCCGGGCGAGACGAATTGCCGATAAAATCGGCGCAAGCCCAGAACATGATCATTCCAATATCGCCGTTTCACAGTGCGCAGATAGGCGTCGTGAATGGGGTGGTACCAGCGGCTTCTTTCAATTCCTGAAAGGAGTGTTCGTAGGTGCATCGCGCGATTTTAGTTTACGGCTTCGTCTCGTGCAATGCGCGAAGCGCCACGCGTAGACGCTATTGGTCGCCGAGGCCGGAATGGCAAGCCCGGAGCACAATGTAGCAATCTTACCGGGCCTCAGCAACACAGTATTTGCGCTATTGCCCACTTTTCCACGAATAGCCTCTCCAGCGCCCTTTTTCCCCCATCACTCGAAAAATTGTTCCTCATTGAACTGAGCCGAGGCATGAATTGAAAGTACTACTCTCCGGGAGAAGTGAAGAGACGGTCACCCTGGAACCAGATGTCACGCTGGAACCAGAATCCTCCTGGCTCCTCCGTAGGGGTGTCGACGTTCTGCGCCTGGTGCCCGGGATGGGGAGCACTTCGCTGTCGAGTCCGGTTCGCCTGGCGCTTCGCGGGAGTACCTGGACCCTAGTCGGCTATGGCGGCAGCCAGCTGTTACGATTTGCAGCTCAGATCGCCTTAGCACATGTGTTGGCACCGACCGCATTCGGCGCAGTCGCATTGGCGATCGTCTTCCTCTCTGGGCTTGAGTTGCTCTCAGACTTGGGAATCGGAATGGATGTGATTCAACATCCACGGGGCGATGATCCTGCTTTTGTCAATACCGCCTTCATCATTCAGGCAGTCCGAGGATCGATCCTTTTCGTAATTGCCGCCTTATTGGCGCATCCGTTTGCGATTTTCTATCGCATGCCACAAGTGGAGTTCCTGGCGATTGTGGCTGCCCTGTCGATCCTGATTCGGGGCTTCGCGAGCGGATCCATTTGGACCCTAACGCGCCATGTGAAAATCCGCGAGTTGACATTGCTGACGATTACAGGAGAAGTAGTCGGCCTTGCGGTATCCCTAATATGGGTGTACGTCTCTCCTACTGCTTGGGCCTTGGTCATCGGTCGGGTCGCCAGCTCGATCATTTACACCTCGGGAAGTCATTTCCTAGGTGAGGGAAAATTTGGCCTCCAGTGGGATCGAGTCGCCGCGAAGGAGATTCTGGCGTTTGGCGCCGGCATTTTTCTTAGCTCAGCCACCTACTTCATGTCTGGCGAGGCGGAGCGATTGATCGTTGGGAAATGCATTACTATCGCGGAACTTGGTTGTTTCTCGCTCGCATTGACAATGGCCTCCGCGCCTGCTCAAGCTCTCAGCCAGGTTGTGGGTCAAGTTTTTTATCCTATAATCTCTCGAAGCGCACGGGAGTCGCCAGAGATTGCTACGAGGCACTTCGTTAAGGCACGGACAGTGTTTCTCCTCATCAGCATCGCTTTGACAGTGTTATTCATCGTGGGTGGGCCCATGATAGTCTCGATTCTCCTACCGCCCAAATACGAAATGACTGGCTGGATGCTGCAGTGGCTAGGCTTCCGAGCTGCACAACAGGTGTTCGTGGCACCGACAACGAGCTTGCTTTTTGCCCACGGAAACACAAAATACGCAGCCACATACAATATAATGCGCTTCATTCTGATGACGATCGGCCTGTGGGTCGCCTTTTCGAGATTCGGAATTCATCTGGCACTCGCGATGCTCGCTTTATCCAGTGTCCTACCGTACGTATTTCTGATTCCAGGTGTCCTTCGGTACCAGCCGCGCGCCGCGCGCGCCGAATTGTTGAGTTTCGCCTCTTTTCTTGCGATCTCAGCCCTCGCGGCATGCGTTCGGTTGCCGCACTTTTAAAATCGGTCGTCCTCAGCAGGAGAGTCTAGTGAGTAAAGAGCCCCTAGTGAGCGTAATCGTACCCACCTATAACAGGGCGGGAGTAATTTGCCGTACGATTGACAACCTATTCCAACAGACACACCGGAATCTCGAGGTCATCATAGTAGACGATGGCTCGACCGATGACACGCAGTCGAAGCTCCGTCAGTACGGCGGTCGGATTCGCGTGCTCACACAAACTAATTCGGGTCCAGCCATTGCACGCAACCGGGGTGCGAAAGCCGCCGCCGGGGAAATCATTGCATTTCAGGATTCGGACGATCTCTGGAAACCTGCAAAGCTCGAGCGCCAGGTGGAACTGCTGGAGAAAAACAAATCCATCCCGTGCTGTCTGTGTAATGTTCTCATGCGTGCCGGCGATGGATTCACATCATTCGACCACTCGCTGATCCGTTTGGATCGTGAGCACGGATTATGGCTGAACGTCACGGATGTCCTGACAACCCGATTCCTTCTCTTCAATCAAGCAGCTGCGATCCGGCGTCAGGCGTTCGAGAAAGTGGGCGGCTTTGCCGAAGACTTGAAATATCTCGAGGATTACGATCTTCCGCTGCGCCTATCGCTCGAGGGGCCGTGGGCGCTGATTCGCGAACCGCTGGTCATTTATGGCGAGGCGTCAGCCGGCAGTTTCTCGGTCCAGGCGACAAAGGATCCGGTGGTCCTGAAACAATGCGAACTGAGGATCTATGAACGCATGTTGAGTCGAATTGAAAGCTCGGAAATGTACGGCAAAGCCCGAAGGAACCTGCATCGAAGGCATAATATGGCGCGACGGCAGCTCCTGGCAATGCAGAGGCAACCCACTGCTGGAAATCTGGACAAACTGGTCAATTTAATCGATAAATACCGTCTGGCTCTATTTCGAAGGTCGCCTTGGTTCCCGCAACCCGTCACTGCGGCGATCTGAGCTACGCCCTAAAGTCGCAAAGGCCTGATTATGAAAAGAGAGATACATGAATAGCATCATTGGTCATACCGAGGATTACAAAGTCGAGCGAGTGAAGCGGGTCGAGAGCTTTTTCGATCAGGCGCACAATTATTTGGACCGAAATGGATACGATATCCGTATTCGTGCGGAGACGGTTGCGCGATTTCTGAAGCAGCGCGATTTCAGTAGCGTGCTCGACGTGGGTTGCGGCGATGGATCCGTCTCGTTGCCGCTTCTGACCGCGGAACGCCACCTTACATTGCTTGATGTCTCGAGTAACATGTTGGCGGTGGCGCAGTCCCATGTGCCTCAGAAACTGCAGGATAACGTTGATCTGATCAACAGCGATTTCCTACAGACCTCGCTTCGCCCTGAATCCTACGACGTAGTCATTTGCATCGGGGTGCTTGCGCATGTACCCGCACCGGTTGAGGTCCTTTCAAAGGTTGCCAGTATTCTCAAGCCTGGCGGCTTCCTCATCTTGCAATGCACGGATTCGTCCCATTTCGTGCGCCGATTTATCGATCGCTATCACCGTGGATTGCGCTTTATACGACCCGCACTTTACATGGCAGCGCCCCTGACAAACAAGGGTGTACTTGAGATGATTGAGAAGCAGAGATTTGAAGTTAGGGCGAGATTTTGTTACAGCTCCGGACTGCCGGGTTTTCACCGGATCTTCTCTCAAAGTACATTGTATGGGATGATCCGAAAAATATTCGGCGATTGCGCAAACAATCGCAATGTATGGCTCGGGAGTGAGAACATTTATTTCCTGGAACGTCCGCGATCGTGAGAAGGGGGCTCATTTCATAAAGGGATAAAACCCGACTCGATCGAGAATGAACCGTGCCTCCGGCAAACAACAATTTCGGCGGCGGAACCGCAGAAACGGTAATGGGACCATTTGTCCTGGTCATCATGCTCGTTTCAATTGTCCTGATTTTTCTGCTTCCCCGAAAATATGTAATGGCGCCGCTGATGATCGGGGTGTTTCTGCTGCCGGTTGGAGAGACCTTCGTTCTCGGCGGTGCACATCTGTTTGTAGAGCGGATCCTGATTCTAGCGGGGCTGGTTCGGGCGATCTACTCACGTTGGTCCCAGAGGAATGTTCTCAATCATGGCTATACGAGCATAGACAAGGTCTTTACTGTGCGCACGGTCGCGCGCGCCGTGGCTTTCGTCATTCTTTACGGGCAGATGGGTGCGGTCGTCAATCAGGTGGGCTTCCTTTGGGGTGACTTGGGGGGCTTTTTTCTGATGCGGCTCCTTATTGGAGACGATTTGGATGTAAAAAGGACAATCAAGATTCTTTGCGGAGTAGCCCTCTTCTTGAGCGCAACCATGCTTTATGAGAAGCTCACCGGAGTGAACGTTTACGGCCTAATCGCAGGGCATTCCATAATACCGGAGGTCCGCAAAGGATCGATTCGCGCGCAGGGGCCGTTTCACCATGCCATTCTCGCGGGTACCTTCGGTGCGGTGTTATTTCCTCTCTTCGTTTGGCTATCGCGAAGCAAAAAAGACCGATTCCTTGGAGTGCTGGGAATTAGCGCATCGGTCGTAATCACGTTGAGTGCGGCGTCGAGCACGCCGGCTTCGTCCTTTCTGGCCGGGATTTTGGGGATCTGCCTGTGGCCGCTGCGGCGCAGGATGCGTACGATACGCTGGAGTTTGGTGGCCGCTGTGTTACTGCTCAATGCCGTGATGCACGCACCTGTGTGGTGGGCTGTCGAGCATATCGATTTGGCGGGTGGGTCCGCTGGCGAGCATCGTGCGGAATTGCTCGATAACTTCGTTCGCCACTTCGGCGATTGGTGGCTCATCGGCACCAAAGATAACGCCAATTGGGGCTTTGAAATGTGGGATTTGAGCAATCAGTATGTCGCGGAAGGGGAACTAGGAGGCCTCGTACCATTTGTTTGTCTCCTGACAATGATTACGCTTGCCTTCAAGAAATTAGGCAAAGCGAGGAAGTCGGTTCGCGGGGATCTCGAAAAAGAATGGTACTTCTGGCTCCTTGGGGTGGCACTCTTCTCTAACACGGTTGCGTTTTTTGGAATCAGCTATTTTGATCAAACCGAGCATGCTTGGTTTGCCCTGCTCGCCATGATAATAGCAGCGACGTCTTGTAGTGCTCAAAAATCTAAGCCTGCGGATCGCGTTCCCCCCTTGCCCTGGGCTATGGATGATGTCCACGTGCTAGCTGCAGACAGAAGCGGTTCGTTCTGAGAGAGGTCGAAAATCACTTATGAAATTGTCGATTGTTATTCTCTGCTGGAATGATAAGAAGGTCATCGACGCTTGTCTGAAATCAATCTATTCGACGACATTGGCGATAGACTTCGAAGTAATTGTGTCGGACAATGGTTCTAACGACGGTTCCATTGATTTTATCCGTCGGAATTACCCCGAGGTTCGGGTTATCGAAAATGGCCGAAACCTGAGATTCGCGAAAGGAAACAACGTTGGTATTCGCGAGAGTCGTGGCGAATATATTCTCATTCTTAATCCCGACACTATCATTTCAACCGGGACTTTGGATGGAATAGTTAAGTTTGCAGACCAGCACCCGGAGGCCGCTGCTTTTGGGTGCAAGGTGCTTAACGCGGACGGTTCGTATCAGATGTCTGGTTCTCCATTCACTACCATTCGGCGGGAATGGATCGCCGCGCTCTATCTGAGAATGCTGGGTCACCTCTGTACCTGGTTCACCTCAGACGTATATATGGGTTGGGCGGGGGAGACGGCGCGCTCCGTTGATTGGCTATCCGGGTGCTTCATTTTAGCCCGCTCGGAAGTGCTCCGACAGATCGGCGGCTTCGATCCGCAATTCTTCTACTACTACGAAGACATGGATCTTTGCCGCAGAATCTGGGACGCAGGGCACCAAATCCTATATGTTCCAGATCTTTCAATCATCCATTTAAAAGGTGAGTCGACCAACAAGCGATTACCGGCTATAAACTTTATTCTTGACAGCCAGATCACGCGCTATTTGTATTATGGCAAGTACTATGGGAAGCTTGGTCTTTTGCGCGCCCGACGAGTCTCACTTGCTGCCGCTTTTCTCCGATATTTAGGGTATTCGTTCCTGTCTTGCCTCAAACCGACTACAAATCGCAAACAGCAGGTCGAATCCCTTAAAACGCTGCTCCGTTGGACATATCGTATCGACCCGGTACGCCTCGTAGAGACGGGCGAAGAGCCTAATCTGGGTACGACGCTGGTGGGGCGAGTTCTTGAACGTTGAGGGGCACACCTATGTGCTTCAACCGGATCCACCTTGCAATCAGGGTTTCGTGAGCACACTATCGAGCGAAAGGTCGGGTTCGTGGAACATGTCGGGGATGATTTCCAAACCGCGCCATCGGTACGTAATAGTTTCTCCAGTGCGCGACGAGCAACAGTACCTGCCGCTTACAATTCAATCTGTCGTGGGACAAACCTTACCGCCTGCGGAGTGGATCATCGTCAATGACGGATCTCGCGACAGAACTGGCGAAATAATTGAGAATTGTGCGCACCAGTACCCATGGATTAGGGCTGTTCATCGGACTGACCGAGGAAGCCGCGTACCCGGGACAGGTGTCATTGAGGCATTCTATGATGGCTTCCGATCCCTGCAATCGAAAGATTGGGATTTCATTGTAAAGTTGGATGGCGACGTTGGTTTGGAGCCAGATTACTTCGAGACCTGTTTCAAACGCTTCGCTGAGGACCCGAAACTCGGAATGTGCGGAGGAATGATGTATTGTCCACACAATGGCGGGTTGAAGCTGGAATCTCATCCAGTTTTCCATGTGCGTGGACCCATAAAGCTTTATCGTCGGGGTTGTTGGGATGATATCGGGGGGCTGTTGAAGGCTCCGGGATGGGATACGATCGATG
>Ga0265762_1000089_pt1 | contig 12573 bp, 13 predicted proteins | sample NZIome_4_FD_200870 | JGI IMG/M metagenome (GOLD analysis project Ga0265762, IMG submission 200870) | Metatranscriptome of rhizosphere microbial communities from Maridalen valley, Oslo, Norway - NZI4 (Metagenome Metatranscriptome) | ecosystem: Host-associated > Plants > Roots > Rhizosphere > Soil...
CGGTCAGCGACTTTTCCATCTTCGCGATCTGCTTCTTCTCGTCGGTCGTAAGCGCGCCCCAGGCCGGGCTCTTCTTCGCCTTTTCAAGAGCGGTGAGAATTGTTGCGGTTTCGGCTCGTGCTTCAATCAACTGGCGCTTGCGGAAATCTTCTTCGGCGTTATCGAACGAGTCGAGGATCATGCCCTCGACCTGCTCGTCGGTGAGGCCGTAGCTGGGCTGAACCTGAATGTCGGATTCCTTGCCGCTGCGTTGTTCGCGCGCGGAGACGTGCAGAATTCCGTTGGCATCGATCAGGAATTTAACCTCGATCCGGGCCATGCCAGCGGCCATCGGAGGAATACCTTTCAGATCGAAACGCGCCAGGGAGCGGCAGTCTTTGGCCAGTTCACGCTCGCCCTGCAGAACGTGGATCGCGACGTTGGCTTGACCGTCAATTTGGGTGGTATAGAACTGCGTGGCAGAGGCGGGGATGGTTGAATTGCGCAAGATGATTTTGTCGGTGACGCCCCCCGCGACTTCGATGCCCAGCGAGAGCGGGGTGACATCGAGCAGCAGCATATTTTCGGTGGCCTCAGAACCGCCGCCGAGAATGTTGGCTTGCACCGCCGCGCCGAGGGCCACTACCTCGTCGGGATTCAAATCGGTGTGCGGCTCGCGGTGAAACAGTTCCTTCACCAGCCCGCGCACTTTCGGGATTCGGGTGGAACCGCCGACGAGGACGACTTCATCAATCTGTTCGGGCTTGAGTCCGGCATCTTTCAGAGCCTGCTTCGAAGGGCCGACGGTGCGGTCGATGATGGGCTGAATGAGTTGCTCGAACTGCTCGCTCGTGATCTCGCGCAGGTAGCGCTTGCCGCCGGGAAGTTCAACATCAAGTTTTGCGGAGGGCTGCGAAGAGAGTGCGATCTTGGCTTCGATCACGGCTTTGCGGATCGCTTGTACGGCTTCGGCGCTGCGGCGGAGATCGAGACCGAGGTCGCCGAGAGTGTCGTCGAGGGCTATGGTGATCAGGAGATTGTCGATATCATCGCCGCCGAGATGGGTGTCGCCATTGGTGGCGACGACTTCGAAGATGCCGTCGTGCAGTTTGAGAATCGAAATGTCGAAGGTGCCGCCGCCGAGATCGTAGACGGCAACAATTCCATTTTGCTTCTTATCGAGACCGTAGGCGAGCGCAGCCGCGGTGGGTTCGTTGACCAGGCGCAGAACGTCGAGGCCAGCGATGCGGCCGGCGTCTTTCGTGGCCTGGCGCTGCGCGTCGTTGAAATACGCGGGAACCGTGATGACGGCTTTCGTCACCGGAGCTCCGAAGAAGCGTTCGGCATTGCGCCTCAGTTGGCGCAGAATGAGAGCCGAGATTTCGGGGGGAGTGAAAGTCTTCTCGCCCAGCTTGATGCGCAGAACCTCGCCGGGTTCGAGGTCTTCGGCGAGGCGGAAGGGGAAGAATCTCAATTCCTCCTGAATGTCATCCACTCCGCGTCCCATCAGACGTTTGATCGAATAGACAGCGCGCTCCGGAGTCTCGGCCAAATACTTTCGCGCGCCATTGCCGATCACCGGCTGATTTTTCTCGTCGAGCGCGACTACGGACGGCAGGAGATTCAGACCATCTTCGCCAGGGATCACGACCGGGCTCTCCCCTTGCATAAAGGCCACGAGAGAGTTCGTGGTTCCCAGGTCGATGCCGACGATGCGATCAGATGCCATTGGGTAATTCTGTAATCGGGCAATCTGGTAATGCAGGGGCCTTCGGGTTGCAAATTACAAACTTACCCGACTACCAGATTGCTTAATTCTCCAGCGCCTCGGTCACATCGCGCACCAAATTGCGGATGTAGTTGCGGCGGTTCAACAGGTCCACCATTTTGTCGCGAGCCTGCTTGCGCTCATCTTCTGAAACCACCTCGCCTGCTTGCTCGCTCCCGATGAGCCGATCCCAGCTCTTCCAGTGCGCCTGCAACTCGTCGAGAAGTGCCTCGTGCTTCTCTTCGAGTTCGAGCTTCTGGCGGCCGATTTCCTCAATCAGGGCGGGGTCATCTTCACCCATCTTTTTCTGCATGCGAAGCTCTTCGAGTTGCAGGTTCAGCTCAAAGACTTCTTCGAGCAAATCTGGCGGGACAATTTGCTTCTTCAGTTGTCCGGTGGAGCGAGCCTGCTCAGTCGCGGATTTCGACTGCTCCTCCAATTCCACACCTTCCAGCTGCAACAGATACTGGGTACGCTTGATCGGATCTTTCAAAGTGCGATGAGCGTCGTTGAGCATGGAGCTCTGCTGCAAACTCCACTCCCGTTCCTGGCTGTCGGCACGAGCGTTGATATCGGGATGCAGCTTGCGGCTGAACTCGTAGAAATCTTTTTCCAATGCCGGGACATCCAGATTCAATTTGCGCGGCAGACCAAAGAATGTGAAGTAGTCGACCGGAGCCGGAGGCTGGACCTTGCCACAGGACTCGCAGAAGTGAACGGCACGCATGGTGCCACACGACCAGCAGGTCTGCGTCTGCTCGGGAGCGGGCTTCGCGGTAATCGTGGTCAAAGGAGCCTTGGTCATTTCTGTCTACGCATCGCACACAACTCGAGCCCCAACCTGGCAACAATCGAAGCCCAGGGCGCTGAAGCGGGGCGAGGACGCTCGCGCCGTGGTGTAGTCCTCGCGGGCGAGAGCGCCCGCGCCACCTAGGCTCAAGCGGAGAACGAAGTCCCACAGCCGCATGACTTCGTGGCCTGAGGGTTCACGAAGACGAATCCCTGCTGCAGGAGCGTCTCCTGGTAATCCAGGATCATGCCATGCAGGTAGATAAACGACTTCGGATCGACGAACACGCGTATGTCACCGAACTGGAAGATGCGATCGCGTTCGCGCGGCTGCGTATCGAAGCGGACGTTGTAGCTCAGGCCGGAACAGCCGCCACCCTGCACGCCCAGGCGCAACCCGCCCTGCTCGGGCGAGATGCCTTCCTTGGCCATCGCGCTGCGCACTTTGACCAGGGCCTTCTCAGTAACCTGAATGCCTTTGGCGGGCGAGGTCTGCAAAATCGGTCCGGGCTGTTCGATCACTGTCGTCATGATAATGATACGCCTGGCTGAGCTGCTGCCTAAGCCACCGTCATCGTCTTGCGCCCGAGGGCGCAAGACGAAGCCTTGCTTGCGCGAGCAGCGTTGCGCTCGCTTACTGGGCTACTGCGGAGGTCACCGGCTTGGCGCTCTCCTGCTTTTTCTTCCAGTCACCGATCGCCGCACGGATCGCGTCTTCGGCTAACACGGAACAATGGATCTTCACCGGAGGAAGCGACAGCTCCTTCACGATGTCCATGTTCTTGATAGCCAGCGCTTCGTCGACGGTCTTGCCCTTGACCCACTCGGTGGCCAAGGAAGACGAAGCGATGGCGGAGCCGCAGCCAAAGGTCTTGAACTTGGCCTCTTCAATCACGTTGGTCTCGCGATTGACCTTGATCTGCAGCTTCATGACGTCGCCACACTCGGGTGCGCCGACCAAGCCCGTGCCGACATCGGCGCTGCTTTTATCCATGGAGCCAACGTTGCGCGGATTGTTGTAGTGATCGATTACCTTATCGCTGTATGACATTTGTCTCTCCTAAGCCTTTTAGAATTCGCAGGATCCACATTTAATCTCTTAGCTTCTTACTCACCCGCCCATTTCACATCCTTCAGATTGATGCCTTCCTTCGCCATTTCGTACAGCGGAGAAAGTTCGCGCAGACGCTCGACCGTTTCGATGACGCGGTCGGCCACGTAATCGACCTCGGCGGCGGTGTTAAAACGGCCGATGCCGAAGCGAATGGAACTGTGCGCCAGGTCATCACCGGTGCCGAGAGCCTTCAATACATAAGATGGTTCAAGCGTCGCGGAGGTGCAGGCAGAACCGCTGGAAACCGCGATATCGTTGATGCCCATCAGCAAAGACTCGCCTTCGACGTAGGCAAAGCTGATGTTCAAGTTGCCGGGCAAGCGATGCTCCATGGTTCCGTTGATGTAGGTTTCATCCAAACGATTCATGATACGGTCGCGCAGGCGATCGCGGAGACCGGCCAACTGAACCGCTTCGCGAGACATCTCCTCGGAGGCGATGGCACAGGCTTTGCCCAAACCAACGATGCCGGGGACGTTGAGCGTGCCGGAGCGCATACCGCGCTCGTGGCCTCCGCCGTCAATAATGGCGGAAATCTGCACCCGCGGATTCTTGCGGCGGACATATAGAGCGCCGACGCCCTTGGGGCCGTACATCTTGTGACCAGAGATCGACATCAGGTCTATATTCTGCTTGTTCACATCCACCGGAATCTTGCCCACCGCTTGCGTGGCATCGGTGTGGAAAATTACCCCGCGTTCGCGGCACAGCTTGCCGATCTCCGCGAAGGGCTGCAGGACGCCGATTTCGTTGTTCGCGGCCATGATGGTCACCAGGATAGTTTTGTCATCGATGGCGCGCTTCAGGTCGTCCAGGTCGACCAGACCATCCTTCTGTACCGGCATGTAGGTGACGCGATAGCCGTATTTCTCCAGGCGCTTGCAGGTATCGAGCACGGCCTTGTGCTCGGTGACTGCGGTAATAATGTGGTTGCCCTTCTCGCGATACATCTCGGCCACGCCCTTGATGGCCAGATTGTCGCTTTCCGTGGCACCCGAGGTGAAGATGATCTCTTTGGTGGTAGCGCCGATCAGCTTGGCGATGCGCTCGCGAGCTGTTTCCACGCCTTCTTCACCTGCCCAGCCGAAGGAGTGATTGCGGCTGGCGGCATTGCCGAACTTCTCCATAAAATAGGGCAGCATCTCCTCCAACACACGCGGATCCATCGGGGTGGTAGCATGGTTGTCCATATAGATGGGCAGCTTCACGCCCTGGGGCGCGGCGTGCTGTGTGACTGGAAGCTGCTGGGGGACCTTTACATCCGTGCTCATAATTGCTTCTCCTACCAGGTTGATTGCACACCTCTTCAAACTCACAGGTCAGACGATTGTCCCTTAGACGATCGTGACCAACTCGGCCGACTTGTGCGCGGCACTATCGACCGTCTCCGGCTCTTCCCGCATATGCGAGATCTTGATGCGTTTCAGCACCGCTTCGATGCTCTCATTTACCTTGCGCAGCGGTTCGCGAATGTTGCAACGATCACTCTGGCCGCATTCTCCGCGAACCGTGACACAGGAGGTGATAAACAAAGGGCCGTCGATGGCTTGGATCACCTCGAAGGCCGAAATCGTGTGGGCGGCGCGGGCCAGCCGGTAACCACCATTTGTGCCGTGCTGCGAATGCAACAGGCCAGCCTTGGCCAACCTCTGCAGAATCTTGGCGAGCGCTTCGGGTGGAATGCCGAAAGAGTCGGCCACGTCCTTGGCGCTGGCACTCCCCGTGCTCTGCTGGGCGTGATCGGCCAGGTGCTTCATGGCCATCAACGCGTAATCCGCCTTCTTGGTCAGCTTGAGCATCTGGGGTCGGCTTCTGAGCCACCTTTGGAACGCTAACTCCGACCGATACAGTCGGATTTAATTGCGACCTTTTCCGTCGTAGTTCATTCTACGTCTAAACTCCAAAACCACGCAAGTCCTTCCAGCCATCCGTCGGAATTCGAATCGAATGGTAACTAATGGCGATTTAACGGCTTAGAGCTTGGCGAGTAATTTGGTCGCAATTCTGGGGAGAAGTCGGCTTTTCCGGCTCACCCTGCTGGCGAGACGCGGGCGAAATCCACAAGCAGGGGCTTGACAAGCGCCACCGGGGGGCTAGAATACCGGGAAATTCCCGCGAATCGATCCCTCCGGTGTTTCGCGAGGGCGACGCTTCCGGATTTATGACCGCAAAGCCGTCCACCACCCAGCCTGAAAGCGCGAACAACCGACCTTGCAAGCACCCGCGCGTGCAAATCGTGAGCCGCGATGAAGATGCCGAGTTCGTCGAATGCCTGGAGTGTCGCGAGATTTTCGAATCCAGCGAACTGAAGGATATGAGCATCGAAGAAAGCGTCGAAGGCGAAGCGCAGGATTCCTGAATCGGCTGGTTGGGGAAGGCAACACCCCGCAGTGACCGCCGTAACCATCCACACTGGATTGCTGCTTGTTTCAAGCCGAGACGCCCTGCTAGTCTGCGGGCCGGGGGCGTGCATTGCGCACGTTGCAAACTCATGCCTGCGGTAGCGCTGGTGGTTGACGACTCCATGCTGATTCGCTACACCGTTTGCCGCTCTTTGGAAGAGCGCGGCTTTGCGGTGGAGTCGGCCACGAACGGCGTCGAAGCCTTGCAGATCCTTGAACGCGTGCACCCGGCGGTCATCGTGACTGACATGCAGATGCCAAAAATGTCGGGCAGCGAATTGATCACTGCCCTGAAGAGGAATCCCCAGACCTCAAACATCCCCATCATTATTCTGGCTGGGCGCGGCAGTGGCTTCGCTGAGCAAGAGAAGCGTGCCGACTTTGCCATCTACAAGGACATTGACATTCAGAGCCAGCTCGAAAAAGCCCTGGACGCGGTGGTCGGCAAAGGGCAGGGACAAACCGAGGGCAGATAGGCGGGCTGGGCGCTCGCTTGCGCCGCCCCCGGCTGACTATCTTAAGACCAGGCTCGGTTCGACGGAAAAATCCATTGCGGCAAAATCTTTCGCCAAGAACTTGGGATAGGCAGCGGCGGCGATCATAGCGGCATTGTCGGTCGCAAGCGATCGCGATGGAAAGAATACGGGAATTCCTGCTTGAGCGCCTTGGCGCTCGAAGGTTCTGCGCAGCTCACTATTTGCAGCCACTCCGCCGGTGACAAGAAGAGTTGCCACATCGAAAGCGCGGACCGCCACCAGAGTTTTGCCCACCAGGTCTTCTACGATGGCACGCTGAAACGAAGCGACCAGATCGAGAGTCTGCCGGTCACAATGCGCCAGGTAGCTTTCGAGCTTCGGCTTTGAAAGGTTAGCGAGGGCCTGGCGGCGAATGTCGATGGAGTCCCGCATGCGGTGAACTTCGACGTAGCGGAGCACAGCGGTCTTAATACCGCTGTAGGAAAAGTCGAAGCGTGGACGATCCGTTTCATCCTCTTTCTCTCCTCTCTTGCGGCCGCGACGATCACGATGCTTGATCTGTGCGGGGAGGAACCTCACCGCACCGGCATCGCCGTGGGCGGCAAGCAGGTCGATGATCGGGCCTCCCGGGTAGCCCAGGCCGAGCAGCTTAGCCACTTTGTCGAAGGCCTCGCCGGCCGCGTCGTCGCGCGTGTGACCGACATTTTCATAGGTCCAACTGTCATTTTTCTGCGCGGCAAGATACAGGTGCGTGTGTCCTCCGGACACAACCAGAGCGAGCACGGGAAACTGCAGCTCATGATTGCCTTTCTGCCGCTCTTCGAGCAGAACCGCGTGGATGTGGCCTTCCAGATGGTTCACCGCGATGAGCGGTTTATCGAGGGCGAAGGCCAGAGCCTTGGCGTAACTGATGCCCACCAGCAGTGCTCCGGCGAGGCCGGGACCCTGCGTGACTGCGATCGCGTCGACCGAGCGGTAAGTCTGATTGGCCTCAGCCAGCGCCTGCCGGACTACGGGAACGATCGCTTTCAAATGCTCCCGCGAGGCCAACTCGGGAACCACGCCGCCGTAAGGCTGATGGGTGGCAATCTGTGAGGCCACCACGTTCGAGATCAGTTGCTCTCCCGAACGCACCACGGCCGCGGCAGTTTCGTCGCAGGAGCTTTCAATGCCGAGGATGTAAGCGGAGGGCACGGAACTATAGTATTAGAATTTCAGTACTAGAACTTCGTTGGCTGGTTTGCTTCAACCGGTGAAAGGCACAGGGTTTCCCTTCCCCGATCGGTTGGTCCAATGGTTTCGTGGGCGCCTCGGAACTGCACCGAGCAAAGGTCCACGGAACGGATGATTTCGACATCCAGGCTGTTTCTAGCGAACCGCCGGAGAGGGTTCCGGGGGGGGAATCCATTCTTCATTTCCTCTGGTCGACGGCAGGAGATCAACAATGTTACTGCCAGCCTGGAGAGTCCAGGCAAGAGATTCTACATCGCGCGCCCAGCCCGGAGAGCCCGCTCCCAAGTTCGTGGTGCGGCTTACAGCCATCCCTTGGTTCTTGCGATTCTTGAGGCTTCGACGCGGTTGCTGGCGCCCATTTTGCTGATGGCGTCTGAGAGATAATTCCGCACGGTGCCTTCCGACAATCGCAGCTCGGCTGCGATGTCGCCGCTCTGCATGCCTTCACCGGCCAAGCGCAGAACCTGACGCTCGCGGTCGGTGAGCGGATCCGACTCCGCCCAGGCCTCGAGTGCAAGATCGGGGTGGATAACGCGAAGTCCTTGCTGCACGCGGCGGACGGCGTCGGCGAGCTCCTCGGCGCGCATGTCCTTCAACAAGTATCCCAGGGCGCCGGCTTCCATGGCGCGGCGCAAATATCCGGCCCGGGCGAATGTGGTGAGTATGATGACTCGCGTGCTTAAACGGCGGCGTTTTAGTTCAGCGGCGGTGTCGAGGCCAGTCATGAGTGGCATCTCAATGTCGGTGATCAGAACATCGGGGTTGTGGGCGAGAACCGCTTCCACCGCTTCTTTGCCGTTGCGCACCTGGGCGACGACCGAGATGTCGCCCTCAATCTCGAGCAGTGCGGCTAAAGCGCCGAGCACCATGCCCTGGTCTTCGGCGACAATCACGCGAATCGTTTTGCGGTTTTCCTTCGCGATGGGATTCAATTGGCGCCGCCCTGGGTTTTCGGGGTGAATTCCCTAAGCGGAACCGTGATGGTGAGTCTGGTGCCGGCTTCGGAATCGCGGTTAAGAGTGCCCCCGAGCATCTCGACGCGCTCGCGCATGCCGCGCAGTCCGTTGCCCTCGTTTTCGAAGCCGCCGCGGCCATCATCTTCGATCTGGAGCCGGCACGAGCCATTTTGCTGATCCAGACGGAGGATGCAGGTGTGGGCGTGAGCATGGCGCACGACGTTGGTGACCGCTTCCCGAATTGCCATGGAGAGGACGCCTTCGTGCAAGGCGGGCAGCGCGACCTTGGCGGCTTCACATTTCACAGATACGCCGGCAGTCTCGAGAGTAGCTTTGGCTTGGGCGAGTTCCGCCGACAGTCCTTGGGCGCGATAGCCGCGAATGGCGTCGCGGACTTCGGATAGAGCTTGACGGGAAATCTGTTCCACTTCGCGAATTTCGTTGCCCGCCCGCTCGGGATCGCGATCCATCAACTTTCCGGCGAGTTCAGATTTCAGGATGATGACGGAAAGCGTGTGTCCCAGAACATCATGCAGGTCACGGGCGATGCGCTCGCGCTCGGCCACTTTAGCCAGATGCTCAATTTCTTCCTGAGCGCGAATCAGCTTCCGGTTGGTGCGCGTCCGTTGTGCGAAATGGATATCGCCGACTCCCACCACAAAAGAAAGCCCACCGCTGAACAGTAAGAACCAGCCGTTGAGATGGAACCCCCACCAGGTGCAGAGCGCCGCTCCCTCGATCACCAGCAAGACCTTGATGCCGTCGATCTCGTTGTCGACCACGAAGGGTCCGCAAGCCGCGGCAAAAATGAAGAAAGTGGTTGCTCCGCCGTTGTACTTGGCAAAACCGATGCCCATCAAAAGCATGGCTGCGAGATGCAGCAAGCCTTGCCGGCAGCTCACCCAGAAAAGAGAGAAATACAAGACCAAAAAAACGATTGTCGCAGCCGCGGTGAAAAGCCATACCCGCACGCTGGCATGGTTTACGATGGGATCGATGTAGAAGAAACCGAAGTAAAGAACGGAATACATCGCCCAGCCGTATTCGCTGTTCTTGGGCAGGAGTCTCATAGGATCAGAGCCTGCTGAGAGCGCATCGCGGCAGCCGCGGCGGGATGGGGAATTCCTGGCACGTCTCCTCCGTTATCGTCGATCATAGGTGGTCCACTCCGGGTCATCAAGGCCAAGTCAGTTCCGGCTTCGCCTGACGATGGCGCCCGCAGCCGTGTACCAGACTAGTATGGCGGCGGGAATCAGCGCCACCAGCCAACTTGGGCCGCCGTAGAGCGCGAGCATCCCGAGGATCATCAGAGCGATGGTCGAGCCGTAGCCCTTCTTGGCAGCTGCACTCACTGTGTCCTTCCCTTCTCCCGCTCACAGCCCGCTCTGATCCCGGCTTAGATCAGCCGTAAAGTTTTCCCTGGTCTCGCTGGAAACCGATACGCGCCACTCCCAGGCAAATCAAAGTGAAGGCGAGCAGGACTTCCCAGTGGGTGCGGGCCGACTCGTGGCGTCCCCCGCCCACGATTCCCAATGCCAGTTGCGACAGGTGATACGGCGGAAGCGCCAGCGCGATTTGCCGCACAAGCTTGGGCAGAAACATGTAAGGCACCCAGAGACCGCTGCAGAACGACAGCGGCAGATAAATGAGATTGATGGCAGCAGGCGCGGAGTTTGGCCCGGCAAAGTAACCGATGGCCAATCCCATGGCGGAAAAAGGAAGCGAGCCCGCCACCAGTGTTCCGAGCAGTTTTGCCATCTCCAGCAGGGGCAAGCGCACCCCGCCGAAACTGACACCCAGGAGCAATAGCAGCGAGACAACCAGCGCGCTGAAGATCATGCTTAGGACAACCTTCGCCGCGAAATAGGCGAATGGCGGCATCGGACTGGCACGCTTCACTTGCAGCCATCCCAGGCCGCGATCGGCGGCGAGGCCGGACGCGGTTCCAAACAGGGAAGCTCCCATCACCCCGAAGGTTCCGTAAGTGGCGACCAGATAGGTCGGCACGCCAGTACCGCCGATCACTTCCTTCGCATTCAACACCAACCCGAATAAGACATAGAACATCAAGGGGAAACTGATTACCGACGCCGTATAGACACGCAAGCGAAGGTTCTTCAGGAACTCATACTTCACTTCCTTCAGATAGATGGTTGCGGTGTGGCGGGTGGAGCGCTCGATCTGCGGGTTGCTCAAAATCGCTGCAGCCGTACTCATGGTCGGTTCCTCGTCTATCCCGCGGATTTCCGCGGACAAGATGGTCAATCAATTCTGTCGACTTCCGTTTTGACGGTTGTCTCGCATGAGGGCCAGGAATGCTTCTTCGAGCCCTGCGGTGGTGATCTCCAATCCGGAAAGCGTGGGATCGCGAGCCAGCAGCGCGCGAACCACGTTCTCCGCGTCGGTGGCATGGATCTCGGTCGCTTCACGGTCCCGCTTGGCGTCGGCCACACCTGGAATTTCCAGTAGGCTCGGAATGCTCAGCCGCGTGACGCAGTGGATTCGCTTGCCACTGGTTTGCGATTTAACCTCCGCGGGTGTGCCTTCGGCGATAATCTGGCCCTGATTGATGACGGCGATGCGATCGGCGAGAGCGTCGGCCTCTTCCAGATAGTGGGTGGTCAATAGAACTGTTTTTCCACCATCCACCAAGCGACGAATTTCTTCCCAAAGGGCGCGGCGCGCTTCAACATCAAGCCCGACAGTGGGCTCGTCGAGCAGCAGCAGATCGGGATTGCCGCAGATTGCCAGCGCGAACAAAACGCGCTGCCGCTGGCCCCCGGAAAGATCGCCGAACTTGCGGTCGCGCAACTTCCCGAGGCCTGCGGCAGCCAGTACCTCGGCGAGTGGCAGCGGGTTCGCATAGTAAGAGGAGAACAGGTCAATGTGTTCGCGTACGCGCAGAGTCTCCGGCACCTTGCCGACCTGCAACATGGCTCCGGTGCGCATGCGATTCTGCGGGTGGGTGGGATCTCCGCCGAATACCCGGGTTTTTCCGGAGTTGGGCTGAAGGAGGCCAAGCAAGAGCTTTACCACCGTCGTCTTCCCTGCCCCGTTCGGACCGAGCAATCCGACAACCTGGCCCGCGGCAACGCTAAAATTTACATTTCGCAGAGCGCAAACCTCTCCATAGTGCTTACCGACATCCTCGAGACTGGCTACGGTTGAACCGGAACCTGGGCGCGTTATGCTTTGGTCTTCTGCGAGAGTCGCGATCATGGGCATTTCCGCCTCCACTTGTAGCCGGCCGGGACTTCTCTCCCCGTGCCCGCATCATCGCTGAGAAAACAATCAGGCGCCAGTGCGGTTCATCACGCCATCGGCGTGACAAATGTCATGGCGCTCAGGGGAGACTGGGGTGTCCGCAGGTCCAGGGAAATGAGAAAAACAGCGTTTTCCGCGATTTCCGGGATTCTTTGTTACGAAATCCGAACAAGGCGGTAGTGTCGGCGAGACCGAAGGTCACGAGATGAGGTGCTGTATTTTACGAAAATATGCATGATCGCTAGGCAAGACGCGGGGAAATCTTGTTCGGAAATCGTAACAGAGTTGCCCCGGTAGATTTTCTTTCGAAATTCACTACAGCACAATGGCGCTCCCCTGTTATGATGACGGCCAATTCTGATGAAGTCTTCTACTCCCATGGAGGCGATGCATGCTCAAGGCCGGTAAGAGTCTTCGTACTCTTCGCGAAAAGCTTGGCTTGACGATGCGCGACATGGAAACTTCTAGCGCGCGCTTGGCGGAGAAGTATCGCAATGAGGAATTTTCCATTCCTCCCAGCCGGCTTTCAGACATTGAAACCAAGGGTGTTCTGCCGAGTATTTTTCGTTTATACACCCTGGCTGTAATTTAC
>Ga0265762_1000091_pt1 | contig 12521 bp, 10 predicted proteins | sample NZIome_4_FD_200870 | JGI IMG/M metagenome (GOLD analysis project Ga0265762, IMG submission 200870) | Metatranscriptome of rhizosphere microbial communities from Maridalen valley, Oslo, Norway - NZI4 (Metagenome Metatranscriptome) | ecosystem: Host-associated > Plants > Roots > Rhizosphere > Soil...
CGAATGGAAATCGCTGCGTTGCCGTTATGAAGAAGACAGGCCTCACCGGATGCTGGCGCTTGACGGGGGTGGGATACGCGGTCTGATCACGCTCGGCATCCTGAGCCAGATCGAGGAATTGATCCACCAAAAGACCGGGCAGAAGCTCTGCGAGTATTTCGACTACATCGCTGGGACCAGTACGGGAGCGATTATCGCAGCAGGCCTGTCACTGGGGAAGACCACGGAGGAGCTGGTTGATTTCTATAAGTCTTGCGGGGAAGAGATGTTTGAGCCGTCGAGGCTGGTGCAGAGACTCAAGTGTCTCTACACCGCGGATCCGCTGCGGGCAAAACTGAAGGATGTGTTTGGCGAGAACACAAGCCTGGCCGCGCCCCAGAGTACCGGCGGCCAAGGCCTGAAGTGCCTGCTTTTGGTGGTCACCAAGAACGTCACGACGGAGTCCCCGTGGCCAATCAGCAGCAACCCGGACGCCAGATACAATGATCCGACTCAAGACAACAACAACTTGAAGATTCCCCTCTGGCAGTTGGTTCGGGCCAGCACTGCCGCCCCGGTTTATTTCCCTCCCGAGATTCTGCAGTGGAACCCGAACGATACTTCGGAGACATTCGTTTTTGCCGATGGGGGCGTGACCCCCTACAACAATCCGGCGTTCCTGCTTTACCGAATGGCGACCGAGCCGGCATACCGGTTGAACTGGAAGATGGGGGAGAAGAACCTGCTGCTGATATCCGTGGGCACAGGAGCTGCCGAGTCGAAGGGAGCCACGGCTGCCGCGCCCAACAAGAACATTGTGTCCACGGTCGCCGGCCTTCCCGGTGAACTCATGTACGGAATGTTAATCGACCAGGACATCAACTGCCGTACCGTGGGACGCTGCACGTATGGAGCTCCGCTCGACAGCGAAGTGCTCGATCTGGTGCCGCGACAGGTGCACGAAGGGATGACCGCGGCCGAGCAATACCAGGCTCCGATGATTCCACTTTCAACAGACTTGGGACGTCGTTTTCTCTACGCGCGTTATAACGCGGATCTCAGCGAGACCGGTCTGCGCGATTTGGGATTCCCGGACGTGGATCCGAGCAACATCCAGAAGATGGATGCCGTCGAAAACATACCGATCTTGTTCAAGATCGGCAGGGCCGCCGGAGGCGCAGTGCAGGCAGCGCACTTCGGGCCTTTCTGAGTTTAGTGTGCACCCGGAGCGTTGCTTCTCGAGGTTCGGAGCATGGTGTGAGGGCCTCGACGCTGGACGCTGGCCAGAAACGGGCTTCGGGGAGATCAGTGGACAACGTCCCCGAGGCCTTTTTGGGCATTTCGCAACGCAACATGGGTGTCTCGGCAGCAATGACGGGACGAAAGAGCTTTCTTTACCCCTCCTCAAACAGAGGATGTACGGCATGAGTACCTGCGTTTAACTGAATACTCGAGCGGCCCCGTCCGTCAAGGAGTTCCGCTGAACAATACCGTAGTGTTAAGCAGTATCGTGTTAACGCTACGGGCGCGAGCAATATCGACTAAGTCCCTCGTTCCACCTGGTCCATCGGCGGGCTTACCGTCCCAGAGAGCTATGAGCGCGAGATTGCGCGCTTCCGAAGCAAACGCCTCTTCCAGCAGCCACAAATTGCCGCGCTGCCAGACGTCGTAATCCGCAGGTTCGCGCATCCAATCGGGGAGTGTCTTGTAAGGCCCAAGGACCTGCACTTCATTTTTTTCAGGATGGTTTTTCATGAGAGCGCCAAAGCGGGCGATCCATCCGGCCCCTCCGTGCTCGACGGATTCCGCAATGAAGAGTCCTTCCGGCAGCGGCAGCAGCACGCGCGTAGGGACTCCGAGTTCGGCGCAGACTTCATGAAACAGAATGTCGCCGCCATTGGCGCCACCGGCGATGCCCAAGGCTGGTCCGGGAAGGTCTGTGATGAGTTTTGAAATCTCTCGTCGAATGGCCTCGCGAGCGACAGCCTCCATCGCAGCCGGGAAACGTGGCTGAGTTCTTTCAAGAGCATCGATCATGTGTCCGGTGAAGACAATGGCGTGTTTTAGCGGCCCAGAGGCTGGAGGCGTAGGGGGGAAGACATCGAGGCATAGTCTGACGCGCTCATTTCGAACGCCGACCTGTCGGAAAAGTTCCAGCTGGTCCCGAGCCGCGGAGATGTGAAATTGCTCCGCCTGCGCGAGGACTCGTTCATAGGCGGCCGCTGCAGCCTTGTGTTTGCTTCCTCTCAGAAACAGATAATCGGACTTTGAAATCAACAGCCAGATATCTGATTGCGTGGTCCGCTGCTCTGCCGCCCGGAGCGAGAGATCCACGACGACGGCCAGCGTTTCTCGATTGGCCATCAACTCTTGTTTGATTTTTGCGGCACCGTCTTCCGAATCGTGAATCGCATCCCACTCATCGGGTTCCAATTCGATAATTCCAAGCAGAAGATCCGCGAGGCTTAGGGCGTTTAATCCGGAGTAGAAGTGATTCAGATCTTGTTTGAAAGCATCGGCATAGAGACGGTGTGCGTCGAAGAATAAACCGGATCGCAAGGCCGATGCGCGCCTGCTCTTTTCGTCCTTCCCGCTCCACAGGCGGCGGCCACGAACCTTCGCGTTGCGTCCCTTCAAGGCAAGCGCTTCAGCCCGCTGGTCGGCTGAAGCGAGCGGATTATCGAGGACTGACTGCAACGACTGATCGGATGCAGTGAGATCATCGAGCCGCTGATAAATAGTGCCAAGCGAGAGATTCGCCTCCAGATCGAGAGGATAGATTGCTTTAATCAACTCCCACGATTCGCGGGCAGGGCCCATGAATTTGCATTTGAACTGGCTCCGTCCAACGAGGCGTCGACCACCTAATTCCCAGAGGAAACGTCCAGATTCCCGTCCGAGGAGTCCGAGCTTTCCCCCCTGCGATTTGGCAGCTGCACTTTCGACGTCGTTGGCGAAGCCCAGGGGGACCGGACTGAGCTTTGATTGGCTAGGCTCGTCCAGGCGGGGAAGAGAGCGGAAAACAGGGCTGTCGACGCGCCCTGAAACCTTCGTGTGCTTGAGGGCGTCCACCAGAGCGGGAACCGATTCGGAGGGCTTTGCCGGATCGTACTCGAGATACCGGTCTGTCTGAAGATCGAAAGGAACATCGTCGGCGCTGGTTCGCTGCTCCCTGCGCTTTGTAGACTTCGCACGGATCATGAACGTCTGGCGGCAGCGCAGCGCGTGGCGAATGCCCAGTTCGTAGTAAACGTTCGGGTTGGGGATTGAGATGTCGGCAAGAACTAAATCAGCCAGCAGCAGGCGCTGAAACATATCTTCGCGGATGTTACCTGCCTCAAATACTGCTGCGGTTGTGTCTCCGACTATCTCCGCCTGTTCGAGGGCGGGCTTGATGAGCTCCTGATGAATTTTTTCAAAATCGATTCCCTCCTTGGTGAGGAAGGGTCTTACAATAAATGCTTGCACGCTTGCACCTCGTGGGAGGAGACCTTCGAAAATACCTCGGACCCCGCCGATCGTCACCAGGAGACCCTCATGCCCACCATGCTTAAGCAGTATTCGAGGACTTCTGATCGGCGGGCTTCGGCTGCGACCACTGCGTTACCCAGGCGCCGTTCTCCAATCCAATGGTGTCTTCACACGATTGAATGAAAGACTTCTTGCTGTCATCTGATTTAGGGCTCGCCTCCCATTTATCCCGGAGCACCTCCAGCCGCCGAGCAGTCGCCAAATAGACCGTCGACAAAGCTTGGTAGCGTTGTCCCTGGACGTACGAGGTAAGCGACGTGATGATGGTTGCCACCACCGCACTCCACGCCGCAACCGGGGGTATCTTGGCAGCGGCTGCGCCCAGAATAACCGGCACTGCGCCCAGCCAGAAAATTAGTTGACGGAGTTTTGCCGTCTTTCGTTGATATTCAGCTGCCCTTCTCCGGTAAAACCCTTCGATCTGATCGTTCACCCTTAGCGTGATGTAGTTGTCGACACTCATCGGTGACAGATTCGAGACTTCTTCTCCAGCCGGAGCAGCCACTGGTTCGATGCCATCCACGGCCTCCTCGATAGCTGCTCTGCGATCGACAAGCTTTGCATCTCGATCGGCGCCATCAAATGGAGGAATGCCTGTTCGGTACAGGTAAGTCGCGGCTTTAAGCGATTCGGCTGTGGAACGAGACTTCGTCCAGTTCTGTACGTTCTCCTTACTCAAAGCCTGTCCTGCAAAATACGCTGATACGGCGATCGCAAGAGCACCCCCCATGCTAGCAAACGTTCCGATGTGTCCGGCCCAACCGGAAAGCGAGCCCAGTTGCTGACCCAACGTGACCAGGACGGCGCCAGCGACGGCTAAGATTAATGTCCGAACTCTCCAACGATCCATGCTGGTCCTTAGCTGGACTGCGGTAAGGTCCCAGACGCGGAAACGATTCCACGTGCTGGCGAGAGCGGAAGACGCTGCAGGGGAAGCCATAGGCCTACCTCCAAGGGAGAGCAGATTATCATACGGATAGCGAGTTGACAGGCTATTGAGTGTCACAGCTGTCACAGCAGCACAGGGGTTAACTCAATCACTGGGGTTGCAGCGTTCAGGTAGAGCCGGAGCCAGCCAAACAGTTGGTTGGCGTTTACACCGTGCGCCCATGCCACACGCGCACGGATGGGCCCCAGCCAGGTCGCTTCGACCATCCCCCGCTTGTCCGCGATACTGCGCCGTTGTGCCCCCCAAGGTATCTTTGTCTCTAGAAGTGACTGTAGCTTGCTGGGGAGTGTCCATCTCCACTTTGTTTTCGTGGTCAGTGACGGTTGAGGAAAGCGCTCCGACACTAGAATCCCGCGGGCCGCCCGCCGGCCACGCCAAAGGCTCGTTCCATCGTGATGCCGACCGCGCCGAGGGTCCCTTCGTCGAACAATCGTCCGATGAACGTGACTCCGTGTGGCACGCGACGCGGCGTAGAAAACGACGGCAGAGGATGTGCTGGGTTTGGCGCCCAGTCGCTGCGTGCCATTTGCACCTCGACGAATCCCGCGCGCAAAGTGAGAGATGGATGACCAGTGAAATTCGTGATTACCAGCATCTCGTCGCGCAGCGAAGGGACGAGCAGCAAGTCAACTTCTGAAAAGACGCGTGCCATCTCCCCTGCGACTTTGCGCCGCATCCGGTCGGCCTGAACAAAATCGACCGCCGACAAGAACCGCGCCTGCCGAAACAAATTCGGCCACGCGTCGGGAACCTGCTCCTTCAATTCGCGCAGCCCGCCGCTCAATGTCAGGTCTTCAAATGCCGCAGCACCCTCAGCAAAAAGAATCAGATTCAGCGAATCGTAAGGCCAGTCGGGAATTGTAACCTCCACTAACTCAAGGCCGGCTTTCTTCGCCGTTTCTAGCGCCGCGCGATCGACTTCCGTCGCCGGACGCTCCTTCATCCATACCGGAAAATATCCCAGCCGCAACCCCTGCCCGCTGGCATTGGCGTCAAAGTCGAGGTGACTTTCCACGCTCGCAATATCTCCCGCATCGGGCCCGGAGATCGCGTGCAGCACAAGCAATGCGTCCTCCACGCAACGGGTCATCGGCCCTAGCTTGTCGAGCGACCAGCACAGTGTCATTGCGCCGGTGCGCGGCACGCGGCCGTACGTCGGACGCAGACCGGTTACGCCGCACCGCATCGCCGGACTGACGATGCTTCCACCGGTTTCGCTGCCGATGGAAAAGCCGACGAGCCCGGCCGCGGTCGCCGCTCCTGGGCCCGCACTCGATCCCGACGAACCTTCTTCCGGCAGCCACGGATTCATCGTCTGCCCGCCAAACCAGATGTCGTTGAGCGCCAGCGCGCCGAGGCTGAGCTTAGCCACCAGCACCGCCCCAGCTGCGTAGAGTCGCTTCACGACGACGGAGTCTTCACCCGGAATGCGATTCCGATAAGGCTCGGCGCCATACGTGGTCGGAATGCCCGCCGTGTCGAGCAAATCCTTCACGCCAAACGGAATCCCATGCAGCGGCCCGCGATATCTTCCCTGCGCGATTTCTTCATCGGCCTGCTTCGCCTGTTTTACTGCCTGATCGCGCGTGATCGTAATCGCGCACCGCAGCTTGGGATTGAATCTTTCCAGCCGCTCCAGATAAATACGCGTGAGCCGCTCCGAACTGAGCTGCTTGCTTTCGATCCAGCGCGAGAGCTGAGTCACGGTCGCGAACGCAATGTCTTCATCCTTGGCGGGAACGGAAACGCCGTCGGCTTGGCTGCGCACGAATCGGTCTCGCGGCACGCCATTTTTCACACCCGGAATCATCGGGTCCCATTTCGTGGCTGGAGACAACGATGATTCGAGCGTAAGCTTCCGCGGGCCAACTCTGCGCTCGTACACGGACGCGAGCGTTCTGCGCCACGTCGAAGCGGCCATCGCTCGCTCGGAATCGGTCAGCGGAAACTGGACGAGCTTTTCTGCTTCAGAAAAAGTCGTCTCGGAAACCTCCGGCCCGAACGCCGGCCCCGAACCGAATGCGGGTGGCGCGCCTGCTGGTAACTTCGACAGATCCTGGGCGTGAATGCGCGAAGCCGCCGCGGCGCCCAACAGTCCCAGCGAGGTTGTGGTCAGAAAATGCCTGCGTGATTTCGACATGTCTTCCTCAAAGCTCATCGGACGTAACAGTTGCGAAAGGTGTCATTTAACGGACCGCGTCTTCCTCACTAGCGAGGGATTTCGCGTGCAGCGCAGGTTCGATCAGAGGAGATCCTCTGCTCCGTCTGAACAACGGCTCCGCTCAGGATGACGTCGTGACACCGAGAGCGACTCGTATTACCCCACGCTTGGCCGCAGATCGACCTTCTTCGTCGTGATCGTCACCTGCACGGTCGGCAAAACCGGCCGTGGATACGGCTTGCAATAAGCTTCGACCGTGATCGTCCCCGGGGTCCTGGTCGATTGCACAAGGACCTGCGCCAGACCGTTGAACAGGCTGCGCTCCGGCTCTTTGTCGGATTCCTGGCAATTGGGATCGCCGTTGCCAACGCCGAGGAACCTGCCTTCGCCGGTGACTCGGAAGTTGATTTTGTTTGCCGCCGTGGGAATCGCGCGCCCCTCTCGGTCGAGAACTTCCACTTTCAAGATGGCCAGATCGTCGCCGTCGGCATTGATCTCGGTGCGATCCGCCGTCAGTCGGATCGCCACTGGATCTCCCGTTGTTTCGCGTTTTTCCGTGAGCGCGACTTTGCCGTCTTTCATGCCGCGCGCTTCGAGCACCCCCGGCTCGTATTTCACCTTCCATTCAAGATGCCGGAGCGGCTCAACCTTTTGTGATCCTTGGCTCCTGCCATTCAAAAACAGCTCGACCGAGTCGAGATTGGAGTGCACCCAGACAGAAATCGGCTCGCCTTGGCGCTGGTCCCAATTCCAGTGCGGAAATACATGAAGCACGGGCTCCGGTCCCCACCACGCCTTGTAGTAATAAAAATTGTCTTTCGGAAAGCCGCACGTATCGACGATGCCGAATTGCGAGTTGATCGACGGCCACCCATACGGCGTAGGCTCGCCCCGATAGTCGAAGCCGGTCCAGGCGAATCCTCCAGCCAGCCACTCGCGCGCCGCATAAAATCTCCACCACTCCTCGGCGAGTTGCGACCAGTCGGTGTGATTCAGGTCGTATGCGCTGACCCAGTTGCGCAGCTTATCCGTCGAATAAATGCCACGTGTCGAAACCGTGCTCGCCGTTTCCGTGCCCACACACGGAGGTTTCGGATGCTTCCTGCGCCAATCGTCGATTACTTTCAAGTTGTAGTTGAATCCCATGACATCAAGTTGTTCGGGGAAGTTGATGTCGAATGCGGTATTCACCGCGGCGGTGCATAGCCGCGTGGGATCGAGTTCGTGACTGCGCGCGATCATGTCGTCGATTACGCGCACGCCCTGAGGCTGAAACATCATGATCCACTCTTCGTTGCCCATCGACCACAGAATGATCGACGGTGAATTGCGGAAGCGCTTGATCATGACTTCGAGCTGCGCCAAGCCCTCAGGGTTCGAGTTCATCAGGCGCGTCTCGCACATCATCATCATGCCCATGCGGTCGCAGGCTTCAACCCACTCGGGAGTCGGCAAGTTATGCGATGTGCGAACTGCATTGCCGCCCATCTCCTTCAAGATCGCCAGCCGATACCACTGCAGGCGGTCGGGAAGCGCTGCGCCGACTCCGGCATGATCCTGGTGGTTGCATGTGCCCTTGATCTCGACTCGTTTCCCGTTAAGCAAGAATCCCCTGTCGGCGTCCCACCGGATGTCGCGAATGCCGAAGGTGATGCGCTCGGCGTCGCGCGACTTGCCAGCAGATTCGACAGTGACGACGGCGAAATGAAGATTCGGAGTTTCTGGAGACCACAGCGCGGGATTCGCGAGGTTCGCGGTTGCTGTGAAAGTCGCAGATCCGTCGGCCGAGATTGACCGCGACGGCGCTTCGGCCGTCGCTGCGGTTTTCCCCGCAGCGTCAACGATCTGCCAGCGCACGCGGCAGTTCTCGACGGGGCGACCCTCGTTTTGTACGACCGTCGTGAGGCTCAGCGTGGCGGCCTTTCCCGTGAGCGCGGTTCGCACGACACTGTCGCAATATCCCAGATGCAATCCATCGGTCTTGGTCAGCCACACATGGCGGTAAATGCCTGCGCCTTCATAAAACCACCCATCGCCGAAGCTGGCATCCATGCGAACGACCAGGTAATTCTTCTCGCCATAACGAAGAAAATCGCTCAGATCGAAGCGGAACGGCGCGTAGCCGTTGTCGTTGCGGCCGATGAAATATCCGTTCAGAAAAATCAGCGCGCTGCGGAAGGCGCCATCGAACTCAACCCAGATGCGCCGCTCCGAATCTTCCTTTGGAATGTCGAACGTGCGTCGATACCACCCGACGCTCGTCTCGGGATAGCGACGGCCGAGCGGCTTGTATCCGTGCGATTGCTGTTCTTCATCGCGGATAAACGGCAATTCGACCGCCCAGTCATGCGGAAGGTCGAGCGAACGCCATTTCGAGTCGTCCAACTTCTCGGTGGCAAACTCGAAGGACCCGCTCTTTGCGAAATCGCCCTGCCCCATGCCGAATCCCAGATCGCGCAGCGGATCGGAGCCGTGGCCTTGAAAGAACTTCCAGGCGAAGTCGAACAGCAATCGCTCGCGCGGCGATACCTTGGCTGAGTTCTCCAGGGCGGGGAATGGATATCGCCCGAGCAACGCCTGCGCGTGGCCGGCAACCAGCGATGAAGCGGAAAGAGCAACTCCGGAACGAAGCAGATCACGACGAGTCAAGGAAGGCATTCGCGTGCCTCACGAAACAACTGGAGTGGATGCTTGCCGCACCGCGGCTGCCTGCGTCAGCAGAGCTTTCGCGCGCGCGACCTCGCATTATATAGCCAGATTGGCCCGGCGCCGAGGCGAGGCAGCGCAAACTTCCGACCGGACTGCCTTCGTGCGCCGAAATGACAAAGGCGATGAAGCTTGAGCAAACAAGCGCCGGGACTCGAACTGCAGTTCCCGTGTTCGTGGAAAGTCAACGAAGACGGCGCCGGGAGCGAAGTCGAGTTTCTACTCCGCGGCCTGTAGAGGTAATTCACAAACCAAGACGATAAGGCCATCCCAAACATCGTCGTCCTGCTCGCCGTCGCATGATGTTGCAGCTTCAAGTGTTGAAGTATTCTTGTTTACGATCTTTGATCCAAGATCTGAAGATGTCGAATCCTTGTGCAGCAGGTTCTTCTGTGTTCGCGATCCTAGGAGGAGGTAGCCAGTCCGAATTTTACAAATACCTGTGATTCGCGACCAAGCAGTTCGATCGAACCCGGTCGAACGCGCCGACCAGCGTATTGTGGGGTCGTCGTTTTCCATGCGCAGACTTTGGTATTTTCATTTCGCATTTACCGTTAATCTGTAGACCGCTTTTGCCGGTAACGAGTAGACCGCAAGGCAGCAAAGAGGTTGAGAGCAAGAGGCTCGAATGCAGAGCGCCAAAGCCCGATTTTTGCCGGAGTCTCAGGAAGTGGTGCGAGATCACCATTCCAGGCAGAAACAGGCGACCGGGATGATGCAGATGCCGGTCGATTCCGATCAACGTCCAGCATCACAAGAGCCACCGTAACCAAAATGCTTCGACCGTCTCACATAGGAAGATCGCCGAGTCAAGGTCCGGCACTCGGTGGGCCCTCCCACCAGCAGTGCGGGCGGAAATGCGACTCTCAAGGACGATGGTGAATGCGGAATTCTGCATCAATCGCTCGGCGCAACCCACAGTTTGGGCGTAATCAATCCGCCACGTCGGATTCCTTCTTGTTCTTGTTGCCCTTGCCCACGATTTTCTTGCCCAGCCTCCCTATTCCCTTTGCGCTTCCTTTACCGATCTTGGCCGCGCCCTTTCCCGTGCCGACTCCGACATCCTTGGCCGCGCCGCCCGCCCCTTTGCCCAGATCAGCGCCAGCTTTGCCGGGGTGCAAGGTAACGAGATTGCCAGCACCTTCTGCAGTGCCTTTGCCTAGGCTCTCAGCCCCCTTGCCCGCACCTTTGCCAACGTCCTCACCGCCCTTCCCGATCTCCTTGCCGGAGCCAGGCTCAACCTTTTGCTTCCCGCCCTTCTGCAGGGATTGCGTTTGAGACGTCTGCTGATCTTGAGGCGGATGCGATGGTCGCGCAAATGCGGGCAGACTCAAAAAAACCAACGTGCACGCTGCGGCAAAAATCGAGGTGAATTTAGCCCAAATTTTCATTTTCTCTCTCCTGTTAAACCACACCCATATAAACACTGTGATGATGGCGGCAGGGAAACGATTCGCAGTACCCCTCGATCTCCTAGATGGCGGGTTGTCATTAAACGTCACTACAGTAGTTACTGTATTGCCCGAGATCAAATCCTATCCGGGTGGCAACTGTTGTAATCGTATTGTAAAAAAGGGCGCCGTCTTGGAGTAGGCTGTCATCATTGCGTATGACTACTACGAAGAGAGCACCCTCAATGACCAGTGAAAAGTATATTGAAGACTCCAACCCGCATACGTTTCTTGTCTCTGAAGAACGACTAGGGCATTTTTTCTCAGCGCGATATGTTAACGTTTTACCTTCGGCAGAATGGCAGAATCGTGGGCGAAGCAGAGCAGACCACATCTGCCAGATGTCTTTTCCAATTTCGCCGCTCTTCGAGGGATCACGTGCGCCTAGCCCGAATGTCCATCGTCCTTGGCTGGATATCGCTTTTGTTAACAACCATCGCTGCAGCTCAGGATCAGCCGGCGGTTGATCCAGCACTGCCGCCATCGCCGCATGAAAAGAAGATTCATCTCAAGCACATTCTGGTGGTCGGCCAGACCAAGGGATTCGAGCACGATTCGATCTCCGACGGAATGGTCGCCGTCTACGACATGGGCCGTGAAAGCGGCTTGTGGGACGCCACACTGCGCACGGATACCGAGCTCATTACGAAAAAAGACTTGGGGAGAAATGCGAAGAATCTGGATCACTTCGACGCGCTGGTATTTGTGAGTACGACCGGGGAACTCGACCTGGACGACGGTCAAAAGAAAGACATGATGTCGTTCATTAAGGAAGATGGTAAGGGTTTTGTCGGCGTCCATGCAGCCCTCGATACCAATTACAACTGGGGTGAATATGGCGAGATGATCGGTGGGTGGTTCGATCAGCATCCGTGGATGACGTTCAATGCTCCGATCATAAACGAAGATCCTTCTTTCCCTGCGGTTCGGCATTTCCCGCGCTCGTTCGTTAAATACGACGAGATTTATCAGCCGAAAGATTGGTCCCGCGAAAAGGTCAACGTTTTGCTGAGTCTCGATCCTTCCAAGCTGAACTATGCAAATAATCCGCGCATCCACCGTACGGACCACGATTTTGCCGTGGCCTGGGACAAAATGTATGGCAGGGGGAGAGTGTTCTACTCCACGCTTGGCCATACGGAAGAAGCGTGGAGCGATGGTGACATTCGGAAAATGTATTTCGAAGCGATCAAGTGGGTGTTGGGGATGACGGACGGAAGCACGGCTTCGCATCCGCGTCCGTAGATTCCCCTTGATAGGTGATGGGCCAGGTATGAATTCTCTTCGTCCAATTCTGCATTCGAGCACACTGTGCGCCGCGTTATTTCTTATGAGTTTCAGCGGTATCGCTCAGCAAACGCCGAGTTACGCACAGGCCGGAACGCAGCCACAACCGGGATCAACGGCTTCGGCGAAATCGTATCCGCCAGAGCTGACGCAGCGTGGAGCTGCCCTGTTTAGAACAGATTGCTCGTTCTGCCACGGACGCGATGCCACCGGTGGCGAGAGTGGCCCCGATCTGACCAGGTCACATTTAGTGACACGAGATGTGAACGGAGACCGGATCGGCCCCGTCATCCGCAATGGGCGCCCTGACCGCGGCATGCCGGCCTTCAATCATTCCGAACAGGAGATCGCCAGCCTGGTGGCGTTTCTACATACACAGCAAGAAATGTCGGCTTCGAACAAAGGTGGACGAAAAGGGGTGGATGTCTCGGACCTGCAAACCGGAAATATCGAGGAG
>Ga0265762_1000092_pt1 | contig 12519 bp, 9 predicted proteins | sample NZIome_4_FD_200870 | JGI IMG/M metagenome (GOLD analysis project Ga0265762, IMG submission 200870) | Metatranscriptome of rhizosphere microbial communities from Maridalen valley, Oslo, Norway - NZI4 (Metagenome Metatranscriptome) | ecosystem: Host-associated > Plants > Roots > Rhizosphere > Soil ...
GGAAAATGTGGGATTCACCAACCGGCATCACACTTTTTTCGAGATGCTGGGGAATTTCTCCTTCGGCGATTACTTCAAGAAAGATGCCATCGCCTACGCTTGGGAGCTGATCACTGCCAAGGAATGGTTCGGGATCGAAAAGGACAAGCTGTACGTCACCATCTTTAAAGGTGAGGCTGGCGTGGAGCGCGATATCGAGGCCTACGACTTGTGGGTGGCGCAGGGGGTGGAGAAATCGCGCATCTATGAGATGGGTTTGAAAGACAATTTCTGGCAGATGGGCGACACCGGTCCGTGCGGGCCGTGCAGTGAGATTCATTACGACATGGGCGCGATCGCTTCGGATCAGGGACATACCCATTGCGAGTTTGGTTGCGACTGCGGGCGCTATGTCGAGATATGGAATCTGGTGTTCATGCAGTTCGACCGCGATCCGGGCGGAAAGTTGAATCCCCTGCCCAAGCCCTCGATTGATACGGGGATGGGGCTGGAGCGGCTGGCGGCGGTGCTCGAGGGAGTGATTTCGAATTACGATACGGATTTGTTTACGCCGCTGATCAAGCGGGCGGCGGAGCTGACCGGAACATCGTTGACCAAAGAACTACAAAAAGAGGCGAAAGCAAAATCGGCTGCTTCCCTGCGGATCATTGCCGACCACTCGCGGGCCGCCACCTTCCTGATATCCGACGGAGTGGGACCTTCCAACGATGGCCGCGGCTATGTGCTAAGGAAAATCATTCGCCGGGCGATCACCCACGGACGGTTGCTTGGTCAGACCAAGCCATTCTTGCATGAAATGGTCTTCGCAGTCCGCGATCTCATGCAGGACGCGTACCCGGAACTGAAGGAGACATCCGAGCGTGTGTCCCAGAATGTGCTGACGGAGGAAACCAGGTTTGCGCACACACTGAACATCGGCCTCGAAAGGCTGGAAGAACTTCTCAGGAGATCCACGAGCGAACTCGCCGGGATCGAAGCCTTCAAACTTTACGATACCTTTGGCATGCCTCTCGACTTCATGCAGGATGCTGCACGCGACCTAGGAGTCGCGTTCGATCAAGCGGGCTTCAATCATGCGATGGAAGAACAGAAGTCCCGCGCCCGCGCGTCCTGGAGAGGTGGTGCGAAGCAAACTGCGAATCCCGCTTATCAGCAGCTTCCGAAATCGGTCTTCGAAGGCTACCGTCAGACTCGATCTGACGGGTGCGAAGTGCTGGCCATCATTCATGACGGGCAGGGGGTGCGGGAGCTCAAGGCGGGTGAATCGGGCGAGGTGATTCTCGATCACACTCCGTTCTACGCCGACTCCGGCGGGCAGGTAGGCGACAAGGGATGGTTCTATTCGGACCATCACAATACTGTCGCTGCCGAGGTGACCGGGTGCTACGCTCCCATTCAGGGTGTGCGGGCGCATCAGGTCGTAGCGAAAAAACCTCTCCGCGTCGCCGACAAAGTGGATGCGGTGGTGAATGCTGAGGTTCGGCAAGCCACCATGCGCAATCACACGGCTACACATTTGCTTCATGCCGGGCTGCGCGAAGTCTTGGGGAAGCATGTGAAGCAGGCCGGGTCGCTGGTGACGCCGAATCATTTGCGCTTTGATTTTTCGCACTTCACGGCGGTGGAAGACGAAGAGTTGCAGGACATCGAGGACATCATCAACAAGGAAGTGCTGCGCAACCAGATCGTGGAGACCGTCACTGACGTGCCGATTGAAGAGGCGATCAACCAGTATCACGCGATGGCGCTGTTCGGCGAAAAGTACGGCGACAGGGTGCGCGTAGTGCGGATTGGCGATTTTTCTACCGAGCTTTGCGGCGGCACGCACACGGGCGCGACCGGCGAGATTGGGCTGATCAAGATTCTGAAGGAAGGCAGCGTCTCGTCGGGGGTGCGGCGGGTGGAGGCGGTGACGGGCGAGGGATCGCTGGCGCACTTTAGGAAAGATCACGAACTGGAAAAGGTGGTATCGACTTTCGCCAATCCCAGCTTTGAGCAAAAACCACGCCCCGATGGGACACCCACCGCCGAGGAGGGCTGGGGGTCGCCTGCCCAGGCCCTCAAGGCCGAACTGGAAAAGAAAGATGCCGAGATCAAGCGGCTGGCGCGGGAACTGGATCAGGTGCGGATGAAATCGGCATCGTCGAGCACGGCCAACATTGGCGACAGGGTGAAAGAGGTGAAGGGCGTGAAGGTACTCGTGCATCGTGTCGATAATCTGGAGCGGGCGCAGATGCGGACGCTGATCGATCAATTTCGCGACAAGATTGGTTCGGGCGTGGTGGTGCTGGGCTCGACTTCGAATGGAAATGTGTCGCTCATTGTGGGCGTGACCAAGGACCTTACGAGCCGGGTGCAGGCCGGCAAGGTGATTGGGCCGGTCGCGCAGCAAGTTGGGGGCAAGGGCGGAGGGCGTCCCGACCTCGCGGAGGCGGGAGGGAAGGACGCTGGCGCGCTGGATGCGGCGCTGGACGGGGTTTACGCGGTAGTGGAATCGCTGCTGCCATGAATGTAAACGCAAAATCCGGGGAAGAGCGCCTGCGCTTCATCAAGCACAAAGGCCATGCCATTTTTCTCATCGACTTCACGCACTGCGCCGCGAAAGAATTGCTGGTGCTACTTGATCTGGTACGCGCGGATATCGCGCGCCATGCCCCGGGATCAGTACTCACGCTGGTCGAGGTCGCGGGGGCGGAGATTGACAAGACGATCGCGACCCGAATCAAAGAGGTGCTCGTGCTCGACCGGCCCTATGTGAAGCGGTCGGCCTGGGTGGGAACGGAGAGCCTGCCGCAGGTGTTTTATGAGCACTTCAAGACGTTCTCGCAACGAGAGCTGCCCACCTTCAAGACAAGGGAAGAGGCCATGGAGTGGTTGGTGCAAGACTAACGGCTCAGCTTTCGGCTTGACGCTGTGCCGGGCCGAGCTTGACAGGCTGTTCGAAGATTTGTCCGCATGAAACCGCCGGTTCCCCTGAGATCGTAGGCCTTGATCGAGATTGCTTGATCATCAAACCGTCATTATTTTTATTTTTCTGCGGCCTGCGTTTCTGAATACTCCGGCATGCGCGTGATTCACGGCAATGATTTTCGAGGAAGTGTCCCAGGGGCAACGACTCGATCCGAAAAAAGCATTCTGCTACGGCCAGTTTGTGCAGGCCGCTTACACCGTCCTCAGAAATCCACTGGCCGGAAACCCGCTGAGGCCTGAACCTGCCCGACGAAGGGAAATTCGGCCCGACGAGTGCCGGGGCTGCCACCGCATCTCCCACCTTCAGCGGACCGTGGCCGACCTGGGGGAGCAAGTGGCAGACAGTCGCGAAGCCGCGCGGTCGGCGACCGAAGGAGGGGGGTGCAGGCAACGGCCCACTGGTGATCACGGGCCCCAGCCCGCGCGGCGTACGTCGATTCAGCCTACTCGTTTGTTCTTCTTCGTTCGCGGAGCACACTCCTGTTGATCTGGCATGCGATGGAAACTACCTGCTCTGGCTGCGTACAACTTCTGACCGAGAGCAATCGCATCCCGGCTAGACGGCGAGCGGAGCCGGTTGAGGCTCTCTCGATCGAAAGCGGTCAGCTTCTCCACTTCAACGTAACCGGGCCGGACATGGGATGCTTCATCGCGCCACCGGCGCGTTTGGCTTCGAGATGCGCTGCCTTGAGTTGGAAATACCACTTGGCAGGGCGGTCGGCGTCATCGATCAGCATAAGATGCGGGTTGTGCTTCAACCCTTCGGCTTGGAGCTCCATGGTGCGGCGATCCTGTTCGACAAACTTGGCGAAGACGAATTTCAGCAACTCCGGGCCGAAGGGCAGCCAGCCAAAAAGATTCCAGGCGGCGACGACATCGATGCGGCACTGATTGCGCGTGATGGGCGTGACGGTGGTGAGCGAAGAAAACCAGTACTTCCCTGCCCGGATGGTTTCGCTGCGCCGGTTGGGGAGGGTGAAGTCGATGGTCGTGGTAATGGAATCGGCGGCGGCGTAGAGGCGCAACAGCTTGTACGGCGCGGAGTTTGAGCTGGGCGCGTGCGCGCTCATGCGGAAGCCGTTGGGAATCGGCTCAAAGTTTTTCTTCTTCTCGTGAATGCTGTGCCGGCTGCGCCACCACCAGGCCTGGTGCACGAACGGGCCGTGCGCCGGATCCATGAGCCCGATAATGCCATGATCGATGCTGACCGGCATATCGGCGGTGAGGTAGGCGAGTTTGTATTTGTCTTTTCCCCCTACCTGAGATTTCTCCATCCGCGGCGCGGGCTCGGGAGCTTCTTTGGGTTCGGTGAAACCCGCACCCGGCGGACCCGGATCGGGCACATACACCCAGATAAATCCATCCTGCTCTTCGCAGGGATAGCTGCCGGCGTAGATACGGTCCACCTTCAGATTCTGGTCAGCCGTGAGGGAGGGGATGAGCTGGCACTGGCCGTTGTGGGCGTCGAAGGTCCAGCCATGGTAGGGGCACTCGATGTTTTCTCCATCGAAGTGGCCGCCGTTGAGCGGCATGCCGCGGTGCGGGCAGGCATCCCGCAGGGCGAAGGGATGGCCGACCCGATCGCGTCCCACAACCAGTGGAATCTCGAGCAGCGTGGCTTTGTGGATTTGATTGCGCTGGACGCGATCCGCGGGTAAAGCGCGATACCAGAAGCCGGTGAGCATGAGCGAATCGGGCGCCTGGCGTTGCGGAGAGTCGAGATCGGGCATGGAGGAAGGATCGATGGCTGATTCCTGGTGGTGGATCGAACCTAATATGCTAGCATTCGCAGAACTTTTCAGTGTGTTGCGAGAAACCAGGAGGAATTCCAATGGAGTTTGTCGGCCACTTTCGCCGGCTGACCTCGGTGCAGAGGAACACTTTCACCGCCTGTTTTCTGGGCTGGTCGCTGGACGCTTTTGATTTCTTCATTCTCACCTTCTGTGTGAGCGCCATCGCCACGCAATTCCAGGCCAAGATCTCGGCGGTGGCAGAAGCCATTTTCATCACCCTGGCGTTTCGTCCGGTGGGTGCATTTCTTTTTGGGCTGATGGCCGACCGGTATGGCCGGCGAGTCACGCTGATGATCGATATCATCGCCTACTCAGTGTTCGAGCTGGCATCCGCGTTCGCGCCTTCGTTGAAAGTATTTCTGATCACGCGGGCGTTATTCGGAATCGCGATGGGAGGCGAATGGGGCGTGGGCGCGGCGTTGGCATTCGAGACGCTGCCGGCGGAAGGACGTGGATTTTTCTCCGGCTTGCTTCAGGAAGGCTACGCCGTAGGCTACTTGACGGCGGCCTTGGTTTACGGGACGGCATTTCACTTCGTGGGCTGGCGGGGAATGTTTGTGATCGGCGCGCTACCGGCCTTTCTGGTGATTTACATTCGCACGAAGGTGGATGAATCTCCGGCGTGGTTGCGGGGCCAGGTATCGAAAAACGCAGAGAGCCGACTGGGGAAGGACATCCTGACCTACTTTGGTACTTTTCTTCTGTTGGTGGTGCTGATGTTCGCCTTCAATTCTTTTAGCCACGGAACCCAGGATCTCTACCCGACATTTCTGACCAAGGGACATCAATTCTCGCCACAGAGGGTCATGTTCATCACGGTGATCGCCAACCTGGGCGCTCTGCTGGGCGGGATCCTGTTTGGCACCTGGTCGGAGAAGATTGGACGGCGCCGCGCCATTGTGACCGCCGCGCTGCTGGCGATTCCGGTGATTCCCCTGTGGGCTTATTCGCACACCGTCCCCATGCTGGCGTTGGGCGGATTTCTGATGCAATTCATGGTGCAGGGCGCATGGGGAGTGATTCCCGCCCATTTGAACGAACTCTCTCCGTCGGCGGTGCGCGGCACATTTCCCGGCTTCGCCTATCAATTGGGAAATCTGCTTTCCTCACGCAATGTGGTGATTCAAGCGAAGCTGGCGGAAAATCGTTATCACGGCATGTATCCACCAGTTCTGGCCTGGACCGTGGTATTGATCGCAACCCTAGTGGCGCTGATCAGCTGGAGCGGCAGGGAGCGAAAAGGCACCGACATGACAAATACGAGCTGAAGTGACCAAGCGGTATGTGCAAGATTTGGCGCACGCAGTGCGTAAACGGCGCGATATTGGCACGACAGCAGGATTGTTTTGGGAACCTTCCTGTGGTACGGTAAGTTAAATTTCACGCCTTTTCGTAAATACCCTCAAGGGCTCTTTGACGTTGTAGTTTGCGCAAGAGAATGTGCAGGAGTAGCGTCACTATGAAAGAGACGATGGATCCGACCCCAGTCAAGCCGTCGGAGGGGCCGGACAATTTTGCCAACCGCAAGCTGATCCGTCCCGCGCTGCCGCGCGTGGATCACAACCACGGCAATCACAACTCCAACCAGAATTCCGCCCACCTGCAGTTGACAGAGCGCCGGGAGCGGCACGAACGTCCGGAGCGTGGAATGGAGCGCGGAGGCGAGCGCGGTTATGATCGCGGCGATCGTGGCGAGCGTTCTATGGGCGGGGGGGGAGGCGGCGGACGAAAGAGCGCTCCGCCGGAGCAGACCAACGCTGAGAATTTTTATTATCAGAAGCAGATGCAGTCGAGGACGCCGATGGTGGTTGTGCTCCGCGACGGCGAAGAGGTGCACGGCATTATTGAGTGGTACGACAAGAGCTGCATCAAGGTGATCCGCGAAGATGGCGAGCCTAACCTGATGATTTACAAGCCCGCTATCAAGTACATGTTCAAGGAAGAAGAGAACGGACGGTAGAGGGTAGATGGGGACGTTCTACTTCCTGGACACGATCGCATCAATCTGATCGAACTTACGACCAAAACCTCGAACTCGTCAGGCCGCGGAGTTGATTTATCGCGGGAATCGCCCGTCCCATCCGGTACAGCGCTTTATTCAACTCGGCGCGGGCCGAAACTTCGTCCTCTGCAGTTTTAAAGCAGTAGCGAGATTGATCGACCGATAATGCGAAACAGGGGCAGTTTGCGTTTGGGCGACCGCACCCGCGACCAGGGGTAAGGCACATACCAAACGGATCCAACATCGCCACCGTTCAGCTGCCACCTCCGGCATTTCCAGAGACAGACGGCTGGCCTACAGCTTCGGCAACACGATTCCCTGCTGCGACTGGTACTTGCCTTTGCGGTCGGCGTAGCTGGTTTCGCAGACCTCGTCGGACTGGAAGAAAAGGATCTGGCACAGGCCTTCGTTGGCGTAGATGCGCGCCGGCAGCGGCGTGGTGTTCGAAATCTCGAGGGTTACGAAGCCTTCCCACTCGGGCTCGAACGGGGTGACGTTGACGATGATGCCGCAACGAGCGTAGGTGCTCTTGCCCACGCAGATGGTCAGAATGTCGCGCGGAATTTTGAAATATTCCACCGAGCGGGCGAGGGCAAAGGAGTTGGGCGGGACGATGCAGATATCAGTACGCACCGTGACAAAGGATTTCTCGTCGAAATGCTTGGGGTCGACGATTGTGCTGTTGACGTTCGTAAAAATCTTGAATTCGTCGGCCACGCGCAGGTCGTATCCGTAAGACGACAGGCCGTAAGAAATCACGCCTTCGCGCACCTGCTTCTCGGAAAAAGGGTTGATCATGTCATGTTCGCGGGCCACTTTGCGAATCCAGCGGTCACTCTTCAGCATGGAGCTCCTTGGGAAAACTGAGTAATTGGGTAATTTTGTAATCGGGCCATTGAAAACCTGCATACCTCACCCGCTCGTTCTGAAGTCACACAATTACCCGATCGCACAATTACTCAATTGTTTTTTCGGGTTCGGCCAGTTTACGGTACAGATGCTCCCGTTGACAATCTCTGATATCTCCCATAGCATCAATCACTTGAAGCATAATCCTCACGCCGCATCCGGGAGCCGTTCGTGATTAAGCTCGACATCATCAATGAAGTGGTGGCCAAAACCGGCATCACCAAGACCAAGGCCGAGTTGGCGGTGGAAACCGTCTTCGAGAGCATGAAGAAGTCGCTGGCCCGCGGCCATCGCATTGAACTGCGGGGATTTGGCGTGTTTAACGTGCGCCCGCGCAAGACCGGCATCGGACGCAATCCGCGCACCGGCGCCGAAGTGTCGATTCCTCCCGGCAAAGCCGTGCGCTTCAAGCCGGGCAAAGAATTGCAATCGATTGATTGAGAGCAGCGGCTTCGGGCGTTCGCTCTGTGGCTTCGGACTCCCGGCCTCCGGATAGGCGACTGATTTTGAGCCGACTGCTCTGGAAGTTCGAGTTTTGAACACACCCTAGCGGGCGCCCGCCTCGATTCCCGTCACTCGTAGTAGCATCTTAAGGAAGGGTCTCGATGAAATCGCGAGACCGAGAATTGCATGTCGGAACCCACTCCCCCAACAGCTTCTTCCACACTTGAATGGGTTCGGCCGGTGCCCGAGCGGGTGCCGGCTCCCCCGAAACCTCATTACTGGCTTCATATCCTGCTGCTGCTGGCCACCTGTTTCACCACGTTGGTGATGGGCGCGCGCATGCAATACAACTTCCAGCACGGGCTGCCGGCGCTGTCGGTAAATGACGATTCGCTGCCGTTTTTCCCTGCGAACTGGGCGTTCTCCCATCCGGCACGGCTGCTGGGGGGTTTGCCTTTCATGGCCACGCTGATGTTTTTTTTCCTGGCTCACGAAATGGGGCACTACCTGTACTGCCGGCGCTATGGCGTTTACGCGACGCTGCCCTTCTTCATTCCCGTGCCAACTCCGATTGGAACCATGGGAGCGGTCATTCTAATCCGGTCGCGGATTCGCTCTCGCACCGCGCTATTCGACATCGGCATTGCCGGGCCGATCGCCGGATTCGTGGTCGCCTTCGCCGTACTCATCGTTTCGCTGGCATGGTCGAGGCCAATGCATTTCGCCCCTGGCCCGGAAGATTATCAGCTCGGCTATCCCCTGATTTTCCACCTCGTACATCGATTACTGGTCGGAACCGGGTGGGTCCACGGAGCGGCGGCGCTTCCGCTCGACCGCGCACTGCTCGATCCCACCGCGATTGCAGCCTGGGTAGGGATGCTGGCGACTTCCCTCAATCTGCTCCCCGGCGGTCAACTCGACGGTGGACATATTGTTTTTTCGACCGCACCACACACCCACAAGATCGTGTCGCGCCTGACCATCCTGGTTCTTCTGCCGATGGCTTATTTCCTGTGGATGGGATGGATGGTGTGGGCGGTGCTGCTGTGGTTGAGCAGCCTCCGGCACCCGCAAGTCGCAGAGTGGCCGCAGGTTTCCGGTGTACGGATGTGGTTGGCGGCGTTCGCATTGCTGATGCTGATCCTCACCATCATCCCGGCGCCGACAGCGCACTCCTCCCTGCGGGAGATTCTTCCGCCAGAAATGGTACGGCATATCCTGCGCCAGGCGTTCGGCAGGATGTTCCGCATCGCTCACTGACCGCGCAGAGCGTTTCGCTCTCGAGCTGCGGAATTTACTACGCCACCGAACCGCTTCTCTCGTATACTCCTTCATTCAATCGTTTTAATACAGCGATGGGAGGTGGTGCCTTGAAAAAGCTGCACGCCATTTTTGTCTGCCTCGCCGCGTGTTTCGCTCTTGTCTTTGGTGCTGACAGTCAAACCATCACGGTGGACGTCTCCCACCCCACCAACCATTTCGTGCCGAACCAGACGCTGGGTGCAGGCGTGGATCGCATCGCGGTGGAGGCGATCGACAAAGACTTCCTGCGACCGACGCTGGAGAAAACCATGGCTTCAGGCTGGCAACCGGTCACCTATCGCCAAAACACCGAACTCGCGGTCGAGGCCTGGCACTGGAATCCCCAAGGAACATGGAGCGAGGTTCGCGATGGCGGCGGCAAAGGATATTTCACCGGCTCGGCGACTCCCACGGAAACCATACGCTACTCCTATGGCTACGCTCTGCCGCGCCGCGGTTTCACCCGCAACGACGGGACCGATAACGTCGGCTTCTCGCGACTCACCGACGGAGATGTGAATACTTTCTGGAAGAGCAATCCATACCTCACCGAACGTTTCACCGGCGAGAGCGATGCGCTGCACCCGCAGTGGGTCGTGCTTGATCTGGCGCAGGTGCAGCAAATCGACAGTATCCGCATCGCCTGGGGGGAGCCCTATGCCCGGCGCTATGTGGTGCAGTACTGGACGGGCGACGATCCCATCCGAACCGTAACCCGCGGAGTGTGGCAGACATTTCCGCAAGGTACGGTTACCGACGGAAAAGGGGGGAGCGAAACCATTCGCTTGAACCGCGCTCCGATGCCGATGCGCTTCGTGCGCATCTGGATGACCGAGTCATCGAACACTTGCGACGCCGACGGAGACGGTGATCCGCGGAATTGTGTCGGTTATTCGATTCGCGAACTCTACCTTGGCACCACCACGGAAGACCTCGCGTTTCACGACGTTCTGCGACACACGCCGGAGCAGGAGCAGACGGCGACGTATTGTTCGTCGGTCGATCCCTGGCATCAGCCGTCGGATTTGGGATCGACCAAGCAAGCGCAGGTGGGATTCGATCTGTTCTACACCAGTGGAGTGACCCGCGGCCTGCCCGCGATGATGCCCATCGCCATGTTGTATGACACGCCCGACAATGCGGCAGCGGAAATTGCCTATCTGGAGAAGCGCGGCTATCCAATTTCCTATGTCGAAATGGGAGAGGAAGCCGATGGGCAGTATATGCTGCCGGAAGATTACGGTGCACTGTACCTACAGTGGGCAACGGCCATTCACCGCGTGGACCCCAAGCTGAAGCTGGGCGGGCCGTCGTTTCAGGGAGTGAATAAGGACATTGAGGTGTGGCCGGATGCGAACGGGAAAATTTCGTGGACGGCACGCTTCGTCGATTACCTGAAGCAACACGGGCGCATGAATGAGCTTGCGTTTTTTTCCTTCGAGCATTATCCCTACGATCCGTGCCGGACGCCGTGGGGGATGCTCTATGACGAGCCAGAGTTGGTGAGCCATATCATGCAGGTTTGGCACGAGGACGGAATTCCCGCGGACATGCCAATGTTCATCACGGAGGGAAATCTGTCGGCGGGGGCGAGCGAAACCTTTCAAGACATTTTCTCCGGAATCTGGTTGGCCGATTACATTGGATCGTTTCTTAATTCCGGCGGAAAAGGCGTTTACTTCTTCCATTATCTGCCGCTGCAGATGGAGCCGGGATGCAACAGCTCGCCGGGCACGTTTGGAATGTTTACCATCGACGCCAATTACCAGATTCAGCAGCCGCTGGCGCAGTTCTTCGTAGCGCAGTTAATCAACCTGGAGTGGGTGCAGCCCGGAGCGGGGGAGCATCCGGTGTTTGCCGCCAAGAGTGACGTACAAGATGGCGCAGGCCATGCATTGGTGACGGCATATGCGGTGAAGCGTCCGGATGGAAAATGGGCGGTGATGGCCGTGAACCGGGATCAGCAGAATGCGCATCGGGTGCGAATTAGGTTTGAAGGAGCAGCCGAGCAAGGGAGCAGGTTTGAGGGGGCGGCGGAGGTTTCCACATTCGGCAGCGGCCAATATCAATGGCATCCGGCGCAGACCCGATTTATGGCCCACGCGGAGATTGACGGGAAGCCAACCATCGTGGCCACCAGCAAGGGTTTTGCGGATCCCGACGGCCCCATCGTGCACACCACGCAAATTGCGGCTAAAGACGCGACCTACGATCTGCCGGCAGCGTCGGTGGTGGTGATTCGAGGGCAAATCGGCGGACCATGACCTTGGGCTGGCCGCGTGATCCAGCGGTTACTGTGCTTTCGCTGGGCGGGTGAGCTGCGATATGGTTCGCTGATGCGCGGAATCTTCGATCAGCGATGCCAGACGCTTCCATCTGGTCTCTTCTCTTTTCGCGCTGATGACCCAGTAGGTGGCAGTTCTGCGATACCAGGGTGCCTGAGCCCGAAAGAATTTCCACGCCGCCTGGTTCGCGCGGAACTTTTTCTCATAAGCTGCCGGAAGTTCGGCGGCTTTTCTTTGTTCGTAGGCATAGATCCCTGATCGCTTTGCCTCGCGCTTCTGAAAAGCGGCCAGGCCGGCGGGATGCATGAATCCCAAGGTGGAAAGCTCGGTTGCGCGTTTCACGTTAATCGCGCTCCAGATGCTACGCGGCTTCCGCGGTGTAAACCGAATCTTGTAGCTGATGGTGTCGACGCTCTTGCGGACGCCATCGATCCAGCCAAAGCAGAGCGCACCGTCGACCGCTTCCGGCCAGGTGATGCTCGGCCGGCCGGAATCTCGTTTGTAGAGGCCAACCCACAGTTCCTGCGCCTCGCCGTGATTCTCCTCGAGCCAGGCGCGCCAGGCAGGGAGCGTCGGGAAGAAACGAGGTTTGGGTGGCATCACGATATCTCCGAAGGATGTTTCACATCAGCCACAGTGCGTCCACATCGACTATCACCTGCGTCCGCGGAATTCGCTGTTTCGCGGCGAAGACCAACATGGCGCGGAGCGTGGTGTTCAGTTTTTCCCGGCTCGGGGATTTCAGCACAAAGTGGTAGCGGTAATCGCGCTTCAACCGCATGATAGGCGCCGAAGCCGGACCCAGCACGCGAAC
>Ga0265762_1000093_pt1 | contig 12503 bp, 9 predicted proteins | sample NZIome_4_FD_200870 | JGI IMG/M metagenome (GOLD analysis project Ga0265762, IMG submission 200870) | Metatranscriptome of rhizosphere microbial communities from Maridalen valley, Oslo, Norway - NZI4 (Metagenome Metatranscriptome) | ecosystem: Host-associated > Plants > Roots > Rhizosphere > Soil ...
CGGATCGAGAGCTCTCTCCTTAACTTGCGGTACGCCACAGTGGTCGAGGATGAAAATTACATCCGGGCATTTGGAGACTAATTGGATCGCGATAGGCAACTGCCGAGCCAGAACGCAGATGTCGAATGAAAGGCCATAGCTCGAGAGGGCAGACACGTTGTTGATGAAGGTTGCTCCCTGGCCAAGTTCGTCCGGCTGGGTATGGAGGACGCGACGAATCCCCTTCAATCTGCGATGGCCTGCGATCTGGTCCAGATAGGATTTGAAATCCTCGCTCTCGGGCCGGCCGCAAGCCACGACGCCTTGAAGCGGGTTTTCGGGCTGATCGGCGAGCGCGAGCAGATGGCGGGTTTCGCCGAGCATGTAAGGCTCATCGACATCGGCCTCAAGGTGTACGGATTTCACCACGTTCAGTCCTTCCGCAGCCATGAGGTAGTCGGGCATCCGGAAAGAGCGATTGAGCCCCGGAACTGCGCCCAGCCACGCGTAGCGAAACAGATCCAAATCCCAAAGATGCTGGTGGGTGTCTATGATTTGCATGGCATGATCTGCGTAGTCGAGAAATTGAATCGCCGTAAAATTAGTCGCAATGAAAAACTTCTTCCATATTGGCCCACCACTCGCCCGTAGCGCGTGTTTCGAGCGGCTTCTGCATCGGCATCATAAGGGCCCACCATTCTTGGGTCTTGGGATCGGCGGCCATTTTCGCCATGTCGGCAGCGTAGTCCGCACCGTGATATTCAAAGTATCCGAAAAGGAAATCGTCTTTCAGGTAAATGGAATAATTTCCTATGTTGCACTTGCGAATCATCGCGAGTACTTCGGGCCACACCGCAGCGTGATACTTTTTGTAGGCCTCAAGCGATTCGGGCCTCACTTTAACCACAGAGCCGTAGCGCTTCATGTCATGGTCCTTTCGCGGTCGGTTTGCAGCTAACACGTTGCACCTCGCAAGCCGCTCCACTATATTCGATGCCTTTGGAACCTGGCAAAACTGAAATGACACAACATCGGATTACCTTTCTGGAGACACGCGACGTGCGCTTTCCTTTGGGGCACGGCGCGGGCAGTGACGCCATACACTCGGGGGCCGAGTATGCGTTTGCCACAGCATTGCTCGGCTGCGACAAAAAGCTCTTTGGCACCGGCATTACGCTTACGCTTGGCCTGGGGAACCAATTGGTTTGTGAAGCGATCGCATGGCTGGGCCAGGAATTGATTGGCCAAGATATTGAAGAGTTGATGGCGGACTTCGGAGCGGTGGCGGAGAAACTGGCTCAACATGCCCAACTTCGCTGGCTCGGTCCTCATAAAGGAGTGGTTCACCTGGCGCTGGCCTCGCTCATTAACGCATGTTTCGATTTGTGGGCCAAAAGTCGCCGTGTACCGCTCTGGCGGCTGCTTCTGGACCTCGAGCCGGGAAAGATCGTCGACCTGCTCGATCTGAGTTATCTCGAAGATGTACTCACGCGAGATGAAGCCAAAGCGATTCTGGAGGAGCATACGAGGTCGCGGCGAGAGCGGGAGGGGATTTTACGCAGCGGTTACCCCGGATACGATACGTCTGTCGGGTGGTTCCAGTACGACGACGATAAAGTGAAAGACTTGGCGCGGCACGCCCTAGCGCAGGGATTTCACGCGTTCAAGCTCAAAGTTGGGTCCCCCGAGGGCGAACGCGACGTGCGGCGCGCCTTCATGCTGCGCGAACTTGCCGGCACGAGGGCGTTGATCATGGTCGACGCTAACCAGCAGTGGACCCTTCCACGCGCGTTGGAAATGTGCGCAAAGCTTCGAGATATGTCTCCTTATTTCGTGGAGGAACCCACGCACCCCGACGACATTCAGGCGCACCGCAGGCTCGCCGATGCAATCACACCAATCCCGATTGCATTGGGCGAGCACGTTCCCAATCGCATCATGTTTAAGAACTTCATCGAGGCGGAGGCGGTACAGATCGTGCAGGTCGATTGTACCCGGGTCGCCGGAATCTCCGAGTTTCTCACGGTGAGCCTACTGGCGCGAAAATTCGGATTGCCAGTGGTTCCGCACGTAGGCGACATGGGACAGATTCACCAGCATTTAGTTCTGTTCAATCACATCGCGATGGGACACCGCGCCCTATTTCTCGAGTGCATCCCGCATTTGCAGCCGCACTTTGTGAATCCCGCTCGCATCGAGAATGGCGTATATGTCACTCCTGATGCACCAGGCGCTTCTTCTGACCTCAAAGAGGTGCGGCCAGGAGCTTAGAGGGTTCTAGGCGCCGATCTCTTCCGGACGCACGGCGCGCTTTTCCGCCATCGAGCGGTATTCAGCAAATACAATCTGCAAGGTGCGCAGGTTGTCGCGTCCGCTGGTCTCCGGCTCCAAGCCGGTCTCTACGGCGCGCATGAGCGATGCCATCGGACCCACAAATGCGTCCGGAATCCACATGCTGTCGAGGCGAGCTGAGAACCAATAACCTGGATTGCGCTTGGACATGAATTCCATAGTATCGGGGCGGCCAGTCGGGTAGTTGTACATTAGACCGATGGTTCCTTTGATCACCCCTTCCGTACCCTCGAAACGAAAGATGGCATAGGGATCATCCTGCCAAGTGCTGTGGCACGCATCGATCAGCACCTGCAAGCCGGACTGGTATTCCCAGGTGGAGAGCGTTTTCGTTTCAGCCTGCGTGGTTTCGCCCGGGGAGCGGCTTCCACTGGTGAAAACATAAGCGGGATCGCCCAGCAGGTAGCGCAGCGAATCGATGTAGTGGATGCTGTGAAACATGATCTCCAAGCGTTTGCCCTGATAAATCCAGGGCCACAGGCTCCAATCAGTTTTGCAATGGACCTGGATGGTGGCGTAGGTGGGCGTGCCGAGCCAGCCGTCATCGATCAGAAGGCGGGCGCAACGGATGCCGGCGTCCCAGCGCATCTGCTGGTTGACCGCGATCTTCACGTTCGCGCGTTCCGCGAGTTCCACGCTGCGGGCGGCTTTCGCATACTCGTCGGCGAAAGGCTTCTGACACAGCAGATGTTTGCCGGCGGCGGTGGCCTTTTCGACGATTGTGAGCTGCTCCGCGGGGTAGACGGCGATATCAACGATCTCGATCTCCGGCTGACGGAGCAATTCATCGACGCCAGCATAAACCTTCGCGATTCCGTGGTCTTTGGCGGTACGCTCTGCCTGGTCACGACTGCGGTCGGTGATGCCAACAACGTTGAACCCAGCCTTCTTATAAGCTGGCAAATGCGCATAGTTGACGATCCCGCCGGCGCCGATGATGCCGACTCCGTGGTCTAATCGCTGTGGCAATTTCGGTTTGTAATCGAGATGGGGGAAGACACCGGATGATTCGGGAGCGGTTGTCATACAATTCAGGATTGCGCCAGCGCACACTGTAGCAGTACATGCGCTCTCAGGCCAAACTTGTCTTTTCCTTTTGCGCGACGATCTTTCACGGTGGGCGCGATGCGTTTTATTCTTTGATACCAGGGGCGCGCTTTTCGAAAAAGTTCTCTATCCCGGACTTGTGCAGTTGAATCTGTTTGGTTTAGCATTGCTAACTTTTTCGCGCGGCTCCAGCCAGTGTGCGAGCCAACCTACGCGAAACGAGAATGGAAACTTATTCGATGAAGTTAATCCGATTTGGAGAGCCAGGCGGGGAACGACCAGGGGTGATCTTGGCGGATGCCACGCGCCTGGATGTTTCGGACTGCGTGCAGGACTACGACGAGGCGTTCTTTTCGGGTGACGGACTTTCTCACCTGAAGCGGTGGCTGCAGACAAATGCTGCTTCCGCTCCGCGCGTTGCGCCTTCTGTGAGGCTGGGATCGGCGATCGCCCGCCCCAGCAAGATCGTCTGCATTGGTTTGAATTTTCGCGACCACGCCAGGGAAAGCAAGATGGAGATCCCGACGGAGCCGGTCATCTTTTTCAAGGCCTCCAGTTCCCTGGTCGGCCCCAATGATGATCTGGTTATGCCGAAGAATGCGCACAAAGTGGATTGGGAAGTCGAGCTGGCTGTCGTGATCGGCAAAAAGGGCGTCTACATTGAGACTCAAGATGCGCTCGAGCATGTGGCTGGCTACGCTCTGCACAACGATTATTCCGAACGCGAATTTCAACTGGAGCGCGGCGGACAATGGGTGAAGGGAAAGAGTGCGGACACATTCGCGCCGCTGGGACCGTACCTGGCGACCCGTGATGAGATTCCGGACACGAGCCATTTAGGAATGTGGTTAAAAACGAACGCCATCTTCCGCCAGCGTAGTTCGACCAGCGAAATGATTTTTGATGTACCCACTCTGGTCAGCTATGTCAGCCAATTCATGACGTTGCTGCCCGGCGATGTTATCAGCACCGGAACGCCGGCCGGAGTCGGATTGGGCATGAAGCCGCCACAGTACCTGAAGGCGGGCGACGTGGTCGAATTAGGGATCGATCAGCTTGGCGAGGCACGACAGCGAGTGGTTGCGTGGCGGCCCAGCATAGAGAGTTAGCTCTCGATTTTGGTTCCGGTATTACGGGCCTCGGAGGCACTGGGTGAGCTGGTTGCGATTTCTGCTTTAAGATGGCAGGGTGATTCCGCAAAGCAGAATCAAAGGGTCCAGATTCGTTTGGTTTTTCGCAGCGGGGTGTGTGCTGGCAACCTCCTTCGCCGGCCAAGGAATTCAGCCCGCCAACCCTCCCGCAGCCAGAGTCAAGCCCGGCGTAGTCCACTTCGAAGATATTGCAGCGCAGACGGGACTGAGCGCGAGCAACGTCTACGGCGGCGACGCTCATAAAGAATTCATCATTGAAACCACCGGCAACGGCGCCGTTATTTTTGATTATGACAACGACGGGTGGGCTGATATTTTTCTTCCCGCCGGTTCCACAGTAGAAGGTTTCCCGCCCGACAAAGCCCCGACCGGACACCTGTACCACAACAACCACGACGGGACGTTTACCGACGTCACAGGGCAGTCCGGTCTGGCCCATGCAGGCTGGGCACAAGGCGGGTGCGTAGGCGATTACGACAACGACGGTTATCTCGATTTGCTGGTCACTTACTGGGGACAGAATGTGCTCTATCACAACAACGGGGACGGTACGTTTACCGATGTGACCGCCAAGGCGGGACTCAAGACCTCGGGCGACGAATGGAGCACGGGTTGCAGTTTCGTGGACTACGACCGCGACGGCAAGGTAGATATTTTCCTGTCGCGCTACGTGGACTTCAGTTACGACTCGGTGCCGCGGCCCGGGCAGGGACAATGGTGTCGGTGGAAGGGGATCAACGTCATGTGCGGACCGCGCGGACTCCAGCCCGGCGTGAATGCCCTCTATCACAACAACGGCGACGCCACGTTCACCGACGTTTCGCAAAGGTCCGGCGTTTTCAAAACAACGGGATGTTATGGATTCACATCCCTAACCGCGGATTTCGACCACGATGGGTGGCCCGATATTTATGTCGCTTGCGACTCAACCGCGGGCCTTCTGTATCACAACAACCACGACGGGACTTTTACTGAGATCGGGAAAAAGGCGGGAGTCGCGTACAACGAAGATGGATCTGAACAAGCTGGCATGGGGCTTTCGGCAGATGATTTTACTCACAGCGGCTACCAGGATCTGGCCAAAACGAACTTCAGCGACGACACCTCAACGCTCTATCTGAATCGCGGCAACAATACCTTTGAGGACGTTACCTACAGCTCCGGGCTAGGCAGAATCAAAACCTGGCTGGGATGGGGCGTGCAATTCTATGACTTTGACAATTGCGGCTGGCCCGGAATCCTGATCGCCAATGGCCATGTGTATCCGGAGGTGGATGGCAAGGCGTTAGGCACGAGTTATCGCGAACCCAAAGTCGCCTATTACAACCTGCACGATGGGACGTTCGCCAACATCACAGCAGATGCGGGCTTGGCGCTAATCGCGCAACACTCCGGCCGCGGCATGGCGCTGGGCGATCTGTTTAACGATGGTCATCAGGAAGCTTTGGTGAACAACATGAATGAGAGGCCGTCGCTTTATTACAATACGGCTCCAATCGGAAGCTGGATCAGCTTACAGCTGGTGGGCGTGAAGTCGAATCGCGCCGCATTGGGCGCGGAAGTCACGCTGGAAAAAGGCAACGACAAGCGCGAGCAGGAAGTACGCAGCGGGGATGGTTACATCTCGCAAAGCGACCTGCGGCTGCATTTCGGTCTGGGCAAATCAGCGAAAGCCGAGAAGATTCTGATTCGCTGGCCGAGTGGGCTGGTGGAGACCATTTCCGACCTTCCCGCAAACCGGTACTACGTCGTGCGGGAAGGCAGCGGCGTCGATCGGAGCAAAACCCATGGGGTCAGCCAAGTGCGAATTCATCTCCCGACCGGCGCCAAATAGTCTGGCTATTGGTTAAACGCTATTGCCGCCGGAGATCACCGCGATCGCCAGCAGCAGGATCGCGACTCCCATCCAGTTGTAGATCAGCGCCTGGCGGCTTGCACCCTTCCATTCGCCAGACACTGCGCCCCAGAGCAGAGCGGTGATGATATCGATCGTCATGAAGACGGGCCAACCCACGATTCCACCGAGCGCGCCCATGGCGGCTGCGCCCATGCCGTAAAAAATAGTTCCTCCGAACCACAACACACCCATCGAGATGCCCAGCGGCCAGCAGATCAAAGGGTTGCCTTCACGATACAGAGCCCAGGTTCGGTTCTTGTTCAGCAGATACACGCAGTACAGGAAATTGGCAACAAAGCCTCCGCTTACCGCAAGCGCCCAAATTGGATTTGCGGCCATTGCATCGCTGGCTCCAACCTGGAGCGCACGCAGCCGAAGTTCATCACCAAAGACGAAACTGAAGTTCAGCATGGAAGAAAAGATTCCGGAACAAATGCAAATCAGCAACCCGACCGCAAAACCGGAGCGGGCACCACCACGGGTTGCCAAATCATGCTCGCGAGCGCGGCCGGCGAGTGCGAGAAATACAAGCCCTAGAATCATGATGATGGTGCCAGCAATTAGTGCCAGCCCGCGCCGTACCACGAGCTGGTCGGGATGAAGAATCGCCATCGGGATCAACGAGCCAAACGAAGACGTAATGCCCAGGATTAACGCGAACCCCAGAGCCATCCCTACGCGACTGATCCCGAGGCCAAACAATGTAGCGCCCACGCCCCAAAATAATCCAAACACAGACACCTTGACGAGAGTGGACGGAGAGGTTGACGAGTAAATACTGATCACATTCGGCACCGTGGCGAAGTTGATAATCCAGGGAAACACGATCAGGCCAGACAGGGCGAACACCAACCAGCCGTTTTCCCATTGCCATGCGGACATTCTCTTCATGGGAGCGGCAAAACTTCCCTGAAGGAACCCCGCCAACGTGATCACGCCGATTCCCCACAGCAATGCCTGATTCATTCGCTCTCCCGCGCTAAAGTCTTGCAGCATGGACTAGGCTGCCCCTGGCCGTCAAGCCGCGTCGTTCCAGTAGGGCTTTGGTTGCGCTCTGGGCGCTTCTTGAGCTAGAGTGCGCTGAATGTTGAAGTGGGCTCTGCGCATCGCGTTTTTGATTTCTCCACTTGTTCCTCTCTCCGGTCAGGACATCGATGCAAATATCACCGCCCAGAACCGCAGGCCTTCGACCATAGCCGATCAGATTTCGGATGGGGCCGAACAGGCGGCCTTTCTGGAAATGTTCCAAGCAACGCAACCCAAGCAGATGGCGGAGCACGCAAAATTATTTCTGGCGCGATTTCCCCAATCCGCGTTTCTTTTCGAAGCGTACGAAATAGCGGCACGCGCCAGCTTCGCGTTGGAGGAGTATGACGTGGGTCTGACGTATGCCAGAGAGTCGCTCGCCCTGCTGCCGGAGAATCCGTTGCTGCTGGTGAGCGTGTCCGATGTGGAAGCCCAGAAGCATAAAAACGACGCGGCAATCTCTGACGCTCGGGATGCGATCGAATGCCTCGATCGCTTTGCCGCCCCCGCAACCATCGCGCCGCAAAGCTGGCCTGAGCTCAAGAGCAAATTGAAAGCTACGGCGAGGTTTGCTGAGGGCCGAGCCTTGCTGGAGCAAGCGCTGGCGCTGCCGAAAGGAGAAAAACGCGATGCGCAGCTGAAGAGTTGCATGGAGTCGCTGGCGGAAGCGCAAACGCTGAATCCTTCCGACTCTGAAATTACTTATTTGTTCGGGCTGGCGCAGCTCACGTCCGGTGACCTGCAGTCCGCGGCCGCAAGTTTCGCCGGGATTTATCTCGCGCACGGCAGTCTGGCATCTAAGGCGCACGACAATCTGTACAGCATTTACGGAATGTTGGGCGTGGATTCCCGCGATACTTTCGAGAACTTTGTGCAGCAGGCGCAACCTCACGGCCGTGCTGCTTCAGTGAAGGAGGCTGATCGGGCCATCGGCCAGCCATCGAGGCCCCTCTCCGATTACGCTGGGTCAGACTCCTGCCGCGGGTGTCATTCCGGCATTTATCGCTGGTGGTCGCAAACCGGGATGGCAAGAATGCTCCTCCCGTATGCTCCCCAAAATGTCATCGGCGATTTTCAAGACAAGAACGAGTTCTACCTGGAAGAGGAATCCGGATACAGCGACGGAAAAATAGAATATGCCAGCGGCCGGAGGCGAACGCTGTTTGCCCGCATGGTCATCCGTGATGGCCGGCACTATTTCGACGTTCAGCAGTCGGACGGGAGAATACACACCTATCCTGTCGACTACACGATCGGCTCGAAGTTCCAGCAGGCCTACGCAACCCGGCTACCCAACGGAGAGATTCACGTTTTTCCGATCCAGTACAGTGCGCTGCAAAGACGCTGGGTCAATTATTGGAAAATGATTGACGGCGCGGGGAGGAATGGCGCCCGCAGTGAACGCGGCGATCTGCCTTCCTGGGAAAAACTGGACGCCGCCACCAGTTATCAAGAGATTTGCGCGGTTTGCCATACCACCCAACTGAGAAACGTGAAAGGCGGCGGTTTCGATTTGAACCACGTGGAATTCAAAGAGCCGGGCATTGGCTGCGAGATGTGCCACGGTCCCGCGGCGCAGCATGTCGCGGACATGACGATGAATCAGCCTTATCCGAAACCGTCGATGAACCCACCCGTGAATTTCGACCAGCTCGGTAATCGTGATTTCGTCCGCATCTGTTCGCAATGTCACATGCAGTCTGCGATCCGGGCCGCGGGCCCGAGTGGCGAGTTGAACTTCTCGCGCCTCGGCGAGTTTTTCCCGAGCAATCTCAGCATTCCTTTCGGCGAATTCTCGCGGATCGGGTTCTACAAAGACGGGCGCTTCCGGCAGACCACCTTCATCGTGGAAGCGCTGGAGAGGACGCAATGCTTCAAGAAGGGACAGGTGAGCTGTGGAAGCTGTCACGAACCGCATGGTCACGATGCAGCTTCCAACCCGAGTTCTGTGAAGTTTCGCGATCAGCCAGACTGGATGTGCACCAACTGCCATGCACGGTTTCGACGCAGCGCTTCTCTCGCCGCCCATACCCATCATCGTGGCGACTCGGAAGCCAGCCGATGCATTTCTTGTCACATGCCCCGCATCATGGACGCCGTTCTTTTTCGTGCGCGCACACACCAGATCGACGACATCCCGAACGCCGACATGACCCAGCGCTTTGGGCAAAAAGAAAGTCCAAACGCTTGTTTGCTGTGTCACTCGGAGAAAAACGCGGCCTGGGTCAAGCAGGAGCTGGCGAGATGGGAACCGGTGCCTCGGTCATGAAGTCCTTGAACTGTACTGGAGGAAGGCGCCTGCGAGCAATTGCGAAGGGTTCAGGGTCGATGTCGGGAACGCTGTTGCTTCTTCTAATCTGCGTGAGCGTACAGAAGTTGCCGGGAACAATCGCCCTGGCAAATCAAAGTTCTCCCGCCAAGACCGGATACGTTGGTTCCCAAGTCTGCTCTCATTGTCACCCGAGCATCTACGAGTCTTTCTCACGCACGGATATGGGGCGCTCAATGTCGGAGATCACACCTGCGTTGCTCGAAAAGATGACCACAGCGGACAGCATCTTCAACTCTAAGCTTAATCGCCATTTTGAGATCTTTGCCCGTGAGGGAAATCTCTACCAGAGCGAATACGAAATGGCTGCGAACGGGAAAGAAGTTTTCCGCGACACGCGCAAGGTGGAATGGATCATTGGTTCGGGTGCGAATGGCAGCGGCGCTATCGTGAAACAGGGTGACTACCTCTTCGAAGCGCCGCTTTCCTTTTACGCAAAACCACATCGCTGGGCACTTTCTCCCGGCTACGAATTCGGTGACTACGGTTTCAACCGGCCGATTCTTCCCGAGTGTATTGCGTGCCACAGCGGCCAGCCTCGCCCCATCCTTCTAGGGAATGGCCGTTTTCAGGAACCGCTGTTTACCGAGCTCGCGATCGGCTGCGAGAACTGTCACGGTCCGGGTCAGTCGCACGTGGCCGCGGCGCGAATGGGATTACCGCTCGGCACGATCACGAATCCGGCCAAGCTCTCGCCCTGGCTGGCGGATAACATCTGCATGTCTTGCCACCAGGCCGGAGATGCGCGCATCTTGCGATCGGGAAAGACGTACCGCGATTTTCAGCCCGGCGCCGAACTGGACGAGACGCTGAGTATTTTTCTGGCTCCATTTACACCCGCGTCTGCGCCCAAAGACGACCTGTTGGAGCACTATCTCTCCATGCGCCTCAGCAAGTGCTATTTGAAAAGCGGGGGAGGCATGGGCTGCATCCGTTGCCACGATCCTCACGTACAGCCAACACGGCAGGAAGCTCCGGCGTACTTTCGTGAGAAATGCCTGGCCTGTCACACCGAGAAAAGTTGCGCTCTGCCGCTCGCTCTGCGGCAGCACCAGAACCCCCCTGACGATTGCGCCGGCTGCCACATGCCCAAGCGCAATGTGGCGGTGATCTCGCATTCTGTTCTCACCAACCATCGCATTGTTAGCGAAGCCGAGGAACCGTTCCCCGACGCCGCCTTCCACATGACAACCCCGCAGCTTCCCGACTTGGTTCATCTGAGCGCCAATCCGGCAAAGCCAAGCCCACCGTCGCTGCAGACAAGGTTGCAAGCTTACGGCCAGATCATGCTGGCGCGTCCCGAATATCGAATTCGCTACTGGGCGGTCGCGAAGCAACTCGGGGCCACTGAACCGCAGAACGTCCTCGTACTCGAAGCTCTCGCGGACCAAGCGTTACAGCAAAATAATGCTGAGAGCTCGGCGCTGGCGCTGCGATATCTTGAGGACGTCATCCGCCTCGGCGCCCGGACTCCCGTGGACTTCGAGGAGCTGGCAAAACTGCTGATCGCGGCCAAGCGGCAATCTGAGGCTGTCGATGTGTTGCAGCAGGGAATACGGTTCGATCCCGATGATGCCGAGATGTATCATCTCAGTGCGACAACCTTCGTCGCCCTCAACAAAATGCAGGAGGCCTGCGAAGTTGCCGCCCAGGCGAGCCAGAAATTTCCGCAGGACGACGGATTCCGAAGCCTGACGAAGTCGTGTGCCACCGCTCCCGTGGGAACGGGTAAATGACCGAATGGCTCGCGGATTATTTCCGGGCCGGAGCAACCTTCTTGGCTCCGCGACGACCACCCGCCGTTTCCGGTTCATGCAGTGAAAATCCCATGGCTACTGAGATGGCGCGGGCCGCAGAGATGACCGCTCCCGCCAGCGTACTGACCTGGTTAGGACTGACTCTGGTCACGGGCCCGGAGACACTGACAGCAGCGATCGGTTCACGATCAGAGTTAAAGATTGGGGCACTCACGCAACGCGCTCCCTGGACAGCTTCTTCGTCGTCCACCGCGTAGCCTTGCCGCCGGATCTTGTCGAGTTCCTGGCGGAACTGCAACAGGTTCATAATCGTGTTGGGCGTCGCGGGCTGGAATTTAATCGTGCTCAAAATATTTTCTCGTAGTTCAGCGGACAGAAACGCCGCCAACACCTTGCCCAATGCCGTGGCGTGCAGCGAGCGGCGCGCGCCCACACGCGACGAAAGCCGGAATTCGTGGGGGCTCTCGATCACATCCACGTAAAGCACGGTCCCTTGATCGAGAACCGCCAGGTTGACAGTTTCTTGCGTGGATTTCCACAGCTCCCAAAGGATTGGCCGTGCCACCGATTGCAGCGTCGCCTCGTGGTTACCACGCATCGACATCTGTGACAATCGCGGACCGATCAGATAAGTTCCGGCTTCCGTTCGAATGAGATAACGTTCGCGCTCCAGATGTTTCAGAAAGCGATGCGCGGTGCTCTTGTGCACTCCCGTCAGGTCGCAGATCGCCTTCAATCCTAATCCAGCCGAAGAGCCTTGCAGAGCTTCGAGAATCCGCAAAACTTTGGAGATCACGCCGACCGGCGCCGAACCTCGATTGGATTGCGTGACTCTCGGCATGGGGATTACTCCTGGCGACTCCGCAGGCCTTCCCTGCAAAATTAAACCCTCCCGTTGACGCTGTCTCGTGCGCGGGATGTCGTTTCAATACGCAAAACATTAGCACAATCCAAGCTCAGGAACC
>Ga0265762_1000096_pt1 | contig 12418 bp, 9 predicted proteins | sample NZIome_4_FD_200870 | JGI IMG/M metagenome (GOLD analysis project Ga0265762, IMG submission 200870) | Metatranscriptome of rhizosphere microbial communities from Maridalen valley, Oslo, Norway - NZI4 (Metagenome Metatranscriptome) | ecosystem: Host-associated > Plants > Roots > Rhizosphere > Soil ...
CAGGTCCCTTCGCTGCGACTAACGGAGTCTTTCGGAATTCATAGGTACGTATCGGAATTCATAGGCATTTATAGGGTGTTTTTAGGGAGCGATCGCCGGTTCAGCCGACCTGCCTGTGCCGACTTGGTGATTGCCAAGGGCTGAGCGACCGGTGGAAAAATACTCTGGATGATGGTCGGACGGAATCGCCGGCGGTATTAACATAAAGCTGCGAGGCTTAAATCTATGGGCACCCTTGTGCCGGAGAATCGTCAATCACCATGACCGTGTCTGGGCTCCTTCGACGGCTGCATCGCTCGCCCGAATTGCTCTCCGCTTTCTGGCAAACTCCGGTGGCCAGCAAGCTGATCGCCAGCTATTTAGATCTCGGCAATCCGTCTTTTCCCCTCGACATTCCACTTCGTGGCGGGGGTGTCGTGCGGGTTTTTGGTCCGGGAGAGGTTAAGGTCTTCTGGCAGATATTTATACATGGTTGCTATCGTCTTTGGCCGGAATGCAGGAACATTGTCGACGCCGGAGCCAATATCGGAGTGTTCTCGGTGTGGACGGCGCGGCGGCTGCCGCAATGCCGAATTCTGGCTCTGGAACCGTTCCCTGATACCTTTGCCCGGTTGCAGCATAATCTTCAGGCGAATGGACTTGGGTCGCGAGTCGAGGCCGCTCAACTGGCGTTGGCAGCTCATTCAGGCGAGCGTGCGATGCCTGGCGCGGCGCAGTCTCAGCGCAGGAGCCTGGTTCCAGAGGACGAGCCGAACGCCACCGGCGATGTGAAGGTTCGTTCGGTCACTCTCGCCGAGCTTCTGGAGCGATATCAGCTCAAACAGATCGATTTGCTGAAGATGGACATTGAGGGCAGTGAATGGGAAGTGCTGCTTTCAACGCCGGCTTCGGTGCTGCGCTCGATCCGCCGCATGCAATTCGAATATCACGAGGTCCACGCCCGCTTCGGATACTCGAAGGACAGGTTGTTTGCTTATCTGCGCGACGCCGGTTTCAGCCTGACTGGCTGCCAGGAAGATGAGAACGGCACCGGCGTGGCTATCGTGGAGCAGGGGGTCGCTGGTTGAGCCGTTCTACGCCGCGGGCGGGGCTGTGAGCAACGCACCTACCCGAAATGATCCCACCGTTAGCCGAGACCTGGGTTCGCCAGATGCATCTGCGTCCATCCCTCCAGCAGTGCGATTTCCGGGCAAAAAGACTGCCATGGGGGACTGTCGCTTCGCGCCGCATTGCCAGGGTGTGATGCGCCTGTTGAATTATATGGTTCGGTTTCTTCTGCCTGTTCCATTACCGCATGGTTCGGGCCGGCATGGTCGAGCAGCCTGCTAAACTTACGGTGTTGAGGGATAGCTTCGTGTTGAACCAGTTGAAAGGCGCCGTACGCTACGCACTCGAAAGGGAGCCTGCCATGCGCCGTCACGAAATTTGGCCGGATGACATCTTTCTGGTCTCGTTTCCAAAGTCGGGGAACACCTGGATGCGTTTTCTGCTCGCAAACCTGATTCGTCCGGACAAATCTGTAGGTTTTGTGGATATTGAAAACGTCGTTCCCGACATTGCGGGAACGACGCGGGCTGATTTCCGCAGGCTGAAACGGCCCAGACTTATCAAGAGTCATGACTGCTTCGACCCTCGCTACCCCCGAGTCGTCTACATCATTCGTGACCCACGGGATGTGGCCGTCTCTATTTATCACTATGCGAAAAAAGTGAAAAACATAGACGATTCACTTTCTCTCGAGGCCTTTATCAAACAACGGATGTTGGTTCCGGGCCGAAGCTACAACGGGACCTGGGGGGAGCACACGGGAAGCTGGCTGGTCAACCCGACGAATATCGCGGAGTTCGGCTTCCCGAACAATGGCGCATCTCCCCACCGATCAAGTACTGAACAGAGGGCCATGCGGGAAGCCGGTGCCCGCGGACACGGGCGCGAGTTCCTTCTGGTGCGTTACGAGGATCTTTTGCAGGAGGCGCAAGCGGAGCTTTGCCGGATTGCGAAATTCCTGGGATTTGAGACCAGCCCCGAGCGGATCGCGCGGGCCGTCGAGCAAAGCTCGGCCGATTCGATGAGGAAACTGGAGTCGAAACAGAATCTGCAATGGGTGACGACTCGAGAGACCCGGAAGGACATTCCCTTTGTCCGCAAAGCGAAGTCAGGGCAATGGCAGACAGCACTCGGAGCCGAGTCGATTGCTGAAATTGAATCTGCCTGGGGACATCTCATGCGATTGGCGGGATATGAGCTCGCATCGGTCCCATGACTAGACTTGACGAATGGAAATCACTTGCCCAAATTGAATTGCGCTGCGATGCGCATCATCCATGACCCACTCGGGAAGGGAACCGATATTTCCCTTGGTGAGCAAGTCTTTTCCGGCGGTTTCGTAAGCCACTGTTTCCGCCCGCGAAGCCGACCCCGGAGGCAGACGCGGATAGCGGAAAACCCAAGGTCGACTCTAAAATCAAATCATCCAGTTCCAGAAAGGCTGCGATAAGATGCCATTATGAGTGGCTTACAGGAAACGGAGCACAAAACCGAATCATTCCTGCAACCGTCCACAGCGAAAGATGAAATCGCTGGCGCTCGCCCGTCCGTTTCAACCAACTACGGATCGCTTCTGCGTGCCTTCGCCCTACGCCTTTGCGTAGCTGTGACTTTAGGGCTAGTTCTCCTTACCGTGGTAGAAATGTACAGCTATTGGCGCGGTACGGAAAATCAACGCGCCCTGGAGCCCGAAGTCGAAGCCACAATCAGTCAGGGAACCCCTGAGGAGCGCGAGTATTGGAGAGAACAAAAGGCCGCGCAAAAGGTGCAATACGAGCCCTACGTCCTGTGGCGCCGGGCTCCGTTCAACGGAAGTGCCATTTCGATCAACGCGGATGGTATCCGGCAGACTCTTCACACCCATTGCGACGCTCGGACCTTCACGGTGTGGATGTTTGGGGACTCCGTCATGTGGGGGTGGGGCAGTCCGGACTCCGAGACCATTCCATCGCTGGTAGCGGCAGATTACGAGAAGGCGGGCCGACCGGTCTGCATTGTCAATTATGGGGAGAAGGGCTGGGCCAACACCCAAGAGCTTATCGCCCTGGTTGAAGAACTCAAACACACCGACCACAAACCGGATGCCGTCTTGTTTTACGACGGAGGCACGGAAGCATTCAGTGCTTACGAGAATAAGCAGGTTGACGTGCACAGCAATTACCTCGAATTCAAGAATTATTTCGAGGGATTATTTGCCCAGAGGAGACCAGGATTCTCCTATCTGCGTCGCAGCAATACCTATCGGAAACTGGAGGCCATAGCGGCCAGGGTATCATTCAGGCTCGCCCGCAAGGATGGAACCGGGGCGAGCGTCTCGGCAAGCGAAGCGCAGAGCCTGGCCCCAGGCATCATGCAGAATTATCAGCAGAACATGGATATCATCGGCCTGTTAGCCAAACAGTATGGATTTCGTCCAATCTTCGTTTGGTATCCCAATATGGCAGTTGGGCACAAGCAACTGACAGAGGATGAAGAGGAACTGAGCCAGCGCTTGGAGGCCCAATTTCCCGGGATGGAGTTGGTCTACCGTGCGGCGTACGATCAGTGTCGATCGGTGAGCCGTCCTGATTTGTACTATCTCGGGGATCTTCTGGATAGCGTGCAACCCAGGCTCTACCTGGGGATCGCTCATCTGAACCGAGCTGGCAATCAGATCGCTGCCGATAGGGTGTTTCAGATTCTGGAAAATCCCCCGAACTCCACCCTTGCGGGGAATGCCGCGCTGGTTTCGAAGACCCGCGGCATAGACTCGTCGAAATCCAGGTTGCCTCAACCTTAATCTTCCTTTTACCGATTCATTCATAGAGCAGGGGTTTTGCCGTTCATCGGACACGACTAGGATTCTTCCGATCTGTCACGGAAGCCGTGGCATTGGGCTCAGAATCAATAACTTGCAGACCGTGGAGGGGTGAGCGCCGCGGCCATCGCCAGGGACGCCAGTTGGAGCGTCGGCCCTGCAGGTCGTTACCCGAGGAGGTTTGTCTACCTAAATCCGGATGCTAGAATTCATTATCGTCTTCGTCGACCGGTTGGCAGATCCGAGCTCGCTGAAGCAGGCTTCGGAACGGGATCAGCAGACCTTATGTTAAAGCGCGTCATTGCAGAGACTAAGCGTGCCTTTGGACTAAAGCCTCCAGGCCGTAATCTGACGGTCTTTCCCGATGACGCGTTTCTTGTCTCTTATCCCAAGTCTGGAAACACTTGGGCGCGCTTTCTGATCGCCAATGTCCTTCGCCCCAACCAGAACGTTGGGTTCTACAACATTCACGGCATCATTCCGGGGATTGACGTGGTTGCTCATCGCGACATCCTTCGTTTTCCGCGGCCGCGTATCATCAAGAGCCATCAGTACTTTGACCCACGGTATCGACGCGTTGTCTACATCGTCCGTGATCCTCGCGATGTGGCCCTGTCGGAATACCATGCGCAACGCAAGGCCAGACGGATCGGCGACGATTATCCCCTGGAGAAGTTTGTCCACCGCTTTCTGGCAGGTGAGAGCTGCGATTACAGTTCCTGGGGTGAGCACGCAGCGAGTTGGCTTTCGACTCGCTATGGGCAGCCAGGCTTCCTCTTGCTGCGCTACGAAGACATGCTCCAGGACACGGTCCGCGAGCTCACCAAAATGGCCAGCTTTCTCGGGCTCGAGCCGAGTGTGGAACTGATTCAGCAGGCGGTCTCCCGTAGTGCTGCCGATACGATGCGAAAATTGGAAAAGTCGCAGGCTCATCTCTTTAATGCCACTAAGGGGACTCGTCAGGACATTCTGTTTGTGCGTAGTGCAAAAGCCGGCGGATGGCATTCGGCTTTGCCGGAGGGCTCTATTTCGCAAATCGAGCAGACTTGGGGACACCTGATCGAGTGGTTGGGATATGAATTAGTCACGGGGGTCAAAGGATGCGGGGAGGAGCCCGCATTTCTGCCCTCAACCGCGGATGGGCGGGATGCGAAACCTCATTCTCGAACCGGCTTCATCGCCAGAGATCTGACCCCATTCGTCCCGACGAAATCGTGACCGGTTCCGCTTCTCGAATGACATTTTTGCGCTGTGGCCGGTTCGCCGGAGCCAGCACGAAATATCCAAGGAGTGCTTCGCGGATCTTCAATAGAGGCCTCTCCGTCTGCCCGGACGCTGAAGTGGCTTTTGTGGTTCAGTAAATGCCTATGCATAAGTTTGAAAAAAAGCAGATCATAAAGAACATCGGGTCGAGCTGGTTTGCTTTATTAGTCAATATCTTGATCGGGATTTTCCTGTCGCCATTCATCCTCCATCGATTGGGCGACTCCGCGTTTGGTGTGTGGGTTCTTATTTTCTCCATTACGGGCTATTACGGTTTGTTCGACCTCGGTATTCGTTCTTCGATCGTCCGCTATGTTTCAAAGTATCTGGCCACCGGGAGCAAGGACGATCTGGCCAAGCTGATCAACACCACACTGTTTGGGTACAGCTGCATCGGGATGCTGTGCCTGGTGCTGACGGGAGTTCTCGCATTCTTTGTAAACACTTTATTCCGTATCCCCGCCGAATTTCACTCGAGTTCGTCTCTGCTGATCTGGATGGTCGGCGTGTCGGTGGCGCTGGGCTTTCCCCTGGGTGCCGTAGGTGGATTTTTGGAAGGCTTGCAGCGCTTTGAGATTTTGAATTGGAGCAACATAGTGACCATGCTGGTGCGGGCCGTTCTGATTGTTGTCGCCCTTCATCATGGACTCGGACTGTTGACGATCACTTTCATCACGGTCGCTTTGCCGATCATTACGGCTGTCATTCGCGTCTTTATCGCATTGCACCTTTGCCCGATTTTGTTTGGCTGGAACTACATCGACCGCGCGACTTTCCGCAAGATTGTCCACTACAGCAGCACGACCCTCATGATCATGGTGGCGGGCCGGTTGAAGTTCAAGACCGATGAAATCCTGATTGGCGGTATGATTTCGGCGGCCGCCATCACCTACTTCAACATCGGCGCACGCATCGTCGATTACGCAGGCATGGTCGCAAACGCGTTCGCGCAGAACTTCCTCCCCGTGGCCAGCCAGTCGGAGGCGACGGGGAATCTGAGCCGCTTACGCAAGCTTTTCGTAATCGGGAACCGCTTCTGCGCCTTCACGATTTTCCCCATTACGGTGAGTCTTCTCATCTTGGGCAAATCGGTGATCGAAGTATGGGTTGGGCGAAAGTACGTTGCATCCAGCTATCCGGTCCTCGTCATCTTGATCCTCTCCTCTACCCTCATGTTTGCCCAAGCGGTGTCGGGGCGGGTCCTGTTCGGGATGAGCAAACATCGCACTTGGGCATATGTGACGCTCATTGAAGGGGTTTGCAATCTGATTCTCAGTATCATTCTTATCCCCCACTACGGCATCATCGGAGACTCCTTTGGGACCGCCATTCCCCTGACGTGCAGCATGGTGCTTTTCATGCCGGGCCATTTGTGCCGGCTGCTCGGGATTCGTCTACGCACCTATTTGCGGGAAGCCTTCGTTCTGCCTTTTCTGATCACTGCACCAATGGCGGCCGTGCTTGTTCTGATGCAGAGATGGTACATCCCCCATACCTACCGGCAATTGGCGCTGCAGTTGTTCATTGCAGGACTGGTCTACGGACTGGGACTGCTTTGGGTCTATACGTCAGGTCGAGCCCTGAGAGCCGGGGAGCTCGCCGCACAGCAAGAGCCCTTAGCAATTGAGGACGGTATGAGTGTTGCAACACCCAGTCTAGTGGAATACGGCGACAAGTAGAGGGAACGCTTACCCGATCAGATTTGGGGCACGGGTCGCCGCTTCCATCTCCAGTGCAGAAGATGGCCAGTCAATCGCGGAAAAGTACCTAGGCAGAACGCGGCAATACCAATACGAAAGTCCCGATAGTGAGTATTGGCGGAGCGGAAGCATTGCCCAGCTCTTTCGAATTCGTGATCGGATATGTGCTGATAAGCATCGTCAAGCGCGAGCGCCCCGTCCGCGGCGGCGATCTCCTCTTCGAGGATTCTGCGGTGGGCCTCGTTGAGATCGAGTTTCTTGCCTAGCCGACGCAAGGCCTCGGTTTCCCCCATCCTCCATCTCCGGTTTCTCGCGCCGCTTGTAAGGCTACCCGGGTGCTTGCGGTATTTCACCAACGCCTGGCCCAGGTATCCGGCCCCCCTGTCCGGGAAACAAATTCGCACGAAAAATTCGAGATCCTCGGCGAAGCGAAGCTGTTCATCGAACATTCCCACATCGATTGCTCTCTGGCGCCTTGCCACGGAAGCCGAGGGGATCTGTCCTCCTTGGCGCCGCAGCATTTGCGGGAAGGCAAGGATGTTGGGACCGCCATCCTTCAGCATTCTCCAGAGTATTTCGTCGGCTTCCCCGAATAGCAACGCGTCCGCAATCGAAACTTCGACTTGCGGATGGCTATCGAGGAAGCTGACATGGGCCCCGAGAAAGTCCGGAAGCCAAAGGTCGTCGCTGTCGAGAAACGCCAGAAACTCGCCGCGAGCATGCCGAATGCCCGTGTTGCGCGCAGCCGAGGGCCCCTGGTTTGTTTGGGTGAGATAGTGAATACGCGCCATAAAGGGCCGGAGCGCGAGTTCAAGATCTGGCGTGTCCGGAGAGCCATCATTGATGACGATGACTTCATAATCGGAAAAAGTTTGGGCGAAAACTGAGTCAAGAGTCTGCGCGATGAATGGGGCGCTCGAGTACGCTGGAATTATGACGCTGACCCTTGGGGGAGGGCTGTCAGTACCTGCGGCAGACTGTTGGACGCTGCTCATACCTGCTGACGTATGGGCACCCTATACGAGTTTTGCAACCGAATATAGGGAGGTTCGAGGGCGGCGCTCGAACGCCGCGCCAGTTTGTACCCCAGAGTTTTCATAAGAGGTCCCCAAGCCGCCTCGATCTCGTCAATCGCGTTTTCAGGAAGTAGCGAATGCCAGCCTCCTCGCGTTGCTTTCCCTACAAATGGGATATCCTTTCGTCGCCCTTGGGTTACCACCCACTTGTCGCTCTGGGTCTTCTCCATTTTCCGCATGTTGTCGGCAGAGCTCCGTTCCACTACCCCCGCCAACGCTTCGGTAGTGGTTACAACGCCGAGAAACTTAGCAACTTTGCCCAACTCGCAGATTGGATCAGCCAGCATTGCTTCATAACGCAGCAACAGAAATCCGGGGCTATTATGCCGTGTGGCGAGCCAGCTCAGCACGTGTTCACCCCATGAGCCCCAGCCGATAAGCCCGGGAAGGTCTCCTGCGAGGAAGCGGGGGATGTACTGCTCGAGCGGGTACTGGTCGTCAATTTCGCCGTATTTTCGCTGGAAATTATAGTAGGAGAGCACTACATCACGCGGATCACGAACAATATAGATCACCTTTTTGTAGCGCGCGTCGAAAAACTGGTGGCTTTTTATGATCCTGGGCCTGGGGATCCGCTCCAGGTAGCGGTTTGAAAGCGCGCTCGTGTCTGGTATCACTTTTTCAATGTTTAGAAAGGTAATGGACTCATGCGGCCGGACCAGATTTCCGATCAGGAATCGTGTCCAGGTATTGCCTGATCTGGGGAAAGAAACCAGGAAAGTATCATCGGCAAATGTCTTGAAATAGCGCTCCGCCAGGTCTCTGCCTAGGATTTGATTCAGAACGTACTCTAATTCATGGATCATCGTAAGTAAGGGTTACATCACCCGGTTATAAGTCCCTGTCCAACTCCGTCACTGCGACGGTATGATACTTTGCGGCGGCGGTGTCACACAATTCATAGCCGAGCCGAGACATTAGCGGGCCCCAGGCAGACTCGATCTCGGAAACCGCAGCCTTGGGCAGCTTGGTTCGCCATCCTCCCTCCGCGGACGACCGGGACGAATCAAGATCTATCTTCCGGGCTGTCTTCTGCTCCAGCCTGCGTACATGATCCGCCGGGCTTCGGTTCACTGCTTCTGCCAAGTGTCCGCTAGTAGCTTGAATGCCGAGAAAGCGCGCCACTTTATCCAGCTCGCCCACCGTTTCTGACCACATATCCTCAAAGCGGAGCAATAAGAATCGCGGTGCATTTCCACGGGTGGCCAGCCAACTCGCGACGTTTTCTCCCCAAGATCCCACTGGTGACCTTGCGCCGGCGACGAATTCCGCCACAAAACTCATGAGCCTATCGCCGCCATCAAGATCTGTGCGTTCGGGAAGAGAATGGTATGCCGAAATGAGCACATCTCTAGGATCGCGAACGATGTAAATCACATTTTTGTATTGCGGGTGAAAGGATTCATGGTGCCGAATAACGCGTGGCCGGGGCATGGCTCTAAAGAATTTCCGGGGCTGCCCATCGATGGCGGGAATCAACCGTTTCAGGTCAGGGAGAGTTACTCGTGGCTCCGGTTGGAGGAGGTTGGCGATCAGAAATAACGTCCAGGTGTTGCCGGACCCGGGAAAGGAAACCACGAAGGTATCGTCGGGATAAATCGCCAAATGGTGCCGCGGCTCATCCAATTCCAGGATGTGCTTGATGCCGTATGCCAGTCTACGGATCACCGACACCTATACCTCCTTCCCGTCCTCCCGCTTCCGCCAGGGTTGCCGTAAATGATCGACTGCAGCGAAGGCAACTGCATGTTTCTTTTGGACTTAGCCGAATCCGAGGAAACCCGGCTCTGCCTAGTCTGGAATCGCTGATCCGGCCTGAGAACAACTCATTTTACGACGATCCCCCTCAGTGTGCACAGAGTGAATGTTCTTTCATCTGCATCCGGGGCGTCTGCTCGGCGCAAACTGAGCCGTTTATGCTGACTCGTTGCTCTCGACTCCGGCAGCTCAGTGATCCCTTCGAAAGTCGGCAGCAGACGCACCTTGAATCGCGAATAGCCAAATCTCGGAGAAAAGGGTTAAATTAGCGCAAGGGAAAGCCAACTCGCGGAACGGTTGGGTTTTTGTGCGTTCTCCGGAACACTTCATAATGTTCGCTTTTTGAGGAATTCTTCGCTTTATAACCTGGAAGCAGTCATGATGATCAGATTGGCTTATCTGGCTAACTACTTTTTGCGGCGAGACATCGCCGGGCGCTGCTTATTTAAACTTCCGGATGACGTTTTCATCGTCGCCTACCCCGGATCTGGAGGCCAATGGTTGCGGCGTTTGGTCGCGAATCTGCTTGACCCTTCGAGTGCGATTACCGAGACCAATGTCATGTCGCGGTTACCCGACTTGTACCACATGTCCCGGCGTGGCTTCGCAAAAATGCCCCGTCCCAGGATCATCTTCAGCCATGAGTGCTTCGATGCCGAGTGTCGAAAGGTAATTTACCTGGTTCGCGATCCTAGGGATGTTGCCGTAGCAGTGTATGACCAGCGATGCCAGGGAGGGAGCGTCAAGCCGGACCTGAACCTTGAGCAATTCGTTCTGACTTCCTTCTTGACGAACAATGACTGGCAGAGCGGATGGTGCGAGGAGTTTTCCGGATCGATCAAAGCAAACCAGGGTTTCGCCTACCGCGGCCGCTTGAAGGATGAATTTCTGGGTACTCCCGCTTCCTGGGGAGAAAATGTGATGAGCTGGGTGGGCGCGCGCGGACGCGATCCGGATGCCATGCTGCTGCTCCATTACGAAGATCTCTTTCGAGATCCTCAGACGGAACTTCGAAAAATTGCAGAGTTTCTGAATCTTGCCGAACCGCAAGAACGCATCCGGTCAGCGGTTGAGAGGACGCGGGGACAACAAGCGCCGCAGAGTCCGGGAAAGTGGACTGGCGTGCTACCAGAAACGGCGGTTGAGGCGATTGAAGACGACTGGGGGTCTGTGATGACCGCGATCGGCTATACGCCGGAGGCCGAGGGTGTGAGGGATCACCGTTGAAGCATCGTTTCTTCGATCCCGGCCAGACATTGCGCGTTTCACCCACATTGAGAACTGCTCGCTGAGAGGCCGCGTCTACCTCTTCTACAGCCGGTGGCCACAAAGACAAAGACATGAAAAAAGCAGAAATGAAAAGATGAGAAAAGCACGGTTTACTTCAGAATCTGAGATCGACCTGCCGTCAGGTGTCAGTTTCGCCACTCTTCCGGCATGGACAACCCCCGATGACCACTGAACTGCTCGTGTACGCAATTTCATTGGTCGTAATGTGGCTGGTCGCCATGCGGCTGCGTTCCGCATCCTCCCGCCAGTGGCTGTATCTCGTCGCCAGTTTGCTGTTTTACTACAGCTGGGCCGGATGGCTGATCGTCTTTCTGCTCTTCAGTGCTCTGATGAACTATGCCTTGGGTCAGTGGCTGAAGAGCAACATCACGTCGCGGCGGCTCTGGACCTCAGTTGGTATCAACCTGGTGTTCCTCAGCGTTTTTAAGTATCTGCCGGCACTGGGCGCTGCCGTTCCTGCCGGTTCAACCCTCTCGCTTCTGAGGCGAATGGTATTTCCGATAGGCATTTCCTTCTGGACATTTCAGGCGCTCAGCTATCTATTTGAACTCTACCGCGAAGAGGACCTTGATCCCACACCCGTGGAATTCTGCCTCTATATGTCCTTTTGGCCGACCGTGCTGCAGGGCCCGATCTGCCGGATGACGAGCATGCTGCCGCAGTTTCGGCAGTCCTGGGCGGTGAAGGCGGAGGACCTGAACATTGGATTGCGCCGCCTGGGCACGGGGCTTCTGATGGCAGGGCTCGCGCTGGTCATGAGCGGTGGGCTCTATGCCGGAGCGGGAGTAGATGCCGCTTTTGACCGCACTTCGGCGCACCTCGGCGGATTGGATGTATGGTGCCTGCTACTCGGCTACGGATTCCAGCTCTACTTCAGCTTCTGTGGCTTGTCCCACATCGTAATCGGAGCGGCTCGGCTGTTCGGCATTGAACTGCAGGAGAATTTCGACCGCCCTTATCTTTCCACCACTCCCGCCATCTTCTGGACGCGGTGGCACATGTCGCTTTCATTCTGGATTCGCGATTTCGTTTTCCTCCCTCTAGCCACCGCGCGGCGTGAGGTCTGGTGGCGCAATCTGTCGCTTGTAATCTCCATGTTCGTTTTCGGTTTGTGGCATGGGGGAACCTGGCTGTACATGATGTGGGGCGTTTATCACGGAACGGTGCTGGTTCTGCACCGCCAATGGCAGGAGCTCCGCAAGCGCATGGATTGGGCATGGTCCGGATTCTTCCCCACACTCATCTCATGGGGCGTCACGTTTACCGCCGTTTGTATCGGCTACATTTTCTTTCGTTCGGAAACCGTCCCGCAGGCGTTTGGCATGCTGCGGGCAGTCCTGTCGCCGCACACCTATCACCATTCCACTCTCGACCGAAGTCTGTACCTGATGACGTTTTTCGCTGCTGCTGGGTACTTCGCAGTGGTCGGGGGTTCCGCACTTCTCGATTGGCTGGAAGATTTTGCTCTCCCGCATGATGGTGCCCCG
>Ga0265762_1000098_pt1 | contig 12376 bp, 9 predicted proteins | sample NZIome_4_FD_200870 | JGI IMG/M metagenome (GOLD analysis project Ga0265762, IMG submission 200870) | Metatranscriptome of rhizosphere microbial communities from Maridalen valley, Oslo, Norway - NZI4 (Metagenome Metatranscriptome) | ecosystem: Host-associated > Plants > Roots > Rhizosphere > Soil ...
CGCATGCCGACGAAGCAGGAGCTGACAAACAGCCGGAAGATTTTCCGCAAGCCGAACTTCTCGATGCGCTGCAGGTTCAATTCGCGGGACTCGTTGTTGATCGTGCCCATGAAGTACTTGCCGGAATCGGCCAGCGCGCGGGCCAAGGCAAGAACCTCAGGCATCGGCTGCGACAGCGAGTACATGTAATCGCGAAACTCGTCACGGGTGAAGGGACGGTTGCGGTAAAAGACGGTGCGATCCAGGTATTCGTCGAGCGAAATCTTGCCCCGCTCAAATGACGACACCACCATTTCGTGGCGCGCCTGAAACTCCTCCTGATCGAGACGAAAATGCTCAAGCGCGGCGGCGCGTTCGGTGCGGTCCCAGGCATTGCTGAGGAGCACTCCTCCAACGTCCCAAAAGATGGCCTGAATGGCGGACACCTGTACATCCTCCTTTATTTTGATTTTAAGCAATCTTGCTAATGTTTGTAGATCGTGGTCTCGGGGTGGTAGTTGCGCCAATCGAACCAATAATCCTTGAGAGCGGGAATCCGGGCGAGACATTTTCCCTGTGCGGAGCCGGAGGTGGCGCAGCCTTGGAAGTTCCACTGGCTGGCCGTGGCGCTGTCGAGTAGCGACCAGGTTTGCGGGTCGGCCTGTAGAAAAAATTCGGCGTCCTGGCCATCGAGGCGGGCGATGAACACGCGGAACGATTTCCCATCCGGACCGAGCACGAGAAGAAGCGGCGTACCGTTGACGCGATCGAGGACGGGGGACTGCTTAGCAAAAGTTTCCCAGGGATAGGCGCGCGCGACACCGTCGATGGTGAGTCCGACGACGACGTCGCGCGACTTTAATTCAGTGCCGGGAAAGCTAACGACTACGGGGAGCTTGGCCACATCGGGCTCCCAGTTGGGGTCGTATTCTTTGACGTATTTCACCACTGGCGCTAACACCTGGCCGGAGGGAGATTCGCTTCTCCACTGGCCAAAGGTCAATTCGTCGCTGAGGACCAGATCTAGAGCTGCACCTCCGAGCGGACCGTAAATAGCCTTGCCGGTAATCTGCTGCCACCACGTTCCCGTTTCCTTATCGCGCATCAGGAAGTTCTGGTTATTGATGCCGGCCAGATAAAAGTGCAAAGCTCTGCCGTTCACGGTTCGCGTCCACACCAGACCGGTGTGACAGAGCGTTCAATAGGTGACAGCGATCGGCACACCCGCGACCACGTCGTTGAGCACGTGATGGTAGGCCATCTGGCTAATGGGATAAGCGCGGGCCTCGCCGCCGAGGTTGACGGCCAGGATCATTTCTTTGGGGTCAAGCTTGCTCTGTGCTTGCGCCACGAATTGCGCGCCGGCGATGGGATGGAACATCCATTCAAAATAGTTGAGGCGCGACATCACCGTCGAGAATATGACCATGAGCAGAGTCAGCGCCAGAAGAGACTTGCGCCAGCGGCCCACCGTTCTCCACAGGACGAACACGAAGATCAGACAGGCCAGGCCTGCAATCAGCGTGCCCAGCGGCGCGCGCTGGCGCAGGGCCATGGCAAGCCAGAGCGGACCCGGCGACTGGTGAGTGAATGGACGGATGACGAAGGCGGGGATCAACAAGAGGCCGATGGCGGCGATGGCCGAGAGGGAGAAGGTGGTCCACATCCAGAATGAGGTTCGGCGGTTTGGCTGGCGACTCGCCTGATTCCGCAGCGGCGGCGCGGGTGACGAAGAGGCGTTCATGGGTTGACGGGTCAAACAATTTTCGTTTGTGAATAGTACGGGAAAGCGGCGGCTGGCGGAATAGTACAAAAAAATAAAACCCCGGTCCGTGGAACAGGACCGGGGCAAAGTAACGGTTGCCGAATTTATTGTGGTGTGAAGTTTTGGTGGAAGCCCAAACTGACCACGTCCTGGAACATCGGCGTTCCCGGAGGCAGATTGTTCGGGTTCAGGAATTGCGTGTCGAAGAAGTAGTTTCGCGTCGGTGCGTCGTACACCGAAGTGCAGCACTTGAAAGTTCCCGTAGCGTATTGCGAATAGTACATGCTGATCTGAGACCCGGCGTAAAACACGTTGGTGCTGCTGCGATCTTCGAGATAGCGGAGGAAGTTGTGCATCCCGCCGTCAGTACCGAAGTCCTGTGCGCCCCAGGCTGGCTGCGGGAAGGGAATGCTCTTGCCCGCGGCGATGGCTACGCGATAGTAGCTATCGGTTGCGTTCCGGTTGGTCGCCAGTGCCGGGTTAGCAAAACTGTTGGCGTCCGACCAATTGGGCGACAGCAGCGTCACCGCGTCCGCGATGATCGCGGCCGCAGAGTGTGGAGTTGTACCGTTGGCCCCGGCGCTGCCCCAGAAAGGATCCGCGGGGCCGCTGTTGTAGTTTCCCCAAACATAGACTGGTTCTTCGGAACCGACGGTGAAGCCGTTTCCGTAGGTCGCGGGAGCAATCGGCTGAGGCAAGTAACTCACAGCGGCGCCGTTCATGCCGCCATCCACCAGGCGCAGTACGTGGCGGGGTCCGGTTACCATGTTGTTCGCAGCGGTTGTCGTGCAAGGGGTTCCGTTGGTTGAGCCGGGAATGTAATAAGGCTGGGTCATAGCCGCGCCTGAAAGACCGAATCCCGCGCCCAGATACTTTGTTCCGAACATGTCAAGGGTCCCGTTCTCATCCACATCTTCCGGTGAGTAGAGGTAATAGGTTCTCCCTTCCAACACGCCATCGGGGATGCCGCTGGAGGAGCCGGAATTAACCACATCCTCGAGCCCCGAGATGCCGACGAAGTTGTTATAAAAGCCGGTGCGGTTGGCATCGAGATCGGGCTGCATGCCGCGATGATCGGAGAAATAAAGGATGTAGCCATTCTGGTTGAGGTTGTTCACCAGGGGGCCGCTGCTGCCGGCGAAAGGAGTTCCGGCTTTTGCTTGCAGCCACAACCACAGGTTGCCCACGTCAATCTCGACGGCATTCATTACCCCAGCCGGGCTGCAGTTGTTGGTCGTGTAGGAGGAGCGAGTGTCGCGGGGCTCGCCTTCACGCGAATCGTAGAAGTTGATGGGGAGCCAATTGTATGCCGTGCCCGCGGCGCCCACAGCGTTGGCCGGCGTCAGGCCGCTTTGCAGCTGCTGCAGGATGAGGATGGCAGGGCTGATGGGGTTTGCGCCCGCGACTCCCACTGCCGTTGTCGGCACGCTGGGTGAGAAGTTGTAGGCACGGCCAAAACCATACCCCAGCCATTCCTTTGTGACTCCGACCCACGCATTGGTGGCGGTGAGATACTCGACGCGCAGCCAAACGCTTTTGCAAGGAGTTGCCAAGGTGACTTGTCCGAGCAGCGGCCACGGGTTGATTGGGCTGCAGCCGGCAACAGGCGGCACAACCCAACTGTTGGAACCGGCTTGGGCCATAGCGTAATACATGTTTCCAGCCGAGGTGCCATAGAAGCCGGTAAGCTGTACGTCGTTGGCATCAAGTGCGCCCGCACCCCGTTCGGGATGGAGCTGGGAGATATCGTCGGCCAGAAGGACGCGAATTTCAGCTTCGCCGTAGAGGCGCGAGTTGCTCAAGAGCGTAGTGTCGGTGGCTTGCGGCCTGCGAATGATGTCAATCGGGCCCACCACGGACGACTTCACGAAAGGCAATGCCAGGGTGGTTGCGCCGGTCGTTCCATTGATGACGAAATTGTTGAACGTTCCCACCGAGACGGCAGCAGGCCATGCGAGGTTTGCCGCGCCGGCAACGCTGGGAAAGCCGCCAGTCCAACTGCCGGATGTGAGTTGGGGGCAGGTTGCGGGGGTTGGGCCGGGTCCGAAGCCGGGAGCGGCCGGGCAGCCGCCGGCAGCATTCGGCGCATAGACGGCTCCGCCGTACCCGCTGGAGGTAGGGTGACCGTTTTCGAGCTGATCGAGAATGATCTGGCCCACGGCCGCGATCTTGTCAGTGAAAGTGAGTGCGGCGCCGGAAGCCAGGAACAGGTTCCCGTTGGCGTGGACGCGGCCACCGAAGTTGAAGTTGGGACCGGCGAAGTAATCGCAGTCGTCATTACAAAAGAGGCCGAACTCAAAGGCGGGAAGCAGGGCGACTTCAACCGTGCGGGTGAGGTTGACCGATGCGCCGGTCGGGGCGATGGCGGCATTGTTGGTGGCCTCCCCGGAGCTGGAAGCCCGGGTGGCAGTGACTTGCAAGTTGAAGGGAATGAGAGTTGCCACCATCCCCTGGTCCGGGCCGGATCCGACGATGTCCCACGTACCGGTCGGATTTGTAGCCGGAGCAGGACAGGTTGTGTTAGGTGGCCAGGTAACGCATTCCTGATAGTTCATACCGGTGATGTTCGAGCCGGTAATGGCGGTGGGATAGTTGGCCGGGTTGGTGAGAGCGGTGATGGAGGCGGCATCCGGGGTCTGCGAGGTTTGGTACAGCTGCGAGAGCTGGGCAGTCAGGTTCTCGATGCCAGACTCGGCGCCGTAGTAGGCGAGGTTGCCTTCGAGGTCGTTGCCTCCCATGCGCTGTTCATTGCTGACCATGTATAACAGGCCTACGGCCACCGCCGACAATAAGACCGTCAACAGAAGTGCAGCGATGAGAGTGAAGCCCCGCGAATCTCGTTTACTCTTCCCCATGTTTTCCCCCTCCAACGTCAAGCGCAACATCAGACAGCCGAACTGCAGATTGCCAATCATTGGCAAACCGCGGTGGCACTGCTATAGGAATTACAGAAACTCAAGTTGCGAGCAGCGACCGAACTCGCCAAATACATGCTCTGGTTCTTGTTTCCCGCAGAAGTCAAACTCTGGCCCATGACCCACATGTTGACTTTCTGGATGAGGGCGGGGGAAAGTCCGGCGCCGACGGGATTCGATTGATTCGCACTCATGGTCCCGGCAACGGAGTTGATCACGTCGTAGCTAAATTGCATGTTGATGATGTTGTCCGCTACCGGTACGGCGTTGAGTCCGTTGACCTGGCGCATCAAGCGCGGAGTCTGAATGGTTCCACCGGCGGGGGGAACCTGCAGAAAGTAAGTGACGGCATTCAGACGGCAGGCCGTGACCTGGTTACCCGCGCCCAAACCCGAACCCAGGTTGAAGATGGCGTTAGCCAGGCTGTTGGCGGCGGTGGCAGCCTGGTTGAAATTGAGTGCGTCGCCGCCGGCAAAATTTATGGTGAGGTTGTTGGGAAGGCCTGTAATCTCGGCGACTGCCGCGGCAGTTTGCGCTGCACTGGTTCCCTGAGCGGTTTTGCCATTGCCGGAGGTGCTCACGAGGAAGAGCAACAAGTCGCCCACGTTGAGGCCGCCCGGAGCCAGGATGTTATTGGGCGTGACAGCAGCATTCACTACCGCCACGGTGGCTGAAGTTGTGGTGGGGAACGTGAACTTGAAATTCGAGAGGGAAAAGTTGTAATCGCAATAGATCGAAGTGATGCTGTCATTCACCGCCGCGGGAGCGGCGGTGATCACGGCCGCGCCCTGCACGCCGTTGCCGAAGCCGGGCAAGATGCCATACATGTAATTGCCGGTCGGGTACGTATCGGCGGGAACATAGCAGGTGCCGCCTTGGTTGCAGGCGACTTTGGAGTTGCCGCCGGCCACGGCCAACTGCAGGCCACCAGAGGGTAAGCCGGAGCCCGCCAGGCTAATGTCCTTGGTCATCAACTCGATGGCGGCGCGCATGTTCTGCTGGGTCTCGGCGCGCTGGGTAACGGTAAAGGTAGCGTTCATCCCCATACGGAACAGTTGGGTCATCGCCATGATGACAATAAGGCCGACAGCGGAGGCGACCATAAATTCCAGAAGGGTGAATCCGCGTTGCGATTTTTCGAAGGGCATCGTCATGGTTTTTATCCGCTTAGTGGTAGCTGGAGATCAACGAATTCACGTTGTAGGTGCGAGCCGGCCAGCCGGCTTTGGTGTAGGAGACGGAGATCGTGACCGCGATCAGATTCTGATTAATGCTGGTCACGCCGTTGACCGTCTGCGAGACCGGATTGAAAGTGATGGTGCGGGTGAAATTTCCCAGGCTTTGCGTGACGTCGTCGGCGGTGCCGAGAATGCCATCGGGGCCGGGCAGAACGAGGCACTCGACTCCTCCCGGGCAAGCCGCACCCGTGTCAGGAGCGGTGCAGGGGACATCGTCGGCCGTGCCCACCAGGCCATCGGGTCCAGCGCATTGAAGCGTGGTGGGCCCGCCCACGAAGACTCCGCCATTCACTACGTTATTGATCTGTGCGAAAGAAAGCTGCTGGCTGTTGCGGGCCGTGTAGATGCTTTCCATGGCATCGAGCGCCTTGTGGCGTGCAATCAGATCTTCCTGAGCGGAGGCAGTGGCGGTGATGGCCGTCGCGAAGCTGGCCATTACGGCGAGCATTCCGACCGTCATGATCACGATGGCAAACATGACTTCAACCAGCGTGAACCCGCTCTGGCTTCGTTGCGTGCGGACGGATTTGTTTCTCTGTGTCATTTCTGCACCCATTCAGTACCGGCTCCATTCATCTGCCATCCCCGGATTCTGCCGGTCGCTCCCCATACCGTGATCGCTCGCGAAGAGGAGAGAGTGGTGTCTGCGGGGCGCGTCAGATAGACAATGCCACTATTAAAATTCCCGAGATTGTCTTGCGAGGAGCCATCGGGCATGAACACGACATAGTTGAGGGGTTCGCCAGCCAGGGCCTGGCCGAAGTCAATGGCATTGGCGCCAGCGCCAAAACCGTCCGGCGTACTGGCGGGGAACCCTGCCTTCACGGCAAAGCTGATGTCGGCGGGAATCGTGTAAGTGATCACTTGCTGCAGTGGCGGCGCCAGTCCGGCTCCGACCGCGGGAGCCTGATACTGCACCTGAATGGTGCCCGCGGGAAAGCCAGCCGGATTGAAATTCACGTAGTACTCGTGACTCTGGGTAATTGCCAGGTTGCGGGTGTTGCGCAGGGCCATCAGAGTGGTGTTGTACCCCGAGTTCATATGGTTCTGATTCATCACGGGCGTCATGTAGATGAATGTGACGCCGGCCATGATCAAGGCGAAGCTCATGGTAATCATCAGTTCCAGGAGCGAGAACCCGCTGTTTTTTCGCGATGCCATACGTTCCTTGCCGGTTGACAACCTTGTATCGTCTCGTGATGTCAAATTCACCCCACCTCGTGCAAAGCTTTCTAAAGACTCGACCGGATAGAACACCTAGCCGTTCGGGAGAGCAGGCCAACCGACCCCGCATAGGGGGTAGCCCTCATCCTAGGAAGGCGCGGTGACGGCGTCAAAGCACCACGGTGCAACAAAAGACTATTGGTCTTTTGTAATGGCAGTGGTGACTGAGGTCACCCAGATTGATGGCACTGGAGTTAGGAGAGTTTCCACGAAAGACCCGGGCTGGGGGGATGACTCCGGTAACTTGTCGGACGAACCGCGGTGATCCTACGATGGTTCGCAGGTATGACTCTCTCATCACTCCTGGTTTGCGTGGACGAGGCTTCAGTCGAAGTGCTGAGGCGCGTCCTGGAAGAACTTGGCATCCAAGTGGAGTTGTGCTCCGAAGCGGTGCGCGCGGGCGTGCGACTGGCTCAGGAGCGCTTCGACTTGATCATTCTCGATTGTGAAACGCAGGCGGATGTAACTTCCTTGTTGCACGAGAGCCGCTCCTCGCGTCTCAACGATGCCACTCTGGCGGTGGCCGTGGTGGCCGGGCAGGAGAACATCCGGGAGATGTTTTCCCTGGGCGTGAACTTCGTTCTCTACAAGCCGGTTTCCTACGATAGGGCGCTCAGTAGCCTGCGGGCGGCGCAGAATGTGTTATTCCGCGACAAGCGCCGCAAGGCCCGGGCTGCGGTGCACACGCATGCGACGATCGACTACGTGGGCGTGGAGCAGGCCAGAGCCACTTTGGTCGATTTGGCGGAAGATGGCATGGCAGTGAATTTTGGCAAGAAACTGCCGCCCACTTGCAAAGTTTATTTCCAGTTTCAATTGCCGGGACAGACCGCCAGCGTGCGGCTTTCGGGCCAGGTGGTATGGCAGGATTGGAACGGGCGTGCGGGAATCCAGTTTGTGGATGTGCCGCAAGCTTCGCGGAGGGTGCTGCGGGAGTGGCTGCAGATCAATCTGGCAGACGCGCCGGGGCAGCAACTGGCGGGCGAAGCAGTGCAGGTAGAACACTCTATCCGGCCCAGTAAGAGTTCGGATCAAGGCCTGGAAAAGCAGGAAACGAACAGCCGTGATGGCGAAGCCAGCGCTCGGCTGCGGGAAGAGCCGGGCAATCGCCGCGGACAAACGCGATATGCATGCCGTCTGGGGGCGGAGGTTTATCAGCAGGGAAGCTCAGTACGAAACTACTGCCATCTTAGTGATCTGAGTCCGGGAGGATGCTACCTCGAAATGCCGCTGGCATTCGCCGCCGGCGTGCCTGTCGAAATTGTGGTGCGCACCCATGAGATGAAGTTGAGCTTGAGCGGGAAAGTGCAGTCCTCGCATCCCGGCTACGGGATGGGAGTGTCCTTCCATCTGAATACCAAGGATGAGCGGCAGGGGGTACAGCAGTTGATCGACTTTGTGGCGGCTACGGCACAAAGTTCTTAGCCGGCGGCTTTCAGTTCTGAGTTCTTTCCTCTCTCCCCGGATCTCTGGCGGTGAATTACCCGCCGAAATAATTTTTTCAAGACCGATCAAAAACCCCGCCCAAGCGGAGCTTGGACGGGGCGCTCGTGAGAATTCGATTCCCACCAGTGAAGGATGCGTGGTCCGTCAAGGAAAACTTACCACGGTGACGGGGGTGTCCGGGTTCGCGATGGTCGAAGACCCGCCTGTATTGTCGATCACGTTCTGGATGCCACCGGACCCGGCGGTGCTGAGAAAGATCGTGAGTAGATCGTGCAGGCTCGACGGTGTGAGGGTGGTGGGCACCTCGAATGCATTGGCGGCGTAGATGTTCACCCCCTGGTTGAAGAAGCTGTAGCTGCCAAGGCCGTAGCCACTGAAGCGGGTCACCTGATTGGCGACCTTGAATGCGGCCCAGCCATCGACGCCGGGAGCCTCCATCCATGCGGCCTGGCTGGGTGGGTCGTAGGGCATCTCGTTTTGGAAGAAAATGTCCGTACCTCCGTTGCCCAGCCAGAGGACCTCGTATTTCTGGTAGTGCTCGATGAAAAGGCCATATGCGGTCACGTTGTTACCGGTAACCACGAGGCCGGTGTCGGCGGTGTTGTCGGTCCAACCCACGCCGTTGCCGTGGTCGGCCCGCCAAGCCCAGATATCATCGAGGATTGTGTCGTCGCTGCCGACTGACAGGCTAACCGTCGCCTGCCCTGGCTCCGCGCCGCCAACGCGGAAAAAGACATCCTGCAGCGCCGACGGGTCCGAGCTGGAACTCGCGCCGAACGGAGTACCAAACTGAAGAAGCAGCGGAGAATTCGGAATTCCGGCGTCGAAAATCATCCCCGAAACCATGACACCCTTTGCAGGAAGGACGATCATCGGCACAATTCCGTTGTGTGGAATCAGAGTAGGGAAGCCGATACCGAGCACGACGGTATCGGGACGCGTGACCAGCAGCGGCAGATCCAGGTTGTAGATGCCGGGAGTGAGAATGAGATTCTTGCCTGCGAGTAATTGCGCATCGATTTGCGCGGCGGAGTTCGTCGGCTGCGCGATGAAGAATTTCGAGATTGGGATGGACGTGCCGGGGGTGGGGCCGCCGGCCCATGTCGTGCCGACGGAGTTATGTTGCACGGCGGGTACGAAGACGTTGTAGCGCCCGTTGGAGTCCAGGTAGAGATAGGGCTCCTCGCGCGTGACTGGGCTGGTTGCGAGCGTGGTGTACGGGCCGCCGCATGACGCTTGAACTGGAAAGCACTGGGCGGGCGCGCCGACGACACCTGAGAAGACCTGGTTCCACACGCCATTGCTCCAGCCATCGATCTGGCTGTTGCGCGTGATCCATTGTTGTTGCGAACCACTGACGATGCTGCCTCCCGCGAATTCTGAGTCGGCGATGAATCCGCCGCTGGCGAAAGACGGGCTGGTGCAGTAGTCCATCAGAGTAGCGTTTCCGTTAACCAGGACCCGTCGAACGGGCGCGGCTTGTGACACGGCCCAGAATTCGCCGGTGTAGCAGCCGAAGGTCGGATTGGTTACGTTGATGGTCAGGTTTGACAACGATCGCCAGAAATTATCGGAGGCAATGCAGCTTCCGTCAAAGCACTGGTTGTATACGTCGACGGACCCGTTGATGACGACATCGGCCGGAGACTGGCCGAGACCTGCCACTGTGGTGTAATAGCCGACCTGAAAATTGAGCGGAGTGGTGCTGGACCCGTAAGTGCCGGGTTCGAACAGTAACGCATAACGTTGAGTTCCGAATTGGTTGGAGACTTGTTGGGTTGCGATGGAATCGACCGTCGCTTGGATCTCACTTAGCGGCGTGCTGGGATTGAACAGGTAGACGTTGGGGCCGAAGCTGACTTGGCCGGGGGAGGTCGCGAGCGCGGCGGAGAGGACGGGAGTGCCATCGGGCGGCGTAGCGGCTCTGGCGGATGGAGAGTCTAGAAGCGACGCGGCCAGGGCAGCGCCGATCATCGCGAAACTACTTATGCGAAGAGACACTCGACGGGGAGTGAAGATCTGCATAACCAACTCCTTTTGCAGCAGATTTGGGAGAGTTGTATCTCCCTGTTGATTCCCGAGTTTACTCCCCTTTATTAGTTCCGGCGTGTGGAAATAACGATATTTAAGCGGCAATTAATTGGCTACGGAGGGTTCATCGGCCACAGCATTGCGGAAATAATCCAGTGACATTGCTAAACCTGTCTCCAGATCTATTTTGGCCTCCCAGCCGAGCAATCCCCGTGCCTTCGTGATGTCCGGACGCCGCTGTTTAGGATCATCTGGCGGCAGTGGCTCGTATCGAATCTTGCTTTTCGATCCGGTCACCTTGATGACCTGCTGGGCGCATTCGAGAATCGTGAACTCGTTCGGATTGCCGATGTTGACCGGCAGATGCTCCGAGGATTTCGCAAGCCGCAGGAAGCCATCAATCTCGTCGCTGACGTAGCAGAAGCTGCGGGTTTGACTACCCCTACCGTAGACGGTAAGGTCTTCGCCGCGCAGAGCTTGCTTCATGAAGTTGGGTACCACGCGGCCGTCATTTAACTGCATGCGCGGTCCGTAAGTGTTGAAGATCCGGACGATGCGGGTATCCACTTTGTGGTACCGGTGATAGGCCATGGTAACGGCTTCGGTGAAGCGCTTGGCTTCGTCATAGACCGAGCGCGGGCCGATGGAATTTACATTCCCCCAGTAAGTCTCTTTCTGCGGATGCTCCAGCGGATCTCCGTAACACTCGGAGGTAGACGACACGAGATATTTGGCACCGTACTTATAGGCGACATCGAGGGCGTGAAAGGTTCCGAGCGATCCGACTTTCAGCGTGGGAATCCCGTGGATGGTGTAATCCACCGGACTGGCGGGGCTGGCAAAGTGGAAGACGTAAGCCACCTCGCCCACGTCAAAGGGCTCACAGATGTCGAGCTCTATAAATTCGAAGCGCGAATCGTTCTTCAGATGGGCCAGATTCGAACGACGGCCGGTGAGCAAATTATCTACGACCACCACCCTCCAGCCTTCGCCGAGCAAAGCATCACAGAGATGAGATCCCAGGAAACCGGCGCCGCCAGTGACCAGAGCGCGTTGTTGGCTCATGCTTTCTTGGTGTCGGTTCTCAAGGCCGCAGGAATGCCATCCGGATGAGAGGCTGCGCGTCCCACGCTGTAATAGGTGAAGCCCTTGGCGGCCATCACTTCGGGATCATACAGGTTGCGGCCATCAATCACGATAGGATATTTGAGCTCCCGGTGCAGGCGCTCGAGATCGAGATTGGCGAACTCTTCCCATTCGGTGAGAATCAGCAGGGCATCGGCTCCGGCAGCCGCTTCGTAGGCGGAGTTGGCGAACCTGAGGTCGGAGCTCATGACCTCCTGCGCGCGTTCCATGGCGGCCGGGTCGAAGGCGCTGATTTTCGAACCCTCCTGCAGGAGAGCCTGCACAATGAGGATGGCGGGCGATTCTCGAATGTCGTCGGTACCACCCTTGAAGGCGAGCCCGAGAACGCCGAGGCGCTTGCCGCGAAGCGTCCACAAGGCGCTGCGCACCTTGCGCAGGAAGCGGGCGCGCTGATCTTCGTTGATGTGCATCACTTCATCGAGCAAGCGGAAATCGTATCCGCATTCGCGAGCCACGGCGCGGAAGGCCATCACGTCTTTCGGGAAGCAGGAGCCGCCGTAGCCGATACCAGGATTCAGGAAGCGCGGGCCAATGCGCGAGTCCGTGCCAATGCCATGGCAGACTTGATTGACGTCCGCACCCACCGATTCGCACAGGGAAGCGACCGCATTGATGAAAGAAATCTTCATGGC
>Ga0265762_1000099_pt1 | contig 12358 bp, 7 predicted proteins | sample NZIome_4_FD_200870 | JGI IMG/M metagenome (GOLD analysis project Ga0265762, IMG submission 200870) | Metatranscriptome of rhizosphere microbial communities from Maridalen valley, Oslo, Norway - NZI4 (Metagenome Metatranscriptome) | ecosystem: Host-associated > Plants > Roots > Rhizosphere > Soil ...
CTGCGCGCGAAATTTCGCCAGGTCGAGCAGTGCGTCGATTTCACTTTGGCCGGGGTATTGCGCTGCCGCCTGCTGCAGGATCTGTATCGCCGCAAAAGGTTGGCTTCGGCTTAGCAGCTCTTGGCCCTGCTGCACCGCATTGCGCACCGCCTCTTGCTGGCGGAGCGTCTCTCGCTCGGATTCGTTTACGGCCTCAGCCGCTTCGACGGGAAGCTGAGTTGGCGTCGGCGATTGCGGAACCCCTGGCGGAGTTTCCAATTCCTGCGTTGCCTCCGATTCTGGAGCAGGAACATCCGCCTCGTGCTCCTCTTCCAGCGTGCCAATCCTTAATGTCAGCCTTCGCTTGAAGTCCTGAATTGCGGACTGAACTTTCCGGTTGTCTTGATAATGCTCCCCTATCTGCTCGACTTTACCGAGAATGTTCTGAAGCTGCGTGCGGCTCATATCCTCGGTGGGGCCAATCTGATCGCTGCCGTCGACGGTGTCGGGCGAGACTTCAATCGAAACCGTTGGTTGATCGGATATTCGTTCCTGATAAAGTTTGTCCGCCCGCTCTTGGGCGGAGCATTGTGCTTTGGCTTTCCGGGCAACCGCAAGCAGCGATTCGTATTGTTGTTTCACCGCAGGGGCAGCAAAGGCGCTCCATTGCGAGAGACTATCGAGAATGCCTTCGGCCGAGTCGAACGAACGCACCATCAAAAGCATGCGGACGTCGGGGAGCGCTTTTTCCATGGCGGCCGTGGCTGCCCGCGAGCGTGACGCTTCAATTTCCTTTTGTAGAACTTCTGTGTCTGGGGTGTCGCCGAACTGCTCACGAAATTTCTGCAGAATTGCGCCTGCGCCCGCGAAATCATCGTTGGACAAGGCTTCGCGGGCATTCTCCTTGGTGATGGAGAAGCTCTTTACGCGAACCATGTCCTTCCGCGATTGCTCCAGCATGGCTGTGAATTCAGGAGATCTGCCGCACTGTTCGGGCTGTGCCTCCAGGAATCTCACGGCCTCGCTAAAACGATCCTGTCGCAGCAAACGCTGTGCGGTGCTGACGGCTTCCTGCACTCTTTGGTTGAATTCCTGCAAACGCCGGCGCGCGTCCTCCAGGATGATGTTGAGCTCCTCGTCAGCGACCTCCCGCAGAATAGCTTCGAGCAGGTCGATGGCACTTTGGTAGTCGTCGGCGGAAACGAATTCACGGGCTCGGTCGGCGGCCGCGTCGATCTTTTGTCGCGTGGCGTAGTTGGCCGCCTCCTCCTGGGCAAACTGAAGGAGATCATCAAGATCGCTGGAGGGAATCTCCTTCCGCGTCGCTTCCAGGGTCTCGATGGCTTCGGAGTAAGCCTTACGCCGGATCGCGTCTTTGGCTCTCTGAAGGCAATCTGCCTTGCGTTGTTCTTCCCGCCGCCGTGCCAGAGATTCCTTTACCACCGGCAACATGGAAACCAGCGCCGGTTCCTGCGGATACTTCTTGAGCGCTTCCTCTAGCGGAACAAGCGATTGCTCCGGATCGGCTGAATCCATCAATTGCCGGGAAGCAGCAATTTGTGCTTCCACGTAAGCGCGTTTCTCACTCGCCTGACGTTGTTTTTCAGCCAGCCTCTTGAGCTTGAGGAGCCCGCGGTCTTCGGGAAACAATTGCAGCCCTTCATCGGCACGGGAGCAAGCCAGTACAAAATCGTCGCGATTCAGGGCATTCTCTATTTCTAGATTGAATCCCTCCAATTGTTTGCGCCGTCGCTCTTGCTCGTGGCCGGTGATCGCCAAGTTGGCCAGCTCTTTTACGCCAGGAGCGGTAGGGGAGAGCAACTCCGCCCGCTTCAGCACCTCCAATGCCCCGGTAAAGCTGCGAGACGCGATTCGCTTCCTGGCCTCGTCCAGCAAGCCTTGCACCTGTTTGAGCTTGTTGTGCTCCGCAATCTCCCGAGCAATGATGACCTTCAGGGCCTGGGCTTCCCGGTTCTCACCATCGAGGACCAGCGCTTCCGCCACAGCCTTCTGAGCTTCCTCGAGTTCACCAGTGTCGCGGGCCGATTCCGCCCGATGCAGTAAAGAGGCTAGCTGAGCTGCCCTGGCTAGGCGTTCGGCTACAGAGTTGCGCAGTTCGAGGATTTCGGTACTGCTATCGAGCTTTACGGCCTGGTCGAGATATCTCAGCGCATCCGTCAGTTCGTCGTGCCTGATCGCCTGTTCTGCCTGCACTCGCAACTCCCGTGCCTGCTCGGTGCGTTTCTGCGTCTGAATCTGTTGTTCTACTTGGCCCAGCAGTTCATTGGCTCGAGGGTTCTGCCGGTCGACTCGGAGAAGTTGCAGAATCTGTTCCTTGGCCTGATTCCATTGCCCGGCGGTTACCAGTTTGTCAACGGACTGCTGGTACTCGTGAACCATCTCGCGTTTAAGTTCGTCTTGCACCCGCATAAGATCGAAGGCCATGCGGTCCGCGGTCGCGTAGCGCTCTTCCGGATTCTTGGCTAGAGCGAGAGTGACGATGTGGTCCAGTTCCGGAGGGTATTCAGGAAGATAGTTTTTGAGCGGCGGCTGAGTGTCGTGAATGATCTTGAGGAGAATCGCTCCCATGTCTTTACCGTCGAAAGGAAGCTCATTGGTCAGCAACTGGTAGAGCAACACCCCAGCGGAAAAGATGTCGGTACGGGAATCGACATAGCTTTTGTCTTTGATTTGCTCGGGAGACATGTACGGGATGCTGCCCATCAACTGGCCTGGACGGGTAACATTTTCAGTGCCGACGCGCGCGATTCCAAAGTCCACGATCTTGATCGTGAAGTCTTTGATAACCATGACGTTCGCCGGCTTTATGTCACGGTGGATGACTCCGTGTTGATGAGCATAGTTAAGCGCGTTGCAGACCTGAATCGCGATATGCAGCTTTTGCTCGAGGGAGACCACCCGGCGAGAGGCAATCATGGAGTCGAGGCTCTCGCCTTCCAGGAACTCCATGACCATATAGGGATTGCCGTCTTCATCACCCAAGTCGTAGATGGTAACGATATTGGGATGCTGGAGTTTGCCGGCGGACTGGGCTTCGCGATAGAAGCGTTTTAACAATTCGGAGTCGTCGGCATAGCCGACGGTCATCATCTTGATAGCCACCAGGCGCCCGATGCCGGGATCGGTTGCCTTGTAAACAACCCCCATCCCTCCCCGACCGACGACATCGAGGACGGCGTACTTGCCCACTTTTTTGGGTATGTTTGGAGGCATCCCGACGCGCCGGCTCCTTCCGGCAGCCTACCATAGCTGTTTGGCCGTGCCCTGGCGCGAACCACGTTAGCACGGAATTGCCGGCCTGGAACAGGCGGAATGGATCAAACCAAGCGGCCGTAACCGAATCAGACTTCGCCCAGCAAGCGCGATGGTCGAAAGTGAGAGCGCATGCGCCGTAATCTACCTCGGCTCTCCACCCGAATCCTCAGCGTGAAACACCGTTCGGCTATCACGTCCGTGGATCGGGATTCTGCATTGCAACCTTCTCTTCTTTCTAACGCTACCTTGTCCCGCGTCCAAATCATGCGCCATCTCAATCGTAGTTGCTCAAGAAACTATATCTATATTAAGGAGATAGCCACCTCACCGCCGCCGGAACTGATTGGCTCCGCGAGGTAGCCGTCCGGATACCCGTTCCACCTCCTCGGTCAGGGCCGCCCACGCGCATGTTATTGAAAATACAAGAGCTCCCATCGGTACCGCCGAACATCTGCGTTTGGTCCGCAGCATGCAATTGGTAGTGCGTCAGAGCAAACTCAAAGCCAAAGCGTTAAGAGTTTGAGAGACAAATTCAGTTGGGTTCCACTGCGAGGAGCCCCAAGGAGGATGTCATGAAATTCAAGTCGATCGCTCAGTCGTCGCTCTTGGTTCTATCGATTCTGCTCGCCCCCATCCACAGCTTCGCCGCGGAGACCTACTGCATCGCGGTGAGCGGCGGCTTCGGCCATGGTGGTACGACTTTCGTCGCGCGCAACTTTTCTATGCCGGGTGAGAGCCAATGCACACCGTGGTCGGGTTACACCAAGACCGCTTCCACCGTCATCTTAATGACGAGTGGTACCAGTTGCCTTTCCAGCGATAGCAAAGCGCTGACGGTCAGCGTTTCCAGCACCGACCCCTCGTTTTTTCCTCTGAGCCAGCTCACAGCGGATTACATCCAGTTGTCCCGGGGAAATGCAACAGAACCGTTTACCGGCGAAGACTTCGGAGCCTTCGCTGGAAGCGCAGCACCGGTGAGCTGCACGAGCAAGCTGTTGACCCTCCCGTCGTCGCACGACTAACTGGTCATGGCACTCGTGCGGCCACCTTTCAAGGAATACTACGCTGGGAAAAGTGGGACAGACAGGATTGGCCCTATCGAAATGCACCCGCCATGCCAACGCATTTCGTTAGTGTCAATTCCGTTTGTCCTGGTTTCTTCAAGGAAAACCACTCCTCGCGAACCTCTTTGGACCACAGTAATTGCGAAAACGCTCTAGCAGAAAGTAGTGGGCGACCGCCTGGCGACCGTTGGCCGCCCGGCAGGGCAACCCAACCCCATCCTATTTGGACTGACATCCCAGTTCGCAAGTTGCCCGGGTTGTCCGGCCCCAGCGCATCCGCTTTCTCTCCAGTGCTTGTGGCTACTTTGCGACTACTTTTCCCGGATTCTTGAAGTCGCAGCGGCCCTGCGCATTGGCTGGAGCAAGTGACGTGGCAAAATGTCTTCAGTTCTTGCGTGGCGTCTTGTGTACCACGATTAGCGCTTTTTTGGGGTTATCGAGCGCTAAAGGCAAAAATGGCGGGACCAGCGAACCGGTGTCAACTCGCTGATCTCGCTGGTTTCAGTGATAAAATCTGGACCAGTGGCGCTATCGTCTAGGGGTTAGGACGGAAGATTCTCAATCTTCAAACCCGGGTTCGATTCCCGGTAGCGCTACCAACCTTTCTTAAGCTGTTCATTCCCAAGCGCATCCGAGTTCCCTCCAGTGCTGGTGACTACTTTTAGTGTTTGAAGTCGCTGCGGCCCTACGTATTGGGTTGGGGGGAGCGAGTGGCGTGGCAAACAAGACTGTCAAAATTTACGAGAGAGTGAAAGTTCAGGGGAAATGGACTGATCGCCCGGTCTCGATTCCAAAGCTCAAGCCGATGGCACGATGTACCTCAAAGAGGACCATGGAGGGAGGTTCCACATTTCTTGGTACGAGGGGAAAAACAAGAAATGGCATCCGAAGACCTGCACGACCCTCAGCGATGCCCTCAAGGTCAAAGCCGAAAAGGAATGGCCTGCGGGCGAAGCTGTGGGAAATTAAGCAGCAACTTCGTGAGCGAATGCACGATCCCGTGCGCCAAACCGGTCAATGGCTCAAGTCGATAGTGCAGGGCCACTTCAACTACTACGCGGTACCGGGTAACCTCGACAGTCTCGGCGTATTCCGGGATGGGCTAATTGGGCATTGGTGGCGGACCCTCCGCCGCCGAAGCCAGAAACGCCCGATCTCCTGGAAGCGTACCCTCGCTCTGACTGACCGATGGCTCGCCCGACCGCGAGTCCTCCATCCTTATCCCACGGTTCGCTTTGCCGCCAGTCATCCAAGATAAGAACCGGATGCGCTAATGAGCGCCCGTCCGGGTACGTCCGGGGGGTGCCGCGCCCAGTGGTATCGTTACCGGGATCTCACAACTCGATTTGTCCCATCGATGGGGTAATACTGAACCTTTCGTAATCTCGGTCCGGCTGCCACCGTGCGCTACCTTGTCCTCGTGCTTCTGCCAATGTTTCTTAGACGCAATTTCAAGCAAGACAGGCGGCGACGAAAACGTCAGTTGCTCAACACCTCTGTCCGTGTATTCACCAAATCTGGATGCATTGAAGCACTTGGGATCAATATTAGCGATGTCGGTATGTGCCTGTTTACGATGGCAAATCTGCCTTTAGGCTCTCAAATTCAGGTCGAATTTCTTCCGCCCCGATGCACAGGCGTGATGAGAGTGTGCGCGACTGTGCGCCATCGCGCTCTGTATCTGTACGGAATCGCGTTTCCGGCGCATGCAGATCAAAGCCCTGTTGATAGTGTAGATGGGAAGGAAAGGCAGGAGTCGATGCTTCCTTCGCACTCATAGTCGGGCCATTGTGTTAAGGCGCTTTCGTTCCTGATCCAGCCCGACCGAAGATAGCTGTTGATCCCGGCAGGGACAACCCTCACTGGTTGCCCCTTACCTGGACGGGCGCTGATTGGCGCAGCCGGTTCTTGTCGGAGAAAGTCGTTTGCAGGACGGCCGACACCCACAATATTTCGATGGGCAAGATGATTGACCGCCCCCGATTCCTGTTCCGGCAGCCGGAGCAACGAGCCTGTGAACTTTATGGTGGCAATCGAAGCCGGTTGTTGCTGAGTAACGAAAAAGCACAGTTTTCCAGGAATTTTCCTGCGGCTAGCAGGGCAGCGCCAGTCTCCTTTGCCGAGGCTTTTGAACGTGATGGTGCTCTGGTTACAATAGTTGCCCGTCACATCGGAACACGAAGCAGTTTCGTTGGTGTTATAGTGCGCCGTGAGAAGGCGCTGGACTTCCGCTTGGCAAAGTCCCGCCCCGGTTGGAAACTGGTCCCCGGGGAGTACCACGCACAGCGGTATCCCTGCCGGGACTTGACTCGGTTTCTCGAAACCAGATCCGGCCGCACTTAGGTAATCTTCTGTCAGTAACACTCCCGCCCCATAATGGTGCTTGCTTCACGGCGAGCGCCCCATCGATTCGCAAACGCATGGGCCTTTGTTTTGGACTTTGGTTCTGCGCCGTAACCGAGCGGGAAATCACCCTCGCTCGTTGCTGACGGTAACGAGGCATCAACAGTCCGGGCCGGACTCATAGCTACACCATTTCGCTCGTCATGCAGAAGAGCGGCTTCATTTCGAAGTATCAGCCCGTCTCCACCACCTCGGAGACGACGGATTCCGCTTTCCACCAAGGGGAGGCTGGACGATGAGTACGGGAGTCACTCCGGCACTCTCGCAACCAACCGACTCCAAGCGGAGTGTTCCTCGTTACGAGCTGACGGTGCCTCTGGCTCTCACCGCATTGCGCTCGGGCATCCCCTACACCATCCCTGGACGCACCCTCGAGATCGGTGAGGGCGGCATGGGAGTTATTCCGGAGTCACAACTCATCGTCGGCGAGTCCGTCCGAGTCGAGTTTCTTGTTCCACATACCAGCGCTCTGGTGCGGGCGACGGCGGTCGTGCGCTATCAGCATGAACGGTGCTTCGGCCTTCAGTTTCTGCGCCTGCCCGTCGAACAGAAATCGATCGTCCGGTACTGGACGCGACGCGAAGGCGAACTCTTGCTGGTCGGACAGGCAGGCTCTACCTTGGGAGAGGCTGTCGCCACACCCAAGGTACCCCCGGCTTTCGAAAACCCTGAAAACTCAACCAGCAAGTTCGGCATCCGGCGCATCGTTGCATTCGCCGTTTCCCTGACCGTGATCGCGGCGGTGCTGGGATGGTGGCAATGGCAGCAGGAATGGGTGAAGTTGGAAGCGCAGCTTCCGGCAAAAGAAACGATGGAAGTGCGCCCACAGTGGAGTGTGCCGCCCGAGGAAATGGGTCGACGACTCGTCCACCACGTCATTCCCGAGTATCCGGAGTATGCACGACAGGCCGGAGTGCAGGGCGCAGTGGTCTTGGACATTGTCGTGAGTGTGGAAGGCGCGGTAACTCAGGTGAAGTTTGTCAGCGGGCCCGAGGCACTTTCGCAAGCAGCCACGGACGCAGTGCGCTGGTGGCGCTTCCAACCCTATTTTGTAAACGGTCAACCGGCGACGGTTGAGACCACCGTGGTTGTGGACTTCCAGCTGGCAAACTAGGATGCGGGATTCGCCGATACCTTACGTTCTGCATGATCGATCAGCCGTTCCGCTTTATCGTGGAAAAAAGACGAGGTGAATCCCTTCGTCAGATCGCGACTTCACGCGATATAAAAGGCGCCCTGGGCTGATTCGCATTTGTCATAGATCAATCACCGCCACTGCCTTTCGCTCAGCCAAAACTTGTTCGACGCGACCTGCACTCCGCTTAGAGTATGGATAGGATCGAGCGGCGCCATCAAAGCCCTTCGACACAAGCGTCACAAAGCGGAGCCGCATACTTTGTGAAGATGTTCCAATGGCCTGCAGTCCAGTCCTCAGCAAGCTGCGTCGCTGCAGTTTCATCCTCTGCTCCTCATAGGCAAAGAATGAGATCTCGCGATAGAGAATCAGGGCAGTCCAGTCGCAAGTAAATTAAGAATATCGCACCGGGCGCAGACAGAGAACCGTGCAGGCAATGTTTTGCCACATTGACACCGGCGCATTCTCAGCGCTTCTTCTCGCGGCGCGATGCTTGCCTTAACATCGCGACAGAAGCATTGACGGGATCGGTGTTTCTTGTCTCGGCCTCGCGAGGCACACGGCGAGCTAGCGGTCCTCCCCGCGCGGTAGGGATCGAAGCATTAAGTCGTCGGAACAAGTCGCGGGCGGCACAATCACATAAGGCCCTTCGCAGCAAACGAAATCCACCACCCCGTATTTTTGTCGCCATGCGTCGAATTGCACTTTCCTTGCATGGCAGTTCGTGCATTCAAGATCGAAAGTGAGCACTGTAGTTTCCCCAAATTGGAAAGGTCGGTTCGCATCCATGATCGGTTTATGATAACTGGCGTCACAGTGCGCCGTGAGAAGGCGCTGGATTTCGGCGGGATGCAAGTCAGTCCGTGCTAGCAGTTCGAACACGCTTCCTGTGCAGATTACGCGGAGAGGTTTTGAGTGAAATTGCCGGTTTGCGGCAGCTATCCTCGGACACCAGAAGCGCCTCCCGTCTGAACACAGCAACACTGTGTCTAGATGCCCACGCAAGTTAATTAAGCCGCAAGCTGCTCATTAGCCTCCACCTGCGTCTGGCGTTTCGCGTACATCGTATCCATAATGAGGTGCTGGTCAGATGAAAGCATTTTTGTGGACTTTCAATTCCGTTGCCTGCACAAACCAGGCTGCGAACGTTCACTAGCCCGGGTGGTATTTTCCAATTCAAGTATTCAGATGTGCTCGTCGATTGCATGTCGGCGGGAAAACAGGAGAACGGAACTGGTTCGTCGGCCCCAGAATCCTGTATGAGTCAGGGTGCGATCTGCGATGGTCCGGGAAGCGAGGGCAGCGCCATGGCTTGCTTCGCTTATCCAAAGGAAAGATTCAAAGACAAGCCCCTCTTTGTTGCCGCGACGTTTTTTGCCTCCGAGATTCGGTCGGCGAAAACCGGGAAGGAATGCCTAAGGGGTCCCCGAATTGGTTTGTGATCAATTCCAAAGCGGGAATGACTACGATTAATCACGTTACCTTCAAGATTTTTGAAATCGGGGACAACTGGACAAGTGGTGGCCAAGGCGGGTGCATCGAACTTTTCACAGCGGAATGTGTTATGAGTTGGGCATCCAAACTTTCACTTCACGTGCAGAGTATGATCCGGGAACTGTCAAGCAGTTCACCAAGAAGGACTGGTCCGAAGTGGAGGGCCGCTTGAGACAAGCGCTCAATTCTTTTGTGTTCCTCAGGTAGGGATGCGCACGGTCATGCGTGTTGCGACCGGGTCATTTCCTTCCGCTTGTACATGGCCTTGTCAGCCTGTTCCACGATCTCCTCAAGGGTTTGTCCTAGCAGCCATTGTGTCAGTCCAATCGCGGCATCGACCTGAATCTTCACCTCGCCGCTCCCTTTGCCAGGTCTGATCGTGTATTCGCCGAAAACCCACTTTTGCAGGCGTTCGAACTGAGCCGTCGCTCCCTCGATGTCGCTGTCGATGACCATCATGAATTCATCGCCTCCCCAGCGCCCGACTACATCACCGGCTCGGGAGGCGGCGCGCAATTCCTGGGCAAACTGCTGGAGCATGCTGTCGCCAGCCACATGTCCATGTTCGTCGTTGACGCGTTTGAACCCGTTTAGGTCCAGCATGGCGATGCAAAATGGCTGATTTCTCGCGATGCGCCACTCAATTCGCTCTTCGACATTTCGCCGGTTGGCCAGTCCGGTCAATGAATCCCGCAACGCTATCTCCTCGACTTCCTTGATCTTCTTTTCGTAGGTCGAAACTTGAGCCTTAAGCTGTCCCACCAGTTGGTGGCTGTCTTGATCCATCTTGACTACGTAAGTCTTGAGTTCGAGCGCCTCCTTGATCAAGGAAGCGCGCACGAGGGTGACATCTTCGAGGCTTGAGATTTTCCTCAGACGGCTTGTGAACAGACTAAAGTGCTCAGTGTAACGTTGATCTCGCTCCCCCACAGATGCGGCGGTACTGGCCAGCATGGTCAGAAGCGCGGTTACTTCGGCGGTCCTCGCCTGGCAGTACTTCTGCGTGTTTTCTTTCCAGAGTACCAGTTGCTCTCCAACCTTACGCTCGGACTCCTGCACCAATGGAACCGTGAGAGAGTTCTCGAGTTGCTTCTCGAGCAGGGCGAGTTTCTTTTGCAATTCAGAGCCGACCGGTGGACAGGCTTCGAACGCGCTTGCTCCCGTCGCTGTCAGTGCCGAGCGATATGCTTTAAGGACGACTGAGAACAACTCCCCGACGTCGGCGCTGGCAGGGACCTTGTCTGGAGTCATGTCCAGATACTTCTTCAGCGAGATCACAAATTTGTTCTCCTGATGCGAGAGCGACTTGTTGCCATTGAGGCGCACTGAGTGCGAAAACGATTTACCGATCCGGAAGTCCCGACAGCGGCGTCAGGCTGTCAAAGTGGGCTGTCGTGAGGATCGATCACGAGTTCCATCGGCCTATCCACGGTCGAACGTTTGCGAGGATTCGGGTTCGCGCTCGGTTATTGATTCCTTGGACATGGAGACCCTTGCGACGTGTATCTGACAAAGCTTCCGAATCGGGCTACAACTGCGAAAGGTGCGGATCGCCTCGTGTACATAATCTCACCACATCTACGCTAGTCGTGTTCTCCGCTGTATGCACCGGCACGAAAGTAGGTAATGCAAGTGCAATTACGTTCGGCCCATCCACTTCGACCCAACAGCGCAGAGGTTTTGGCGTCCACAGAGCCGGTCAGTTTTGGCATCCAGCCTGCTCGGATCGGTTCGATTGGCAGCGGCTCGTTAAGACTTTTCTAATCTGGCTATATTGATCGGCAATCGGTCAAGATTTTCAAGACTATTATCGGAAATGAGGGTGAAAGAAAGAAATGAGCAGCTTTAGTCATTACCGCGCATTCGAGGTGAGCGCCCTGGTGTTTTGTCCGAGAACGCCTTCCTTCCAACGGCGAATCACGTGCTGATGGATCTTGGCTTGCAGGCGGACGTGACTGTAGAACTATGACCACTCTCTGACATTGATTGCCGAAAACCTTTCGACACTTGCCCGAGCCGAACGCGATGAGCTTCTTGCGTTATCGAACTTACGGCCAAAGATTCCTTTGGCCTGACTGTCGCCGCCCAACGAACCAGCTGGGTCAGGATGCTTTCTTCGTGTTCGCAAAGCCATTTCTTCGGAGATTCGCGTCACAAGTTCTTCCAGCGAAGCAAACGGACGTACCCGTGTCGGCTTGAAGCGTCGGGGTCACCGCCGAATTTTGGAGATCACCCGATAACTCGGAGAAGCAGCCCATCATGCGACAATCTTCCGAGGACGCTGAATTGCTGTTTTCAAGTCGGCGTCGCACTGGGGAGTACGATGCCAAATACTTCGAAACATTTAGAACCACGCTGGCCCGCAATGCTTGCTCTGCTCGCCGTGGGGGGATTACGCCTCTCTCTGCCCGAATCCCTGTCAGCGGGCCCAGACTGGCTAATCATCGTAGTTGTCGGGGTGCTTCTGATTCCCACGGCGTGGGCACGTCAGCGCGGTAAAGACAACCTCAATAAGATTTTGGGTTATCTGCTGAGCTCCATCGTGACTGTCGACATGATCTGGTCGCTTGGACTGCTGGTCGCGGCTCTACCCGCGCATCGACAGGCTCCTAAGGATCTGTTGCGTTCCGCAACTGCCTTATGGATTACGAACATCCTGGTCTTCGCCTCGTGGTACTGGCGTTTGGATGCAGGTGGCCCGCGCGAGCGTGAGTTGCGTGGCGTACATACCGACGGAGCATTCCTTTTCCCACAGATGACTCTTGATCAGCAAGCCAAGCGCGAAATGGGAGAGCAATGCTGGAGTCCAGGTTTTGTGGATTACCTTTTTCTCGCGTTCAATACCAGTACCGCATTTTCACCAACGGACTCTCCCGTCTTGTCAACATGGGCCAAACTACTCATGATGGTTCAATCCCTCATTTCCCTGACCACTGTAGCTCTGCTGGCCGCTCGCGCAGTAAATATTCTTTAGCAGCCTGCGCAGGTGGGCTTACCTTAAAAAAAC
>Ga0265762_1000101_pt1 | contig 12304 bp, 11 predicted proteins | sample NZIome_4_FD_200870 | JGI IMG/M metagenome (GOLD analysis project Ga0265762, IMG submission 200870) | Metatranscriptome of rhizosphere microbial communities from Maridalen valley, Oslo, Norway - NZI4 (Metagenome Metatranscriptome) | ecosystem: Host-associated > Plants > Roots > Rhizosphere > Soil...
GACGATTCGAACCTCTCGAGCAGCTCGGCCTCGCGCTTGCCGAGGTCATCGCCGCGCGATCCTCGTCTGCGCTGATCATCGCCTCGAGCGATATGAATCATTACGAGTCCGACGCAATCACGCGCATGAAAGACCACATCGCGATCGAACCCATCCTCCGCCTCGATGCCCGCGCTCTCTACGATGCCGTCACTCAGCAGCACATCAGCATGTGCGGCTTCGGCCCGGCAGTGGCCATGCTGACTGCAGCGAAGCGTCTCGGCGCGACCGTCGCCGAGCTGGTAAAGTACGCAACCTCCGGCGACATTTCCGGAGAACGCTCCGCGGTCGTCGGCTACGCCGGCGTCGTGGTGCGCTAAGCGCGACCGCAAGAATCGTCCCCCTGACTTCCGGTCGCGGTTGTAAATGGTCCCCATGATGACTACCGAGCACCTGCTGGCCCTCTTCCTGTTCATCGGCATTCCCCTCCGGGATATGTTCGAAACTCGCGCGTTAAAGACCAGCACTGATCCGCACCACCAGATCCTGACCTACCGCAGAATCGCGGTGGTCGAATGGACTGCCGCGCTCGTCGCGTGGATGCCCTGCGATCTCGGGTTTTCTTGCTCTGGCCCGGCGCCCGTCACACCGCTAGAGAAGCTCGACCTGTCTTTTGTAATGGGCCTCGTGCTCGCGTTTACGATCGGCTCTCTCGTGCAGCCTATCTAACGCGTCGCAACCTGAAATTACGCGAGAAAACGTTGGGTGCCTTCAAACGCCTGGCTTTCATCCTTCCGGTTACGCGAGAAGAACGCGCCCGGTTCGCGGCCGTCTCCATCACCGCGGGTGTGTGTGAGGAAGTCTGGTATCGCGGATTTTTGATCCGCTATCTCTCCGATTTCCCCTGGCACGCCGGACTCTTGACTGCACTAGGGATTTCGAGTATCGCCTTCGGAATGGCGCACGGCGACCAGGGATTGACGGGATCCTCGGCACAGCCTTGCTCGGTGCACTCATGGCCTGATCTTTGTCGTCACCGGAAGCTTGTGGCCGCCGATTGCGCTGCACGCCATTCTTGATCTCAGGGTTCTGTTTCTGCTGCGTCGCGGAAAGGAGATCCGCTTGAGCACGCCTTTAATGCCTAAGCGGCTGGATCAACTGAGGTGACGGCCACAGGAGGCGGCATCACCGTGGCCATCGCGGTCGCATTGTCTTGCAGCTGCTCGCGCAATTCCTGAACCCGCGCCTGCCTCTCGTAACACTCTCTCAACTTCTCGTCCGTCAATCCGAGCGGCGAATTCAGAGCATCCATCTGCTGGCGGAGTAAATCCAGAATCTCTCGCCGCACCCCCACTGTGGCATCAGTTTCTAGTTGCATGCCGGATCTCCTGAAAATCGTCTTGCAACCAGACTAGTCGCCAGCGAAAGCCGATCGCATCGAGTGGATGCTGTATTTATCGTGGCCGGAAACCCTGAAGTCCGTGGCCAAAAAAACCGGGCGGCCCCCTGGGCCGCCCGTAAAACTGCCGTCCGCAACTGCCTACTTGTGCCCGGCCGCCGCTTGGCCAGAACCATGCCCCGATCCTGCACCACCCGCATGGCCTGCTCCCGCGGGCCCGGTCGCATTGACCCCGCTGAAGTCAGACCCTCCGGAACGACCCAGTGACGAGAACTGCGCCCCCGCCTGCAATTGTGCCCAGCCCGTTTTTGCTACTTGGGAGTTCAACTGGTGCAGGTTGCTCACCGACCCTCGGGGAATTTCCAACCCCGCCGATCCCCGGCTCACGATCAAATTCGTCCGTAGAGAACTCGTGGAGGCTGTACCGCCCTTGCCCACCACCACCGCACTGACCGTGCCTTGAGGCGCGACCGGAGCGCGGAAGCCTGTCGCTCCTACGTAGTTCAGGCCGCCGTGCCAGGTGCTGAATCCACCCGGCTGCCATCCCCATCCCATACCCGGGGCGTAGACCCAATTTCCGTAGCGGTAAGGCATCCAGCCCCAGGGATAAGCCGAGGCCCACATGTATCCCATGCCGGGATACCATGACCATGCCCCATCCATGTACGGATTCCATCCCACTCCCGTGAAGTATGGCTGCCATAGCATTCCATATCCGGGGAAGTTGGTGTACGCGCCGTAATAGTTAAGGTCGCTGTATCCGTAGCCGTAGGGCGTGGAATTGTTCTTCGCATACTGGTCGTGATAGTCGACAGACTGTTTATCCCAGTCGTCGTACTGATCCTCTTTCAGACTCTTGGCAATCGTCGATTGACTGTTGTCATCGGCATCGAAGGCAAGCATCTTTTTCTTGTCCACCTTCACGGTGCCGGACGGCGCCACCACCTCGAGCTCATTCTTGAAACTGGCTATCTCGGCTTGCTTCGAAGAGGCGGCAACGCGGAAGTGCGCCGGCTGCGTGACCGTGACTTTCTCTCGCGAAAAATCCAGCGTGAACTCATCACCGCTCTTTCCCAGCCAGTTCACGTAGGCCCGGCCTTCCACCAGGTTCACGGCAGAGATTCGCTTGCCGCCATCGGTAGCCCCGAGTGTTCCGAACTCCACCGTAGTCTGGGGAGTGAGCCGCAGCGTGCTCCCATCCTCGAACTCAATCTCGGCGCGGCCGTTATCCCGCGTGCGCAGCTGCGTGCCTTGTGTAATAGGAAGATTCAGAAACGCGTTCTCAAACCCCAGTCCCGTGTTCTTATCGATTTGTACTCCACCCTGCACATCGCTCAGGCGAACGATGCGCACCTGCGACTCGGCCGCGGCGGGCAGCGCAAACAGCGCGCAGGCCATGGCCGTCAATATCAGCGAGTGAAATCGTGGCTTGTACATAGCAGCCCCCAAAGCACTGGATGTTTACCTGCACATTAGAGCACGGTTTCGCGCCGGCGATTGTCAAATCTCGCTGCCCCCCCGTCTCTACTGCCGCCCGCCCGGGGTGCTGCTCGTCATCTGGATCAATGCCTTCGCCCGCGCCCGCACCACATTGATCACCGAGGTATCGTCGACGATCCCTTGTAGCACCGGGGCTACGCCCTGAATCTCGCTCAATTCGTTGTTCTTCGCCTGCCCCTCCATGCGCTTCAATTCCTCATCGAGCGCCAGCTTCTGGTAGCGGTGGTAATAGGTCAGCCGCCGCCCGTAATCGAGCGTGCCCGCCACATTCTGGAAAAGCGCGGTCAACTCGCGCACTGGCTCCAGATTCGAATAGTTGTACCGCGCAGTAGCCGATCGCTGCCCATCCTGATAACTCAGTATCTTCGCTCCCGTAAACGCCAGCTTGCGATTGCCCGAGTCAATCGTCCCGGAGAAATATTTCGCCTCTTTGGCCCACCCGAAAATCCGGTCGCGGTTTGCCGCTGTCATCTCGAATTCCGTTCGGTACGTCTGCTCTTCCGCATCTTCCTCAGCCTTTACCGCGCACTCGTAGGTCGCGTGGCCACGGGCGTCCACCGCAATCGAGTAATGGGTTGGTTCGGATTGAGGAAAATCCAGGGTAAACGTGACTATGGCGGTCGAAGCTGCTCCGTCGCTCGCGGCCTGCTGCGGCACCGCCAGCCCGGACATTCCTACCGCAACCAATACCGCAACCACCGCCCACCACAACCTCATGCTTTGCATCGGGAATGTCACCGTGCTGCAACCCTCTGGCGCTCCAGCGTCCCCGCAGTATGCAGATGACAGATCGCTATCGCCAGCGCATCCGATGCGTCCATCGGCTCCGGAGTTTCGGCCAAACTCAGCAATCGCGTCACCATGTGTTGCACCTGCTGCTTCTCCGCCCGCCCATATCCCACCACCGACGACTTAATGGTCAGCGGCGAATACTCCGCTACCTCCAGCCCAGCCGTGGCCGCCGCCAGCATGGCCACTCCTCGCACCTGCCCCAGCTTCAACGCTGACTTCACGTTCAGCGCATAGAAAATGCCTTCAATCGCCACTTCATCGGGACGGTGCTCCACGATGAGCGCCCCCAGCCCCTCATAAATCCGCGCCAGCCGCCGCGCCAGCGGCTCCCGCGCCGAGAGTTTGATCGCCCCACACGTCAGGCACACCAATCGCCCAGCGGACTCCATCTCCACTACTCCATACCCCGTGTACTGCCCGCCGCAATCAATGCCCAGAACTCGCATGTTGAGAGCAGTCTATCGCGGAACGCTTGCAGTTCCTATCCCATAGATCATAGATATACATAGGGTTGCTGGACAGAACCTGCAAATCCCCGTCTGCAGCCCGAACTCAGGCTCCAGTGGCCAGGTCTGGCTCAAAAAAAGGTACCCGCCTCTTCCATCTTGCGATAAAGTATCAGTTCCCCCCTGAGCTCCCCCGGAGCATTCCATGAAATCAGTCGCCCTCCGCCGCCTGCCAGCCGGCCTGCGCTTTGTGCTATTCCGAATGAGACTCCGGACACCCGCGCTTCTTCTCCTCGGCTTGGTCATGATTGTCGGCGAGGTGGGCTGTGGCGGAAATTCCAACGCACCGGGCGCCAGCACCACCACCACGACGCCCGTGGTCTCGCTGGCCACCCCTCCGCCGGCGACCCTGACCGCCGGGGCGCAGACGAGCCTGGTCGCCAGAATAACCGGTGACTCAACGAATTCAGGCGTCACCTGGAGCTGCACTCCAGCCTCGACCTGTGGCTCGTTTAGCCCTTCTAATACCGTCAGCACTACCTACACCGCCCCCTCCATGGCAGGGAAGGTGACCATCACCGTAACTTCTGTCGCCGACAACGCGGCGAGCGCCAGCGCCACGGTCACCATCACAGCCATCGTGCCCACCGTCTCGTTCGTCACGCCTCCCCCGCCCACCGTGTTCAGCGGGCCGAGCATAAAGCTTCTGGCCGAAATAGCCGGCGATCCCACCAACTCGGGCATCACCTGGAGCTGCGCGCCAGCCGCCACCTGCGGCTCAAACCCGTTTTCTTCCCCTACCACCGTCAATACCGCCTTCACGGTTCCCACCCTGACCACCCCTGCGAGCGTGACCATCACCGCAACCTCGAACGCCGATACCGAGGTCAGCACCAGTGCTGCCACTACCATCGTGGCCAACAGCAACTACGTTTTCCTGCTTTCTGGGACCAATATCAACGTTGACAACTATCCTTCCCTCTACTCCGTCTCCGGCGTGGTTTCGATCAACGATGGGAACGTCACCGGCGGCGAGCAGGACTTCACCGGCGTGGGGGTCGATGACCTTGATCGCGTCGACCCCAACGCCAGCACTGTTTCATTAACTGCCGACGGCAACCTGCAGTTGGTTCTTGCTTTGTGCCCGAACGGGGCCGGCGTACCGTGCCCTGGCAACCTCGATATCCACGTTGGGGACATGGGGGTTGAGACTTTCAACGGCACATTCTTGCCTCTCAACCCGAACAAAGCTTTGATCACCGAGTTCGACACTTCGGCCACATCCAGCGGAACGCTGGAGTGGCAGGATCGGTCCGCCATTACAGTCCTTCCCTCGGGCGGGTATATCTTCGGCCTCAACGGACTAGACGGAGCCACCCCGCCCAGTCCACTCTCCCTCGCCGGCGTAGTCAACATCGGCGCCGCCGGGAACATCTCGGCGGCGGGTAGCGTTTTCGACGCCAATGAATGGGACGGCACCAGTGGAAGTGGCACCTACTTCCAGGCGCAGCCGTTGGTCGCAAGCCCGCCGGTTTCCGGACCCGATACTTTTGGTCGGACCGTCTTCACATTGACCCCCGGCACCGGCGCGAACAATTCCACTCCGCTGCCTCAATTCGCACTGGCCGGCTACATCGTCGACGCCAACCACATCCAGTTGGTGGAGACCGGCCCCGACGCGCTCAACGGTACGTTAGGCGGCACTGCCCTCAGCCAGGGAATAAACACCGGAAAGTTCGATTCCACTTTCGTCGCGGGAAACAGTTATGTGGTCGGCTTGACCGGCATCGATAGCTCCAGTTCGCTGCAGGTGGCCGGCCTGTTCTCGGCCAGCGCCAGCGGCGGTGTGACCGGCATGGCCAACTACAACGACCTCACCCTGACCGGAACGCAGAGTCCCCATGCCATCGCCGGGTCCTATACGGTCGATGGCCCCAGTTCCGGCCAGCTCGACGCCGGCACCGGCCGAGTAGCGATGACAAATGTGAACCTGGGCCCCTTCAGCATTTCCAACCTCGAACTCTATCTGGATGGAAGCGGCCACGCCCTGGCCACCACCTTGGACGATACCGACCTCCTTGGCGGGACTGGCTACCAGCAAAGCGGCAGCTCATTTACCGCCGCCTCGCTCAAGGGAGCCTATGTCGTCGATGCCACTGGCTGGCATCAAAGCGGCACTGGCGCGCTCGACCCCTTCAACGCCGCCGGTCCGGTGACCGCTCCCGGAAGCGGCGGAAACTTCGCGGGAACCACCGATCTCAGCTGGCTTCTCAGCCCGAACCCAGGGCTAATCTTTCCTGATCTAACTCTGTCCGGTGCCTTCACCCCTGTGGCCAACGGCGTCTTTACCGGGACCATCACTGGTCTCGACCTTGGCACCGCCACCAACGCTGACTCCTTCAGCCTCTACCTGATCGATCCGGCCGGAGACGGCATGGCAATCGAAACCGATACGCACCAGCTGACCCTCCTCTATCTCGCGCAACAATAGAGCGAGGAACCGCGCTGATTGAATTTCGGTCGGACTCACTGGCGCACTCCAAAGTGCGCCACTTTTTTCGTCCACCGACGGCAGCCGCCGCGCTACGAAGCGTTACCGGCGTAACCGTTGTAACCACGATCAGTACTGCGAAACACAGCGATCCCGATTACGCACTACTTAGTGGCGCACTCCGGTGCGCCACTTTTTTCTTAGCAACACTTCGGCCGGCGCACTTTAGCCTCTTCAAGCTCCCGCCGAAATTCCGCATACGACTTGCTTGACGAAACCATCCCCGCGCGACCCAGAAAGCGCGCATACGCCGCCTCATCAAAAATCTCCCGCAGAGTCGCCATGGCCGTTGCCCGGATATTGCTTAGCCTCTCTCGCACTCGCTTCATCCCCGCTCCTCGACCAACCGCGTTCTCACGAACGGTGCTTCCCTCACCCGCGCTTCTCGCGCTCCACTCAGAATGCCGACCCACTGCCGCACCGATTCCACCAGCACCAGCGTTACCATCACCACCAAAACACCGGTCACGGCGGCATCCAGCCGATTGTTGAAGATGACGCGCACCGTCGCGCTTGACAATGGGGTCGGCCCCGCGGCCAACCCTCGCGCCTGCGCCAGAAATCCCACTCGCGGATCCGGGTCGAACATCTTGTGCCACGAGGCCGTAAAGGTCACCGCCACCAGCCACGCCAGAGGGCCGAGCGTCACCGCCGCATATCTCGCGCGATGCATTTTGACGATGATCGTCGTAGCCACGCACAACGCCACCGTCGCCAGCAGCTGATTGGAAATCCCAAACAGCGGCCACAAGGAATTGATTCCGCCCAACGGATCCTTTACTCCTTGCCAGAGGAAATATCCCCAGGAGGCGACGATCAGTGCGCTGGTCGCCAGTATCGAAGGATACCAACTCGTCCTCCCCAGAGGCTCATATACGTGCCCCAGCGCATCCTGAATCATGAAGCGCGCCACCCGCGTCCCGGCATCGAGGATGGTTAATATAAACAACGCCTCGAACATGATCGCGAAGTGATACCACAATGCCATCAAAGTCTCGCCGCCCAAACTGTGCGAGAAAATATGCGCCATGCCCACTGCAAACGCCGGTGCTCCGCCGGTCCGGTTATAAAGCGTCTGCTCTCCCACCGCGTGCGCCAGCGCTTGCATGTCCGCCGCCGTCAAGGGAAAGCCCCAAGCGGAAATCGTTGCCGCTGCGGTTGCCGGAGCCTGCCCCACAATTCCTGCGGGACTATTGATCGCGAAATATACGCCCGGCGGCATCACGCACGCGGCAATGATCGCCATGATGGCAACCGCGGACTCGCACATCATCGCGCCATAGCCCACCATGCGCGTTTCGGTCTCGCGCGCAATCATCTTCGGAGTAGTACCACTCGAGATCAGCGCATGAAATCCGCTGATCGCTCCGCAGGCAATCGTGATGAAGGCAAAGGGAAATATCTTGCCCGCAAACACCGGACCCGTGCCATCGACAAACCGTGTGAGCGCCGGCATGTGCAGCGTGGGGTGCAAGGCCACGATCCCGGCCGCCAGCAGCGCGATCGTTCCCAGCTTGACGAATGTGCTCAGATAATCGCGCGGCGCCAGCAGCAGCCACACCGGCAGCGCTGACGCGGCAAAGCCGTAGATCATGATCAGGATCGCCAGTGTCGGTGCGCTGAAGGTGAACAGTTTGGCCAGCGCCTCATTCTGCGAGACATATTGCCCGCCCCAAATCGCCGCCAGTACCAGAGCAAAGCCCAGCGCCGAAACTTCCAGAACCTTCCCCGGACGAATCCGCCGCAGGTAGACGCCCATCAATAGGGCAATCGGCATGGTCATCGCGATCGTGAACGTTCCCCACGGACTTGCCTTGAGCGCGTTCACCACAATCAGTGCCGCCACTCCCAGAAGGATAATCAGAATCGCTATCACCGCCAGGTAAGCAACCAATCCGCCGACGCGGCCGATTTCGTCTTTGGCCATCTCCGTCAACGACTTCCCGTCCCGGCGCACAGAGAACAGCAGGATCACGAAGTCCTGCACGCAGCCTGCAAACACCGCCCCCGCCAACACCCACATCGTCCCCGGAAGGTAACCGAATTGCGCCGCCAGCACCGGCCCCACCAGCGGCCCCGGCCCGGCAATGGCCGCGAAGTGGTGCCCAAACACGACCCACTTGTTGGTGACAAGAAAGTCGCGCCCATTCTCCAGTCGCTCAGCCGGAGTCGCCCTCAAGCCATCGAGCGCGAGAATTTTTGCCGCGATAAATTTGCTGTAGAAGCGATAGCCGAGCGCGTAGCAGCAGGTCGCCGCGACTACTAACCAAAGCGCGTTAATAGGCTCGCCGCGACGCACAGCAATAGCGCCCACCGCCGCCGCGCCAAGCACGGCCACCGTTGCCCATCCTAGAGACGCAAGAGTCTTATTCATGCTCTTCGATCCAGTGCAGCATTGTGCCGAAACCCGGGCCGCGGCGCAATACGGAAATCCGCTCCGGCCCTGCCACGCACAAGGTCATGGCCCACGGAGTATCGGTCCCCGCCGATTCCACCGATTCCATTCTTTTCTTTCTCTTTACCGTGGCTTGCCCCATACTTGAAAGATGGGGCGTACTTTCTTTGAAGAACGTTGGCTGCCGAAGTCTGTCCTCTGTCTTCGCGACTACAACGCCAACAAATTTCTCCACGATCTGATTGCCGGCGTCACCGTGGGGTTGGTCGCCTTGCCGCTAGCCATGGCCTTTGCCATCGCCTCAGGATTGACGCCGCAGGCCGGCATCTATTGCGCCATTGTCACCGGCTTTCTGATCTCCGCCCTGGGCGGTTCGACAACCCAAATTGGTGGACCCACCGGCGCCTTCGTCGTAGTGATTTCCGGCATCGTAGCCCTTCACGGCGTGGACGGCCTCTTCATGTGCACGGTGATGGCTGGCGTTCTGCTGATGATCCTGGGCCTTACCGGCATGGGCACGGCGGTCAAGTTCATTCCCCGCCCCGTCGTCATCGGCTTCACCAACGGTATCGCCATCCTCATCGCCAGCACCCAGGTGAAGGACTTCTTCGGCCTCGAGCTCGCCAAGGTTCCGGGCGTCTTCTGGCAACGCATGGAGGCCTTGGCCGGCAGCTTCCACACGTTTTCCTACCCTGCAACCGCGCTGGCCGCGGGCACCGTGCTGGTCATGATTCTGTGCCGTACCGTGTCGAATCGCATCCCCGGCGCTATCGTCGCCTTCCTGCTCGGCACCGCAGCCGTGGTCTGGTTCAAGCTGCCAGTAGAAACCATCGGCTCCCGTTTTGGCGGAATTCCCGCCGGCCTTCCTCACTTTGTCGTCCCCCGCTTTCGCGCCGATCTGATTCATGGCCTACTCGGTCCGGCTCTAACGGTTGCCATGCTGGGCGCCATCGAATCTCTTATGTCGGCCGTAGTCTCCGATCGCATGAGCAACGACCACCATAATCCCAACGTCGAACTCATCGGCCAGGGCGTCGCCAATATTGTTTCTCCCATGTTCGGCGGACTTCCCGCCACTGGCGCTCTCGCCCGCACCGCAACCAATATTCGCGCCGGCGCCCAGTCTCCGGTTGCGGGCATGATTCACGCTCTCACCCTGCTTTGCATCCTGCTGTTTGCTACCCCGCTGGTAAGCCACGTTCCCCTGGCCGTGCTCGCGGGAATTCTGATGGTGGTGGCCTACAACATGGGCGAGTGGCGCGAGATCCCGCAACTGCTGAAGCTCACCAAAACCGACATCAGCGTCTGGCTGGTGACTTTCGCGCTGACCGTTTTTGCCGATCTTACCGTCGCTGTCGAAGCGGGCATGATCCTCGCCGCCCTGCTCTTCATTGGCCGCATCGCCAGCACTACTACCGTCTCCCAGGTTACTGACGAATACGTCGAAGATGGCCGCATGCACATTCTGCAGGACAAAGACATCCCTTACTACGCCACCATCTTCCGCATCCACGGACCTTTTCTGTTCGGCGCGACCGACAAAATCTCTGCCGTCACAGAAAATCTGCACGCACTGCCTCCGGTCGTCATCCTTCGCCTGCGCAATATGACGGCTCTTGACGCCACGGGATTGTTCGCGATTGAAGAGGTCGCCCGCGAGCTTCAGGCGAGCAATCGAGTTCTAATTCTTTGTGGCGCACGGCAGCAACCCGCCAGCCTGATCCATCAGGCCGAGTTTGAGGAGGTGGTTGGAGCAGAGAATATCTGTGAAAATGTAGAGGCGGCGATCCGCCGCGCCGGCGAAGTCCACGACCAACTGGAGGCCAACGCCATCGGGCTGAAAAGGTAGAACATCCGCACCCGACCCTACTTCCGGTCGGCGGTCCGCTTTACCCGGTCTTGCACTGATCAAGCTGGATCGAATTTCAACTCGACCGACTCGCGGGATTCACCGGGAGCCGGCTCCCATCTCCGTATTCTTACCGCAACCAACGCCGCCTGCGCTGCGCCAGAACCGGATGTCCGCCTTTGATATCCGCTGTCCTGACGCTGACGTCGGGCAAAACCACGGCCTCCAACCGACCGTTCCTGTCAGCGCCGTAGCGCGCGCCAAGGCGGGATACGTTGGAACATCCGCGACCCCAGCCGGCGCTTAATCGCCGCATCTTGGGCTGGCAAACTTGGGCTGGCAAAGACGATAGGCTACAAACCGCGCCCACAATAGCAGTAGCGCCAACCAGAAGAACCGTCTAGATAAAAGCGCATAGGGTGGATTAACCAGCAGATATGATTTGGTAAGAACTCATGAGTCTAAGACCACTCTAATCGTGGCAGAAGACGATGGAAGTAACGGATCGTCGCAGTGGATTCCCCGACTCTGTTCTGCCCGACATTGCCTTCGCGATTTCGCACTACCCGCTCCAGCCTCCTAGGGATATAATGTTGCGATTTTGCGGGCTTAATTTCTGCCCTATCGGAGGCCATTGCGCCTGTCGCTCGAGACTCGTGAAGTTGGACGTGTCACCATAGTCCAGTGCAACGGACGAATTGTTGCGGGCGGCGAAAGTGAATCTCTGCGCGCTCACGTGACCTGGCTGCTGCGCGACCGCCGCTCCATCGTCCTCGATCTGGGCGAGGTGGGGTTTATCGACAGCAGCGGTCTTGGCACGATCGTCCGTACGCTTAGCAGCACTCGCCAGGCGCGTGGTGATTTGAAGCTGTGCAATGTTCCGGAACACGTGCGCAAAGTTTTGGAGTTGTCGCATCTGACAAGTCTGTTCGACGCGCACGACTCCGAGGAAAAAGCTGTCGCGGCGTTTTATCGCCCCGGGGCGCGCGCGGAAACTCCTGCTCTCACCGGCCGCAGCGTTCTCTGCGTCGACAGCAACGCTGATGTGCTCGCCTATTTGCGCGAACTTCTCAAGCGCGGCGGGTACGACGTTTCCACCACCGGCCAGGTACGCGACGCTGTCATCCTGATGCGAGTCACAAAATTTGATCTACTGGTTACGGGCCCCGGCATGGGCGCTTCCCCGGCTGCCCGGCAATCGTTTCTGGCCGCCAGCGCCAGTCTTCCAGTGGTCGAACTAGGCAGCGATTTTTCAACTTCCGATGCCGGCGAAGCGTGTGCCGCTCTGCTGGAAAAGATCGAAGCTCGACTGCACCCGCAGGTCTAATCGCGTACAGGCCAAGTCTTCGGCGATGCGTCCCGTTGCACTCCGTATCTAACGCCTCGTTGAAGC
>Ga0265762_1000102_pt1 | contig 12222 bp, 12 predicted proteins | sample NZIome_4_FD_200870 | JGI IMG/M metagenome (GOLD analysis project Ga0265762, IMG submission 200870) | Metatranscriptome of rhizosphere microbial communities from Maridalen valley, Oslo, Norway - NZI4 (Metagenome Metatranscriptome) | ecosystem: Host-associated > Plants > Roots > Rhizosphere > Soil...
AAGACTTGCAAAGGTACGGTCTCCTCCTTCGACTGCATTGAGTGCCCCGTCGAGACCCGCGTTGGCGCTAATCAGCCCCTTAATGTCAGACTTTTCCTCCGCGTCACCGGACAGGATATGACGGACGAGAGTTTCAAAATCCGACACTTGCGCGACTAATTCCGGATGCGGGGACAGCTTGTCTGGCTTCAGATTGGCCAGCTCGTCGTTCACGAAATCGACTTCTGCCAGGGCCGTGCGGCTCTGCAAAGACTGATCGAGGACTTCCTTGCTCAAGCGGAATTGTTCGTTCAACCAGGAGATGCTGGCCGATGATCTCGGATCCACACGAACGGTTACACGTTGCGTGTAGCTATTGCCGTCCACCGTCAGCGTCACATCGCAGGTTCCTGGGGGCACGCGGGGACCGCTCGGGGCGGCGCTGCCACTCTCATTATCCGCTGCCGACTCCCCCGAGTATCGCCATCGCAGGTCCCATACAAGGCGATGCATTCCCGCCGTGTTTTCGATGCGCGGAGGTCGTGCAAACCAACGCTCGGCTACCGCCGCATGGTGACAGCTTGCCTCCTCCTTGTCGGTGTTGGCGCAGCGCCTCACGATCTCGCGATCTCGGTCAAAGATTGTGAGCGTGACCTCGCGTGCCTGAGTCGGCAAAAAATAGACGAGAATGGCTCCGTCCGGCGGATTTTTTGCCGCCGGCTCCTCTGGAGGAAGAGGCGTACCGGAAAAGCTATAGTTGTCCACCCGGAAGACGGGTGCGGGACGGAAGAAGCACGCACCGGGACAGGCAATTCCGGCATGAATCTGCCGCATAAGCTCCATGTCATCGAGGATCCAGAAGGACCCGCTTGTCCTCGGCGGAGATCGCTACGCCCACGAGCCCCCAATCGCTACGGACGAGTAAGATCAAGACGCTGCACGCGTGAATGAAGAAGGCCGACGCGTCCGGCCTCTACAGAATGCAGCGTTTTGTGCGCACGTTGAAGCAGGACCAGAGTGCAGTCGAGGCAGCTGTCGAACAGAGCTGGAGCAATGGACCGGTGGAAGGACACATCAATCGGCTTAAGATGCCGAAGCGCCAGATGTATGGCCGAGCCGGATTTGAACTGCTGCGCGCTCGCGTCTTGCCTCTCCCGCCTCGCACGATTTTGCACCACGAGTGACGCCTTTAGCGATCTTTTGCGTGCACCATTTCCACTGCGGCTGCCCGATCTTTGCGTTAGGACGCGGCCCCCCACTATATTGCTCTCGCCAGCGACATCAAAAGCCAGGGCCATCCGCCATAGGATTTCGACTCCGAAACCACGAACCATTCCACCCGTTGTCATTCCGACGCGCGGGCGAGCCGACACAGGAACTCGTACGGGCGAGGTTGTAGACAGTGTTACCATTGTTGACGATTCGTCCGGTTAGTAGCGGCGCACGGCCTTGCGCCGCTGGTTCCTCAGGATTGGTTTATGCGTGAACAAATCGTTTGCCGAGTTGGTTGGACGCTTGCCGGACTAGCTCTGGCTGGTAGCTTAACGGGCGCCCTTGCGCAGACGACAGTCCACTTGTATCGGTACGAACTGTCAATGCGCTCTGGCGACGCCGAATACCGCAGAGAGATTCTGGCTGGCGTACCTGCAACCGGCCCCAGCTATGAGGTCGAGAGAGACCAGATGGGCCGCATCGTCAGGGAGACGGACTTCGAAGACGGCAAGGCTGTCGGCACTTGGAAATATCACTTCGACGGCGTGCAGAAATTTTACGACGGCAAGGAAACCTGGATAGACGGGCAGCTAACCGCGACCGAGGGCGTCCATCGAAATGCTAAGGGCCTCATCACCAGAACTGAGCGGCATACGGCGGAAGGGGAACTGACAAGCTATGCCGTGAGAGAGGACCTGACGGACCATATCGAAGTCCACAGCTACACTGCCGACAGCAAGCCCGTGGCACACGTGAAGGGTTATTACTCGGCCGGCGGAGCGCTGATACGTCGTGTGATCTATCTATCCCCCGAAAGCGACGAGACGGGGTTCACAGAGGCAGAATTTGGTGAGCAAACTGGAAAAACGACGGCCTCGCGTCAGATCCAGGACGGAAAGCTCACCAACAGCAAGAAGTATGTCTATGCGGATGGCGACCTGACGCGTGTAGATGCCTTTGATGCACAGGGCACGTTGTTTTCGGTGGACGCATACGAGGATGGACTGTTGCGAAAGAGAATCTACAGGTTCCCGCAGGGCGTCGCGAGAGAAGTGCGCTACAGCTACGACGAAAAGCGATGGGCGGTGAAGTCGGACATCCACTCGCTGGGCAAGGCGATCTGCGTCCTGACCTACGACCGGGATTCTGATGGCACGATACAGCGCACCAAGGCGCTTTCTCCGGACGGAATTCTCTGGGCCGAATATCCTCCGCCGATCGTGCTCGACGTAGGCAGGGACGGACAGGCAGTGGGACGGTCCGATGCGCTGCTGCATCGAACCGGGAACTGGTGGTAAATCACAAGCAAGTCAAGCGGTGAAAGATACCCAGCCACGAGAAAGAACGACCTGCGCTCCGACACACTTGGCGCGTGAATTACCATCGGCCCTGCGGGAGTTAACTTCTACGGGGCCAACCTGCTTTTGACACAGAGCGCCAGCCGCGAGCCGAATTGTTGCGCCGACTGACCCCGCCCGCCTGCGAAAAGGTGCCACACCCATTCTGATCCTAAAGCACGACCACGACGCTGCCTTAAAAGCCGGACTGGACATGAGCCGGTTATCAAGGGTGTCCGGTCAATTGGTACAAAAAAGATTGTACTTAATGACCGGATTGTTGTACTTAAAAACCTGAAAATGTCGCCTCTTCCGCTTTGCAACGCGAAGTGTCACACGCACACGCATCCGCGGTTTATTCTCGCCACGTTCACATAGCCGCCATCTTCCATTAACACTTCACCGCCTGCTCCCGGGCTACTCCAAAACAATCTAAACCCCGTTTCTACAGTGCTACGCCTCGCGAGGATGACGGCCCTTGTCCGGTCTTTAAGTACAATTCTGTCCAGTTTTTAAGTACAAATCTGTCCGGTCATTAAGGACGATCCGTCCGGTATTTAAGTGCAGCTCGAAATCGTTTTCCGGTCTTTAACCTTTAACTACAAGGAATTTACATCGAACGGGAATGGTCCGGCCTTTAAGTACAGCTCGACATCGGCTTTCTCCAGGCGGTCGAGATAGCGCTGTAAGGCGAGCCTTTCGCGAACGGTGTCAATGCTGGCCACAGCGCGAAACTTTGAGCCGTCGATGGCGATCCACTCGCCACGTATCAGACCGCAACTCTTCGCAAAGCGGACAAGTTCCGCGCCTGCTGCAGTAACTGCATCGCGGTGCATTCGACGGAACTCAGCGATGCTTTTATGGTCTGGATACAAGCGTCCAAGAAGCCGCATCAACTGGACGTTTCGACGGCACTCAACTTCCAAGCGCCGCGACGAATCTGGTTCAGGGAGCGGTATAGATACAGCTTCAGCAAATCACGCGGATTGTTGCCTGGTCGTCCTGTCTCAGCGGCCTGAGCGCGCTCAAAGCCAAGCTCCGACATCACGAGCTTTTCGACGAACGCGTCGATTACGTGGCATACATGATCGGCCAGGCACAAACTCATCCAATACCACAGGAAAGAGTGTTGCTTGATTTCGTCCCTCGCCTTGGATGTAACCCATAAGAAGAGATGCCTCCGCGTAGTAAGTCAATCTTCTCATCTAACTCCGTCTAAAAGGCACCGGCTGCACAACCGCGACACCCTTTCCTAACGCACAGATTTGGGGACCAAAGGGAACTTCCAGGGTGCCCGTAAATCGAGAGCAACACGAAAGTGTCGCGCTCGTACGAAGCTCAATGAGCGTATCGGCGATTTTTCATAAAAGGAGCGATTCTCATCGAGGCATGCAACGATCTCGCCGCTCCTTCCGCAATTAGCACAATTCCCGCAACGTGCTTAGTTTAGCCCTTTTACTGGTGGCCTTTCTTCGCTGGTAACGCGATGCAGAACGGTAATTGGAATGGAACCGTCGGGACGGGGTGCAACCTTCCAGGAAAGTTCGTTGCCAATTCTCTCGTAAGGGCGAACTTGCGTGGTGTCATCCTGATTGGGAAACGAAGATCGATCGATGTGAAACGTGATCGTGGCTTTGGCGGGATCGAGAGTGTAGCGCCCGAAGTGGACACTGGTGCTGAGAGATGCCTCCTTGTACTCTTCCGGAGTTCCCTTCAGTTTGTCTCCGGAAGAGAACTTGAGACGCTCAGCGCGGTAAATCTGCACAGAGTAGTAACCATCGCTGGTGAAGATGACAAGACCATGCGGACTGTCTCCGTAATCCGACACTCGGGTGCCGTCCGGAAGAAGCTTTTCGGCCCTGGTGAGAACCCAAGTGCCGGCGATGGAAGGCGTTTGAGCAGTGGCCATTATTGAGCCAAACAGCAGGACAGCGAGAAGCGGGAGACACTTGATCGACATGAGGCGAATGTAGCAATCGAACAGCTGGCGCACAATTTGATTGTTCTCACCGCACTCGTGAGCGCGGCTTATGCATTGCTACACCGGCGGCAACCACTACGGCGAGACCGTTGTGGCGTTTGCGGGGAACCTCCGATTTTGATCGCGGGGCGAGGATGAATTTCAGAGCCTCAACGAGAAGCGTCGCCATGCGATCAGCGGCATCTCCGATCAAGTGCGCATTGCGGTGCAGAGAGACAGGCAGGCTTCCCAGCAAAGGCAAACCATAGAGCGACGCGCCGAACATCAGGCCTTCGGAAAGATTGAGCGAGGTACGCGCCGTGAGGCCGAGGCCACCAAGCAAGGCCGCCTGCAGACCGTCGAGGCTGGGGCTGCTGGCAGCAATGCGATACGGCATGCCTATCGCCTCGAGATGTTGAATCGCGCATTTCCGGAAGGCACACTGCGGGCCCAATACGGCGAGGGGCAGAGCTTGTCCCTGCGGCGGCACGAACGTGGAAGAGGCGATCCAAACGAGGTCCAGTTGGCCCACCGTCTGCGCGGCGGAGCGGTGTTCGTGACCAATGACCACAGCGAGGTCGATCCGCGATTTCTCAATCGCCTCCGCGAGGGCGGCATTGCCTTCAATGAGAAGTTCGACTTGCATGCGCGGATACAGCGTAGCGAATTGTGACAGGACCGATGGCAGAAATGAGGCAAAGTCTTGCGGGCAACCGATTCGGATATTGCCGGCGAGGCTACCTCCCTGGATGGTGTCCAGCAACTCGTCATGCATGGCAAGAATGCGGCGCGCAAAGGTGAGTGCAACTTCTCCAGCTTCGGTGAGTACGAGACCGCGGCCGCGTTTGCGAAAGAGCACTGCTCCGAGATCATCCTGCAGCCGTTTCATCTGAAGGCTGATGGCGGAAGGAGTACGGCCGAGACGGTCTGCCGCTTGTGCCAGGCCCCCTAGGTCGTGCGCCACGACGAGAGTGCGCAGAGTATCCAAATCGAGGTTGGTGCGCGTTGCCATGAGTGTACGTAGTGTAAACGATTGGATTCGCTCGACGCGAAGCCACAACTGCATAAAGTCGGCCAATAACCGGTCGTGGGTTCTCATCCTTTATCAATTGTCGGTTAACAGGCCAATGCGCTCATCGAGAGGCATCGGTTTCGTGTTCCGGGAAGGTTTGCTGACAACTCGCACGTTGCAACAGCGATGAGTCGGGTCTGAGCAATGAGTTTCGTAACAGCCTCGTTCCTACTCGGTAACGCACAACGACGACGGGACTCTAGCGATGGACGTTTGTATTGCGTGCACGATGAATGTGGCAGACTTCGCGCCAGTCGGCGAGCGACTACATCAATTAGAAACCGCGGACTGACCGCATACCTGTTTATGATTTACTTCGTAGCCGGGAAGTGATCGGGGAGGAAATTGCCCTGCTTGAAGCGGCGGCGGATGGTTTTTACGTTTTCGAAGTTTTCCAACGGATTCTGGTCGAGTAGTAAGAAGCTGGCTTCATAACCATCTTGCAAGTGTCCGATCTTGCGATTGGGGAAAATCACCTGCGCTGAGTTCTCGGTCCACATTTTCAGTAGAGTCAGGTTATCGAAGACCTTGAGCAGATAGAGGTTCATCGCCTCGGCGAGCGAGGTGACACCGTAAACATCAGGCCCAATAGCCAGTTCGACGCCGGCATCGTGCAACAAGCGCAGGTTGTGGACCTGAATCTCGCGCATCTTGTTGAGCTTGTCGGGATCTTTGACCTCATCGGCGGGGACGTACGTAGTCGTCACCACATCGACGCCCTTGCTGGCGGCGAGGGTGGCATCGGCTTCGGTGATGGGGAACCAGTCGGGATGGGAGAGATCGGGATAGTAGCCGGGGAGGTGGGCGATTTCGTCCACTCCAGCGAGGAGGGCGTTGCGAAAATCGCCAGCGGTTTCGATGTGACAGGCGACTCTGAGTCCATTGGCGTGAGCACGGGCGACGATGAGAGCGAGGACTTTTGGATCGAGACCCTTGTCGCCATAGTATTTGGGATCGTCGCGGCGCTTGTCGAACTCTTCGGTGTAGAGGTGAGTCTTGATGAAATCTGGATGATCGTCGAGGATGACCGGCCATTTGCGGTCGAGATCGTCTTTGTTGTCGATGATGATGTAGGCGAGATTTTCGAAATTGCCGTTGGGGCCGGGCTTCTTGGTCTTGGCGAGATAGACCTCGTAGAGCTTGACTGGATGGCCTCCGGTGGCAGTGATTCCGGCGTTCGCGAAGGTGACGTCGACGCTGTCGGGTTTGTTGACGAGGGCTTTGATCATCTCGGTGTCGCGATGAATGCTGGCAGGATTCTTGGCGTAGAAAATTCCGTCGTGGAGGTATTGGTCGAGAGTCTGGTTGATGTTGTGGGGCCCGGCAATGTAGTGATTATGAGCATCGGCGAAGGGCGGGACGACGAAGCCGTTTTTGAGGTCGACGACTTCATCGACCCTAGCGGGCCTTTTGCTGCTGAATATGCCTTCGACGGAGTACATCGTGCGCCGGTCGAACTTCTGACCGTCGAACCATTGGCCGTTGGTGAACTCGTAGGTTTTGTGGGTGGTGGAATCGGCGCGCGCCTGTTGGACATCGTCGCAAATGAATGGCGCTAAAAGGAGAAACGCAAGAACGAAGCAGATTGCGGCAAGCAGGCCCAAGCGCTTTTTCATAGCTTTGGATTGTAGACGCTTGGTGGAGGCGAATGTAAGCGCGCGCGGACCCCACTCCATTGAACTCAGGACGAGATGGCTTGTTTTAGGTGGTACCGGCCCACTCCCATGTACGGGAAGCCCATGGCGCGCAGGCGCGAGCAGTCGAGCAGTTCTTGGTGTCGATGATGATCGGCCGCTTGACCAGGTGACGGATCTTGGCGAAATCAATTCATTTCGCGGCCAAGCCTTCGATTGTCAAACTTCCGACGTGGTAGGATTCTCCCTCGGGGCCCGTACAGTGTCTCGCATATCAACGTGGCGCGCTAAGTGTACGCATTAACGGAAAACGAAAGCCAAGGAAGAGCAGAATCTACAGTCTGTGACGAACTGCCCTGCGATGACCCCTCGGCCAATTGTTTTTGTTCACTTTCCGACCCCCGCGCGCCCGGCGAACCGAAGGTCGGGAACCCGCTACTCGGTGTGATGCGGTGCTGGAGGGTCGTTCTGTGCAGACATCACACGTTGGATGTAGCAGCGTTCGTGAACAGCTTTGCCATTCTCGTTTGTGTAGCGGTCCTGCTCCAAATCAATAGGCTCATCGCAGATTGCACAAATGTATGGAGAAGTTGGGGAAACCATTTCGGACACCTCAAAGGTGGGACCAAAGGTGGGAAAGCGTACCCCAGATTGGACGCCGAATAACCCTAATTATGTCACAAAACGTACACAGCTGCGTATGCGAAGCGACAGAACAGAAGGGACGTTAGAGCGACCCCAGCAGCCCCGCACAGAGCCTCACGGTGGACCGAAACGCGTTCGCATCGAAAGTGTCTTAAGCCGCGGGCATTTCCCAGCAGCGCACGGCTTGCATAAGCTGCAAATCCACCTCGTCCGCGATGACGACCACGTTTGCCAGCAGTTGGCCCTGCTCGAGTTCGCTCTGGTGAGGCTGCAATGTGTAAAGTGTGACCACTTGGAACAGCCTTGACTCCTCAACGAGCATGCCCGGGGAGTAACCCTGAAGTCGCCGCGCTTGTCTGTGCGCAGTAACGGCGGAAGACACCGCCCCGGTCAAGTGAATCACGCTCCCCTGCGCTACATCGGCGCATGAAATCTAAATTCGATCCCGCGACGACGCCGGAGCAAAACTTCAATCGCTAACGCCGATTCGTGCAAGCTCGCATCGCAGAATGGCCCAACCAGCTCCAGTTTAGACTCTCAACCTGCTTCTCGGAGACCTCAGGTGTGCCAGCGCGCCCCGCAGCGTCCGGTTATTAAATACAAATCCGTCTTGTATTTAAGTACAACTCGAAATCTCGAAATCGTTTTCCGGTCTTTAAGTACACGGAATTTACATCGAACGGAGTTCGTCCGGCTTTTAAGTGCAGCTGGACAACGGCCGTACGGATTGGTCCTGGCGATGAAGGACCGCCCATCACCTATTCTTAAGATCAATGGCAACTTGCGTTTCAAGAGGGCGGATGTTTGATTCCCGGTTGGCCAGGGTCGGCAGAGAGCAAGGTTGTGTGACGATTAGACGATTATGATTTGCTGGGCTTCGACGGCTTATGGTCTTTAGAGGTTTTAGAGGACACACTATTTTCCAAAGAGGCGCAGGGTTCTCTGAGGAACGCGGCTTGTTTCATTAGGCGATCAGCAACAGCCTTCAATTTTTTAATGTCTTTGCGAATTTCTTCAGACGTTGGCTTCGCTTTCTCCGTCCCGGTCCATAGACAAGAGAAACGCCTGCTTTTCTTCTGATGTCATTTCTCGACGAAAGACCTTTTTGAATCGAAGCAGAATCTCTTCGTCGGTGAGTGGTTCGGCGTCGAACATCAAACAGGCCTCTTTGTTCGGGTAGTGTCTATTCGTACAGTTCAGCCGAAGAGCATAAGGCTCGGTCAATGGGTTGTAACGGTCGGTTTCACAAGTTGCACCTTCTTCGATTTAGGAGGGGTATTCATGAAGCTTTCCATTGTTTGGCTCAACTGCGCATCTACCTCATCAGCAATGGTCATGACATCGGGCAACAGCTGATACTTGAACCCCGGCGGGGTCATATTCTGATGTAGCGTTCCAAAGATCGTGACTTGAAGAATTCGTGATTCATGGATCAGCATGGCAGCACTATAGCCTTGCGCCCGTCTCAGCCTGCCATGTTCGACGGCTGCGGGGGACGCGGCTGCATCCTCTTTAGTGAGAAAGTCTAGTAAGGACAGACGTTTGACTATGTCGTCAAACAACCTCGGGAGATGCCCGGTGCGCTGCTCATCGCTAAGATGGAGGCTGTTGAGTTCAGGAGTCTTCTTTGCTCGTGTCAACCAATCCGCGACCAGCGAGGTCTTACAGCGTGTGAGAATTGCGACCACGCTCTCCGAAACCGGAGGTTGTGGTTTATCGTCGGCAATCCAATCACGCATACGAACCCAGAATGCGGCAGAAGCCATTTGACACCCGCCCCACAATAGTCCCGAAAGCACTCCCGAACTGGTCAATTGTGAACAAGTTCGGGCTTTTTGCTAAGCTCTGAGTAGTTCTCCCTAATCTTTGGGGGGCGCGAGCTGTACTTAAAGGCCGCCCTCCGTGCCCTGTTTTCGCGGGTGTCCGGTCAATTGGTACAAAAAGCATGGTATTGAATGACCGGATTGTTGTACTTAAAAACCGTGGAATCTCGCTTCTTCCGCTTCGCAACGCGAAGTGTCACTTGCACACGCGTCCGCGCTTTATTCTCGCCACATTCACACAGCCATCATCTCACACTCCCACTTCACTCCCTCTACTCCCGAACTGCTCCAAAACCCCTAAATCTCTTTTCTACAGTGCAACAAATGCAACGCTTCGGCAGCATGACGGCACTGTCCGGTTTTTAGGTACAATTTCTGTCCGGTTTTAAGTGCAATCTTGCCCGGTTATTAAGTACAGATCCGTCCGGTGTTTAAGTGCAGCTCGAAATGGTTATCCGGTCTTCAAGTACACTTAATTTACATCGAACGGAGTTCGTCCGGCTTTTAAGTACAGCTCGACACCAACGCGCGCACCGGATTCCTGGGGCCGCGTCCGGCGTGCAGGAGGAGGCATCCGGCTGATAGGCTCGACATGGCCGTTAGTCGTGGGTGTCAGGGAGTGACAACAGACTGGACGTGCAGGTTATCTGGTCTGCGCTCCCACCAAATGTTGGTCCCTGGTCGTTGCCACCGGTGAACGTTCCCGATGAGCCCGCCCGGGTCAACTGGATGTAATCCGACTGCGGAGTGGTACCGAAGAACTCCGGGTCAGCGCTGGAAACGCTGACCGACAGTGTCTTGCCAGTGCTCGAAAGACAAGCGGCGCCGTTCGAAATTAAGATGACCGTGGAAGCGGTTTTCGTGTAGCCCGACCACGTCGTGCACTTGTTCTCCGCTGGCACAGTAAAGGCTGGATCGATGTAAGTCGTGCCAAGAGAAGGGCCGAAGCCGCCGTTCACCGCGATGCAGAAGGAGCCCCCACCTGGAAAGGTCTGGCCGGAGGCAAAGGCGATGACGCCCTTGCTGCTGATCTTCAATCCGGTCTCAGTCGGAGTGGCAGAGCCCGCTCCGTAGAGCAGATTCAGCGTTCCCGAAGGCGCGGTACTGTCATTGCCTGCAGGCTCGGCTTGCCAACGGAAGTTCTGTGCCACGGCAGTTGCCGTCCCGCTGTTAAATGCGGATGCCGTCCAACCGAGCGGCTGCGAATTCGTGCCGCCTGTCGACGTGGCCGTGCCAGTCGCGGGCAAGGTCAGCAGCCCGCGAATAATTCCCGCGCCGCTCACGTCCAGCTTTGCGGCCGGTGCGGTGTTGCCGATGCCGACATTCGTCCCGTTGTCAACAATCTGTGAACTGGTGATGTCGGCCGCGGCATCGAACTTGGCCAGTTTGTTAACCGTGCCTCCAGCTGTGGTCACTGGTGTCGTGCCTGTCGCCAACGGCTGCGCTGATGGCGACTCTGTCTGTTGTGCCACGGCGAGAGAACAAAGCATTCCGAGTGTGATCGCGGCCAACATTAATAGCGGATTCCGGCGGCTTTTCATGGCGTCTCCTCATTTCGTGCGGTACGAGATTTTCTTACTCACTTCTATACAGCGCAAAAAGGAAGCGAAATTGGTCGTCGATCAAAAAATCATTTCTAAAATCAGGCAGAGTTGAATGCACCCGGAGACACGTGGCGGATGGCCCGCCTTTGTCTTCATCGAGTTACCGCGACTGGGAGTGCCCCATCCTTGCGTTCTTTGGGGAAATCCGGCGACAGACGGGACAATCCCCATTTTTCAGGTTCTTCCTCAAGTTTGGTGCAAGCTGGTGTTGTTGTTAACCTGCCAGGATGGCCGGATCTAAGAATGTGATTGCAAGAGAGTTGCTGCCCAAAGCAGCCAATCTGAAGCTACGTAGGTTGGAGATCTCTGAGCAAGGCTGGGGTGTAGACGCCGCTGGCGACAGCTCTGCGGTGTGTCCGATCTGCTTTACCAGATCCAGATCTCGCCACAGTCGCTATCATCGGAAACTGCAGGACTTGCCGGTGCAAGACAGTCCGGTGATGTTGGATTTGCGAGTCGGTCGCTGGCGGTGCGGCAATGGCCGATGCGCGCGCAAGATCTTCACCGAGCGGGTACCGAAGTAGGCGATGCCGTGGGCACAACGAACCATACGCCGACGGCGCTGGCAGCGGTGCACCTCAGGCGCGGCAGATTTCCGACCGCTTTCACCTCGCCCTCGATCTGCGCACCGCGGTCGAGCAGGAGTTAGCGCCATCGTTCGTTTCTATCCCTACCGCAGCCCGTGGGGCAGCAGCGCGGCAGCTTGCGAAGACAGTGGTTCCGGTTGGGAAGGGGCGATCAACCGTCAACGCATCGTGCAAGGGCGACGCGACGCCAAGCCGGCACTGTTTGAAACGGTGCGGGCGCTGCATGCTTCGGGTCAGACGGTCAGCCACATCGTGCGGGGGACGGGAATCAGCCGAAATCGCCTCACCACCTGGGTGGGCCTGGTGGAGTTGCCGGAGCGGAGCCAAATGGAGCCGACCCCGCGCGCGCTGGCCTTCTTTGAGGAGCAC
>Ga0265762_1000103_pt1 | contig 12221 bp, 4 predicted proteins | sample NZIome_4_FD_200870 | JGI IMG/M metagenome (GOLD analysis project Ga0265762, IMG submission 200870) | Metatranscriptome of rhizosphere microbial communities from Maridalen valley, Oslo, Norway - NZI4 (Metagenome Metatranscriptome) | ecosystem: Host-associated > Plants > Roots > Rhizosphere > Soil ...
GAATTTCGACGGAGAAAACCTACTCGCGGTGGACGTGGATTCTTCCGAGCGCCCGGATATTCCGCCCTTCGGCAACCGCATTGACTACCTTACCTTCGGCGGAATCTATCGCGAAGTATCGCTGCGGATTGTGCCGGCCATCTACATCGAAAATATTTTCGCGCAGCCCAAGAACGTTTTGAGTGAGCATCCATCGCTCGATGTGCAGTGCTTCGTGCAGCGCTTCGAGCCGTTCCAGTTCGGTCTCACGCTGGAATCCGTGCTCCTGGATGGCGCGAACAAGATAGCCGAGACCACGCAGGAAGTTCCGCCGTCGAGCGCGACCGGCGAGCCGGTGAGCTACACGTTGGAGTTCGCTCCGCTTTCCAACATTCAGCTTTGGGACATTGCGAATCCACATCTTTACTCCGTGCGCGCGCGTTTGCTGGTTGACGGACGCGTCCTTGATGAAGCGACGCGCCGCATCGGCTTTCGCGAAGCGCAATTCACGAATCACGGCTTCGAGCTGAACGGCAAGGTGATCAAGCTGCGCGGTCTCGATCGTCACCAAACTTTTCCGTTTGTCGGCCAGGCGATGCCGGCTCGCGTGCAGCGCCAGGACGCCTACATTCTGCGCAAACAATTGCATTGCAACATCGTGCGCACCTCGCACTATCCGCAATCGCGGCATTTTCTGGACGCTTGCGATGAGCTCGGCCTTCTGGTCCTGGACGAAATTCCAGGCTGGCAGCACATCGGCGACGCCGCGTGGAAAGATATTTCCGTGGACAACGTGCGCCGCATGATTCGCCGCGACTGGAACCATCCCTCGATCATTCTCTGGGGGGTCCGCATCAACGAATCCCGCGACGATCACGACTTCTACAGTCGCACCAATGCCCTGGCCCATCAACTCGACCCGACGCGGCAGACCGGAGGCATCCGGAATTTCGAGAACTCGGAACTTCTCGAGGACGTGTTTACCATCAACGATTTCGGATTTCCGCTCCGAGCCCCCAACCACCCCCTGTACCTGAATACGGAATTCATTGGCCACACTTATCCGACCAAGAGCTTCGACAACACGGAACGGCTGACGGAGCACACTCTGCGCCACGCCCGTGTCCACAACCAGCTCGCGTCGAATCCCAAATACGCCGGCGGCATTGGCTGGTGCGCCTTCGACTACAACACGCATTCCGACTTCGGCTCCGGCGACCGGATCTGTTACCACGGCGTTGCCGACATCTTCCGCGAGCCCAAGCCTGCTGCGGGTTTCTACAAGTCGCAGTGCGATCCAGCAGAAGAAGTCGTTCTCGAACCCGCCTTCCGCTGGGCGCGCGGCGATGAATCGATCGGCTTCAGTACCGCCGTAGTTTGCTCCAACTGCGACCATCTCAAGTTCTATATCGATGACCAGCTGATTCGAGAGATTGATCCCGATCGCAACGAATTTGGCAACCTCCGTTATCCGCCCTTCGTTCTTCACACCCGGCCGTTCCACGATGCCTGGGGAGATCTGCGGATCGAGGGCTACATTCAGGGCAAGCAAGTGATCGTGAAGCGATGCTCGGGCAAAGGGATTGACCAACAATTCTTGGTCTTACCCGATGACACGACCCTGCTTGCCGACGGCGCGGATACGACTCGTATCGTCTTGCGCGTCGCCGACGAGTTTGGCGCCATCCGCTCGCTCGCCAATGATGCCATCCAGCTAAGCCTCGAAGGCCCGGCCGAAATTGTCGGCGACAATCCTTTTGCCCTGGTAGGTGGAACCGGCGCTGTGTGGTTACGAGCGAAGGAACAAGCGGGAAGAGTACGGCTGACGGCACGGCATCCGACGCTGGGCAAGCGGCAAGTGGATGTCGAGATTGTCTCGGCGCCGCCGGAAGCTGTGTAGCTGTCTTCTATCCGAAAAGGATATGTCCATGAAAATTCACCGCCACCATTCTGTGCTCGCCCTAGGTTTGTTGCTCCTGCCATATCGATTGCCCGCACAGAAAGACGCTGCCCTGCAGCCATTCACCATCGACCATCGCAAGGCACTGCCGGCGCACTCGCCAGTCGATGTCTCCTTCCTGCTCGATGCGCCGGCAGGCAAGCACGGATTTGTCCGTGCCCAGGGCGGGCATTTGGTGAGCGGTGACGGTAAGCGCATTCGTTTTTGGGGAGTGAACATCACCGACTGGAGCAAAGGTTCGGTGATGATTCCCGCTCCGGAGGATGCTCCGCTCTGGGCGGCAACGCTCGCCCGGTTTGGCGTGAATTGTGTCCGCTTTCAATTTCTCGATCTGCCTACGCCGCGCGGACTGATCGACGGAAAACGCGACGACACACGCAGTCTCGATCCTGAGGCGTTTGACCACGAAGACTTCTTCATCGCAGAGCTCGAAAAGCGGGGAATCTACATTAATTTCAATTTGCTGGTCGGTCGCCCATTCAAAGCTGGCGACGGCGTTCCGGACTACCAGAAAATCCGCGAGGGTGCCAAGGGAATTAGTTTGTACGATCCGCGCCTCATCGAGCTGCAAAAGGAGTACGCGAAACAACTGCTGACTCACTACAATCCCTACACCAAAATCGAATACCGCAATGACCCGGCGGTCGCGATGGTCGAAATCAATAACGAAAATGCACTGTGGGTCGGCTCTCACGGTCCCACGCCGTATTACGACCGCGAACTTGCCGAGCTCTACAATGCCTGGCTCAAGAAAAATCTCAATTCGGAGGATCGGTTGCAGCTAAGGGAAATCGCCGGCGTTTCCGAGGACGACGCCGTTCCCCTGTTGCAAGACAGGAAGGAGATCGAGACTGCGCCCCAGCCGAGATTTTACGCCGAGTCTCGCTTCTTCCTCGATACCGAGCGCGGCTACTGGGAAGACATGCGCGAGTATCTGACAAGAACGCTCGCGGTGAAGTCGTTGATCATGACCACTGCCGATCACGGCCACACGAGCAGCGGATATCCCCTGCTGCTGGCGACTTCTTCGTTCGACACCAATGATGGCCACACCTACTGGCAGCACGACTGGGAGAACAAAATCAAGGCGCCCATGGTAAACGACCCCTTCAATTCGACCGTGGTCGAGTTGTCCCGCACTCCGGTTGCAGGCAAACCTTATACCGTGAGCGAAGTGAACAATCCGTTTCCTAACGATTGGGCGAGCGAAGGCATTCCCATTCTCGCCGCGTATGGCGACTTCCAGGATTGGGATGCCATCATTTGGTACACCTTTGAGCCCAAGGCTTCGCCCGATCGAAAGCCTTATATAGGCGACGCGTTTGACATTTCGCTCGATCCGGTCAAGCTGCCACAGCTTGCGGCGGGAGCCCTGATGTTCTTGCGGGCAGACGTAAGCCCCGCCAACTCCACCGTCCTGCGTTCCTACTCACGCGACCAGGTTTTCGACAGTGCGCTACTGATACCAGCGACAGACCGACCTTACTTCACGCCCGGATTCCCGCTCGCCATACCGCTCGAACACGAGTCGCGTATCGAGTCGCTGGAGGGCGCGCCCGCGCCTCCTGTTGCGGCACCCAAGGCCACAAATCCAATGGTCTCCGATACCGGCCAGTTGGCCTGGTACCACTCGTCTGCACTGACCGGGCTGGTAACCGTGGACACTCCGCGGTCTCAGGCGCTGATTGGATTTGTGAAGGCGAATGACAAATCCGTCACCAACCTGGCGGCGGACGTGAAGAACCGATTCTGCACGATTTGGATTACGTCTCTCGAATCACAGCCGATTTCACGGGCTTCCAGATTGCTGTTGACGCTTGGGTCGCGCGTTGAAAATGAAGGCATGCGGTGGAACGAACGGCGTAGCAACCTCGCCGAATGGGGTGGGTCCCCCACGCTGATTGAGCCCGTGATTGGCCGCATCACTGTTCGTAATTTGGATCATGCCAGGACGGTCACCGCTCAAGCCCTGGACGGTTCTGGGCAGCCCCTGGGCGAACCGATCCGCGCCGAGAAGAAAGCGGAAGGCTGGGATATTCCCTTGGGAAAGGTGGTTACGACCTGGTACGAAGTCATGGTAACGCGCTGACCGTCTGGCGAGGGAGCTCGATATCGCGGAAAGCGATCGCCAGACTATATCGTGATCGCAATGTGATCCCGCGATATAATGCACATCCCGAAGGGCAAGTGGGCCATGTCTTCTGTGCGGATCATCGGTTTGACGGTAAGCTGGTTGGTCCTGGCGACAAGCGCCCGCGCCCTCGCCGAAACGCCGATCAACTATACCTCACGTACCTGGCAGATGCAGGATGGCCTTCCGGAGGAGACGGTTCAGTCATTTGCGCAGACCAAAGACAGATATCTCTGGATCGGAACTACCGGCGGCTTGCTCCGCTTTGATGGCGAGCGCCTGGTTCTGTTTGATCGCAATAACACTTCCGCCTTCACTGACAACAATGTTTTCAGCCTGACCGTTACCACGGACGATGCCCTTTGGATTGCCACCGAAGGCGGTGGCCTCATCCGCTATAAAGATGGTGGGTTCCGTCGCTTCTCTGGAAAAGATGGCCTGCTGAATGATTTTGTGCGGGCGGTTTACCAGGACAGTAAAGGACGGATATGGATTGGAACGGACAACGGATTGTTTCGATTCCTGGGGGATCGCATCGAGCGTGTGGACAACGCCGATGGCATCCCCCCGATCGCCGTGCATGCGATTCACGAAGACAATGAAGGGCGCCTTTGGGCCGGCGGCTCTAAGTTGTTCTCACTGAAGGGAACCGCCTACCAGGAATATCGGCTGGCTGGAGAAGGCAGCCAAAATCGCGTTAAGTCCATAGCCCAAACGCGAGATGGCACCATGTGGGTGGGCACGATCGGGGGGCTGTATAAAAAAGCCTCGGGGTACGATTCTTTTCGTAGAGTGCAGGAAACCAGCGGTACCGTCCGCTTTCTCCAGGAAACTTCCGATGGCACTCTCTGGATCGGTACCATCGGACACGGAATCTACAAATACTGGAGACAGGCGTTTACCCAGATTACCGCGCCGGGAAGCCTGCCCAGCAACACCGCCCTGAGCTTGTTCGAAGATATTGAGAATAACATCTGGGTTGGAACCCAGGCCGGAATGCTCAGGCTGAGCAAAACCCCAATCCGAACCGTCGTCCTGCCCGACGCTGGCGACTACGACGCCGAGACCGTCTACGAAGACCACAACGACGATCTTTGGATCGCAGCAGCCAATCTTTTTCGATTCCACAATGGCCGGGCCACACGAGTACGCTTTCCTGGAATTACCGGTGTGCGGGTCCGCAATGTCTTCCGTGACAATCAAGGCGCGCTTTGGATCGGAACCGAAGGGCGGGGGGTTTTCCGGCAGAGCGGTACCCAGTTGGCCCACTACATGGTCAAGGACGGCCTGGTAAACAATTTTGTTCGCGCCTTTCTCGAGGGCCGTGACGGCAGCATATGGATTGCCACAGATGAAGGCGTGAGCCGCTGGCACGATAGCCGCTTTACTAATTACCAGGAGCGCGACGGGCTTTGTTATTTCAGTACGCGCACCTTGGCGGAAGACAGCCAGGGAGACATCTGGATCGGAACCGACCGCGGGGTTAGCCATTTGCGGGGCGCCAACTTCTCCAAAGATGCGGTCACCGAGGCGCTTCGGCACGAAAAGATCTGGGCGATTCGGGAGGACTCCGAAGGCGGCCTATGGTTCGGGAGCAGAACCGGCGGCCTCTACCGCTGGCGTTTTGGAAAACTGACTCACTTTACAACGGCACAGGGCCTCGCGAGCAACAGTATCTATGAACTCCTGGAAGACCGCAGGGGAAACTTCTGGATCAGCGGTCCCAATGGCATTTCCGTGATCAGCCGCCAGCAGTTGGACGAAATCGCGGAGGACCCATCGCATCCCCTTTTCTTAACCCTCTACGGCATCTCCGACGGTCTGGAAACAACTCAGATGTATGGAGCAGAGAAACCCGGTGGCGTGGTCACGTCGCAGGGTGAGGTCTGGTTCGCCAGCAATAAGGGCCCGGTCCGCGTCTCTTTAAATCCCACTCCGCCAGCGGGCCCGGCGCCGGTGGTGATCGACTTCGTGCTGGCCGATGGCATCCAGGCGCAGGATCTGCGGCGAATTTCTCTCACTCCCGACAACGCCAAGATCGAAATGCACTACAGCGTGATTCAACTTCGCTCGCAGGAGCAGGTAAGGTTTCGCTACATGTTGGAGGGCTTCGACAAGGCCTGGACCGATGCGTCTTCACGCCGCGTGGCTTACTATACAAATCTTCCGCCAGGACGTTATCAATTCCGTGTGGCGGCGTTCGAAATGAGCGACCCGCGGCAGATCGCAGAAACTTCGATCGAAATTATTCAAGGGCCGCATTTCTACCGGACTGCATGGTTCCTGGGTTGTTGTCTGTTATTGCTGGCAGCCACGGTGTGGGGAGGCCACAAATTCCGCATGCGCCAGGTACACTCCCGTTTTCAGGCGGTATTGACCGAGCGGAATCGGCTGGCGCGCGAGATGCACGACACTCTCATTCAAGGTTGCGCCGGAGTTTCCGCGCTGCTCGAGGCTCATTCCAGCCTCGGCGACAGCGAACCCTCCGCCAAAGAGGATTTATTGAGCTGTGTACGCACACAGTTGCGCACCACCATCAACGAGGCCCGAGAAGCGGTTTGGGACCTCCGCCACGCCGATGGTTCCGCGACCGCGATTGGTCCGATCCTCGGCGATATGACCCAGCAAGTCAGCCATGAGTTTGGAGTGCCGGTGGAATATCGAATTTCGGGAAGACCCTTCGATTTGGATCAATCCACTGCCCACGAACTGCTGATGGTGGTGCGGGAAGCCCTGCATAATGCGATTCGTCATGGGCAGCCTAGAACCGTGCACGTAGACATCGGCTTCGAGAGTAGAGAATTGAAAGTGCAGGTTCGTGACGACGGGTGTGGTTTCGACCCGGAAGCGGCGTCCTCGCAGTCGAATGGCCACTACGGCCTGGTGGGTATCCAGGAGCGCGCGAAGCGAATTGGTGGAATACTGATTTTGAATAGCTGGCCGGGAGCGGGAACCGAGTTGACGCTCTCGGTTCCCCGCAAGGCCCCTGCCGCAGAACACGGAGTCCCGCGCATATGAACACGATGAACGGCGAGAAGATAAAAGTTATGGTGGTGGATGATCATCCGCTCATGCGCGTAGGCGTGGCTTCGATTGTGAATGCGCGCATCGACATGACGGTTGTGGCCCAGGCTGGAACCGGCGAAGAAGCCGTCACGCTGTTTTCGAAGCACAAACCGGACGTGACCCTGATGGATTTGCGGCTGCCGGGAATGAGCGGAGTAGATTCCATTCGCTCCATTCGCGAAACCAACCCGCGAGCCCGATTTGTAGTTCTGACAACCTACGAGGGCGATGCCGATATCCATCGTGCTCTCCAAGCGGGCGCACAGGGCTACGTGATAAAAGGCATGCCTTATCAGATTTTGGTCGAGGCGCTGCAGCGCGTGCACAAGGGCGGACGTTTCCTGCCTCCGCCGGTTGCCCGCGCCCTGGCCTCGCGCATGCCGGATTCGGAATTGAGCGCGAGAGAGCAGGAAGTGCTCACTCTGCTGGCCAGTGGAAAGAGCAATAAGGACATTGCCGTCAGTTTGCACATTACCGAGGCCACCGTGAAGTGCCACGTGAGTGCAATTCTGCTCCGGCTAAACGTCAGTGACCGCACCGAGGCCGTGGTTACCGCCCTGCAGCGCGGCCTGGTGCACCTGGAGTGAAAACCCATCCCAATTCACATCCCTGTTGTCAAGATAAATACTTTCTACCTATCCAACTTTTGGCGGATTCGGGGACAGTCGCGGCGGCATAGCATTCCTCCTCGGTGCGATAGGCATCGTTTGAGACTCTGCGTCGACTGGCGGGGGTGCGCCCGAAGTTCCCTGACGACTTCGGCGGCGCTGGCGAGCAGAGTTAACTCTAGGAGGCTCCGCGATGAGACTAGGGATGGTTCGCCACTTGGTGCGTATTTGTGCGCTGTTGCTCACGGGCTTCGCAGCCACGTTCGCTCTCGGACAGAATGCGAACAGCGGAGAGATAAAAGGCACCGCTCAGGACTCGACGGGCGCCAGGCTCGAAGGCGTCAAGGTCACAATTACCAACGTTCAGACCGGCGTGAGCATCGTGTCGGTTACGAATTCGGCCGGTATCTATGATGTCCCTTCGGTCCCCACCGGCGAGTATACGATCACGTTCTCGAAGGCCGGATTCAAGGAATTTGTTCGTCGGGGCTTGACCCTGGAAATCCAAACCATTGGGGTGGATGGCACTCTCGAAGTCGGCTCCATCAACGAACACGTGGTGGTGACGGCCGAGACTCCGCTGGTGGAAACGGAAACTTCCGATCAGCGCGTGGACCTGAATACCGCGGCGATTCGCTCGGCGCCGATCGTGGGCACGGATTGGCGCGCCGAGATGATTCAGCTCATCCCCGGCGTGAATACCGGCGGAGGTACTTCGGGCAACGGTGGAGGCTCCGGCGAAGCCAACGGCCAGGCCGCCGGAGTCAACGGCACCCAGTCCTACAACATCATGTTTCTATCGGATGGCGGACCGGCAACTGCCCCGCGAGATTTCAACGGCAGCAACTACTACATGCCGGTTGATGCCATCGGCGAGGTAAGCGTCAATTCAGCCAACGCGCCCCCGCAATACGGCGGCGGTCTCACTTCCGTTAACGTGATTACCAAGAGCGGCACGAACCAGTGGCACGGCAGCGGTTATGAATACATTCAGAACACTGCGCTCAACTCCAGAAATTTCTTCGATCCTGCGCCCGATGTGAAGTCCGTGGAGCATTGGAACACCTACGGCGGCAGCGTCGGCGGCCCGATCATCAAGAACAAGCTGTTTTTCTTTTTCCTCTACCAGCGCAACCCCTCGTCCACTCCAACCTCCGGACTCTACACCTACCCGACCGCTGCCATGGCAGCCGGAGATTTTTACGGAGTCAGCGGCTACAACGCAAACCCGGCCTTCTTTAACCCCACCACCGGCGCGCTGCTGCCCCCTGTGGATCCCGTAGCCCTGAAGCTTCAGTCCTACTTCCCCGCCGCAACTGCCAAGGGATGGCTTGCGGGATGCCCCGGTCCAGTGAATGTATCGGCAAGCACTCCCCAAACCTGCCCCACGACTAACAACTTTGTGTTCAATGGGAGCAGTCCGAATACTGACACCTGGTATACCGGCAAGGTCGATTACGATCTTTCCTCGAAACAAAGACTCTCGTTTAGTTTTAACTATTTTCCTACCACGACGTCTTATGTCCCGGCGGATCCGCTGTTCCCCAACGACGCTACGGCTTATGAAGTAGGGAAGACTGACGATCTGACCGGGCAGGTCTCGCATATTTTTACGATTAGCCCGACGGCGCTGAATGAGGTTCGTGTGGCCGCCAGCCGCGAGCTCGATAAGTACGTCCCCCCGTCGCTAGGTAAGAACGACCCCACGACGCTTGGCCTGGAACCTTCCTACGGCACCAATTCACCCGCCAACGTTTTCCCCCATGTGGGCATTGATGAGGGAGCGGGCGTTGGACAAATGAATTTGGGGGCTGGAATCTGCAGCAGTTGCAATGGCAACATCGATGCCACTCTGGGCGAAGGAATCTACGCCGTCTCCGACGTCCTTACACTCATTCGCGGCAAACACACCATCAAGGTGGGTGGCGAGTACGACCGGCTTTATCAGAACTATACCAACTGGGGAGATATCGACTCGGGCCACTTCGAGTTCAACGGCAGCGTCAGCGGAATCCCCTATGCCGACTTCCTTTCCGGCAACGTTTATGGGTGGTACGTCTCCGAGTCCGACCCCACCAGCGCTCACCTGAAGGGCGGGGCCTTGTTTGCCAGCGACGACTTCAAGGTCTCCCAGCACCTCACGTTAAACCTGGGCCTGCGCTGGCAGATACAGAGTGGCTGGACGGTGAGCAACAACCTGTTCGGTAACTACGACCCGGTTATCCCCGATCCTACCCAATTTAACGGCGCATACCCCGGGGGCATTCTCTACGGCGGGCAGAGCGACAAGGCCTTCGGAGGCACGATTGGCAAGCTGTCGGCGGTCCAAAATGGCGACTACAAGGAATTCGCCCCCCGCGTCGGCTTTGCCTGGTCACCCCGGGACAAGTGGGTTGTCCGCGGAAGCTTTGGTATCTTCGATGCCCCACGCGACGCCGAGAATTACACCGACGGCGCCCTCGGCCTGGGCTTCGATCCCCACAACCAAGGCAACGGGGGGTATACCAACGGCAGCACTGCATTCCCATTGTCCGTGGGACCTCCTGCCGGCACGGTCATTTTTCCAACCGTGCAAACTCTTTCGTCGACGCTCGCGAACTATAGCAGCGCGGAGTACTACCCGCGGAACATGCCGACGGTCTATGTCGAGCAGTTCCTCCTGGGGGTTCAGCGTGATCTCGGGCGCGGCCTGATGTTAGATACAAGCTACGTCTACACTCGGGGCCGAAACCTGAACTTTGCCACCGATATCGATCAGGCTACGACCCCTGGTTCCACTGCGGTAGGCGGCTTTGAGTGCACCAGTTTCTATCATTGCGGAAATCCCAACCCCGTCTTTAACAGCATCTCCGCGCAGTACTACGACGGATATTCGAATTACAACGCGCTGCAATTGCGCCTGGTGAAGCGAATGTCGTATGGCTTGAGCTTCCAGGTCAATTACGCCTGGTCGAAATCGCTCGATACCGGCACCGGAAACGGTCACGGATCGGGCATCGATGTCTACCAGAACGCCTACACCCCTTCGCTTAATTATGGTCTGTCGGACTTCAACGCTGCGAATACTCTGGTCGGTCAGATCATCTACGAAGTGCCGTTCGGACACGGGCGTCAGTTCGACCTGCACGGGCCGCTCAATCAGATCGCAGGTGGCTGGCGCGTCTCCAGTCTCTTCCAGTGGCACGGCGGAGTTCCGTTCACCCCGGTGATCCAGGGTTCGGTTGCGGGCGGTATCGATCCCGGACTCACCGCGGCCTTCAACGCCGGTTCCACCTTGTACCCAGAGCAGGTTGGCGACCCAAGCGTTTCGCATCGTTCCCATGCCATGTGGTTCAACCCCGCGGCCTTTGCCAACCCGGCCGATGGAACCTTTGGCAATGCTCACCGCAATACGCTTATCGGGCCGGGCTTCGCGAACGTCAACCTCAGTATCGCAAAAGAGTTCCCTCTGCACGAGGCGATCGCACTTGAGGTCAGGGCCGACATGTTTGATGTGTTCAATCACATCAACTGGAGCAATCCCGACTTCAACGTTGGCTACAGCGGCGGAGTATTGGCTGATTCCACCGCCGGCCAGGTCACCACGCCCGTCAATTTCGGGACCGACGCACGCATCGTACAGCTGGGCGCTCACGTTAGGTTCTGAGCTGCCCAGTGTGACCAGCATTTCCTGAGGGGTGCGGAAGCAGCTTCCCTTTCCGCGCCCATCGGTGGTTAGCGCCTCGCCGAAGCAGCCGGTTTCGCGATATCGTTCCTCCATGAATCAGTCTCGCCCCAACCAGTGTCACGAATCCGGCTCGCCCTTTGGCGCCTTTGCGCCCCTGGCGGTTCTTCTCACACTTCTGGCGGCCGTCACAGCCATGGCCGCGCAAAGCACAACTTCCCACGCCGCAGAAATTCACAATCACCTGCGGAAAGCGGCTGAGTACCTCAAGGCAAAGGATCCGGACTCCGCGGTTAAGGAATTCGATGCTGTCCTCGCGCTCGATCCCAAGAATGCCGAGGCCTACGCCAACTTGGGCGTAGTTGCGTTCTTTCGACGCGATTACCTGAACGCATCCCAATATTTACACAAGGCTGTTGTCATCGATCCCTCTCTGGTGAAATCGCAGGCTCTGCTGGGAATTTGCGAAAGAAGATTGGGAGACCCATCGGCTCGCGGCCTTTTAGAGAAGTCCTTTGCAAAGCTGAAAGAAAAGTCGTTGCGCCTGCAGGTCGGGCTGGAGTTAGCTTCCCTCTACGATCAACAAGGTGAAACCGGCGCCACGGCTTCGGTTATGCGATCGCTTGTGGACCTCGATCCCGATAACGTCGACGTTCTGTTCACGGCACAACGCGTCTACACCGAGTTGGCCGATGACACGCTGAATAAACTGGCCATCCTCGCACCCGGCTCGGCTCGCATGCAGCAGGTGATCGCCGAGCGTCTGGTCAACGGCGGAGATCTCCCGCGCGCAATCGAGCACTACAAGAAAGC